>Ga0126373_10004323_pt1 | contig 10861 bp, 5 predicted proteins | sample PanSoiMetPlot_11_FD_92545 | JGI IMG/M metagenome (GOLD analysis project Ga0126373, IMG submission 92545) | Tropical forest soil microbial communities from Panama - MetaG Plot_11 | ecosystem: Environmental > Terrestrial > Soil > Tropical forest > Bulk soil | place: Panama | collected 2016-02-17
CCTGCTCAATCTCGAACACCGCGGCGCTGTCGGTGCCGACCCGCGCGCCGGCGATGGTGCCGGGATTCTGGTGCAAATCCCGCACAAGTTTCTCGCCAAAAAGGCCCACGCACTTGGCATCGAACTGCCGCAGCTCGGGCATTACGCGGTCGGCGCTTTGTTCATGCCACACGATAAAGCGTGGCGCCAGGAGATCATGGACACCTATGCCGCCATCGCCGCGCAGGACGGCATGAAAGTTCTCGGCTGGCGCAATGTGCCGACCGACAATTCGACCCTCGGCGAATCGGTCAAGCCGACCGAGCCGGTGCATATGCAGGTCTTCATCGCGCGCAATCCGAAGGTGACGTCCGAAGACGATTTCGAACGCCGGCTCTACATCCTGCGCAAGACGATTTCGAGCACGCTCTACGGTAAGCGCGCCCGCAGCACGTCGAACTATTACCCGGTCTCGACCTCATGCCGCACGCTCATCTACAAAGGCATGTTCCTGGCCGACCAGCTCTGCACTTATTATCCGGATCTGCACGACCCGGATTTCGAGAGCGCGCTGGCCCTGATCCATCAGCGTTTCTCGACCAACACTTTCCCGACCTGGTCGCTCGCTCATCCCTATCGGATGATCGCCCATAACGGCGAGATCAACACGCTGCGCGGCAACAACAACTGGATGGCGGCGCGCCAGGCCTCGGTGTCGTCGCCGAAATTCGGCGCTGACATCAGCAAATTGTGGCCGATCTCCTATGAAGGCCAATCCGACACGGCCTGCTTCGACAATGCGCTCGAATTTCTGGTGATGGGCGGCTATTCGCTCGCCCATGCCATGATGATGATGATTCCGGAGGCCTGGGCCGGCAATCCGCTCATGAGCGACGAGCGCCGCGCTTTTTACGAGTACAATGCGGCGCTGATGGAGCCGTGGGACGGCCCGGCCGCGATCGCATTCACCAATGGGCGACAGATCGGGGCCACGCTCGACCGTAACGGCCTGCGTCCGGCGCGCTATCTCGTAACGCGCGACGATCGCATCATCATGGCGTCCGAAACCGGTGTTCTGCCCGTCCCCGAAGAAGACATCGTGGTGAAATGGCGGCTCCAGCCCGGCAAGATGCTCCTGGTCGATCTCGACGAGGGTCGCCTCATTCCCGATGAGGAGCTGAAAGCGGGACTGGCACGCAGCCACCCCTATCAGGAATGGCTCGAGCGCACGCAGATCGTGCTGGAAAATCTGCCGCCCGCACCTGAGGCCGCGCCCATTTCCAATCTGTCGCTACTCGATCGCCAGCAGCTATTTGGCTACACCCAGGAAGACCTCAAGCTCCTGATGACGCCGATGGCGACCACCGGCGAAGAGGCGGTCGGTTCGATGGGCAATGACACGCCGATCTCGGCGTTGTCCGACCGGGCCAAACCGCTGTTCACTTATTTCAAGCAGAACTTTGCGCAGGTCACGAACCCGCCGATCGATCCCATCCGCGAAGAGCTGGTGATGAGCCTCGTCTCGATCATCGGCCCGCGCCCGAACCTGTTCGATCTCGAAGGCTCGTCGCGCAAGAAGCGCCTCGAGGTTCACCAGCCGATTCTCACCAACGCCAATCTGGAAAAAATCCGTTCGATTTCGGATCTCGGCGACCATTTCAGATCGCTCACCCTCGACACGACCTGGTCGGCGGAAACCGGCGCCGCAGGCATGGAATCCGCGATCGAGGAATTATGCGCCAAGGCCGAAGCTGCGGTCCGCGACGGCGTCAATATCATCATACTCTCGGATCGCCGCGCCGGCGCCGACCGCATACCAATTCCCTCGCTGCTCGCCTGCGCCGCCACGCATCATCATCTGATCCGCGAGGGGCTTCGCACCTCCGTCGGCCTGGTCGTCGAATCCGCCGAGCCGCGCGAAGTGCATCACTTCTGCTGTCTGGCCGGCTATGGCGCCGAGGCGATCAATCCGTATCTCGCGTTCGAGACGCTCGTAGCGATGAAGCACGAGCTGCCGCAGAAGCTCGACGACAAGGAAGTCATCAAGCGTTACATCAAGTCGATCGACAAAGGGCTTTTGAAGGTGATGTCCAAGATGGGCATTTCCACCTATCAGTCCTATTGCGGCGCGCAGATTTTCGACGCGGTGGGGCTGAAGTCCGACTTCGTCGCCAAATATTTCACCGGCACTGCGACACGGATCGAAGGCGTCGGCCACGGCGAAATCGCCGAAGAGGCGGTACGGCGGCACCATGACGCGTTCAGCGACGCGCCGATCTACCGCGCGATGCTCGACGTCGGCGGTGACTATGCTTTCCGCGTCCGCGGCGAAGGGCACGTCTGGAACGCCGCGACCGTCTCGGCGCTACAACACGCCGTGCGCGGCAATTCCTACGAGAAATACCTGCACTTCGCGCGCCAGATCAACGACCAGTCGCAGCATCTCTACACGATCCGCGGGCTGTTTCGCCTCAAGTCGGCCGACGAGGATGGCCGCCGGCCGATTCCCATCGAAGAGGTCGAGCCAGCGAAGAACATCGTGCGGCGCTTCTCGACCGGCGCAATGTCGTTCGGATCGATCTCGCGCGAAGCGCATACGACGCTTGCCATCGCCATGAACCGGATCGGCGGCAAATCCAATACCGGCGAGGGCGGCGAGGAATCGGACCGCTTCAAGCCGCTGCCGAACGGCGATTCGATGCGCTCGGCCATCAAGCAGGTGGCTTCCGGCCGTTTCGGCGTCACCGCCGAATATCTCGTCAATTCCGACGTGATGCAGATCAAGATCGCACAAGGCGCCAAGCCGGGCGAAGGCGGCCAGCTCCCGGGTCACAAGGTCGATAAGATCATCGCCAAGGTGCGCCATTCAACGCCTGGCGTCGGCCTCATCTCACCGCCGCCGCATCACGACATCTATTCGATCGAAGATCTCGCGCAGCTCATCTTCGATCTGAAAAACGTCAACCCGGAAGGCGATGTGTCGGTCAAGCTGGTCTCCGAGGTCGGCGTCGGCACCGTCGCCGCGGGCGTATCGAAAGCGCGTTCCGATCACGTCACCATTGCCGGCTTCGAAGGTGGCACCGGTGCCTCGCCGCTCACCTCGATCAAACACGCCGGCTCGCCCTGGGAAATCGGGCTCGCCGAGACTCATCAGACGCTCGTCGCCAACCGGCTGCGCGGCCGCATCGCCGTGCAGGTCGACGGCGGCATTCGCACCGGCCGCGACGTGGCCGTTGGCGCGCTCCTCGGCGCCGACGAATTCGGCTTCGCCACCGCGCCTTTGATCGCCGCCGGTTGCGTGATGATGCGCAAATGCCATCTCAACACCTGCCCGGTCGGCGTTGCCACGCAGGATCCGGTGCTGCGCAAGCGTTTCCGCGGCCAGCCCGAACACGTCATCAATTACTTCTTCTTTGTTGCCGAAGAGGTGCGGGAATTGATGGCCGAGATGGGCTATCGCACCTTCGACGAGATGATCGGTCAGATGCAGATGCTCGACCGGCGCGAGCTGATCGCCCATGCCAAGGCGAGCGGGCTCGATTTTTCGAAATTGTTCATGAAGCCGGAGGTGCCCGCGGAGGTCGCCATCTTCAATTGCGAGCGGCAGGATCATAAGATCCGCGACGTGCTCGATCGCAAGCTGATCGCGCAATCGCAAGCCGCCATCGCGCGCGGCGAGCCTTCGCGTATGGCCTTGCCGATCAAGAATACCGATCGCACCGTTGGCGCCATGTTGTCGGGCGAGATCGCCAAGCACTACGGGCACGAGGGCTTGCCGCCGGACACGATTGTGGCGCAGTTTGCCGGCACTGCCGGACAGAGCTTCGGCGCCTTCCTGGCGCGCGGCGTCACCTTCGAGCTTGACGGGGACGCCAATGATTATCTTGGCAAAGGGCTGTCCGGAGGCCGTATCGTGGTGCGGCCGCCCGCCAAGTCTGGCATCGTTCCCGAGCAATCGATCATCATCGGAAACACGGTCTTGTACGGCGCGATTGCCGGCGAGTGCTACTTCCGCGGCGTTGCCGGCGAGCGCTTCGCGGTGCGCAATTCCGGAGCCATTGCCGTGATCGAGGGCGCCGGCGACCATTGCTGCGAATACATGACCGGCGGCATTGTGGTGGTGCTCGGCTATACCGGCCGCAACTTTGCCGCCGGCATGTCGGGCGGTGTCGCCTATGTATTGGATGAGGATGGCAGCTTTGGCTCACGCTGCAATCTCGCCATGGTCGACCTTGAACCGATGCCCGAAGAGGAGGACATCAACGCGAAGATCTTCCACCACGCCCGCGATCTCGAGGCACATGGCCTTGTCGACATCATGTCGGACATGAGTAGCTTCGACGCGCATCGGCTGCATCATCTGATCACGCGGCATGCCCGCTTTACCGGTTCGAGTGTTGCCGCCAAGATTTTGGATGAGTGGAAGAGCTGGTACCCGAAATTCCGCAAAGTCATGCCGGTCGAATATCGTCGCGCGCTTAACGAGCTCAAGGCCGCGGCGATCGCGGCGGAGTAAGCTGCACAAAGAACGCCGATAAAGCTGCAACAATAGAGAGCGCCTTTGGGCAAGATCACCGGCTTTCTCGAATATCCGCGCGAGGATCGTGATTATCAACCGGTCGCCGAACGGATTCGGCACTGGCGCGAATTCGTATTGCCGCTGCCGGAGAAAGAGCTTGTCGTTCAGGCGGCGCGCTGCATGAATTGCGGCGTGCCCTATTGCCAGGGCACCGGGTCGCTCGAGCCCGGGACGCCTGGCTGCCCGGTCAATAACCAGATCCCTGACTGGAATGACCTGGTCTACACCGACAACTGGGAAGAAGCCGCGCGCAATCTGCACTCGACCAATAACTTTCCGGAAGTGACGGGCCGCGTATGTCCGGCGCCCTGCGAAGCCTCGTGCACGCTCAATATCGACGAGAACCCGGTCACCATCAAATCGATCGAATGCGCGATTGCCGACCGCGCCATTGCGCAGGGGCTAAAGCCAGAGCCGCCGGCCGAACGCACCAGCAAGACAATAGCAATCGTTGGATCCGGCCCGGCCGGTCTTGCCTGTGCACAGCAGCTTGCCCGCGCCGGACATGACGTTCACGTCTATGAGCGCTGGGCCAAGGCAGGCGGTCTCCTGCGCTACGGCATTCCGGATTTCAAGATGGAAAAGCATCACGTCGACCGACGTGTCGCGCAAATGGAGGCGGAAGGCGTCGTGTTTCATTACGGCGCTCATGTCGGTATCAATCTCGACGCGCATGAGCTCCTTGCGCAGCACGACGCGGTCGTGCTCACCGGCGGGGCCGAAAAGCCGCGCGAACTGCCGGTGCCAGGGCGCGAGCTCAAGGGCATTCACTTCGCCATGGATTATCTGCCGCAGCAAAACCGGCGGGTCAGCGGCGAAGCGCCAGTCGAGAGCGAGCCGATCCTGGCGACTGGGAAGCATGTGGTCGTGATCGGCGGCGGCGATACCGGATCGGACTGCATCGGTACCGCCTTTCGCCAGGGCGCGCTGTCGGTAACTAATTTCGAGATCATGGCGCAGCCGCCGATGCGCGAAAACAAGATGCTCACCTGGCCGGATTGGCCGTTGAAGCTGCGCACGTCATCGAGCCACGAGGAAGGCGTCGAGCGCGATTTCGCGGTGATGACGACGAAATTCAGCGGCGCGAACGGCGTGGTGAAGAAGCTGCATTGCGTGCGCATCGACGACAAAATGAAGCCGATCGCGGGCAGCGACTTCGAGGTGCCCGCCGATCTCGTCCTTCTGGCCATGGGTTTCGTGCATCCGGTGCACGAGGGCATGGTCAAAAGCCTCGATCTTGCACTCGATCAGCGCGGCAATATCAGCGCCTCGACCGAGGATTACCGGACTTCGATCGACAAGATATTTACCGCAGGCGACATGCGCCGCGGCCAATCCCTGGTGGTGTGGGCGATCCGCGAAGGCCGCCAGGCCGCGCATGCGGTCGACAAATATCTGATGGGATCGAGCCTGCTGCCGCGGTAAGGCGGTTGACGCCTTAGCGCGAGCCGATTGGCACCGGCGGTACCGGCGCCCCGTCGAGTCCGGCATTGCCCGCCCGAGATGATTTCCGCGGCGGCGGCTCTTTGCCCGATTTGTTCTTGCTGTCGTTTGCGGAATCAGTCGCGGGCTTCTTGGCATCGCTTTTTTTAGCCGGACCGGCCGGGCTAAGCGCGGCAGGCTCCGGCAGCACGTCCGGTGTCGCTGCCGCGGCCGAGCCCGGGCGCGGCCAGGAGAAATCGTCGGCGCGACCGGAGGCTGCCGGCAAGGGATCGCCGCGCGTTAACACCCGGACCGCGGTCGGATCCGAGAGCGCCTGCGTCGCGCGATCGCCGCCGACGAGATCGCCACCCCCCGCGGCGCCCGCGGTCAACGGCAAAACCGGCCCGACATCCGGCCGCGTTCCGGTCGTGGCGGCATTGGGCGTCGTCTCCGGAACAGGCAGGGCGACCGGCGCGATATGGGCCGACATCGCGCGGCGCAGTTCGCGGTCGACATAACTTGCGAGCTTGACTGCTCCGGCCTTTGTGAAATGCACGCCATCGGCGCTACGCAGCCGCCGGATTTGTCCCTCGAAGTCCGGTCCTTGCAGCGTGTAACGTCCTTGATCGTCAACAAAGCCGTCCCAAATGTCGACATAGACAATTCCCGCCCTTTCGGCGCGGGCGCGGTAGAGCTCATCGAGATAGCTCATATCGCCGGTCGACTTGGGGCCGCGAATGGCCGGCAGACCAACCCAGATCACCGGCGCGCCCGTGCTCTTGAGCGCCGCAATCATTTGATCGATCCGCTTGGCATAGAGCGTCGCCCATTGCTCAGTATGGAAATCGTAGGAGCCGCCGGGGATCGGACGCTGCGTTTCGTTTTGGGCAGCCTGTGGTGACGCCTCGGTGTCGATCGGGGCCGCGGCTTTTTCTTGCGGTGCTTGGCCCGCCGGCTGGTTCGCTGCCGGAGTGGCGCTCTGGCCTTGCGCCGCCTGACCTGGCTGGCCTGCTTGCGCGCCTTGGCCGGCTTGGCCGGCTTGACCAGCTTGGCCCCCCTGGCCCCCTTGGGCCGGCTCGCCGGCGCGTTTTGGCTGCGGCGGAACTTTGTCGCGCAGCGGTATCCGATCGTTCAAGCCGAGCATGACGATGATCGCCTTCGGCCTTGCATTGGCCAGGGCATCTTTGGTCGCCTGCGACCAGTCAAGCGCCTCGTTCTTAGCGTCGTAACGGATCAATCCTGACGACACGCGGATCTTGCGCTCGAACCCGACACTCGGCTCGTCGGTATAGAGCTCGTCCAATCCATATGCGAGCCAATCGGCCATCGAATCGCCGACGACCATGACAGTATTGGCCGGCGGCGTCTCCAATTTGCGTGACGCCGGCGCCTTGGTCGAATCGGAAACGGGCGGCGGCCGATTGAACCCCGAGAACGGAAAGAAGAAATCGCGCTGCGGGCCGTAGGAGCGATAGCCGCCGTAATTGCGGCCGCCACCCCAGCCGCCCCAGTAGTCCTGCGCGCTGCAGGGTTCGGCTGCGATCAAAGCAGCGGCCATGACCGCGAGCGCGGTCAGGCCTATTCGCCGTTTCGTCTGCCGATTGATCGTGCCGTGTGACATCGGCGGCTCATCGGATCCATGCGTTTCATGCTGCGGCATTCCAAGTCCATCATTCTACGCGAAGGCGGCAGAAAAAGCTTCCTCGTAAACGCTTACAAAACGTGCCGGTTCGGCTGAGTTCCGGATATTGGCTTTAAGGCTGGCGCAAGCGGTCAAGCAGCGCACTCGAAGCGAAACCATCGGGAATTTCGCCGCGTGAAGCCTGGAAATTGCGGATGGCGAGGCGGGTTCGCGGGCCGAGCAGGCCATCCGGCTCGCCGGTATCGAAGCCGCGGCGCGATAGCAGCGCTTGCATTTCGTAGCGCTCATCCAGCGTGAGCACGCGCTCGTCACGTGGCCAGGCCTGTACGAAAGGTCCGCCGGCTCGCAGCCGATCGGCCAGATGACCGATTGCGAGCGCATAGGCCTCCGCCGGATTGTATTTCATGATGACGCGGAAATTTTGCAGCATGAGAAAAGCCGGCCCGCGCGAACCTGCCGGGACAAGCAGATAGGCGCGGGTATCGGGATCGCGCAACGCCCCTCCGCCGGCGCGGCGCACGCCGAGATTTTCCCATTGCCGCAGCGTGAGCTGGCGCGAGCGGTCGGCCAGGAGATAATCGAAGCCGGCCGGCAGAACGACCTCATAGCCCCAAGGCTGCCCGGCGACCCAGCCATCCGTCTTGAGATTGTTCGCTGTCGAAGCGATCACATCCGGTATCGAGTTGATGACATTGCGGCGTCCATCGCCGTCGAAGTCGACCGCGTAGCGCTTGAATGAGGTCGGCATGAATTGGGTCGGACCAAAAGCGCCGGCCCACGAGCCCACCAACCGATCAGCGGGCACGTCGCCGCGCTGGAGGATCTCCAGCGTGGACAGGAATTCTTCGCGGAAATAATCCTGACGCCGCCCGATGCAGGCGAGCGTCGCCGTCGAACGGAGCACTGAGCGATCGCCGCCAAGCGTGCCGTAGTTTGATTCGACGCCCCAGATCGCCGCAATAATCGCAGGGTCGACGCCATACGCGCGCGCGACCGCGGCAAACGTCGCTGCGTGTTGCGTGAGCAATTCGCGGCCGCGCGCGATGCGCTCGTCGCTGACCAGAGCGTCGAGATAGTCCCAGATCGCTTTGGTAAATTCGGGCTGCGCATCGAGCTTATCCATGATGCTCAAGTCGGGCGTGAGGCCCGCGGTGAATCGCTCGAAATTGCCGCGGGAAATGCCGCGCGCTGCGGCTTGCGACCACAATCGCTCGAGGCAATTATTGAAATCAGCGGCCGCCGCGCGGATCGCATCGGCGGTCATCAGCGGATGGCCGGAAACGCCTGATTGCCCGCTCCAGCCGCTGCCGCCAACGGGGTTTGCGGAAGACGGAACGGCATTTGACGCAGGGGGTTGGAACAGGCGTGTCAGCCAATTGTCCTGCTGGGCCGCCGCCGATCCCAGCGGAAGCAGCACTAAAATGGCCGCCGACAAACGGCGCAGAAATGACCTTTGGACAGTCATGAAGGCAAAAATCCTTGCTGCCGGCTCCCCGATTTGCCACAAGCCGCATTCGAATGAGTTAGTCTGACCTTTAGCAGCCAGTTTGGACAATAATTTGGACAAACAAGTGCCCTTTCTCGTGAATTAGCCTTCGTTTCAACGCCCAGCCCATCGCATGAACCCGGTCCGCAAAGCCGTCTTCCCCGTCGCCGGTCTTGGCACCCGATTCCTGCCGGCCACCAAGGCCATGCCGAAAGAGATGTTGCCGGTCGTCGACCGGCCGTTGATCCAGCATGTCGTGGACGAGGCGCGACAGGCCGGAATCGAGCATTTCATTTTCGTGACCGGTCGCAACAAGGGAGTAATCGAAGATCATTTCGACCGCCAGTTCGAGCTGGAAATGACCTTGCTCGAACGCCAGAAGCACCAAGTTCTCGATTATCTCAATGGGGATCTTCCGGCACCCGGCTCGACCAGCTTTACGCGCCAGCAAGAGCCGCTCGGCCTCGGTCATGCGGTGTGGTGCGCGCGTGAATTGCTCGGGCGCGAACCGTTCGCGCTGCTGCTGCCCGACGTCCTCGTTCAACACGACCGCGGCTGCCTCGCTCAGATGCTCGATGCGGCGCGCGATCTGCCGGCAAATGCAAATATCGTGGCGGTCGAAGAAGTGCCGAAGGACCGTGTCGATCAATACGGCGTCGTCGGCATCGGCGAACGCAAAGGCAAAATGTTTTCAATCACCGGCATGGTCGAAAAGCCGGCGGCTGACCGTGCGCCGTCCAACCTCATCCTGACCGGGCGCTACATTTTGCAGCCGGAAATCCTGCAAATTCTCGGGACCCAGGAACGCGGCGCCGGCGGCGAAATTCAACTCACCGACGCCATGATCCAGCTGGCGCGCAGCCAGCCCTTCTACGGGCTGCAATTCGAAGGCCGCAGCTTCGACTGCGGCTCGAAAATCGGATTCCTCGCCGCCAACGTATCCTATGCCTTGGCGCGCTCCGACATTGCGCCCGGCTTCCGCGCCGAAATCAAAAAGTTCCTCAACGACTAGTGTTCAGGGTCGCCTGCCGGTGAGGCCGATCACCGCCGACATGCCGGCGTGCGAAGTACCTTCACGTATTTCAAGCTCTTCTTCCACAATGTTCAAATCGCCAAAGTCGCCGAACGTGTCTTGCAGCATTACGCGCGTATAGAGTTTCTCGATCTGCTTGGGCCCACCGGTGCCATATTCCAGTTGCTTCGGCGTATAGCCCATCATGATCAGTAGGCCGCCGGGTTTGGGGGCGCGCCGCATGCCCGCCCATTTCACCGCACGATCGGATGGCGAACTGAATTGAGCGATATTTCGACCACCACCTCGAATATCCGCTCCGGATATTCCCAAGCATGGACGTCCTGAACGAAGGTCGGCTCGACTCGCCGTTCGGCCGCGAGCGCGCGCTTTCTTTTGCGCCGTCGGCGAGAAATCAAGCGAGACGACCTTGAGACCTTGTTGCGCCAGCCAGACTCCGTTGCGTCCCTCGCCGTCGGCAACCGCCAGAACGCGGCCCGATCGTGGCAAGAGCTTCTGGCAGGATTTCAGGAAATAGTTCGGCTCTTTTCCGAACGCATAATCGGGCGGGGCGAAACGCGCTTCCCAGCGCGTATATTCTTCGCTTGAGCAATTCTGCTGGTCGAGTGGCATGCGCTAGATCAATGCTGGAAAACTAAATCTTTTGAGGATGTAAAATTGCAATCAGGCTTTGCGCTCGTAACGGCGCCAGGCTGGGATCAACAACATGGCGAATACGAC
>Ga0126373_10004324_pt1 | contig 10859 bp, 9 predicted proteins | sample PanSoiMetPlot_11_FD_92545 | JGI IMG/M metagenome (GOLD analysis project Ga0126373, IMG submission 92545) | Tropical forest soil microbial communities from Panama - MetaG Plot_11 | ecosystem: Environmental > Terrestrial > Soil > Tropical forest > Bulk soil | place: Panama | collected 2016-02-17
AGCCACGGCGGGACCGAACCGGTCCTGTGCCAGGGTGAACAGCCGGGCGCGTACTTGCTGGCACGCGGCCTGAATGGCACCGCCAGTGACGTAGGTCTGCCGGGACGCAGAGGTAGATCCGCCCGAGCCGACGGAGGTGTCCTTCGGGCTCGTCACGACGTTCTGAACGCCGAGTTCGGTGCGGCAGATCTGCTGCTCGACGGTGACCAGGCCCTGTCCCACTTCCGCCGCGGCAGTATGCACGGTGATGGTTGGCTCGCCGCCGGAGATCTCTAGCCGGATGCGGGCGACTGAGTAATCGTCGAACCCCTCGGAGAAGCCCACGTTCTTGTAAGCCACCGCGTACCCGACACCGCGCCGGACGCCCTCGCCGTGGGTGGTGTTCGCCGCGCCGCCGGGCAGGTCGAGCAGTTCGGGCTGCCCGTCCGAGTCCGCCGACCGCGGCATCGGCCGACGCTGCACCAACCGCAGCAGCTCTTCCACCGGCGCCGGGCTGTCGACGATCTGACCAGTCGGCGTTTCGGCGCCGAGGCTCATGCCGTTGATGCACCGCAGCTCGACGGGATCCATGCCGAGCGCGGCCGCCAGCTTGTCCATCTGCGCTTCGTAGCCGAACGCAGCCTGCACCGAGCCGAAGCCGCGCATCGCGCCGGCCGGCGGATTATTGGTGTACACGCCGTAGGCGTCGACGCGCACGTTGGGCACGACGTACGGGCCGATGCCCATGGTGCCGGCGTTCGCGACGACGGCCGATGTGCTGGACGCGTAGGCGCCGCCGTCGAGAAATATCGTCGCCCTGACATAGACCAGCCGGCCGTCGGCTGTCGCACCGTGCTCGTAGTGCATGGTGGCCGGATGCCGGTGCACGTGGCCGAAGAAGGACTCCTCGCGGTTGTAGCTCATCTTCACGGGCTTGCCGGTGTGCAGCGCGAGGAGGCACGCGTGTACGTGCATGGACAGGTCCTCCCGGCCGCCGAACGCACCTCCGACCCCGGCCAGGGTCAGCCTGACCTGGTCTGCCGGGAGCCCGAGCGCCGCGCACACCTGACGCTGATCCACGTGCAGCCACTGCGTGGCCACGTAGAGGTCGACACCGCCAGCGCCGTCGGGCACTGCCAGCCCGGCTTCTGGCCCGAGGAAGGCCTGGTCTTGCATGCCAACCTGGTAGTCCCCGGTCACGACCACGTCAGCTCGGGGCTCGGTGATGCCCTTGCGCAGTTTCAGGTGGCGGACGAGGTTGCCGGCCGGATGAACCTGCGGCGCGCCCGGTGCCAGCGCGGCGACCGGATCCGTCACCGGCTCCAGCGGCTCGTATTCAACGCGGATCTTCCGCGCGGCTTGGCGTGCGATCTCTGGATGGTCGGCGGCGACGATGGCCACCGGCTCGCCCTGGTAGCGGACCACGGTCTCGGCCAGCACCGGCTGGTCAGCATGTTCGAGCCCGCATCGGTTGGTGCCGGGAACGTCGTCGTGGGTGAGTACGGCATGCACGCCGGAAGTGGCCAGCGCCTCGCCGATGCTGATGGACTTGATCCGGGCGCACGGGTGCGGGCTGCGGAGTGTGGCGCCCCACAGCATGCCGTCCATCCACAGGTCGCTGCCATACGCGAACTGGCCGGTGACCTTGAGCGCTCCATCCGGCCTGAGCGGACTGTCGCCGATACCACCGGACGCGGCTGCAGAGATCCGGTCGGGGGCGCTGACTCCCCGCGGCACTGAGCTGACCGGACTCGTCATCTCTCGACCATAGGGCCTGGTCACAGCGAGCTCCTGCCGACGAGCGCCGCGCTCGCGCGGCGGGCATCCGCGGCCACCTGTCTCTCATCGACACTGGTCAGCTGGTCGCGCTCGACAATCGTCTCCCCGTTGACCAGCAGCAGCTCCAGCGGCGGACGTGCGCCGAGCACGAGCGCGGCCGCCGGATCGGCGATGCCCGCGTGGGGCAGGGTGTCCAGTCGCCACACTGCGATGTCCGCGAGCTTGCCGACCTCGAGCGAGCCAATCTCCTGCTCCCGGCCGAGCACCCGCGCACCGCCCATGGTTCCCAGTTCCAGCGCTTGCCGGACCGACATCGCCTGCGGTCCGCCAGTCGCCCGCGCGGTCAGCGTGGCCTGCCTGACCTCCCCGATCAGCGAGTTTTCCTCGCTGGATGCAGGGCCATCCACGCCAAGGCCGACGCAGACCCCTGCGGCGAGCAGGTCGTGAGTCCGGCAGACGCCGGCACCGAGCCGGCCGTTGGACGACGGGCAATGCGCGACTCCGGTGCCGGTCGCGGCTAGCCGGCCGATGGCCGCGTCATCGAGGTGCACTGCGTGCGCGAGCCAGACGTCATCACCCAGCCAGCCGAGGGAATCGAGATACTCGACCGGGGTGCAGCCGAAATGATCCGCGCAGTAGTAATCCTCTTCCGCGGTCTCGGCCAGGTGCGTGTGCAGGCGCACCCCTGACCGACGCGCGAGGTCCGCTGTCTCGGTCAGGAGCGCCTTCGTTACCGAGAACGGCGAGCAGGGCGCGAGGCCGATCCGCAGCATCGAGTCGGGCGAGCCGTCGTGGAACTGGTCGATGGCGTCCTGGCTCGCCACGAGGATTCCGTCGCGGTCTTCTACTGCGTCATCGGGCGGCAGCCCGCCGGAGCTCGCGCCGAGATCCATCGACCCGCGCGTCGGGTGAAACCGAATGCCGACGTGCTGCGCAGCGGCGACTGTCGCACCGAGCAGGTCGCCGCCCGATCTCGGAAAAACATAGTGGTGATCCATCGTGGTCGTGCAGCCGGACCGCGCCAGCCAGGCAAGCGCAGCGGTTGCTAGCGGCCGGACAACGGCCGCGTCCATCCGGGCCCAGACGGGGTACAGCTGGGTCAGCCACTCAAACAAGGTCGCGTCGGGCGCCATCCCCCTGGTGCCCCACTGATACAGGTGATGGTGTGTGTTGATCAGCCCGGGAGTGGCCAGGCAGCCGCTGGCGTCGATGCGCGTGACAGTGCCTTCGAGGCCGCCGCGCGGCGGACTTCCCGAGCCGACCGCAGTGATCACGTTGCCGGTAACGACGACGTGACCGCTGGCGTACTCACTGCCCTGGCCGTCCATGGTGACGACCGAGCAGCCGTCGAGTACGAGAGAAGCCGGCGCGGTCATTCCCGGTCCCCGTTCATCTCCCCCGCCGCCAGGCGGACCGCGTCGAGGATCTTCTCGTAGCCGGTGCATCGGCACAGGTTGCCCGCCAGCGCCTCTCGGATCTGCGGGTCGGTCGGCATGGGTATCCGGCTGAGCAGGTCGTGGACCGCGACGATCAGGCCCGGGGTGCAGAAACCGCACTGCACGGCGCCTGCTCGCAGGAATGCCTGCTGCACGGGATGCAAGTCCTCCCCCGATGCCAGCCCTTCGACCGTGACGATGCTCCGTCCGATGGCCTGACCTGCTGCCACCAGGCAGGCACAGACAGGCACGCCGTCGAGGTAGACCGTGCAGGACCCGCACTCGCCCTGCTCGCAGGCGTTCTTCGAGCCTGGCAGGCCAAGTCGCTCGCGCAGCATGTAGAGCAGGCTCTCGCCCGCCCAGACATCATCGGCCTGCCTGCTCTGGCCGTTGATCGTCGCGGTCACTCGCACCGTCGCTCACGCCCCTTGTCGTCGCCAGCACTGCTCGCTTGTTTCGTGTTCTGAAAGTCGAGCCACGCCCAGAGGAGTGTCCGGCGCGCGATCACGGATAGGCAGTGCCGGCGGTACGCCGCAGTGCCCCGGACGTCGTCGATTGGCTGGGCGGCAGCCGCAACGAGCTGGCCGAATTCCCTGGCTACGGCGGCGGGCAACTGCGCCCGGGACTCCCACAGGCCCTGCTCGGCAAGAGTCCCGGCAAGGAACTCCTCCGCCTGCCGAGCACGCAGGGGCGTTGGCCCGGCCGATCCGATTCCCGTCCCTACCTCCTGACGGTCCGGCCGGAGTGCCAGGCTGAACGCGGCGACCGCAATCACCATCGCGTTCCGCGTGCCGATCTTGCTGAACTGCTCCGCGCCAGTTGGCAGCGGGATGCGAACGGCCGCGATCAGCTCGCCCGGTTCCAGCGCGTGTCGCTTCGGTCCCCTGAAGAACTGATCAACGGGCAACAAGCGCGTTCCCCGCACAGAAGCGATCTCAACCTCGGCGCCCGCGGCCAGCAGCGGTGGATGTACATCGCCGGCCGGCGACGCGGTGCCCAGGTTGCCGCCGACCGTGCCGCGATTGCGGATCTGGGGCGAGCCGACTGTCCGCGCCGCTAGAGCGAGCCCGGGCAGCCGGTCACGTAGCTCGGTGATGACCTGGCTGTAGGTGACGCCGGCGCCAAGCCGCACTTGGCTGCCGGCAACCTCCCACTGGCGGAGCTCGCTGATCCTGGTGAGGTCGAGCAGCGCGGGCGGTCGCTCCGCGCCGAAGTTCAGGCCGACCATCACATCGGTGCCACCTGCCAGCGGCACGGCCGCTGGCATATCAGCCTGCACCGCCAGGGCATCGGCCCAGCTCCTAGGCTGAATGAACTCCACGCTCGAAGCCTCCTCGGCGCTACTCTGCGCCGTCCGTAGTTGGTCGACTGTTTGATCATCCGGCGAACGAGCCAGGCACCTCCCAGGAAGGACCGGCGGGCGGCGCGTCGTCTCGCTGCACCGCGCATTGGATCAGACCGTAGGGCCGGTCGTCCGCGTGGAACACCTCTCCGTGGTTGACCAGCCCGAACGGGCTCAGATCGACCAGGTAGTGATGCTTGTTTGGCGCAGACAACCTGATCTCCGCGATCTCTTCGTGAGCTGCGAGGACCGCCCGGCCCATCTCCCAGAGGCTCTGCTGCAGCGCAAGGCTGTGGACCGTGGCGAATTGCTCGATCAGCACCTGCCGAATGCTCGCGTGCAGGACGTCCCAGTCACCCTCCGGGCGGATGTGGCGCCAGCAAGCGGTCAGCGACGTGGCCAGCACCCGGTCGTGAGTCTCCGCAAGTGTGGTGTACCCGTCATGCAGGAATCCGGCGAACTCCGACCCGGTCGACTTCAGCAGCACGAGATCACGGAGCCCGGACAGCACCCAGACGCGTTGCTCGCTTCCCCGGCCCTCGACCGTCACCGACGTAGTCCTGGCCTCCTGACCGGTCCGGACGAAGGTGTGCGGATGACCGTCGCCAGCAACCCGCGCGCGCTCCCACCGGTACTCGTCGACGTCGATCCGCGCGCCACGTACTGGCTCGATCTCGTCGGCGAAGTGCCGGGCCAGCGCTAGCGCATACGTCTCGATGTCGGCCACGCCACGCTCGAGCGCGAACGCGTACGCGGTGTTCTTCTGGGTGTCGGTCGGCAGCACGCTCGCCTGGTCGCCGTGCAAGTAGGCGCCCGCGAAGTCGCCGCGGAGGACCGTCGACACGTTCAGATCGCGGATCTCGTGCTCGGCAAGGTCCCGGTAGATGCGGACCAGCCTGGTCTCGGCTTTGCCGTACTGATGCGCCGCCAGCACGTATCCCACGTCAACTCCCCCGATAGGTCGAGTAGCCGAATGGACTCATTAGGAGGGGAACGTGGTAGTGCTCGCCCTCGGCCACCGTGAACGTGACGGTGACTTCGGGAAAGAACGTCCAGGCGGCGGTGCTCCTGCCGCCGGCGCCACGCCGCTCTGTGAGATAGCCGCCGGTGTCGAAGATCAGCCGGTAGGTGCCCGGCGGGACGATCTCTGGCCCAAGGCCCGGGATCCGGCCGTCGGCGTCGGTACTGGCTGCTGCGATCTCCTCCGCCGCGGGCGCTGTCTCGTGGCCCGGCGGCGCGACGCGTTCCAGCCGGACCCGCATCCCCGCTGCGGGGCAGCCAGCGGCAAGGTCGAGTACGTGGGTGGAGATCGCGCTCACGGCGACCCCGCCACGAGCCGCTGCAGCCTGAGCGCATTGATCCGCTGCAACTCAGACCGCACGACTGGCCATTCATCCTCGGGCTCGTTCTGCAGCCTGTCGCGCAGCACGTCGAGCAGTTCCGGCGCGGTTCGGCCAGCGGCGGACACCAGGTAGATGTGTCCGAACCGCTGCTCGTACTGTCGGTTTGCCTCGGCCAGCGCCAGCATGGTCTCGGTGTCATCGCCGTCGACACGTGACTGTTCTTGCCTGGACCAGCCGGCAGCGTGCGGGCCGCCGCTGCCCGCCTCCAGCCGCTCGCCGATCCGCGGATGGCCTGCCAGCGCCTCGGCCAGGTCCGTGACAGTCAGCTCTGCGACGATGGCGCCCGACTGTCGGATGACATCCTGGGCCGAGGAGTAAGGCCGGGCGGCTGCCATCTGCTCTGCCCATCTCGGCGCGGCGCAGCACTCCCGCAACGCCTGCTGAGCCTCTCCGGCCGGGAGCTCATTGAACCAGGTCAGCCGGTCACCCATCCCGACAGACTGACGCTTCGGCGGCCTATGGGCAAGTGCGCCAGCAGATCCCTGCCAGGCCGGTCCTGCGCGGTTCGTCCATAACGTGCCGCTATGACGGCGGAACGCTCGGTACTAGCGACGCCACACAGACTGTCTTCATCGAAAGCGTGCCGATGCCTAGCTGGTCAGCCGCAGGAGTGAGGTAGCCCGCCTGGCCGCTGACGATTGCCGGAAAGATCGTGGGTTAGCTCCGGCGATTCGGGGTACGCGAACCGGTAGCGCGTAGGGGGCCGAGAGCGTGTCGCTGAGGATCGCGACGCCGGGTCATAAGGGATGACTCAGCATTCGCTACGTTCCCGACTTCCTACGCGCCCTCTTCTTTGTCATCTCTCGAACAGTCGTTCGATAATGTTCTCATGCCTGTGCTCCAGCGACCATCGGCTATCTCGGTGGATGCTCGTGACGACGCGCCAGGCTTTCCGGCGTGCGCAATAACTCGCTCTTTCAGGCCGTCAAGCGGCGGTTCGGTCGGCGTGAACTTAGCCGCCCCGCCCGCATGCGGCGACCCGGCAGTCTCGCGTCCGCCGACCGCACGGGCAGGTCGGAGGAATGCGGTCTGACTGGCTCACGTTCCTACGCGGGTGAAGAAGATTGGCTTCCTCTCGTTCGGACACTGGTCGTTGTCTCCCGGCTCCCAGACAAGGTCTGGGTCGGACGCACTGGTTCAGTCGATCGAGCTGGCGGTAGCCGCCGAAGAGCTGGGAGCGGACGGGGCGTACTTCCGCGTGCACCACTTCGCGAGACAGCTGGGATCACCCTTCCCGCTACTGGCGGCCGTCGGCGCGCGCACGAGCCGGATCGAAATCGGCACGGCAGTTATCGACATGCGCTACGAGAACCCGCTCTACATGGCGGAGGACGCGGGAGCAGCAGATCTCATCTCGGGCGGCCGCCTCCAGCTCGGGATCAGCCGCGGCTCACCTGAGCAGGTGATCGACGGCTGGCGGTATTTCGGCTACCAGCCGCAGGACGGCGAGACTGACGCCGAGATGGCCCGCGGGCACGCCGAGGTGCTGCTCGAGGTGCTGCGCGGGAAGGGCTTTGCGAAGCCTAACCCCCGGCCTATGTTTCCCAACCCCCCTGGGCTGCTGCGGGTGGAGCCGCACTCTGAAGGCCTGCGCGACCGCATCTGGTGGGGCGCCGCGTCACAACGGACCGCCGCCTGGGCAGCCGAGCTGGGCATGAACATGCAGAGTTCCACCCTAATTACCAACGAGTCTGACAAACCCTTCCACGCGCAGCAGGCGGAGCAGATCCAGGTATTCCGTGACGCATGGGAGAAGGCTGGACATGAGCGGGAACCGCGGGTGTCAGTGAGCCGAAGCATCTTCGCCATCGTCGATGATCGGGACAGGGCGTACTTTGGCCATCGCAACCAGGACGCCGACGAGGTCGGGCTCATCGACCCGCAGACCGAGGCGATCTTTGGCAGGACGTACGCCGCCGAACCGGACGTTCTGATTCAGCAGCTCAAGGAGGACACGGCGATCGCGGCTGCCGACACGCTACTGCTCACAGTGCCTAACCAGCTCGGTGTCGACTACAACGCCCACGTCATCGACAGCATCCTCCGCCATGTGGCGCCGGCACTCGACTGGCGCTGAACTATGGCGACTACCCGTCGCCGTGACTAGTCCAGTCGGCCCAGCGGTGCTGGCCTCCGACCGATGCGAGCAGCGCGGACCTGCCGACACACCCTGATCCGCCAGAACCCGGCTGCGAGTGGGTCACCTCAGTGGCGATCGGACGACAGGTCGGCTGAGCCACCCTTGGTTAGCGCGAGGGGCTTGACGACCCGGTCAAAAAGTTCCTCGCTGACGCCCTTGTTCAGGGCGGCCTGCTTAAGGGTCAGGTCATGGTCGATCGCGTAGTGCGAGATGTCCGAGGCGGAGTCGTACCCGATGACCGGTGACAGGGCCGTGACCATCATCACCGACCGGTCGATGTCCTCCTTGAGCTTAGGCCGGTTGAGCTCGGCACCTTCGATCATGAACTCGCGGAAGTGGTCGCACATGTCGGCCATGATCAGCGCCGAATGCAAGTAGTTGTTGATCAGAACGGGACGAAACGCGTTGAGCTCGAAGTTACCCTCGGCCCCGCCCATCGTGATTGCCAGGTCCGAGGCGATGATCTGGATGGCCACCATCAGCATGGCCTCGGCCTGCGTCGGATTGACCTTCCCCGGCATGATCGACGATCCTGGCTCGTTCGCTGGCAGCAGCAGCTCGTGGATTCCAGTGCGCGGCCCGGACCCGAGCCACCGCATGTCGTTTGCGATCTTGAAGAGCGTCACCGCCGCGGCTTTGAGACTGGCGTGGGCCCGGACCATCCGGTCGAGCGTGCCTTGCGCGGTGAATTTGTTGACGGCCGTCTGGAATGGCGTGTCAGTCATCGCCGCGATTTCCGCAGCGACCTCGCGGCCGAATCCCGGCGGTGCATTCAGTCCGGTGCCCACGGCGGTACCGCCGATCGCGACCTTCAGTAGGCCGCGCGTAGCGTGCTCGACCTCGGCGATGGCGTCGTCGAGAGCACCGGCGTAGCCGGACCACTCCTGGCCCACCGTCAGCGGGGTCGCGTCCTCGAGGTGCGTCCGCCCGATCTTCACGACTTTCGACCAGTCTCTGGACTTGAGGTCTATCGCGTCACGCAGCCGCTTCAGCGCCGGGATAGTCTTCTCGATGGCCATCTTGTGCGCCGCGATGTGCATGGCGGTCGGGAAGGTGTCGTTGCTGGACTGGCCCATGTTGACGTGGTCATTGGGGTGGATTGGCTGTTGTGAGCCCAGCTTGCCGCCGACTAGCTGGATGCACCGATTAGAGATGACCTCGTTCACGTTCATGTTCGACTGCGTGCCGGACCCGGTCTGCCAGACGTACAGCGGGAACTCGCTGTCCAGCGCGCCGCTTATCACCTCGTCGCATACCTGCTCGATCAGCCGGCCCTTCCACTGCGGCAGTCGGCCGGCGGCCGTATTAATCTTGGCTGCCGCCTTCTTCACGTAGCCGTAAGCGTGGTAAACCTCCTTCGGCATCCGGTCGTTGCCGATGTTGAAATGCTGCAGGCTACGCTGCGTCTGCGCTCCCCAATAGTGATCAGCAGGCACATCGACGTCGCCGAGGCTGTCGAACTCGCGCCGGCTACCCTTCGCGGACAGGCCGATTGGCAGCTTCAGGATCTTCGGAGCCGGCTCTGCGGTCGAGCGGGTACCCGCGGTAGTCCGAGGTCGTGCAGTAGCCATCAGTCCCCCCGTTGTGCGATGCACTGGAGCATGCCCGTTTCCCCGAGGCCACACCCGAAACCGGCGCCGGATATGCCGGTATGGTCGCTCTCACAATGCCGTGACCGGCCGAGTTCGACGCCAGCGAGCCCGACTTGCTTGTCCCTCACGCCGGGCGGTTGGGGTCGCGGGAGCTATCAGCGCCCCTGCGCCAGGTAGCGATCCCGGCTGAAGTTACTGTCTTGCTGATGACCCGTCGGGCCGGGTCGGCTCACCGCCGTCTCGGCTGGATTGTCGTTTCGCTCGCGCTTATGGCCGCGGGCCCTGTCGGCTGCGCTACGACGGGACGACTCAGCCAGGCCAGCGTCTACTTTCGCACCCTGCCGCCCGGTGCGCAGCTGCCGACGGGTCCATACTGCGCGAATCTCGTCAACTCCTCGCCGCTCCCTGAGGACAGGTCTGCCAACAAGTCGTATAACAACAGGAAAGGCCGCCACGTCGGCGCGAGGTTCCTCGCCGACGACGGCCCCGGCGCGCAGAAACTGGCCGGGCGGGTCAACGGGAACTTCACTGGCACCACGATCGACATACTCCGGTGGGCGGCCTGCAAGTGGGGCATCGACCAGGACATCGTTTTCGCCCAGGCGGCCGTGGAGAGCTGGTGGCAGCAGGGCACCCTCGGTGGCTGGACCACGGACCCAGCCGCCTGCCCGCCGGGTAATAAGCCCGGCCAGGACGGCAAGCCTGGCGAGTGCCCGGTGACCTACGGGATCCTGCAGAACACCTACGGGAACGGCGGCTGGCCGGCCATGGCCCAGTCGACCGCGATGAATGCCGACGCCGCCTACGGCATCTGGCGCGCGTGCTATGAGGGCTATGAGACGTGGCTCAACAGCATGCCCAGAGGCGTTGACTACCGCCAGGGCGACGTCTGGGGCTGCCTCGGTGCCTGGTTCTCGGGTCAATGGCGGAACCCGCCCGCGCTCGGCTACATCGCGCAGGTGCAGAAGTACCTTCGCGAGAAGATCTGGCTCAAGCCGAACTTCCGCTGGTGAGGTGACGGCCCAAGGCCGCGCTGAGCGCTGCTCGGTGGCGATTTGCAGATTGCTGAGGTGATTCGCGGCGACGGCGGCCGCCAGATGGCCCAGCTCTCGCGCTCGTCGCCGCAGACGCAGCGAGCAACCAATACGAGACGGGGCTGGGTCGTAAATGTGGTAACGACTGAATCGG
>Ga0126373_10004326_pt1 | contig 10856 bp, 12 predicted proteins | sample PanSoiMetPlot_11_FD_92545 | JGI IMG/M metagenome (GOLD analysis project Ga0126373, IMG submission 92545) | Tropical forest soil microbial communities from Panama - MetaG Plot_11 | ecosystem: Environmental > Terrestrial > Soil > Tropical forest > Bulk soil | place: Panama | collected 2016-02-17
AGGTCACCACACCACCAGTAGCACTCTGCGAGATTTTCCAGCGTACAGGCTTCGAGAATGGGATCCCGGAGATCTTGAATCTGCTCCACCGCAGGTTCCGCCAACTCTCTTGCCTCGCTGAAACGTGCCTGCTCGATGTAGAACTGCCCCAGCTGAACCAGGAGGTAAAGGGTGTTCCGTCGGTCACCAATCTGTTGCGACAGCTCATAAGCGCGTCGCAAAGGTTGTTCTTTTTCAGAAGCCCCGAAACCCTTACTGATAAGCAACGCGAGAAGCGCAGTTTGCAACTCAAATTCGTGAAGGTCCCGTTCTCGCGACTGCGGCTTGGCCAACAACGTATCAATCGCCCCGCGGTATAGACTCTCCGCCTCAGCAACCGCTGACCGTTCGCTCGCCTGCTGGGCAGCACGTTGCAAGAACTCGATGGCCTTATCGACGTTTCTCGATTGCCTGTAATGGTCAGCGAGCCGAGCCAGGTGCTGCTCGATGCGGTCGCCGTACAGCTTTTCGATGGCGTTGCCTACCTGTTCGTGAAGATCCTTGCGCCGCTCCATCAAAAGCGAATCGTGTGCCACTTGCTTGGTGAGTGCATGCTTAAAAATATATCCGACCTCGCTTGGAGCGGGCTGCTCGTAAATGAACTCGGCCAACTGCAAATTGCTCAACGCCTGATCGAGATAGTCCGAAGAGGTATGCACTACCGCCCGTACCAGGGAGAGCGGAAACTCTCGGCCGATCACTGCCAACGTCTGCAACAGTTCCTTCTCCCGCGTGGGCAGCCGATCTATGCGTGAGGCTAGTACTCCCGGCAGCGTTGGCGGAAGCTTGAGCGTGTCGAGCGGCCTTGTGACCTTAAGCGCACCGTTGCGCGCTACGGCGCCCTCCTCGAACAGCGTCTGCACGATCTCTTCCATGAACAGAGGATTTCCCTCGCTCCGCTCAAGGACAAAACGCTTCAGTCGGAGCTCTGCCTCCGAACTGAGCAAAGCGTAGAGCATTTCTTCGGCCGATTCGCGGCCCAGCGGATCGAGAGGCAGTTGGGTGAAGTAGGTTTTGTTGGCCCAATGATGCGAATACTCGGGGCGGTAAGTCACCAGCACGATTATTTTTGAGTTGCCGATCGAATCAGCCAGCAGGTTCAGTAGTCCCTGAGTGTCGCTGTCTGTCCAGTGGAGGTCCTCGAAGACGAGCATTAGGGGCTGGTTTAACGATTCGCGCAGTAGAATGCGCTTGATCGCATCAAAGGTTCGGCGGCGGCGGCGGATCTCGGAATCTTCTGGGTCCGAAGGATCACCAGCATCAGAGATGCCTAGCAGCCCGAACAGGTACGGCAGTGCGTCTTCGAGCGAGGGATCGAGCGCGAGCACTTTCCCGATGGTCTTCTCACGCTTCCTGGGTGCGTCGTCCTCGGGTTTGAAGTCGAGATAGGAGCAGAGCAACTCGATTACCGGCAGATAGGCGCTGGTCTTGCCGTGCGTTACCGAGGGGGCTTCCAGCACCATCCAGGCCGATTGGTTCTTTGCCTTGAACTCGAAGCACAGCCGCGATTTGCCGAGCCCCGGATCCGCGACCACGGCCACGAGCTGCCCACGGCCACCCTTGGCCAGATCGGCCGCGTGCTGGAGTACGTCCATCTCGCGCTCGCGCCCCACGAACTTGGTGTAACCGCGCACCGCTGCGCGCTGCAGGCGCGTTCGCAGCGGGCCCAGCCCAGTAACCTCATATACTCCAACCGGCTCGCTCACCCCCTTGACCCTGGTGGGACCGAGTGACTTGAAACTGAAGTAGCCTTCACACAGTTTGCGGGTCGCATCGGTGACCGCGATCGATCCAGTCGGCGCGAGCGCCTGCATTCGCGCGGCGAGACTGGTCGAGTGCCCGATAGGGGTATATTCGGTATGCGCCTCGTCGGTTTTGATTGTCCGCACCACTGCGTCGCCGGTGTTTATACCGACTCGAGCCTCGACCGGAGCATTCCCCCGTTCGCGCAGTTTCGTCGAATACCGGCACATCTCATCCTGCATCCGCAATGCGGCATACAGCGCGCGCTGCGGATGATCCTCGTTAGCAACGGGGGCTCCGAACAGAGCGAAGATGCCATCGCCGGTGGACTGAACGATGTAGCCGTCGTAGCGGTGAACCGCATCGATCATTAGCTTCAACGCGGGATCAACGATGGCGCGGGCCTCTTCCGGGTCGAGGTCCTCGATCAGCTCCATCGAGCCCTTGATATCCGCGAACAGTGCGGTGACGGTCTTGCGCTCGCCTTCCAGACCCTCTGCCGCAGATGTTGCAGTCACCCGAATGGGCGTATTGTTCGGCTCTGACGCTAGGGTGGCAACTGCCGCGTCCGCTCCCAACGCGGCACCGCAGGAATCGCAGAACTTTGCATCGATGCGGTTTTCTGCTCCACACGAGACACACCTCCGCGAAAGCCTAGCCCCACATTTGTCGCAGAAGCGTGCGCGCTCTCGATTGTCAGCTTCACACTTAGAGCAGCGCATTGCGGATCCCCCAAACGGCTCGTAAGACGGTCCAGACTAAATTCGTTTCAGGGAACATCGCAAGCGTCGATTTGGTGCCACTAAAGAGGCGTGGTGATGCCAATTTCAGGAGCGGGAACCTCCCAAAAAAGGGTCGTCGCCGCAGGATCACCTGGGCATCGACGACAGGACGGTCTACATTCGAGCCAAGGGAAGCGAATGCCCAAAGCTAACAGAGGTGGCTGGAAGACCTGCTCCAGAGGCCATAAGTACCGTGGTATGAGTGGCTGTCCGATCTGATGGAAACGGAACCGACCCGGCGGGTCGAGCAAGGGCGTCAAGCAGTGGCAGAACAAAGGACGCTCCCCGCAGCGAACCTAATCATCGCGGCGGATGACAAGCTCATTGTGTGTTGGACGATTCGTGGCCAACGTCATCGTCTGCCCGAGCGACTTCATCGAAGAGATGGGAGCTACCCGCAGCCGTTCCGCCCGCAATCAGGCTCACCGCGTGTCGCTACGACAGTGAGGAGTAATGTCATGGAACAGTTGGGACTAGGCCTGGCTCGCTTTTGGGGAATCCTGATCGCCGTGATGAGCGTGGGCATGCTGGTCAATCGCAAGACACTCGATGGTATGAAGGAGTCTAAGCAGAACTATGCCCTCATTTTCGTTCTTGGCCTGATCGCGCTGATCGCCGGTGCCCTGCAGGTCTCCTTCTATAATGTGGGGGAGCTGAACTATCGCGGTTTGGTCACGTTGATGGGCTGGATCACGTTGGTGCGCGCAACCCTCCGTCTGTTCGCACCTGATTCGAACAAAAGCCGATGGAATCCGAGCGCTCGAATCGAATCATCTATCCTGCTCTCGCAGCCACCACGGCTTTGGGACTCTACCTGGTGGCGGTCGGCCTCGGCTTGGCGCCCGGCGAGTTCTCCTGATGGGGCCTGCTGCCCAGACCTTGACCGTCCATTCAGGGCTCGAGCCATAGGTCGAGCCAGCCAATCGTGGACAACCCGTGCGGGCATTTTTCTGCGCGCAACTGGCAGCGTGTCCCCGTTAATTTCCTCCGACCTGGCCGGAATAACGAAAGTTGTGGGGACCCGCGTGCGGGTTGGGAAGGACCCGATCAAGGCTTGGCGTCAAACCGGACTCGGTGGTGGAACAAGAAGGTTCCCGCGCGAAAAGTGATGACCACCCGCAGTCAGGCTTGGCACTATTTGAAAAGGCCTCGTGCCACTGGTGCCTGGGTGTGAGAGATTTCACAAGGGCTGCGCGCCGCCATGGTCATTACTTCGCAGTTCGCCGCCTGTTGACCTCGACCCGGTGGTGAGTCGCTTGACGAGGTTGACCGGCGGTTATGAATAGCGGGCAGCTCCGGTATCTGCAGGGTCAGGTGCGGGCCGCCCGGGCGCCCGAGGTTGGGAAACTCGATGCGCCGCGTGCCGTCGGAAAAGTATGTGACTCGGTAGGTCAGCATCGGCGCGCCGCCAGAAGCCAAATAATCAAGCGATTTCCCTCTCGCCTACTTCGCCAACCGGCGACGTTCAGCCTCCAGCTTTCGGAATTCACCAGCACCGCCATGCGCTTTCCCGCGGGCCGGCTGGCTCCAACCGCAAGGTTGACACCTCCGCCTACACCTCGGAGAGCGAGAAATCGCCGATTGGCGGCCTTCAAGACTTCGGCGGCTGCCATCGTCCCCTCTTTTGTTTGAGCGTCGGCTGCGACCGCTCTCTGGGCTGCTTCGCCCAGGAGTGAGCGGACGGCTTATTACGTATCCCATCGTTATGCGAAGGCGATTTGCGAATGGGGGCAAACCGGACACGTCAGTACCCGTAGAGCCTTTTCTTGCGCTGGAGTGGAAGCGAGTCCGCGTCGCGTCCAAGCCCTCGGACCTTGCCCCTGGCGACAGAGGCCCACAGTTCCGCATCTTCTGGCAATGCGAACGGGTTAACTCGCCTCGCTAGCTCGAGGGTCTCTCGTTTGATGCGCGCCTCCCGCTTGCGTGCCTTAGCTGCCCTGGCTCGGACCAGATTCGGGAATCCTAGTGCACGCCAGAAGGCCGCCCGATGCAGCCCGCCAAGCCGGTTGCGCGCCGCGAGCGCGCCGTCGCGCATCTCCATGCCGATTGGCGGAGCTCGGCTCTTTGCCCCAACGATTATGAATGCTGCTAACCACTACGATCACTCTGCCCACGACAGTCAACGCGCTCCAATGGGATAAACTGCTGACCCAGGGAGTAACGACCCAACCGCGTAGAGGATTGGGAGCAAATGACCTCGAATCGTCGGGTCCAAGCGGCGACTACAATGACTTACAGCATCGACTGCGGTGGTTTCCCCGAGAGTGGTCCTGGGTGTGCCCATTTTAGTGCCCCACCCCCATCAAAAGAGATATCACTCAGTATCAGATCGACGTAGACGCGAAGTCCGAAAAACCCTCTTCCGCCAAGGTTTTGACGCATACGGAGAGCTACTGAGCGATATGGCCGAGCAGGCGGTTCCACAACTTTTAATCACAGGGTCCCGGGTTCGAGTCCCGGACGGCTCACAAAAAATATCTTTCATTCTCGTGGCTTTTTTGATCTCCGGAACCTCTGATTCCCCTTGGCGCGGCCGATTGGTGCCAGATTGGTGCCAAAACGAGTCCAGGCGATCAACAAAACCTGCATCGGCCTGCGGTAGCCAACGAGCATAATGCTGCAGGGTAGTGGTCGGCTTCGCGTGCCCGAGCTGAGACGCCACATAGGTAATGGGCGCGTTCTTGGCGAGTAGGGCCGTTGCGAAGGTGTGCCGCAGATCATACAAGCGATGACCGCTGACGCCGGCCTTATTCAGTACGCGAATAAACCGCTTTCTGACCCGGCTGATGTCCATGGGGTTGCCTGCACTGTTGATAAACACCAGATCGCTGACTGCCCCTGCTCCCGACTTGACTGCGTAGGCTTCGCGCCTTCGGTAGAGCGCTCTAATCGCCAGGGCGAGCTCCTGCGACATGTCGACGTTGCGGACTCCTTCGGTCTTGGTGGTTCCTAGCTCTCCGTCCGAAAACGCCCGCCCACAAGGATCTTGCGCTTGGTGAAATTGAGGTCGGTCCATTGCAGAGCGAACGCCTCACCCGGCCTCATCCCAGTTCGCGCGAGCAAGAGAAAAAGAGGGTGATATTCGGGATCGTGCTTTGAGGCGGCCTCGAGCAATTGGGCTAGCTCACGGTCGGAGAAGGGCCTAATGGCCTTCTGACGATCAGCCGCGGACATTGTTCCGTCGCCCTTCCTCCCTCGGCGGCGAGAGGGAATTGCGGCCGGGTTGATCTTGATCAACTCATCGTCCAGGGCTTCGCCTAGTATCACCGAAAGAGTGGCGCGGATAAGCCGAACCGTATTCTTCGAGAGCTTCTTGGTCCCATCGGTGGCTGAGATCTGCTCGCGTTTTGCGTTCAAGAACTCTTTGATATGGATACGCCGCAGGTCATGGAGGCGGATCGGCCCGATCGCCGCCGCAATGTGTCCGTTGTATAGACGCGAGTAGCTATCAATTGTACTAGGCTTCAGGCCGGAATTCCTAAGGCGCTTAAGCCACTGGTTCGCGAAATCAGCCACCGTCTGATCGGGGTCGCCGAAGAGCTCTGTCGCGTTGCTAGCCTCGACCATTTTCTCCGCACGAAGCCGCTCGGCTTCACCTTTGGTTCGCGCATAGCCGCGATGGCGCACTTTGGCAGCGTCCTCCCAGTCGTACTCATACTTGCCGCGGGCTTCGTTCCACCAAATTGCCATCGGGATTTCCCCCTGCGAGTTTCGCGTATTCGCAGCGCGGCGGCCGTCGCCCTAGAAAGCCGTAAGGATCCGCGCTCACAGCGACTCACCGTGATCAGATAAACGTCGAGTCACTTCGCTAGGGCGAACTTGTCGACTCCGGGCGCCTTTCGGACTCGCTTGAGCTGATCTCCGGTCATCGAGTTTAATAAGCATTCCGTTTAGCGACCTGTCATGTGATCCGATCCCCTCACTCCTCCGAATGAAGTCCTCGAGCGCGTCAGCCGTTAGACGCCAGTATTTTCCGTAGTGAACGGCGCGAATTTCACCGCGCCGCACAAGTTCGTATGTATATCCCGGCGCGAAGCCCAGAATGTCGGCGACTTCCGGAACCGTTAGCAGCTTCGAACGGACTGCTGGTTCAACTGGCGGTTCTCTCTGATCTGGCGACGTTGCGGGTCCCAGCGTAATCAACCGTGCGAAGACCTCGGCCAGGAGCTTGACCAGCTCCTCACGGTTCAGCGTGTTAATATCTATCGGGTGCACCATCACTCACGTCACAGCGTGCTGATAGAATATGTGTTCTCCAAACAGAGGGACATTGTCGAACTTGCTCCGACGCCTCCTCCCACTAAAAGGGAATATCCGAATCGATCGGTGCCAGTTCGTCGTTGTCGTGGGCACCGTCTATCTTCAGTTCCGGTGGAGAGCCGAGAAACTGAACCCTAGTAGCCGTGATTTCCGTTCGACGCTGCTTTCGACCGTCAGTTTTCGCCTCGAACTCGCGGGTCCTCAGCCGCCCCTCGACGAATACCTGTCGACCCTTCTTTAAATACTCGTTACAGGTCAGCGCAAGTTTTCCAATGACCACGACCCTGTGCCATTCGACCCGCTCTTGGCGTCTTCCCTCCTTGTCAACGTACGGCTCATCAGTGGCTAGCGAAAAGTTCACCAGCGGGAGGCCAGTTGGTGTGTAACGAATTTCCGGATCTTGGCCCAGGTTTCCGATCATCATCACACGGTTAAGAGACATCTGCACGCTCTCCTTGAAGATATTACGCGTATCTGCGTAATCTCATAACACCGGAAGATGTCTTCATGCAAGACCCCAGTGAGGCACATCCGCAGAAATGCGCTATTTTCAATTCTCGAAGAGGCGTAATGGCGGCAGAGAAAGCGGATAAGGTATGAAGACCTTCGACGAGATGATTTCTGAGCTTCGCAAGGAGCACGGTCTCACGCAGAAAACGTTAGCTTCGTAAATCAAGGAAAAAGGCGCACGTGCTCATGGCGGGCTTCGGTGACACTTCGTGCCGATGGAATGCGCAGGCTTAAGGTCCCCGCCGAAGCGGAAGAGACAAGCGCAACATCCTGATCATTGGCGGGAGCGGCTCGGGCAAGACCACGGTTGCCAACACCTGCTCGGGGAGATCGATGCCAGCAGCGCGTGATCACCCTCGAGGAGCTGAGCGAACTCCGCCGACAAAGAAGTCGCCATACCGTTTACCTGCGCAGCCCAACAGGACCTAACCAGCTTGGTGCGCACCACGATGCGCCTTAAGCCCGACCGCATCATCATCGGCGAGCTGCGTGGCGGCGAAGCGCTGGCGCTGCTCAAGGCCTGGGTCACCGGCAACCCCAGTTCGTTTACGACCGTCAATGCCCGCTCAGGGCGCGAGGCATTGGCTGCGGCTCGACGGGCTGGTGCAGGAAGCAGGCGTGCCCCCGCAACCGCGGCTGATTCGCGAGACCGTTCATCTGCTCGTGCTGATCGCACCGACGCCGCCAGGCCGGCGAGTGACCGAGATGGCAACCGTTAGCCGCTATGACCCGTCGGCCGGCTGTCAGCTCACGCGGGTCGCGGATGAAGAATAACCGAGCTGAGGAGGTACGAAGAGAGGAGTGCAAGGGCACCGAGGATTAGGGAAGAAACCAAGGCGGGCTGCGCTGACGCTCTCAGGAGTGTCCTTGACGCTGCTCAAGCCGGCGCTGGCGTGTGCCACGAGCACCTCGGGGTCGGAACATAGGATACAAAGCTCAACCTGATCCAAACCGATCTGAGCGGCCCGGTAGCCCGAACGCGCTGGTGACCAGCGCGTTCGTGGGATCGGAGGTGCCTCTACGCCACCGGCGGCGGTCACAGTCCCGCGTCAGCCGCCCGGCTGCGGCTGGTTTGGATGGCGTCGCCGCGCTGCGCGCGGTGCAGGTGATGGGCCAACTGTTCCTCTACTCACCGATGTGGTTCTGAGCAGTGGCAGCGCGTTTGGGGTCCATGATTTGTATACAACGACGCGGGCGAAGGAAGGAGTAAGGCGATGGGCTTGTTGAAGCGCAAGGAAGAGAAGACCGAGGTCATTTCGGTGCGGGTGCCCGGCTCGGCCAAGGCGGAGTTCGATGAACTTCGTCAACGCGCCGACGCCGCCGGTTACGATCTGGCGGGGAGCATAAGCGAGGCGGTGGTGCGGATTATCAGGCAGATCGGTGCGGAGCTCCGCGACGGAGCCGGCACTTGCACCGACCCATCACGTGGTGTGCGAACTTAGCGGCTGTCCGATGTGGCCAGGCCGATCAGTGGTACTGCGTCGGCGTAATGATTGCGGCGTAGAGCCGGCGGCCGCCGACGTGGCCTGCTATCACCGTCGCGTTTACGTGGTGGGCGGGTATCGCTCCAGGCAGCATCAGTGCTGTGGTGCATACGGGAGTGCCCAAAACCAGCACCGTGGCAGTGCACAGTTGGGTTGACGTGCTGCGCACGTGTTGGGGACGGGACACGTCACTCATCATGGGATGACTGCGTGACGTGCAAACCCTTGAAAACACAGCGGAGACGTGGAGACAGCAAACGACGTTCGAACGCTGTAAGTCCCTGAAAGTACAGCGGAGACGCCTGTCTCCGGGCACGTCGAAATACTCATTTGGCGGAGACAGTGGAGACAGCGAAACACAGAGGTGGTGGAGGCGATGGAATATCCAAAGTTCAGTTTCAGAATAGGGCCGGAAATCGCGACACGCCCCAGAGCCCAAAGCGGTCTGCTACTCATAAAGGAAAGACCCTCCGATTGCGATTCGCAGAAAGACTGAGCTGAATTCCGCCAATCTCGTCGACCGCCGCTTTTTCGTTGGCGCGTCTGGATCAGGTCGAATGGTGGTTGACTTCGTTCATTTGGTAGAGTTCTGGAAACAGCGTTCATCGCAAAGTCTACTTGGAACCACGTAGCGGCGGTGCCCGTGCGATTCCTTCCTCATCATTCCGCTAGTGCCGACTTGTTGGCCCGGACGTGGAGGCCGCAATACCTCGGCACGAAAGGTATTAAGTCTTAGTTCCCGATTGGGATCGTCAGTTCCGTCTCGTTCGTATCGACTACGAATACAGCGAGGAGCTTGGCCGGGTTTGTCTCGCTGGCATTGGCGCTGACGCCATGGCGATCACCTGGCAGCTCGGAGAAGCTCTCTCCGGCCTTATAGGTCTTCACCGGTCCGTTGTTGACCTGACTGCGGATCGCTCCCTCGAGCACGGTCGCGTAGATGAAGGCGGATTTGGCGTGGGTGTGAGCAGGCGAGTAGCCGCGTGGGCCGTATTCGACGAGCACGGCCTTGATGCTCTTGCCGGGACAGTTCGGCAACTCGTGCTGGTAGACGAGGCTCACCTTGCCGTTCTCCGGTTTCGGCGCAGCCGCGACCATGCCGCCGAACGGCAGCGTGGCGGCAAGCAAACAGATAAGCAGCGAACAAAAAATACGTTTCATGAGTTCTCCTTCGGTTCGCGGATACGGATCAAGCTGCGGTCCGTGAACGGCCGAGCCATTCGTCGAGAGTAATGCGGCCGAGCCGCGCTTCTCCCAACGGCACCAGCGAGCGCTCCTCGATCCGAGCGCCGAAGTGTAGGGCCTCGGGGTCCCGCACCACCTTGCGTGGGTCGCCGACCGCCTTCAGGTAGCGAGCGACGAATTCGATGAGCGGTGCTCGTTGGGGGCCGGCGATCTCGACGATGCCGTTTCGCGGCGCCGCGAGCGCCACATCAGTAACGATAGCGGCAACATCTCCCGCCGCGATGGGCTGCATCAGGCCGGGAGGAAGCCGGACCGTGTTTCCATCCGTACTTGAGTCGGCGATGGCGCCGAGGAATTCCAGGAACTGCGTCGAGCGGATGATCGTGTAGGGAATGCCGGAGGCCACGACTAGTTTTTCCTGGGCGAGCTTGGCGCGGTAATAGCCACTGTCGGACCGGTCGATTCCGACGATGGATAACGTGACATGGTGCCGAACACCGGCTGCGGTCTCGGCCGGGAGAAGGTTGTGGCCCGAGGTCTCGAAGAATTTCAGCACCGCCTTATCCTCAAACGAGGGTGAATCGGCGAGGTCGATCACGACCTTTGCATCAGTCAAAGCCGCTTTGAGCCCCTCGCCGGTGATGATGTTGATACCGCTTTTGGATGAGGCGGACACCACCTCGTGGCCCTTCTGGCGCAGGATGGGGACGGTCTTCGTTCCGATGCGACCAGTAGCTCCGATGACTACCATCTTCATCGTGATCTCCCTTTCGACGTGAATCTTTTTGTTGGCGTCTTTCTCGCACGCACAGACACAAGGCACCTTTCGTGCCAATAGGCGGGTCCTAAAAGG
>Ga0126373_10004329_pt1 | contig 10853 bp, 10 predicted proteins | sample PanSoiMetPlot_11_FD_92545 | JGI IMG/M metagenome (GOLD analysis project Ga0126373, IMG submission 92545) | Tropical forest soil microbial communities from Panama - MetaG Plot_11 | ecosystem: Environmental > Terrestrial > Soil > Tropical forest > Bulk soil | place: Panama | collected 2016-02-17
CCCACGCGCCAAGAGCAAAGCAATCATCCCGCCTATGCCACTTAGCTTGATCACAGTGAATGTATTCTGAACGAGCTTGCTGATGTGAATGCCGAGGCAGTTCACGGTTGTCAGCAACAGAATGCAAAGCACAGATGTTGCCTTCTGAAAACCAGCTCCGAAGCCAAGGAGATGACTGAAATAGATACTAAATCCCATAGCCAAAGCCGCGACGCTGCCGGAATGAATCATGGCCAACAGACCCCATCCATACAAGAATGCCGGCAGAGAACCGTAGGCTTCGCGCAAATACACATACAGTCCACCAGCTCCGGGGAACATTGACCCTAGTTCCGCCAACGATAGCGCTCCGAATAGACTCAGCGTTCCACCTACAATCCATATCGGAAGCACAAGTACTGGGGACCTAACTAGGTCCGCAATAGTCGAAGGAATGAGAAATATCGCAGAACCAATGATCGTCCCTACAACGATGCAAGTCCCATCGAAGGCGCCGAGTTCTCTGCGGAGTTGCGGCTTTTGCATGATGTTTCCAGGCTCTCAGGTTTAGGCAAGCCTTGCCAGTCAAAACCTCCGAATCAATTGTGCGAACTTTTCCCCGGCGCAAGCACAAGAAGCTGCTTAGGCAAGTAGGAACAAAAGTATAGCTTCCTCCAAGTGGATGAAAATTCTATTCGCGCCAAGTGAGTGCCCTCTTGTATGCGACACAGTGATTTGTATCGGCCTAACTCTCGAGGGTATCTGCTCAGGCTATGAGCGCGTTTTCGGGATCTTCGCTGCAAGTTCTCGCTCGGCGCAAGGAGATGGCGGCGTTTCAGGAATGAAGGTATGGAGCCGAACGTATCCGTTGCGATGCGCGCAATTCAGTGGGATTCATTCCGGTGAGGCGCTTGAATGTCCTGCAGAAATGCGCTTGGTCGCAGAACCCGGCCGCAAGCGCAATCTCAACTACCGGCAGTTCCGACGATATGAGTTGATTATAGGCATACTCGACTCGCAGTTTCCGCACGTATTCGCCAACCGAGTACCCATAATACCTACGGAAGCCACGAGCCAACTGAACGGGATGAGCGCCGATTTCATGAGCGATTCCTGTTAAGGAGAGGCTCTCCGCGAACTGCTGGTGGATCAGCTCCATTGCGCGCTTCACCCAAATTGGTGGAATTCCCCTCTCGACAACACCAGAGCGCCGATGCGACTCAGCGAGCAACTCCAATGCCAGACCTTCAATCGCGAGCGGCGACACATTATCGACGCTGTTAAATTCGTTGTAAAGTCGAAGCATTAAGCTTGGGAGAAGACCGCCATCGAATTCTGCTGGATCTCGTAAGATACCGGAGGATTGGACGAAGCACCGAAAGAACGCCTCCTTGAGTTCCACTGTCAAGCAGCGGCTGCCGCGGTCACCTGACTGGTTCGCGTGGCCGTCGTCCGGTACACGGTAAAGCAACTTTAGCGGTCTGCAGTCGAAGAGCTTCCTGCCAAGTATCTCGAGAATGGATCCTTCAAGGACGAAACCGAACCATGGCAGTTCATGACGATGTATCGGCACCCGGTAGGCAGCCGGGTATACCGTTTCAGTTAATGTCAACTCCGGGAATTCGCGACGCTTGGTAATTTCCCCGTAAAAAGTGCCGAACTTCGGACGAGAAACGGAAGTCGCCATGTCAGTAGCCCAGCCGTTGGCTGAAACCGTAGCCCAAGAGCCGATACGATGTCAACGTCCTAGCAAGACCTGCCAAGACCTCCAAGACCTAGCCAAGCCCCTGCAGGTTCGAGGCATCCGCCCTGGCGCAAGATTGCCATTCGCATCCCGGTCAAATCTTTAGTCTTAGTTTTTCAAGCGTTCCCTTGCGTTTCCTCATGCAGCCCAGCAATGCTGCCGTACAAACGGCTGCGGCGAGTCTATCGAGATCTGACGTTGTCCAGTAAGGAAACATACAAACCAGCTACGCGTCTCCAAGACCGTTTGGCAGCCGCATGCTACTTCTGGCAATAGAGTGCCTCCGACAACCAATTTCATGAAGCTCGTTCCGGAGCACGTTCGAGAGTTAGGGTCGTACGTCCAAGGCACACCTCTGCCCCGTTACCAACGAGGAGCCCGGCCCGGGTGTATCAAGCTTGCTTCGAACGAAAATCCGCTAGGGCCGTCGCCACTTGCCATCAGGGGAATGCAAGAAGCTATTGAGAGGTGTAGCTTTTACCCAGACAATGACACCAATGAGCTTCGCCAAGCGTTGGCGCGACGTCACCGGGTATCGCGCGAACAGATACTGGTTGGGGCTGGTTCTACGGAAATCCTAGGTGTGATCTGCCGGACATTGCTGAAGCCCGGTCTGAACGCAATAACCAGCGAAAGATCGTTCATCATGTACCCGATCGTTACGGCCGCCGTTGGTGCACGAATCATTACCGTTCCCATGCGGGATGACGCCTTTGATCTCGAGGCAATTGCGGCGGCGGTTAATTCAAGTACGCGCGTGATCTTTCTAGCGAATCCAAATAATCCTACAGGAACGGCATTTGATGCCGAAGCCCTCAATAAATTCCTGGCCAAAATCCCTGGTACGATCACTTTGATTCTGGATGAGGCCTACTATGAGTTCGCGGATGCTTTTGCAACAATGAGGGGCGTTGAATATTCTCGCGCGCTAGATCAAGTCAAGGCTCGTCGCAATCTTGTGGTCCTGCGCAGTTTCTCTAAGATCCATGGTCTCGCGGGACTGCGTGTCGGATACGGAATCGGTCCGCCGGAACTAATCGGTTATTTCTCCCGTATGCGCACGACATTTTCCGTTTCGACAATCGCCCAGGCAGCCGCCCTGGCCGCAATGCGTGATGGCCACCACATCCGCAGGACTCTCGCCAATAATTCGGAAGGCGCAAAGCAACTGGTAGATGAACTCTCCAAAATGGGGCAATCAGTGACCCCGACTTGGACGAATTTCTTGTACTGCGAACTAGGTGAAGACGCCAACTGTGTAGGCGCACGTCTGCAATCTGAAGGCGTCATAATCCGTCCTCTGACCGTATGGGGTGCTCCCACAGCTATCAGAGTCACGATTGGAACTCCGCAGCAGAATGAAAAGTTCTTGAGAGCATTTAAGAAAGTCAGAGCAAATGGATTGTTGAGTAAAAGGAGTGTGCCTGCCTACTAGGTGTGGGTATACAAATCAAGGAGGGTAAGCAGCAATGTGGCCCAAATGTGCTTACGGTGGTTCCACACTTTCCGGCTTCCCCGTCGGCGTGCTTATGGTAAAAACCACGCACCCAATACTACCCGGCAACGTGCAACACGCGGAGAGCTTCCTCTCGCCAGTGATTTATGAGGAGGTCCCAATATCCGACGTGTACACTTTAATGCGCGGCGAGGACGACCTGCTTGCGCCGATCCAGGCTGCTGCTAAGCGTCTGGCAGCGCAAGGAGTACGCGCAATCGCCGGAGCGTGTGGTTCTTTTGCCTATTATCAAGTGCCGGTAGCAACCGCCCTGAATGTTCCGGTCTTCTTGTCGGTTATGTCTCAGGTCCCCTTTTATCCAGCAGTCGTTGGGTCCAAACAAGAAGCTGTGTATCGTGTGCAGTGGCATCGAACATCAACTCACGAATTTTTGAGCAGTGCAGAGTTGTGGACACTTCAAGTCTCGTGATCCGCGAGATGAAAGGAAATTTGGAGTTTGACCGGATGCTGAATGGTAGCGATAGCGTCGATCCATATCGTCTAAGGGAGGAAGTTGTATCTCTCTGTACTCACGCTTTCCAACAGGACCATGCGATTGCCGCATTCCTCTTGCAGTGTAGCGACTTGCCTCCTTTCGGAGCCGACATTCAGAGCACACCAGGTCTCCCCGTTTTCGATATGACATTGTTGATTCGGTGGCTACAATCTGCAACTCTGTACCTCCCGTATTCAGGTATGATCCGGCAACGCTGCAAAAATTGAATCAGCATGGAGCAATGGCCAAACGGCAGAACAATACTCAAAACCATAGGCTTCACGGGAAGAACGAGGCAGCCAACTCCCAGCCGTCGCCGATTAATTAGACGTGATTGCCTTCCGCGTCCTCGGCACTCTTGGGCCAATATCGGGCTAGACCATACCAGCTCGCTTCCAGGTCCGGACCACGCATGTAATGAGCCATTCGACTGCACGCAAAATCCTCCGGAAATTCACTGCCAACCGACTCGGCAAACTCGCGAGCTCGCGCAACGTCGCTCCGTTCGTCTCGCAAAGAGCTCCGGACCCGCTGACTCCAATCCTGTAGCCTGCCCCAAAATTGCTCGAGATGCCCGGGTACGTCGCTCGCCACACCAAAATGAGTAAGAAACAAAGTTTCTGGCGCGAGCTCGAGAATTGCTGCAAGGCTACTTCGCCAGACCTCGAGATCGATATCCGGAGGAGGTGTGGTTGGCACGACATAACAGTGGAATTCGGTGCGGTTTCCTACCGCATCTCCTACAAACGCAACTCCTGACAGTGGGTCGTGTAAGCGGCATGGTGCCTAGCGTGGTCTGGAGTATACAGGACTTCGATCGCGCGACCGGCAACAGTTAGCCGCTCGCCTCCATCCAAAGCCACCACATCTTCGGGCGGAACAGGAAGCACATCTCCCCAGAGGCGTTGCGTCTCTGTGCCAAAAACCCGGTCGCACTCTTCAGCAGACGCATGGCAGGTCGCCTTTTCGCACTTCGTTGCCTTTGACAAGCTAATGACTGTTCGCTTGTGGCGCCATAGAAGCCACGATCTTTTCGGCCACCCGATCGATCAATTGTGGGAGAAATATGTAGCTCGGTCTTGTGTCTTTGAATAATTTGGAATCGTCCGTATTGAACTGCATTGCGATGGACAGGTTCTTCTCGGGATAATAGGCGGTAATTGAGTAGTATCCGGGGATTTGCCCTCCGTGACCATACGCATTCCCCAGCGCAGTTTCGCGAATATAGACGCCAAGTCCGTATTTGTAGCCACGCGGAGTATCCACGCCCTTCACAAGCTCAGCGAAAGCTCCATGGCTGAACAGTCTCCCCTGGTATAGGATCTTGACCCAACGAGCAAGATCGGCAGAGTTACTGATGAAACCGCCGCCCGCCCACTCAAATTGCGGATTGAAATCATAGTCGCCATGGGCTGCCATCTTACGTGGTTGTCCATAAGACAGAGTCAGATCTGCGTAAGCGGGAATAAGGCCCTTCAAATCGGGGTGATCGGAAGGCTCAGTGTGCGAGAGGTTATAAGGCCGAATAAATCTTTTCTCGATTTGTCCATAGAGTGAATCGTGTGCGATTTCCTCAATGATCATGCCAACTACAATGTAGTTTGTGTCCGCATACGACCAACCTTTTCCGGCGGGGAAAAGCGGTGGCTTGTCAAATGTGAACGCCAACAATTCCTCTGGCTTCCAAGCGCGGGCGGGATCTCGCTTGACAGCCTCGGCAAATGCCTGCATTTCGACATGGTCCGGTATGCCGCTTGTGTGATTGAGCAAGGTTCGAATGGTGAGGTTGTCAGCATTGGGCAGCCGTTCGAACCAAGGTTTAGTCCCTAGCCATTTTTGGATCTTGTCATCAAGTTTGATTTTTCCCTCATCCGCTAGTTGAAGTAACGTTGCGGACACAAATGTCTTCCCCACACTGCCGACGAGCATGCGGTCGTCCGCCCTCATCCATTCGCGACGCTCGAGATCTGCGTACCCAACTGCGGTTTCCCCCAAGGTACCGTCCGGCAAAACGAATGCAATCGTTGCTCCTGGGAATCCATCCTGCTCACGAATGGCATTGACTTGTTCCCAGACTTTTTCTTTGATCGTCGACATCGAAGCCCGGCTCAGTCTGGAAGTGGTCAAGAACACCGGAACCACGATTAGGAGAACCGCTGCGGGATTCAGTCTCATACGTCGTTCCGATCAACAAGTCTCATTCTGATACGCGACGATGGCTTGAACGGAATTAACATGCTTGTGTCTTTCTATCCAAGTACCGCCCTTGATTTAACTGTGGTCTTCGAGGAAGCGGCCACATTCGAGAAAGACGACCTCATAGACGTGCGGCTCGAGAGGATAGTACGGTGCGCGTTAGAAAAATCTTGCGCTGCGCGCCGCACACCCATTCAAACGCTCTCGCGATTGTCAAATCGAAATGGTCACCGGCTCCACATAATGCTACGACGACTCGCCTTGCCACCCGAACAGCAAGCAGGCGATCAGCCCGGCAAGGTTTGGAAGGACGCTGCGTCTTAAATGTTCATGTTGGGCTTGATCAAGAGCCACAATTACGGAAGAGGTATCTACGACTCGATTTCAGCTTGTCAAATGACTCTGTTGGGTGGACTGAAGGATGATGTCTATTCTATTCGTTGCCGTGCCAGCGACTCGTCTGGGACGAGCACACGTGTGCTCCACTAGCGCAGACTAGCGTTTTCGTGCAAAGGCGCTCTCCATCGATGGATATTCGTTGACATTCGGGATAACTCTACATGACACTATAGTTCGGGCTAACGATGATCGCCGCAACGAAAAAGCCGCGTTACGGCTGGTTCTACGGCGATGTCCGCAGGCGGCTCGAGCTGCCTTTCTTAACACTCACAGAAGTCGCCTACCCTCCTGGCTTCGAGGTTCCAACTCACAAGCACGATGACCCGTGGTTTGGATTCGTCCTCGAGGGGGCGCTCATCGAGACCTGTTGCAATCGTACTGAGAGCTTCCAGCCGCTCACGGTCATGTTCCGCACGGCGGGGGAGAGTCACTCGGACCGCGGAGGGGAACTCGGCGCGAGATCGCTGATCCTGGACCTCAAACGGTCGATCTTCGAACCAATTAGCCAAGAATTTGGGATCCTTAAGTATTCGTCTCGATTCTGCGGTGGAGCTTTGCCCGCCCTTGCCCTGCGCATCTACCACGAGTTCACGGTAACCGACAACGTCGTCCCGCTCGCACTGCAGGGACTCGTATTTGAAACCATCGCGGAAATGCATCGAAGGTCTGCCCCTAGAACTCCGAAATCTCCGGACTGGCTGAAGCGCACAGGGGAATTGCTGAGGGATCGTTTCTCTGAAAATATCAACTTGACGGCTCTCGCAGCCGAGGTCGGGGTTCACCCGGTGCATATGGCTCGTGCGTTCCGAAGGTTCTATGGGACATCCATTGGGGACTACGTTCGTCGCATGAGAATTGAGTGGTCCTATAACCAACTGCTCACAACCGCAACTCCTATCGTTGAAATTGCGCTGCATCTTGGCTTTTGTGACCAAGCTCATTTTTGCAGAACCTTTAAACGGATTACGGGAATGACTCCTTCCGATGTACGGAATTCGCTGGGAGGCTCTGACGGCCGCCGGCCAGGACATCCATTACTTTTTCCTGCCGATTAGGTTGTTTTGCGTCCATTTCTGTTCAAACGATTCAACCCCGCTCGTAGATTGCAAGACACTAGGTGAAACATCGGCGCAGTATCCGAAGCTGTCTGCTGCCCACCCTGACGGAACATGCGAACCGAACGACGTAACTGCAAAGGATTCACCACAAAGGATTGGGAGAGTACGTATTGTGGTCGTACTCCACGATCGAAGGCCTGCTACGAGCGTGCCGTCTCTGTCTTTCCAGGTGGTGATACTAGAACGGTGACCTACTTTCCTCCTTACCCGCTGTTTATGAAGGAGGGCACTGGGTGTGGGATAACGGACGTGGATGGCAACGCGTATCTGGACCTTGTGAACAATTACACGTCTCTGATCCATGGTCACGCCCGCCAGGAGGTTGTCGACGCGATCTTGGATCAGGCACCAAAAGGGCTAGGTTTTGCCAGTCCGCTGGAATTGCAAGTGGAGCTTGCGCGTTTGTTGTGTCTCCGCATTCCGTCCCTGAAGCAGGTACGGTTTTGCAATTCAGGGACAGAGGCTACACTGGCAGCGATTCGGGCTGCTAAAGCCTTCACCGGAAGAAACAAGATTCTTAAGATGGAAGGGGGCTATCATGGCAGCCACGATGCCGCGGAAATCAGCGTCGCTCCATCGCTGGACGAAGCTGGCCTACCGGAAGCTCCGACCCCTCGGGTCGAGTGCGCGGGACTGTTTCGCGGGATTCTCACCGACGTGCTGGTAGCTCCCTTTAATCACATCGACGCAGTTCGTCGGATGATCACAACTTACGGAGATGACTTAGCGGCCATCATCGTAGAACCAATCCTCGGCGCCGGCGGAACCATTCCGGCCGAGCCAGATTTTCTTAAATTCTTGAGGATCGCCACCGCTGACTGTGGAGCCCTTCTCATTTTCGATGAAATCATTAGTTTCCGGATCTCTTTCGGCGGAGCACAGGAGAGCTACTGCGTACAGCCTGATCTCACGACGCTCGGCAAGATTATAGGCGGCGGTCTGCCGGTGGGAGCATTCGGCGGAAGAGCTGACGTCATGGCTTTGTTCGATCCGCGCCGAGGGCAGCTCTCTCATTCTGGCACATTCAATGGGAATGCCCTGACCATGGCCGCCGGTATCGCAACATTGCAACTGCTTACGCGGAAAGAGATTGCACGCCTGAACAAGTTGGGAAATCAACTGAGAGATCAGTTAAGAAAATCGTTCTCAGACATAGGACTTCCCGGCCAAGTGACGGGGTCGGGATCACTTGCAGCGTGGCACTTTACTGATTCCGTGGTGATGGACTATCGAGGGGCTGCTGCCGCAAACAGATCATTGCATCACCCGATTCACTTAAGCCTTCTGAACAAAGGTATGTTCACCATGCCGAGGGGGGCAATATGTCTGTCGACCGCCATGGGCACCGAGGACGTTGATTTGTTTGCCGAATCCTTTCAGGAGAGCTTAAAAGAGGTTGCCAACCTTGTGGAAACGGTCTCTCGTGTGTAACAAACTTTCGCCCGACGTTCTAAGCCCTCGGAACAGAGGTATGCAATGAAAAATGAGCTATGGAATTACCTGGACTCGTACGCTTACATGCAGCGGGTCCGCGAAGGAATGCCACCCCTGATTATTTGTTGTGCTTGCAATGGGGGTGTTCAGGGAAAGGAATATAACGAAAACATCCCGGAAACTGCTCAAGAAATTGCGAACTCCGTTTACGACGCCTATGAAGCGGGAGCCTCCATGGTTCACGTTCACGCCCGCGATCCCAACAATCTGCATGGCCCCGCTCGAACTCTCGATGTATGGCAAGAAGTGAATGCCAGGATCAGAGAACGATGCCCTGAGATCATCATTAATAATACGACGGGGGCCAGCTTCGACATGACTATGGAAGACCGTCTCTCATGTTTAGATGCGAGACCGGAGATGGCATCGCTCAACCTTGCGCCCGAAATGATCAGGTTCCTTCTAAAGGAGCGGAAAGCGCCCCTGCTCCACCCACGCGGGGCGGTCGAAGTCGATGGCTGCGTTCCGTGGACTTACAAGCAGATCAGTTGGTATGCCAGAGAGATGCAGGTCCGCAACATTAAGCCCGAGTTGGAGATTTATCATCCGGGATGCGCTTGGGTATATCGCGACCTTATTTCGCAAGGATTGCTGGCAAAGCCATATTGGATTCAAACCGTGATGGGATATCAGACGTCCAGCTATCCTACCGTCCAGGCAACAATCGACCTGTTGCGCGATTTTCCCGAGGATGCATTATGGCTGTGTTCCGGAATTGGAGCGTTCCAGCTGCCCTTAACTACTCTTGCCACCCTGATGGGCGGTCATGTTCGCATCGGTCTCGAAGATAACATTTATTACCGCCGGGGAGAGAAGGCCAGCAATGCGCAGTTGGTTCAAAGAGCGGTAAGAATCGCAAAAGAATTAGGCCGCGAAATTGCGACTCCTGCACAGGCGCGGACGATGCTTGGTCTTGCCGCCAAATCGACTATTCCTAAAAGCGACATTGGTACCACGGAACGGGCAAATGTTTCCAAAGGAAGTTCAGCGATTGCATGATTTTCGCCTAATTGCGGTCCTCGACTGCCCAAGTCGCTGCCCTCCATTGGCGACGTTCTATATCTCGTTCCGAGACACGTGCGTCCAACCGTGAACAACTTTGATTACGCTCTTCTGATCTGCAACGAAGAAATAGAAAGCATGGAGCCTGTGTCGGCTCGGGGCCGTGAACAGTCCCTGCTTGGCATGGCTGTAACAGAACGACATCAGCTAGACACAAATTCATGAGTACGCGACTGCGCAATTTTTCACCCGTGATTGAGAGAGAGGACCCGCCGACGCTAGTTCGAGGCCTGTCGCTGCTCGATTCGGTGCTCCTGGTTGCCTGCGGTGTCATCGGATCGTCAGTTTTTTTGACCGCTAAGGACATCGCCGGTCCGCTCCCGAACCCTGTCCTCTTCCTGCTCGTTTGGATAGTGGGTGGCATATTTTCATTATTTGCCTGTTTGGCTGTCGCTGAACTGAGCTCGATGTTTCCCCACGCCGGGGGACAATACGTCTACTTGCGCGAAGCATACGGGCCTCTTCCCGCATTTCTGTATGGGTGGATGATCTTCGCCGTCGGCAATGGCGGAACCATTGCAGCTCTCGCTGTCGCATCAGCGACATACATTGGGGCTGTTATCCCGGCCGTATCACAGCAGAACGCTATATTTACTGTGGGTGGCGTCCTGTTTACGCGAGCGCACCTGGCTGCCCTGATTTCCATCGCTTTCGTGACTTGGATTAACGTCATGGGACTTCGCAAGGGAGCGTTTCTTCAGAATCTGGCAATGTGGGCGAAATTCGCTGCAATGACGGCATTCGTGGTACTCGGTCTTGCCATCGGAAAAGGCGACTGGCGCCATCTGGCCGCGCACGAGTTTTGGACTTCCAAGAATACGGGTACGGCGCACCCCGGCCAGCTACTTGCCGCTTTCGGGGTAGCGCTAA
>Ga0126373_10004330_pt1 | contig 10853 bp, 9 predicted proteins | sample PanSoiMetPlot_11_FD_92545 | JGI IMG/M metagenome (GOLD analysis project Ga0126373, IMG submission 92545) | Tropical forest soil microbial communities from Panama - MetaG Plot_11 | ecosystem: Environmental > Terrestrial > Soil > Tropical forest > Bulk soil | place: Panama | collected 2016-02-17
ACTCTCTCCCGAACCCGAGTGTCTCGAGAACCGGACGGCCACCGCTAGAGAAGATCCCCAGGATGGAGCGGACTCGGTCCGAGGCACTCAAGCTGTTTGTGGTTTCAGATATTGGGCGTCGAAGCTCACCCCTTTCTTCCACACAATCAACGCAATGGTGGCAATCTTGCGTGCCAGCGTAAGACGGGCCATCTCCGGCCTCATGCCTTTGGCCAGCAAAGCCGCGTAGAACTCCTGAAACGGACCCGGTTTGCTGGAGGCGACAATGGCCGCCCCCTTGAACAGATTTTTCAGATCGTGATTGCAGTTTCGGTTGAGTCCACGAACCAAGATTTTCTTCCGCGATCGCCGGAGCTGCCCGTCAACCGAACGGTGATCGGCACTACTGTGAGTCTCAATTCCAAAACCGCTGTATTTCCAGAGCGGCCGCTTGGTGCGGAAGCGGTGGGGCGTTTGCAGAATGCCCATCAACACGGCCGACCGGATCGGACCCAGCGAGGGAATCTGGCAGAGCCGCTTCCACGCCGGTCGCTTTTTGCTCTCCGCCAACAATTCGCGCCGTGCTTGCTGGCGCAATGTCCTGAGCGCATCCAATTGCTGGTAGTAAAACTCGGCTCGACGGCGTACTGCGGGTTCAGTGATCTTCGCGAGCCACTCGCCACGATGACGCAGTGCATAGACCTGTTTTCCCGTGCAAGGAATACTCCAGCTGCGATAGATGGCCTTCACCCGGATCATGACTCGCCCTAGATCTTTGGTGAGGGTCAGATAACTGCGCACCAGTTCCTTCAGGGTTCGCAGGCCGTGCTCGCCGTGATAGATCGGATGGAGCTTGTCCAGGTAGAGCAGCTCGGCCAGCTTGCCTGCATCGATGCGATCACTCTTGTTGCCATCTTTCAACAAGGCATTCCGACGCGGATCGCACACCACCACCTTCGTGACGTGCGGCTTCAGCAGGTCATACAACCACGCGGCCCAGGTTCCTTCTTCAAACGTCACGTACAACTCTCCGCGCAACCCATGAATGAACTGCAGAATCGTACTGGCTTCGTTTCAATGACCGATTCCATCATGATCTTTCCGAAGCCATTCATGGCTGCGATCGAAATACTTTCCTTGTGCACGTCCATGCCGATATATTTGGTGCCAGTCATCGGGGCGCTCCTTTCTGGGCAGGTTTGAGGCGAACACTCAAAACCCTACTCCAGAAAGGGCGCCCCTTTATATCGCGTCGGTTGTAAAACCTGGGGTTTAGGTGCCGCTTTTCGCGCCTCTTTGTTCGCGTAGAGCGCTTTGTCGGCGCCCATCAGCAAATCGCCCGGGTGTAGCCCGCGTTCGTACTGTTTCGCGCCCCACGAGAATTCGACAGGAATGCGCTCGCCGTTGAGGGTGATTTCGATGGAGGTGAGGCGGCCGAGGACGCGTGGGAGCTGCGACAGGTCGCATTCGGTGAGGAGAACGAGGAATTCATCGCCGCCGAGGCGGGCGGCGAGGTCGGTGTCGCGCACGGCTTGGCTGAGGCGCACGGCGAATTCCTTCAGCACTAAGTCGCCTGCGGCGTGACCGAATTTGTCGTTTACGACTTTGAACAAATCCAAATCCAGCATCACGACGGTAAGTGCGTAGCCGTGGCGTTCCGCGCGTGCCGTTTCGGCCCGAAGGCGCCGTTCGGCGAAGCGGCGGTTGTAAAGGCCCGTGAGAGGATCGATCAGGGCGAGGTTGCGCCATTCGCTGGAACGGATTTGGCGTTCCGCGAGCTCCATCCGCAGGCGGTTTATGAGAACTTTTTCGTAGGTGAGATATCCACCGAATAACAGGATGAGAAACACGAGTCCGGCGATTGCTTGAATCACGCCGGTGCCCTCGCCCGCATTGGGGCTTTGCCGGTAGCTCAGGATCGTGGGCAACGACAGCGATGCAACGCCGGCTGTGAGGAGCAGCATGACGTCGACCGACATGCCCCAAGCCCACCATTCGCGCCGTTGCAGCGTCTGCAGGCGGTTCAAGTACTCTTCGGGACGCAGCCTTTCGTCGCCGGCCGGCTGCCGTGATGAAGATGTATGCATGAATGAATATGTCTCTGAGAAGGGCTGTAGCTAGGCTATCCGGTCAAGCAGGGAGGGTCAACCGGCCTCGGGAACAGCATTTCCATACGGACGAGAAATCGCGAGCCGGCGTATCGAAAGGACGTGCTCGGTAGTACCTCCGTTCCATTGTAAGACACTGTCCCGAAGGGCAGACTGGACGTGGATCAATCCAATGGTCGCAGCGTTCATTCTCGTGCTGTCGGTGGTGGCGGTGATGGAATTCGCCGTCGCGCAATGGCGATCGATGTGGATCGCCGTGGGGTCGCAGCCCCTTTCCGACGGCTTCCAGACGGCGACAGGCATCGCGCCAAGCGCGATTCGCGCCGAGGATTTCGACCTGCTAACGCGCACGTCGGAACGGCTACCGTTTGACGGGCCGCAGCAACGTAATGTGTGGGTGCGGGAAGTGCGCGTCTATTACAAACTGATGCGGGCGGTTGATTCCCTTTGTGCGAAGTCGCTGCCCGCCGCTTCGAGCTGGGCCAAGAATGAGCTGGTTGCGTGCGCGCGTTACGCGGCCGCGGTGCTCGATCAGAGGCTGAATGCCAACCTGGAGTACGCTGCGGACGTGCAGGCCTTCTAGTTTTCTTCGCCTCGACTTACAACCTTGAAAAACTCGGATTAGCCCTTGCCGCGTTCGGCGAGATAGACTCCCAGGACAACCAGTGCTGCACCCGCGAGCAAATAGCCGGTGACCGGCTCGTGAAGGAATAGCGTGGCGAGGATGATGGCGCCGACGGGCTGAAAGTAGTTGACGGCGGTGACGCGTGAAGCGCTCATGTATCGGAGCGCCCAGTAGAAGAGGACGTAAGCGGCGACCGAACTGAACGCAGCCATGTAGAACATGCCGATCCAGCCAGCCCAGCCGACACTGCGCCAGTCCAGGTGAATCCCCTGCCAGATGGCGAGCGGCGCCACAGCCAGGGCGCACACCACCATATTCACCGTGTTCATGGTAAGGGAGTCGTATTCGCGGGCGATTTTCTTGCCGAAAACGACGTACAGGGCGAAGCTCGAGGTGCCAGCAAGAGTGATCATGTCGCCTTTGAGAAACGGGGAGTGAGCGAAAAGGCCACGCTCGGTTTCAAGGACGATGACTCCGCCGAACGCAAGCGCTGTGCCGAGAAGCTTCCCGGCAGTGAATGATTCCTGTTTGATCGCGACTGCAAGCAACAACACGATTACCGGGCCGCACGCCAGAATTATCGAGGAATGGCCGGAGCTGGTGAACGCGAGACCAATCGTGAAGAGTCCTTGGTTAACCGTCATGGCGAGGCCGAGCAGAACGACGTAAATGGCGCCGGCCCGATCGTGCGGAAACAACGGACGCCGATCGCGCTGCGCGAGATAAAACGGAAGAATCACGAGAGCTGCGACGACGAGGCGAAACGAGGCGAGCGACAGCGGGTCCAGATGACTGAGCGCAATTTTTCCAGCGACGTAATTGAACGACCACATCAGAAGCGCCAGCACGAGCGAGGAGCCCAGGAGGAGCGAGCTAGGACGGTGCGCGTCGAGTCGTAGGACGTCGCCTGCCGGTTCAGCGCTGGCCGGGGCGCTCATCGCTTACTCCAGCATCTCGCGGCGGCGCGTGAGCGATTCGATGCGATCGAGGCGCGGCACGTAGCCGATGCCAGGCGCGGCGGGGACGCGGATCGTTCCCTGGCGTGAGACTTCGACTTCGGGCTCGATAATGTCCTCGTGCCAATAGCGGCGGCTTGCGGAAACGTCGCCGGGCAAGGTGAAATTCGCGAGCGTGGACATAGCGATGTTGTGCGCGCGGCCGATGCCGGATTCGAGCATGCCGCCGCACCAGACGGGCACGTTTTTTGACTGGCAGAAATCGTGAACGCGGCGCGCTGCAGTGTGTCCGCCGACGCGGCCAAGCTTGATGTTGATGATCCTACACGCGCCGGTTTCGACGGCGGCGCGGGCGTCGGAACCGTTGTGAATGCATTCGTCGAGGCAGATCGGCGTGTCCAGCTGCTTCTGGAGCTGCGCGTGGGAGTAGATGTCGTTCCAGCCGAGCGGCTGCTCGATCATGGTGAGGTAGAAGGGGTCGAGCCGCTTCAGGAGTGGGGCGTCTGCGAGGGTATAGGCTGAGTTGGCGTCCACCATCAGGCGGATACGGGGAAAGCGCCCGCGCAGTGCCTTCACCGGCTCAACTTCCCTGCCGGGCTTTATCTTGATTTTGACGCGCTGATATCCCGCGTGTAGTTCCTTTTCGACTTTGGCGAGAAGCTCCTCGGTTGAATCTTGAATGCCGATGGAGACGCCGCACGGAATCTCGAGGTGCGAGCCGCCGAGGAGCTGCGACAGCGGCATGTTTTTCCATTTTGCTTCGGCGTCCCAGAGGGCGGTTTCGATTCCGGCTTTGGCCATGTTGTGGCCGCGGATGCGGGACAAGAGGTCCCAAGTTTCGGAAGCGGAGGCGATGTCGCGCCCGCGAAGGATGGGCCACAGGAAATCGCGGATGATATGCCAGGCGGTCTCGACCGTTTCGTAGGAGTAGTAGGGGTGTTCACCCGCCGTGCATTCGCCCCAACCCGTGGCCACGTCGGTGTGCGCCTCGATGAGAAGGATGCGGCGAAGGTCAGTCGTTTCGAAGCTGGTCTCGAAGGGCTCGATCAGATTGAGATGAATCTCGCGCAGGACGACCTTCCGGACGCGCATCAGTGAGACGCTCCGGCGGCTGCGGGTGATTCGCTGAGGTTCAGTCCCGCGATGGATGTGGCAGGCTCGAGAATGTAATCCGTGGTGGCGCCTCGCGTTTCGATATAGGTTGCGACAAGGCCGTTGGCAAAGGCGCGTTGCGTTTTGGCCCTCACGCCGGCTTGGATTTCTGCGCCTGCGGCGTGGTCGTGCATCTTTACTTCGCCGATGTTCGAGGGAATCGAGATTCGCTCAGCCGGAGCCGTCGGCAGTGGTTTTCCGTCCAACACGGATTTGACACGGTCGGAATCGAGCCACCATTCGGCGACAAGGCGATCGGTGGGCAGGCCCGCGTGCAACGGGCTCTCGGTGACGCCGTAGCAATCGGGAATATAACGGCGCATCACGGCGCCCAAACGGACAAGATTGAAATGCGCGTTTTTCAATTCGAGAGGGTCGAAAGTCCATTCGATCAGCCGGATGCCGCGCGCGAGAGCGTCCTCTCGCTGTAGCAGTTTCAGGCGGCGCGCAATTCCCTGGTTCTGATATTCGGGCAGGACGGCTGTCATATGGGAGTGCAGAAACTCCTGGCCGGGGCGAACGCCAGCCATCGCCATGGTGAACCCGACGAGCCGCTTGCCGTCGAACGCGCCGAGGATTTGCCCCCCGGTGTGATGCGCGACCACGAAAATCGCAGCGGGAACGGTGATGTGTTCGCCCCAGGTGGCCAGCTCGAGGCGAACGCATTCTTCGTATTCGACCAGCGATTCGCAGTGCCGGACTTGGATTTCGTTCGCCATGCAAGCTGCGCCGGAATTCAGCCCGCGCCATTTCCTCCTATTTGTGCCGGTTAGAGTTCCGCCAACGCTCGATGAACCAGGTGGATCGCAATCGAGCCTTCGCCGACCGCGGACGCCACGCGCTTGACGTTGCCGGCGCGGACATCGCCGACAGCAAAGACACCGGGAAGGCTCGTTTCCAACATGTAAGGCCCGCGAGTCAGAGGCCATTTTGCTTCGTCTTCCGGCGTTTCCAGATCACGGCCCGTGAGGATGAACCCCTTGCTGTCCATGCGCAGGCATCCCTTCAGCCATTCGGTGCGCGGCGAGGCGCCCGCCATGACGAAGACGTGGCGGATGTTGTGGGCCGAGGCTGCGCCGCTGGCTTTGTCGCGCCATGTGACGCACTCGAGGTGCGTGTCACCATCGAGGCCGATAATTTCGGTGTGATAGTGGAGCTCGATACCGGGATTCTCCTCGATGCGCTGGATCAAGTAGCGCGACATCGTATCCGACAACTGACCCGAGCGAATCAGAATGTGGACCTTGCTAACGCTCTGCGAGAGAAACACCGCCGCCTGCCCCGCCGAATTCCCGCCGCCGACGATAATCACGTCTTCACCACCGCAGAGCTGTGACTCCATATGTGTGGCGCCGTAATAGATCCCCTGTCCTTCGAATTTGGAGCGGTTGGGAATGTTGGGCTTGTTGTACTGCGCGCCGGTGGCAATCACCACGGCACGCGTGGGAAGCGACGTCCCGTTGTCGAGGACGACTTTGTAAGGACGGCGATCGCAATCGAGGCGCGCGACGCTGTGCGCGACCATCATCTTGGCACCGAATTTTTCGGCCTGCGCGATGGCGCGCGAGGCGAGCTCCTGCCCGGACAGGCCAGTCGGAAACCCAAGATAGTTTTCTATCTTCGAGCTCGACGCGGCCTGCCCGCCGGGAAGCTCGGACTCGATTATGAGCGCGTTGAGACCTTCCGATGCGGCGTACACCGCAGCGGCAAGGCCCGACGGGCCGGCGCCGACGATGATCAGGTCGCGGACGTGACCTTCATCGATGCTCGCGTTGAATCCGAGACACTCGGCGAGCTTCTGCGGAGTAGGGCCGCGAAGCACCTTGCCGCTGACACCGCAGACAACAACGGGAATCTCGTCGATTCTCACCTGGAAGCGATCGAGCAATGCTTGCGCGTCTTCTTCCGTGTCGAGGTCCACGTAGCGATAGGGGTGATCGTTGCGCGTCAGGAATTCGCGCAGGCGCAGCGTGTTGGCCGAGTGCTGCGAGCCAAGAACGATGGCATCGCCTGCTTTATGGCTGACGAGCTCAAGACGGCGCAGGATAAAGGCGCGCATGAAAATCTCGCTCAGCTCAGCGTCCCGGGAAATCAGGGTGCGCAAGTCCTCGGTGGTCAATTCGAGAAACTCGCCAGCCTCGCTTACGCGACCGCGGGCAAGCGAGCGACGGCCGGAAATCATAGTCATCTCGCCGGTGAAATTTCCTGGAATGTGCGTGACGATAGGACGCTCGCCGGATACGCCGGCCTGGAAGACGTCGAGCTTCCCGGAGAGTAGAACGAAGAACGAAAGGTTCGCGTCGCCGGTCTCAAAGACGATTTCGCCCTGCTTTACATGGCGGATCTTGCCGTAAGGCCGGATGCGATTGATCTGGGACTCTGTGAGCACCGGAAAAATTTGCGTGCGCAGGTCGAGCGCACTGGGAACAAAAGGGGCTGCCATGCTGTTCTCCTGAAATTACCCTTGCTTGAGGGCGCACTATGGACCACCCGCAACACGGACTGACCACATTAGGGAACGCGGCGACGGGCCGGGATTCACCGACAGCTCGAAATCGTCCGTTCCCCGTCATTTTAATTCGCTTCTGCCGGGGGCGCATGTTTCTTGGATTCGTTCCAGAGTGCCTCCATTTTATCGCGGGGGACCTCGGCGAGGCGCTTGCCGTCGCGCTCGGCGGCCGATTCCATCCACTGGAAGCGCCGCTTGAATTTGGCGATCGATTTTTTCAGCGAGGCTTCGGGATCCACGCCGAGGAAGCGCGCGATATTAACAACGACGAAGAGCAGGTCGCCCACCTCTTCCTCGATGCGCTTGGCGTCGCGCGGCGGAAGCTTTTGCTTTGAGCTCGCGACGTTGGTATCGACTCCGTGCTGCGAGCCCGAAACGAGCTGCGCGCTGATCGAGGAGGCGCCGAGCACCGACTGCAGTTCGCGCTTTTCTTCTTCGAGCTTATCGAGGATGCCCGCCAGATTTTCCCAGTCGAAGCCGATGTTTGCGGCGCGACCGGTGAGCTGAGCGGCTTCGAGTACGGCAGGCAGCGAGCGCGGGACGCCGCCGAGGATGGAATCATCCTGGCTGTCTTGCTTTGCATCGCCTGCCGATTTGGATTTTTCGTCCGCGCGCTCAAGGGCTTTGAGTTGCTCCCAATTCTTCAGGACTTCGGAGGAGGTTCTTGCTTTGACGCTGCCGAAGACGTGCGGGTGGCGGCGAACCATCTTAGAGTGAATGGATTCGATCACATCGGAGATGGTGAAGCGGCCCGACTCACGCGCGAGAACCGAGTGAAAGACGATTTGGAGAAGCAGATCGCCGAGCTCCGAGGCGAATTTCTTCGCATCGCCCGAATCCATGGCGTCGAGCGTCTCGTACGTTTCTTCGACCAGAAACTTGCGGAGGGACTCGTGGGTCTGTGCGGCGTCCCAGGGGCAGCCGGCTGGGCCCCTGAGCCGTTCCTGGAGGGCGACGAGGCGGGCAAACCATTCGCCGGCAGCGCGGTCGGCTTGGCTGATTCGCGTGGGTTCAGTCTGACGTACCGGCGAGCTTGCAGCTGAGGCGCGCTTTGCGGGAGTGCGGGAGCGTTTCCGGGAATTGGTCGACCGGGAGGTTTTTCTGCGTGACGGCACTGTGGAAGGGCTGCTCCTCGGCAGCAAATCAATGTACAGGGAGAGTGGCGGAGTGACAAGGGCGTCTTGTGGGCGAAGTCTTGTAGTTTTCCGCATCAGCACACGGTGCACAGCCGAGATTGTTTGTGCCACTCGAGAAGTAAGAAGGGCCCCGGCCGGCGAGGCTTGCGGAGCCCTTCTTGTGGGTTAGGCGGGATCGATGTGACCGGCCGCGGAGCTATTCGCGGACGTGGCTGTTGTCCGGTTGGGCCAGCTTCTTTTCGCGTGCTTCGTCGAGCATCGTTTCCATCTGCTGCTGCACCTTGCGCGATAGCTGGCCTTCCTGGCGGCCAAGTTCACCCTGCTTGCGGCCGAGTTCACCTTGTTTGCGGCCCAAGTCGCCCTGCTGGCGGCCGATGCGGGATTCCTCGCGTCCAGCCTGTGACTGGATTTCGCCGATGCGGCTCTGCAGCTCTCCAAGCTCGGACTGGAGGTCGCCGATTTCGGACTGCGTGCCGCCTTTGGAAGCAAGCTCGCGCATGCGTTGCTTGATATGCTCGAGCTCTTCGCTCATGTCCGGGATCTTCACCGTCACATCTTCCATCTGCGCGCCGAGTTTTTCCTGCTGCTCGCCGAGTTCCTCCTGCTGGCGGCCGAGCTCTTCCTGCTGCTTTTCGAGATCGCGGATGGGCTTGTAGAGCTCCATGGCGCGGTCGATGGTGGCGCGGTCGCGAATGATGTAATCCTGGCCATCGTGCTCGAACCAGATGAAGTCGCCGCCGATGCGGTTGCGGAGGCGCTTGGCCCAGAACGTGTCGTCGCTGTCCCCGTCGTCGTCGATCGTGATGGAGTGATTCATCACGCCCATGAAGAATCCACCGGAGGAAATAACGTAGGGGTCACGGACGTGGGTCGAGTCGCTGACCCAGAAGGTGGCGTTGCCGGAATGCTGCGCAAAGGGCGCGAAGTTGGCGAAGCGAGCGTTATTCAAATCAACGTGAGCTCTTGCCAGCGCGGCACTGGCAGCCGCAAGGGCGTGCGCATCGATTTGCGGGATCTCGACGTTGATCGGCGGGATATTGATCTCGGGCATGTTGATTTGCGGCATGGTGACGATGGGATTGACGGAGACAACGACGCGGTGGTGGCGGCGCGGCGCGTCGGGCGCGTCCGGTGTATCCGGTGACGGCGCAGTCGCGGGAGCCGACGGCGACGCTTGCGGCGCGGGAGGAATGGACGGCGTGGACTGTGACTGTTCCTGCGGAAGAACGGGCACGGCGACGGCAAACGACTCAGGCGTCGCGAACGCGACCCTTTCGGGCGCTGCGAACGGCGCAGGCATCGGCGCCGTCGGAGTGACCTCAGTGGCTGCGGGCGTGGGCGCAACTGCGAAAGCTGACGGCGGCGCGGGAACGGGCGTAGGCGCCGGCCGCGAAGGCAGCTGATCGGCGCGCGCCGTGAAATGCACGGATGCCGTGGCGAATAGCGCTGGCAGCGCGACGACGCTGAGAGCTACAACGAAAGTCTTCGGGAGTCGCATGGACGCGGATCCTTTCCACGAAAGTATTCGATCTACTCGCTCGGCCGCATCGCCCCGCGCAGCCATGGAAACACCTTGCCACCACACGCGGCCGGACGCCGCGTTGACGGATTCGAAGAAACCAAGCAGCGTCTCGGCGTAACGCTCGCGGTCCGCCCCGCTCGCGAGCGCGGCTTCGTCGCTGGCCTCCTCGGCCAGGCGCGCGATTTCGCCGTCGACCCACCACGCAAGCGGGCTGAACCAGTACACCGCGCGATGGAGCTGCGAGACGCGCTGCGTGAGTGCGTCGTGGCGGCCGATGTGCGAAAGCTCATGTGCAAGGACGGCGTTGAGCTTATCGTCGTCCCATTCGCGCCAATCCGACGGCAGCAGGATGACGGGCCGCGCGACGCCCAGCGTGACCGGCACGGCGACAGCGTCGGATTCAGCGAGCAGCGGCGGCTCCTCGATGCCGGACGGGAAGGCGCGCAGCGACAAGCTGAGATGCGCGCGCGCATCGCGGACCACGCGCGAGCTGCGGATCAACCGGCGGCCGAGTGTCCAGCCGATGACCAGGCGGCTGAGAAGCAGAAGGACCATCGCGATGTAAGCCGCGCTGGCAAGGGCCAATCCGGAGATGCGGAAACGCGACGCGATCCCAGAGGCGGTCTCTCTCGATGCGGCCGCCGGAGGGGAGGCTACTTCAGCGGATTGGGTGGGCGAGGACGCAACAGCAGCCGAGCTGACCGCGACGCGTGTGGATACTGGCGCCGATTTGGCCACTGGCTGCGCGTCGTGTGCCTTCGGCTTTGCAGTGCTCGTGGTGGCGGCCAATTCACTGCGCTCGATAGACTGGCGCTGCGCGACGTAAGCGTGCGATGTCGAGCTGTGCGCGACTTTCGTCAACGTGG
>Ga0126373_10004332_pt1 | contig 10851 bp, 10 predicted proteins | sample PanSoiMetPlot_11_FD_92545 | JGI IMG/M metagenome (GOLD analysis project Ga0126373, IMG submission 92545) | Tropical forest soil microbial communities from Panama - MetaG Plot_11 | ecosystem: Environmental > Terrestrial > Soil > Tropical forest > Bulk soil | place: Panama | collected 2016-02-17
CGCCGAGGGCCCCGTGACGGCGCTGAATGCCAGCGGGTACGTCACGCCGCGCCGCCGCGCCACGATCGCCGCCAAAATTACCGGACGCGTCACTGGCGTTTTCTTTGACGAAGGCACACCCGTTAAGGAAGGCCAGCTCCTCGCCACCCTCGATGACTCGGACTACAAGCGTTCGCTCGATTCCGCGAAAGCGGATCGCGATGCCTCTCAAGCAGCGATTGCCGATCTCGAAGTCCAGCTTCGCAATGCGGAAATCGAGCTGAAGCGCGCCCAAAAACTGCATGATGCGGGTATTCAGACGCAGGAAGGTCTCGATAACGCCACTACCTCGGCCGACAGCCTGCGGGCAAAAATTGCGCTGGCCAAAGAGCAGGTGACCGCGTCGGTAGCTCGCATCGCTATCGCGCAGCAGGCCGTAGACAACTGCACCATTCGCGCGCCCTTTCCCGGAATTGTGGTGTCCAAAGATGCGCAGGTCGGGGAGATGGTGTCCCCCAATTCCGCCGGCGGCGGCTTCACACGCACGGGCATCGCCACCATCGTGGACATGAATTCCAACGAAATCGAAGTGGACGTCAACGAATCCTTTATTGCCCGTGTCCAGCCCGGTCAGCCGGTCACGGCCACGCTTGACGCGTATCCGGACTGGCAGATCCCATCCAAGGTGCGCACCGTGATTCCCACGGCGGATCGCCAGAAAGCCACGGTCAAGGTTCGCATTTCGTTTTTGAAGCTGGACCCTCGGATCCTGCCCGACATGGGGGTCAAGGTGGCTTTTCTCGAAGAAAACAAGCCCGCTAGGAAAGGCAAGGAAAAAGACCAAGGCCCGCAAGCGGTGGCCTTCATTCCCAAGAGCGCCGTGCGATCCGACTCGAGCGCTTCTTTCGTGTATTTGCTTCGTGACGGCAAAGTTGAGCGCCGCGCCGTGAGCCTGGGAATGGATCGCGGCACCGACGTCGCCGTGCTCGCGGGCGTCAACCCCGGCGATTCCGTTGTCGTCAAGGGTCCCGAGAGTTTGCGTGATGGTCAGAAGGTCGAAATCCGCCAATAGGAGAGAAGCATGGTCCGAGTTGATGGAACGAGCGATGCACAGAGCCTCATCCGCGTCCGTGGCCTGAACAAGACCTATAGCCGCGGCGGCGAGAAAATCCAGGTGCTCCAGGGGCTCAACCTGGATGTCGACAAGGGCGATTTTGTCGCTTTCATGGGTCCCAGCGGCTCAGGCAAGACCACCCTGCTCAATCTTCTCGGTGGCCTGGATGTGCCTTCCGCCGGCAGCATTACCGTGGCCGGCGACGAAATCACGCACATGTCCGGCAGCAAGCTGACGCAATGGCGCGCCCGCCACGTCGGGTTCATCTTTCAGATGTACAACTTGATTCCTGTTCTCACCGCGTATCAGAACGTCGAGCTGCCGCTGCTATTGACCAAGTTATCCGGTTCCGACCGCCGCAAGCACGTCGAAACCGCGCTCGCAGTTGTTGATCTTGCCGACCGCATGCATCACTACCCCCGGCAGCTTTCCGGCGGTCAAGAACAGCGCGTGACCATCGCTCGCGCGATTGTTTCCGACCCGACCTTCCTGCTCTGCGATGAGCCCACCGGCGACCTGGACCGCAAGAGCGCCGACGAAATTATGGCGCTTATCGATGAACTCGTGGGCAAGTATGGCAAAACGGTTTTGATGGTGACGCACGACCCGGTTGTGGCCGCACGCGCCCACACCACGCTGCATCTCGAGAAAGGCGTGCTCGTCGAAGGCAAGGCTTCCTCTCGCGAAAGTGTTCTTGCAGGAGGTGCCGCATGAAATTCCGCCGGCTCATCTTCGCAAATCTCTTTCGCAAAAAGATCCGGTTGATTCTGACTGTGGGTTCGTTTGCAATTGCCTTGGTTCTCTTCACGTTTCTGGCCGTCGTGCGGAGCGCCTTCAATCGCGGCGTCGAGATCGCCGGCGCGGACCGCCTGGTCGTCGTCGATCGAGTTGGCCTGATGAACCTCATGCCCGTTTCCTATGCGGACAAAATCCGCGCAATTCCGGGCGTAAAGTATGTGACGCACGATCATTGGTTTGGGGGTGTGTATCAAGACGAGAAGAATTTCTTCCCCCAGTTTGTAATTGACGTGGAAAATCACCGTCAGGTGTACCCGGAGTTTAGAGTTCCCGACGACCAGTGGAAGAATTTCGCGAACGATCGCCAGGGCTGCATCGCAGGCGCCAAGCTCGCGGAGCGCTTCCACTGGAAAATCGGGGACCGCATTCCTATTAAGACCACCCTGTATGGCGGCGCAGTCTGGGAGTTCAACCTCGACGGTATCTATCACACCGATAAGCCGGACGGCGACCAGGGGCAATTCTGGCTCCAATGGAAATACTTTGACGAGAATGTACCGAGCGTCATCAAGAGCACCGCGGGCTGGTACATCATCAAGCTGGATAGTCCGGATGACGCTACGCGCGTCGCAAAAGCGATTGACGAAAAGTTTGCCAATTCCTCTCACGAGACAAAGACTGAAACGGAGTCCGCCTTTGCCGGCTATTTTGCCAAGCAGTTCGGCAACATCGAGCTTCTTATTCTGACCATCGGCAGCGTCGTCTTTTTTACCTTGCTGCTCGTTACCGGCAACACCATGGCCATTTCCGTCCGCGAACGCACCAGCGAACTGGGCGTCTTGAAAGCCATCGGCGTCTCTGATCGCTCAGTTCTTTTCTTGGTTCTCGCGGAGTCGGTGTCCATCGCTTTTTTCGGCGGTGTGCTGGGTCTTTTTGCAGCGTGGGGATTGATCCCCTTCGTTGGCGGGATGCTGACCGGCATGCTTCCTCCCCTCTTGTTGTCGAAAGTTTTGTTGTCGTTTGGTCTTGGCATCGCTGTTCTCGTGGGCGTGATTAGCGGGCTGCTTCCCGGAGTCAGCGCCATGCGCATGCGCGTCGTGAATGCACTCCGGAGGGTCTGAACATGCTGCTTAAGATCCTTTTCGGGATTGTCATCGTTGTTGTGGCTGTTGGAATTTTGTTGCTCGCTCTTATTGTTGTTGGCGGCTTGATAGCTGGTTTGCTCGCGCCGTTCCTGGGTTCGGTCCCCGTCTCTTACAACTTGCGGAGCGTCAGAGCGCGCTGGACCTCGGCGATCGTCGCGGTCGTCGGTATTGCTGGAACTGTGGGCGTCTTCGTTGCCATGCTCTCCCTCGCCAACGGTTTTCGAGCGACGCTCGTTTCGTCTGGTTCTGCGGACAACGCACTAATTGTTCGGGCGGGCGCCACATCTGAGATGACTAGCGGCGTCGGCCTCGATGCCGTGAAAATCATTCAGGATGCCCCCGGTATTGCCCGCGGCGCCGATGGGCCCCTGGTGACCCCGGAAGCCGTGCTCATGGCCCCTATCCCGCTAATCTCCACGGGTACGGACGCTAACGTAGAGCTTCGTGGTGTTTCGCCGAATGTTCTTGAGATTCGCAAGCAAGTGAAAATTGTCCAGGGCCGGATGTTTCAGCCTGGTCTCGCCGAAGTCATCGTGGGCAAAAACGCCAATAAGACCTACTCGGGCTTGACTCTTGGCAACATGATCCGGCTCGGCAAGATGCGCTGGCAAGTGGTGGGCATCTTTGACGCTGGCGGCAGCTCTTTTGATTCGGAAGTTTGGGGAGACTCGCATCTGCTTACGGCTGCCTACGACCGGCCCGACACCTTTTTTCAGTCCGCCACAGTCCATCTCACTTCGCCGGACGCTCTGGGACCGTTGAAGGATGCGCTTACCACCGATCCTCGTCTCAACGTCGATGTCATGCGCGAGATCGACTACTACTCCAAGCAATCCAGAACCATGACTACGATGATTACTGTTCTCGGCCTTTTCGTGGCGATCATCATGGGTGTCGGAGCTGTGCTTGGCGCCCTGAACACCATGTATTCTGCTGTGGCCGATCGGGGGAAGGAAATTGCCACCATGCGCGCTCTCGGTTTTGGCGCTCCTTCGGTTGTTTTCTCTTTTCTTCTCGAAGCGCTGGTTATTTCTTTTGTGGGAGGCGTTCTTGGCTGCCTTGCCGTCCTGCGATTGAACGGCTTGACCACCAGCACCATCAATTTTCAAACTTTCTCGAATCTCGCTTTTGCCTTCAAGATCACTCCCTGGTTGCTCGCTGGGGGGGTTATTTTTGCTCTCGCGATGGGAGTTCTCGGCGGCTTTTTCCCCGCCGTCCGCGCTGCACGGCTCCCCGTGGCCACCGCCCTTCGCGAGTTGTAAGGTTGTCGTTTGGTTCGACCGGTCGGGCTGTACGCGCTTAATGTAGAGCATCACGCGAAGCTGTGATTGCGTCGTGGGATTATAAAGAGGAAAGTCCTTTTCAAAGGGCTCTCCTCTTCACTCCTTGCTCAATACTTAAGACTTTCGACCTAAGACTTTTCCCTCAATCCGCCAATTTCAGTTTTTCCAGGTAGTTCGTGTACGCCGCTTTGATCTTCGCGAGGTCTGGTTTCCCCTTTGCTTCCCAGATCGGGGTGAGGAACTGGTCCATGGCCTTGTCAATCTCTTCGAAGAGCTCGTGATTCGTCTTCGACAGGGCGGTATCTCCTCCGTAGTCTTCCGCTTTGTCCCACAAGCGCTCGAGCACGCGGCCCATCTCCGCCGCTGCTAGAACCTCACCCTTCTGCAAATCCCCATAAATGTGCTGCGCCAGCGCTCGATACGCCCCCATCTTGCTGTTATCTACGCCGTTAACTTGCGCGACTTTTCTGTCTTGCGCAAAGGCCGCGCCGTTGACGCTGCTCATCAGCAGCAATGCCAGGGTCAACAACAGGAGCGCTTCGAATGGCTTTTGCACACGAGGTCTCATCGTTTCCTCCCCTCCGCGTGAGCGGGCGCTTCTGTCCATCAAAAACAGAATGGAAGCGATTCTCTTCAGTACTTTTTAACACAAGTCGCCTTGCGGTAAGTCCTAGACGGAAGAGCATCTGTTAGCAAACAGACACGGGCTTGCCCCGCCCCACGGGCAAACTCCTTCGCTTGATGGTTTGTCCCGTGCGAGGAGGCTTGTGGAACCGCGGCAAAACTCATGGATTCCAGCTGCTTCCTCACAGTTATTGGCATGTACATCACGCGCCCTTGACCCTGCCGGAGGCCGCCTTTAGCCTGAACCAGGAGGCCTATCTCGGGGGGTTCATGAGCGCAATCGGACATCAGGCCATGGAAATGCGGCAGTGTGCTTTCTGCGGGAAACGGATCGCCGCGCACTTGCGCCAGTGTCCCTTTTGCCGTGAGATGGTGCCTCAGGTGCGCTTGTCCCGTTCTTTGAGCGGTGCCGGGCGCCAGCATGTCCGCCGCGGACTACTCTACATGTTGCTGGCAGGCGTGATTTATTACTTTGCCGCGGGTTACGCCAAGCCCCTCGAGGTTCCGGTCACCATTCAGCCCGCGGTCATCAATTATCTGGCGCCTCTGCTGTTCCTTGGTGGTCTGGGTCTCAGCCTCTACGGCTTCTTTCTCAAGGCCAAGTCCTGATTCGAGCCCAACCGCTGCGAACTCTTGCCTCCGTGATTCCGCCTTCGGCTTGGCCGCCCCCGGTAGCGTGCGTAGGTAGACGAGCAGGTCCGAGATGTGCTGGTCGGACTCAACATTTGCAAAAGCCGGCATGCCGCTGAATCGGATCCCGTTCTTGATGATCCAGAACAATTCCCGGTCGGAATAACTCTGCACGTCCTTCGAGGTCAAATCCGCCGCGCGCGGGTACATCCAGCGGCCCGCGTCCGTCGGCCGGTGCCCGTCCATGCCATAACAAGCGGCGCAGTCCAGGCCAAAGACCTTGTCGCCTTCTACCAGGCTCGCTTGTCGGTCTGTGGGACTCCCTGGAATGCCGTTCGGCTGGCCCGCTGTACGAGCATGTGTCACGGCACGAAATTCTTGCGCGTTTTTGCGCTTTTCAATCGCGGCGTTCACCGCGATGCGGGTGAGCCAGGTCGTGAAATCGCGCATCTCTTCGGGACTGACCCAGGTGGCGAAAAGCCTTCAGGAATGCGTCCTGCATGGCTTCTTCGGCGTCTTCGGTATTGCCTAGGATCGCCAGCGTCACGCGAAACACCCTTCGCTCGTGCCGCCGCACCAACGCTTCAAACGCGCGCCGGTCTCCCGCCAGAACGCGATCGACGGACTGCAAATCATCTTCGTCCCGTATCGCCTGTTTGCGTGGTTCGCAGCTTTGCATGCTCACCAGATTTGTCAGGGCTTTCGCGGAAAAGGATTCAACGACCCGGACACTCATAAAGGATCTGCGTCGAGGAGGTGCGCTTTGCCGCGCGACGCCGCCTGTACCGACGGCCAACGTGACCGATTCGGGGAGTACTCCCTAGCGAAGGCAAGGCATCCCCCCGGTCCTGTGGCCTACTGGAGGCGAGGCCGGATGCGGCTTCCTGTTCTCCGCATTCAAAAAATTCCTCGACGAGGTAAACATGAAAGGACATCTTCTCAGGGTCTCGAGCCTGGCATTGGGCTTATCGGCTTTCCTGACGGTGGCCGTGCAGCACGCCGCGGCGCAGGGGCCTGCCGGGGCAGGCGCGTCCGAAGCAGCGAAGCCAACTTCACACACTCCCCATTCGCTCAACCCCATTAAATGGGTCAAGAAAGACAAGAAGTCCGAAGATTCTAACGCCACCCGCGGCGACGTCGAAACGAAACTCACGCCCAAGCTACAGGCGGAGGGGCTACTGCCTGCCAGCTCCAATCTGACGGGAGCCTGCTCGGCGTTCACCGCTCTCAATGAGTGCCTCGCCGCCCTCCACGCAAGCCACAATCTGGGACTGAACTTCACCTGCATGAGCGCCGCCATGACCGGCGTGCATAGCAACGCCGATGTTTCTGGATGCAAGGTGGCCGATGGCGAGAAAGCGCTGCCCTTGACGAAAGCCATTCACGCCATGAATCCCGACGCGGATGCCAAAGGCGCCACCAAGAACGCCGAGCAGCAGGCCAAAGACGATCTAAGCAGTCTTGGTTCGTAGCATCCCGTCCAGTCGCCCGTCAATCGGCAATCGCTGTTAGCTTCTATCCAGGGCGAGCGGCACGCCACAGGCCTCTCGCCCTTTTTGCTTTCAAGGCCCACCCCGGCGATTGACATACCTCCACTTCTAGGGTTATCTTGGACTACACCAAGTTGTCTAGGGGTGCGCGGCGATGGCCAGAAACGATCTTCAGGGAACTCTCGACCTCCTGGTATTGAAGACCCTATCGCAGATGGGAGAGCTGCACGGCTACGGAATCGTGCTGCACATTCAGAGGGCCTCCGAGGAACTCCTATCCGTCGAAGAGGGTTCGCTCTATCCGGCGCTGCATCGCATGGAGATGAGCGGATGGATCCGCTCGGAGTGGAAAGTGACGGACACCAATCGCAAGGCCAAGTATTACCGGCTTACGCCTGCGGGACAGCAAGAGCTGCAAAAAGCGGAAGAGAGCTTTGCACAACTGGTCAAAGGAGTCCGAGCCATCCTGCGGTACGCATGAGGTAACCCATGTTTATCTTTCGCCGCCTTGTAAATACCTTCTCCCGCTCGAAATTGCACGAAGAAATCGATGCCGAGATCCAATCGCATGTCGAAATGCGCATGGCCGACAACGTTGCCGCTGGAATGTCACCCGAACAGGCTCGCCGCGATGCTCTGATTCGATTCGGGAGTCGCATGGTGATGAGGGAACGCATAACTGCTGCGGACGCCGCAACGGCTTTGGATGCGGTCTGGCGCGATCTGCGCTACGCCGCGCGCCAGTTACGCAGATCGCCGACATTCACGGTTAGCGCCCTGGTGACACTGATTCTGGGGATCGGGGCGAATGTGATTGTGTTCAGCGTGCTGAATGCGCTGGTTCTGCGGCCCCTCGACGTGCCGCGGCCCGCAGGGCTCTACAACGTCGTGCACCAGCAACATGGGTACGACAATCACTCCTATCCCGATTACCTGGATTTTCAGAGCAAGAATTCGACCTTCAGCGATATGGCGGCGTACCGGGTCCAGAGCGCGGGGCTTAGCACACGGGACGCCGCCTACAAATGCTGGTACTACAGAGTCTCCGGGAATTACTTTGACATGCTCGGCGTTCAGCCTGAGCATGGCCGGCTTTTTCATGCGAGCGATGAACATGGGCCGAATTCTGCTCCTTACATCGTCTTGAGCCACGGTTTTTGGCGGAAACACTTCAATTCTGATCTGGGCGTCATCGGAACCCGAGTCGACGTGAACAAACATCCGTTTACGGTGATTGGAGTTGCGCCCGCCGCGTTTCATGGCGCGGACTTGTTTCTTTGGCCCGATTTCTGGATGCCCGTGGTCGACAGCCCGGACGACGAGGGCGCAGGTTTTCTTTCGAATCGAGGCATGCACAATATCTGGATTCTGGGTAAGCTGAAGCCCGACGTCACGCCATACCAAGCCACCGACAATCTCAACGCCATCGCGCGCGAACTCGCGCGCGAGAATCCCGCCGCCGACACCCTGAGCGCGCGGCTGGTGAAACCCGGATTGCTGGGCGACCAGCTCGGCGACCCCGCGCGGTCCTTTCTGGCCGGGATCATGCTCCTGGCTTTTCTTGTGCTGGTTGCGGCCTGCACCAACCTCGGCAGCCTCTTTGCCGCGCGCACCGCCGACAGCAGCCGGGAATTGGCAATCCGTCTGGCCATTGGCTCAAGCCGGTGGCATGTCCTCCGTCAGCTGCTTGCGGAGTCGGTGCTCATCTCTGTTCTCGGCGGTGCCCTGGGGACCCTTTTTTCTACGATCTTGCTCAACGCCTTGACGCGTTGGCAGCCCTTTCCGGAATTTCCCGTCCACGTCGCCGTCAGCCCGGATGCCAGGGTTTATTCGGTGGCGCTGCTGTTGTCCATCGGGAGTGGAATCGTGTGGGGATTGCTCCCGGCGCGGCAGATCTGGGCGACCGACTCCGCACAGCTGATGAAGAGCGGTGCGGCGGAGACGCTTGTTTTTCGTCCCTTCACGCTGCGTGATCTGCTCCTGGGCATTCAGATCACTCTCTGCACTCTGCTGGTAACTTCTTCTTTTGTGGCCTTGCGGGGCATGCAGCGCTCGCTACACGCACCGATGGGCTTCGAGCCCGCAGGCGTGCTCCTGGCCGAGACCGATTTGCACATGGGCGGCCATGACGATGCTTCAATCGGGCAGATTCGGAAGCTCATGCTGGAGGAAGTTTCCCGCACTCCCGGCGTTACCTCGGTCGGAATCATCGATGAGACGCCGCTCGGCACGGGTGGGAGCAGTACTTTCATTTATCGCATGGGTACAACCGACTTTCGAGCGTCCAACAGTGCATTCGGCGCGAAATATTTCTCCATCTCACCCGGCTACCTGGAGGCGGCTGGGACGCATTTGCTTGGCGGGCGCGACTTTACCTGGCACGACGACGCCAACGCGCCCAACGTCGCGATCATCAACGAGACTTTCGCGCACGCCATGTTCGGGAACACCTCCCCGCTCGGGCAGCGTTTTGCCCTGGGAAAGAAGTTTTCCTATGAGATTGTCGGCGTCGTCGAAAACGGAAAGTACGAGGCGCTCACAGAAACCCCTTGGGCGGCGGTATTTTTCCCCCTCGAACAGAATCCCGATAGTGATACTTCGTTGATGGTCCGCTCGGCCTTGCCGCCCGCCGAAATCGTGCCCGAGGTCCGCCGAGCGCTCGCGCAAATCGACCCGAGCTTACCGTTTGTGTTCCACACTTGGCCCGAAGCTCTGGCGTTGGTTCTTTTTCCCGCGCGCGTAGCCACGGCCACTCTCGGCGTGATGGGCTTGCTGGCCGCCATGCTCGCGGTGACTGGAGTCTTCGGCATGGCCATGTATTCGGTCTCCAAGCGAATGAAAGAGTTTGGCATCCGGGTGGCCCTCGGGGCCGAGGCCGCCCAGCTCATGCGCTCGGCGCTCGGCCGTCCTCTCATTCTGCTGCTTTCTGGTTCCCTAGCGGGCCTGCTCCTTGGCGTGATGGCCAGCCGCCTCTTGGCGCAAATTGTGTATGAGGCCACGCCGCGCGATCCGCTGGTATTGGCCGGAGTGTTGGTCACCATGGCCCTGCTAGGTTTCCTGACCACCTGGATTCCCGCACAACGCGCTCTCGGCGTCCAGCCCGCGCGCTTGCTCAGGGAAGAGTAAGAAACGCCTGAGCGCCGAACCGCCTTACCGCCATGGCTCCGGGAATGCACCGAAGAGGGCCCGCCACCGGTTTGTCGTGTCGCCCTAGGTGGCTGATGCGGAGGATGCCGATGAGGAGGCGGGAACGTCCGTTTCTGTGGTGGTGGACGCTCGAGTGGCCCGGTAGCGTACGATCAGTAGCGTCAGGTCATCCGCCTGCCGCGCGCCTCGCGTGAAATTCTCGACGGCTTCAAGAATGCATTTCTGGAGCTGCTCGAGCGGACACTCGAGCTGCCCGGTGAGAACTTGCCTCAGGCGCGGCATTCCAAACATTTGTTCCTCGGGATCCATCGCTTCCGTCACGCCGTCGGTAAAAAGCACCAGCGTGTCCCCCGGCTCGAGCTTTAGGCACGCCGCGGTGTATTCCGCCTCGGGCACGAGGCCCACCGGGAAAGACCCTTCGGTGAATGCATCTTCGGCGGCGCCGCGGCGGATGAGAAATGGAGACGGATGCCCCGCATTGATGAACTCGAGATGGCCGTCATCGTCCAACAAGCCGAAGAACACCGTGGCATAGCGGCCCACTTCGGAATGGTCGCAGAGAAAACGGTTCACGTGAGTGAAAACGCGCGCCGGATCGGTGCCCAGGGTCATCCCGGAAAGCGCGCCCTGCAGCATGGTGGTCAGAATGGCGGCACCAAGTCCTTTGCCGGAAACGTCGGCAATGACAAACGCCGTGCGTC
>Ga0126373_10004333_pt1 | contig 10850 bp, 6 predicted proteins | sample PanSoiMetPlot_11_FD_92545 | JGI IMG/M metagenome (GOLD analysis project Ga0126373, IMG submission 92545) | Tropical forest soil microbial communities from Panama - MetaG Plot_11 | ecosystem: Environmental > Terrestrial > Soil > Tropical forest > Bulk soil | place: Panama | collected 2016-02-17
CAGCGCGCGCATCGCGTGGCGGATCGCATGATCAGCGGCATGGTCTGGATCAATTGCTACAAGCGCGCGAATCCGGGTTCGCCGTTCGGCGGCGTGCGCAATTCCGGCTACGGCCGCGACATGGGATTCGAGGCGATGCACGAGTACACGACGCCCAAGTCGGTGTGGGTAAACGTCGAGGCGACGATTCCGCCGTTCTATCAGCGGTGATCGGCCGCGCGATACGCCCGATAACGCGGCACGGAGACGCGCAATGAAAAATGGTAACTCGAAGTCAGCAGAGATTCGCGCGCGGCTGAGCCATCCGATCATCGACTCCGACGCGCACCTCGCCGAATTCGAACCGGCGTTCTTCGACTTCCTGAAGACGACGGCCGGCAGCGAGATGGTCGCGCGCTACAAGTCGCTGCCCGATTCGCCGCTGCACTTTCGATGGTACCGCCTCACGCCGGAGCAACGGCGCGAATTCCGGGCGCCGCGTCCAATCTGGTGGGGGCATCCCTCGGGACAGACCCTCGATCGCGCCACCAGCTCGTTGCCGAAGCTTTATCATCAGCGGCTTGCCGAGATGGGCCTCGACTTCGCAGTCATCTACCCGAGCCTCGGGATGTCGATGCTCCACCTGGGCGACGACGAAATGCGGCGCGCGCTCTGCCGCACCTACAATGACATGTACGCCGACCTGTTTCGCGAATATGCCGACCGAATGACCCCGGTTGCGATCATTCCGATGCATACGCCCGGCGAGGCAATCACGGAACTGGAGCACGTCGTGCGTGACCTCAGGATGAAAGCGATCCTGATGCCATCGTACGCCGTGCGCCGTCTGAGCCCGAAGTCCGCGCAGGGTTTCTGGCTCGACAACTTCTGCCTCGACAGCGAATACGACTACGATCCGGTGTGGGCGAAGTGCATCGAACTGAAAGTCGCGCCGACGTTTCATTCGCCGACCTCGGGGTTAGGGTTCCGCGGATCGATTTCGAATTTTGTCTACAACCACATCGGACACTTCGCCACCTCGGCCGAGTCAATCTGCAAGGCGCTGTTCATCGGCGGCGTGCCGAAAAGATTTCCTGAGCTCCGCTTCGCGTTTCTCGAGGGCGGCGTCGCGTGGGCCGCCACGCTACTTTCCGATCTGATTGGTCATTTCGAGAAGCGGAGCCGCCAGGCGGTCAGCAACTTCGCGCCCGAGAAACTCGACTGGCCACTGATGCAGCGGCTGTTCCGCGAGTATGGAAGCGAGTATGGCGAAACAGCGCTGGCTCGGATCAGTGAGGATCATTCCGATCTGCTCTGGGGCACAAAGGAGGACCCGGCGAACCTTGACGAGTTCGGGCGCTGCGGCATCCAGCGGAAAGAGGACATCGTCAGGATGTTCACGACGAGCTTCTTTTTCGGATGTGAAGGGGACGACAAACTGACGTCGCTTGCGTTCGACACGCGGAAAAATCCGTTGGGTGCACGGCTCGGCGCGCTCTACAGCTCCGACGCCGGTCACTTCGACCTGCCGGACATGCGCGACGCCGCCAAAGAAGCCTACGAGTTGGTGGACGAGGGCTTGATTGACCAGCGAGACTTCCGCGATTTCGTTTTTACAAATCCGGTTCACGCGAAGGCAGACGTAAATCCAAATTTCTTCAAGGGAACGATTGTAGAACAAGACGTCGCGCGTTTGCTTGCCGAAAAACATTAGCGGCCGGGCCCGGATTATCCATGAAAACACTAACCGCAGCGGGCATTACGCGAAATGCGATCGTCCGAATGTCGAAATGCAAGGATCCGCGCCTCAAGCAGATTGTGCGCGTCCTCACGAAACATCTTCACGATTTTGCTCGCGAAGTTAAGCTGACTCCCGAGGAATGGCAGGCCGGCATCGAGTTCCTGACCGCGGTGGGCCACCTCACGGATGAAAAGCGCCAGGAGTTTATCCTGCTGTCGGATACGCTGGGGCTCAGCGCCATCGTCGATCTGATGGCCAATCGCGGAGGCCAATCCAAAGCGACCGATTCGAGTCTGCTCGGGCCCTTTTTTCGGCAAGGCGCCCCCATGTTTCCGATGGACGGAGACGTCTCTCAAGGCGCCTCGGGCGACAAGCTGATCGTGGCGGGGCGGGTATTGAACACCGCGGGCGAACCCGTCGCCGGGGCGCTGGTCGATACCTGGCAAGCCTCCTCGGACGGAATCTATGACCTGCAGCAGAAGGATTCAGATCAAATGAATTTTCGGGGCCGCCTGCGGACCGGGGCGGATGGGCGGTTTCGCTTTTGCTCGGTTAAGCCCTCGAGCTATCCGGTTCCCTCCGACGGTCCGGTCGGAAAGATGCTCCTGGCCCTGGCGCGGCATCCCTATCGCCCGGCCCATGTCCACTTCAAGATCGCAGCTCCCGGCTACCGGACCCTGACCACCGCCCTGTATATCGCGGGAGACCGCTACCTGGACTCCGATGTCGTTTTCGGCGCCAAGAAGTCGCTCGTAGTCAGCTACCGCCGCTCGGGAACGAACGGGTCCGCGTCGACCATCGAATTCGACTTCGTCCTCGATTCCAAAGAATCGACCAGGAAAGGAAGACGCAGGCAGCCCGCGGCGTCGGTATAGCTTAGCGCCCGTCCCGCGGTGAGCGCGTCGCATGGCGGCGCAGGTCGCCCTGCCTGAAACGAACGAGGGCCCAGCAGTGCTGGGCCCTCTCGGCTGACCATTAGTTCGGGGCCGCCGCAACTAAAAGGCGACTTGTAAACCGTCCGCTTCGCGCTGTTGGGCCAGGATGAGGCCGCGGGTCTGTTCGCGGTACAGCCGGGCGTAGGTACCATTGCGGCGCAGCAGATCGTTGTGGGTGCCAACCTCGGCCACGTTGCCATGATCGAGTGCGACGACGAGGTCGGCCGTGACCGCGCTGCGCAGACGATGGGCGATCAGGAAGACCGTGCGTCCTTCCATCAGGCGTTCCATGGCCTCATGAATCAGGTTTTCCGACTCGGAGTCGACCGCCGAAGTTGCCTCGTCCAGGATGACGATCTTCGAGTCTTTCAGAAATGCGCGCGCGATCGCGAGCCGTTGGCGCTGTCCGCCCGATACCTTGATCCCGCGTTCGCCAATAATCGTGTCGAGCCCGTTTGCTGACTGTTCCACGAAGTCACGCAAGTTGGCCTGTTCCAGCGCCTGCCACATCATCTCGTCAGTCGCATCAGGACGCGCGTAGAGGAGGTTTTCGCGCACGCTTGCACTGAACAGGAGCGCATCCTGAGTGACCAGACTGACCGCCTGTCGTAGAGATTTGAGCGTGTAGTGACGCACATCTTTGCCATCCACCAGCACGCGACCGGCGGTCGTGTCGTAGAAGCGCGGAATCAGGCTGGAGAGGGTCGTCTTGCCGGCGCCGGAACGGCCCACCAGTGCGACGCGATATCCGCCGGGGATGTTGAGATCGATGCCCTTCAGAACCTCGCGACGTTCTGTACCATCGCGGGTGGGATATCCGAAATGCACGCCCTCAAAGGTCACCGCGCCGCGCTTAACCGGGAACGGGCGCGCGAGCGGATGGTCCCCGATCTCGGGTTTCAGATCGAGAAAGGCGAACATCCTCTCAATCGCGGCAAGCGACCCGGACACGACAATCGAAAGCTGGGCAAAGCGTTCCAGCGGCACGTAGACAAACTGCACATAGAGGAAAAACGCCATCAGCGTGCCCAGCGTGGTCGTGCCGCGCACGATCATCAGCGCGCCGACCCACAGCACCACCGCCGGTGCGGAACGGGTCAGGAGCTGGATAAGCATTTCCTGCGAAGCCGCCAGGCGTACCTTATCGATCGAGCGCGAGTACATATCGCCACCCTGCTTCTGGAAGCGATGTACCTCGCGCTCCTCGCCGCCAAACGATTTGACGGTAGTCGCGCCGATGACGCGCTCGTGCACCTCGCCTGCTATCTCCTCAACCTTTTCCTGCATGCGATGGCTGACTGCCTTAATTCGCGGCGAGAAGATGCGGATAAAAGCTACCCAGAAGGGCGCGATCGCGAGCGCGACCACCGCCAGGCGCCAATCCATGGCAAAGAGCAGGGCTATCACGATTATCAGCGAGGTTGCGTCCATCCACACATCGACGAACGCCGAATCGATGAGCTCGTTGGCGCGGGAAACGTCGTTGAGCACCCGGGAAACGATCGCACCCGCAGGATTGCGATCGAAGAATGAATGAGGGAGCCTCTGCAGATGGGCGAACAGCTTGCACTGCAGATCGTAGATGAGTCGATGACCGGCAAGACCCGCCCAGTAGTTGCGGTAGTAGCTGGCCGCGGCCTGCGTCGCGTAGGCGAGCAGGAGCACGATGCTCAACGCGGCGAGCTTGCCCTGGACCGCCGTCCCCAACCCGAGCAGGTTGGCGATGGCCATGCACCAGTGGTCGATTTTAAGACTGATGCCATCCGGATGGGGATGAGCCGAAAGCAGGACGTCGACCACGTAGCGGAAAGCAATCGGGAAGGCGAGCGGAAGGGTGAACTTGCCGATGCCCATCAGGGCGGCACCCACAACCAGCTGCGCGTTCGGCTTCAGATAGGACAGGAACCTGAGCAACGGATGCTTCGAAGTCTCGTCAAGTCTGCCGTCCATATTCGTAAAACGCCTTTCGTTTGTTGGGAGTCTGGCCCCCCGAATTCTCAGCCGGTAAACTGCAATCGGCGTGCCCCCTAGATCCGGGGGGAGGATCATTCGATTTCTTTTGATTTTGGGGGGGATTTGGCGCAGGAGCTGCACTTCGAACGCAGTCGGTCTGCCGCATTTCGTGAGGCTCCTTAGCTCAACTGGTGTACACGGTTTGCGGTAGCCAATGAGGGGTGGTGTTGGCCGTGGCGCGACGACCAAAACAAAACAAGAATTTGACCAGGCCAGGCGACGTTTCGGCTGTCTAGGGATGGCTACCCCTCCAGCCGGAACCGATGTGTCTGATGCGGGCAGGGTTGCGGTAGGCTCGGGCGAGTCGGTTCGCGAAACCTTCGCGATCATCTCGGCGATCGTTATCCTGCTCGTCTACCAAGGCTATACCCTCTCCATCGCCGGAATCGCTTCGCCCTGGATTTCCAAGACCTTCGGGCTCAATCAGTCCAAGCTCGCCGAGCTCTTCGCGTGGATGTCGTTGTCGGCCTTTGGTTCGCTGGCGCTCGCGCGATGGGCTGACCGGGTCGGTCGACGCCGGATTATCTTGCTTGGCCTGCTGCTTTCTCCACTGCTCTCGCTGGCCAGCGCAGCGGCCGGCGGTCCGGTCTCATTCGCAATTTATCAGATACTCATCGCCGCGCTCCTGGGCGGTTCGGTAACCTCCGCGATAGCCCTGCTTGCCGAGGAGCTTCCGGTGAACCAACGCGCCCGCGGGCAGGCCGCGGCCGCGACCGCCAGCGCGGTTGGGGGCGTGCTCGGATACTTCATAATTCCGGTGCTGCTCAGAATCGGTTATTCATGGCGCTGGCTGTTCGCTCCATCCGTCGCCGGGATCGCGCTGCTCTTGCCGGTAGCTCGGATGCTTCCGGAGACGCAATGGGCGGAGCAGCGATCCAAAGGCACCATCAAGAAAAGCCGCATCTACGACGTCTTCAACCCGATTTATCGTCGTCGGGCGCTGGCACTGATCTCGAACGCCGCACTCGCCACGGTGGCCGGCACCGCAGTAAATGGGTGGCTCTACTACGAGGCAGTTTCCATCATCGGATTGTCGCCGACCAAGGCAAGTACACTGGTAGTCACTGGGATGCTGGTCGGCATGCTGGGCTTTCCGATTGGCGCCTGGACCTCGGAACGCTTCGGCCGGGTGCCCACGGTCACCTACTTCGGCGGTGCCGCGTGGCTGGGTGCAATTGCCTTCTACTGGTGGCCAAACGTGCCGTTCGCCTGGCCGATGGTGTGGCTTACCTCGATCTACTGCTGGTTCAAAGTCGGCTCCGGCATCATGACGGTGGGGGCGAACGCGTCGGCGACCGAGCTTTTTCCCGCCGCGCTGCGCTCCACCATGATGGGCTGGCAGATGATCGTCGGGGCGCTTTGTTCGATGCTCGCGCAGGCGATGATCGCGGCTTTGATTCGTCCCCTCGGCGGCCTGACCAACGTGATTGGCTATCTGGCACTGCTTGGTCTCCCGAGTGCTGTCATCTTCGGACTGTTCATCGATGAAACTCGTGGCCTGCCACTCAAGGTCGCCGCCAAGGAAGACGAGTGGGAGAAAGTTCCCGGACGGGTGCCATTGGCGGCTTCGCTGCACAAACCATGACGACGCGCTTAGGCAGAAACTCGCGGGTGCTTGCCGCGCTCAGCCTCGCCTTGCTGATGGTAGGGCTGTGCGTTACAGGTGCACCGGCCCGCACCCGCCATCGACGCCGACCCCCGCCCACCCTGACGCCTACTGCAACTCCGACCGTCGCACTGCGCCCGGTGGTGCTTATCACCGGAGGCACCGGTACCGTGGACGTGCCAACCGGCCAGAGCCCCGCGGTTCTCGACAGCGTCGAAATTTATGATGTCGAGAACGGTCAATTTCTGCCGGTCGAGAAGATGGACTCGCGCCGGGACCACCACGATGCGTGCAGGCTTACGGACGGCAGCGTTCTCATCGTCGGGGGAGTCGACGCGGTTCTGGTCCCCACGATCATGTTTCCCGGTCCGGCAATGCCCTGGATCCTCAAGTCGGCCGAAGTTTTCTCGGCGGAGGAAGGCTTTGGCAAGAGCGTATTCATGGCCGATCCGCGCGATGAGCCGACCGCGACAGTCCTCCGCGATGGCAAGGTTCTGGTGGTCGGTGGCAGCACCGATGCAACCGAACTATACGACCCGAAAACCGGTGCGTTCGCAGCGACCGGGAAGATGGAGTTCAGTCGCTATCGACAAACCGCCACGATGCTCACCGACGGCAAGGTTCTGATCGTGGGCGGCGGCGACCGCAAAGCCGAACTGTACAATTCCGCGACCGGCAAGTTTTCAGTTACCGGTTCGATGAGCAGCGATCGGATCTATCACACTGCAACGCTTCTCAGCGACGGGCGGGTGATGATTGCAGGCGGGAGCCCCTATTCGCGAAACGCGGCGCTCGACACGACGGAGTTCTACAGTCCGAAGGGCGGACTTTTCAAATCCGGAGCGAAAATGAAGGAGAGCCGCGCCGGGCATACCGCCACCCTGCTCAAAAACGATCTGGTTCTGATTGTGGGGGGGCACAACGACAACTCGGCCGAACTCTACAATCCCGCGAAAGCCAGCTTTGAGTCGACTGGCGCGATGAACACGGGACGTTACGGGCATTCGGCTACCTTGCTACCCGATGGCAAGGTTCTGATCGCGGGGGGATTCGACATGACCTTCAAACCGCTCGAATCCGCTGAACTGTACGATCCTCAAACTGGCAAATTTACCTCCGCAGGTGCGATGACCGTAGCACGCGCGAACCACACCGCCACGTTGATTTACGTGCGTTGGCCAGCGAAGTGGGTCCTACCCACCCCGACCGCGACGCCCACTCCCACCTCTACCGAAACGGCCACGGCCACCCCCACGGCGTCCGCCACTGCTACCTTGACGCCGACGTCGGTGGCCACCCCATCCGGCAAGCCGCACGCGAGCGCAAAGCCATTTGCTACTTCCGCAAGAAAATCACCAATTCCCGTCATCGTGAAGAAAGCGGAAACTCCGAAGTCGCCCACCAAAACTGAAACGTCGACCCCTCGCGCGACCGTAACCCCGGGCGAATCTGTCACTATCAGCCCGACCCCATCGGGTAGGGTCACCGCGACTGCCACGGCCGGCACGACGCCAGAAATTGAGAACACCGCGAGCCCGACGATAAGTCAGGTCTCGACCGATACTCCGACCGCTACGCCGACGACCAGCGAGGTTCCCACCGACACTCCCACGGCTACGCCAACCACGAGCGGGGCCGCTACTGGTACCACCACGGCGGCGCCGACGATCGGTGGATTCGCTACTGACACCGTCACGGCGACGCCGACCTCGACGCCTGCGCCGGCGGCGTCACCCGCCGCCCCAGGGCAAGCAACTGCCAACGCGACTTCCGGCGCCGAGACCGAACCGGCACCTTGAGCGGGTCGCTCGAGGGCCGGCTAGTTTCGTAGTCGGTACGTCTACTTATGAATATTGACTTCGACCGTGCCTTGCCGGGCGAGAACCTCCACCGCCGCCGCGTTACTTGGCATGCGCCGGAAATTTAGAGAGACCGTTCCCTGTCCCACCTTCAGGTTTTCGACCTTGATCCAATCGAGCCACGAGGGCAGCACGGGCGTCTCGATCGTCACGCTATTTTCGAAGCCCCGAATACGCATTCCGAGGATTGCCTGAAGGATCAGGAACACGCTGGCCGCCGACCAGGCTTGCGGATGGCAAGCGACTGGATAAGGCACCGGGCCAAGGTTAGGTTCGCGATGAAAACCGCAGAACAGTTCGGGGAGGCTTCCTCCTCGGAAACTGACCGCCGCATCGAGCAGACCCTCGAGGATGCGAATCACCCCGGCGCGATCGCCACCGCGTGCAAGTCCGAGCGCCGCGATCGCGTTGTCATGGGGCCAGACGGAGCCGTTGTGATAGCTCATCGGATTATAACGGCGCTCGGAATCACTGAGCGTCCGGATGCCCCATCCTGTGAACATGTCGTCGCGTAGCAACCGCTCGGAGAGCTTCTGGCCGTGTGCGCCATCCACGATTCCGGTCGCCAGGCAGTGGGCCGCATTGGAGCTCATCACCTTGCAGGCCTTCTTGCCGCCATCCAGCGCGAGCGCGACAGTCTGCTTCTGTTCGATCCAGAAATCACGGATGAAATTGCTTTTCAGGGCGGCCGCCTGTTGGGCGAGCCTGCCGGCCAGCTCGACGTGGCCCAAGCGAGTGGCAACGCTGCCGATTTCGGTATAGGCCGCGTAGACATAACCCTGCACCTCGCACAACGCGATGGGAGGCGCTGCCAATTCGCCATCGGCGTGCGATATGGAGTCGAGGGAATCCTTCCAGCCCTGGTTGGCCAAGCCCTGCGGCGTTTCCCGCACGTACTCTACGTAGCCGTCGTGGTCGCGATCGCCCCATTTGTCGATCCATTCGAGCGCCCGCTCGACGTTCGGCCACACGTCGGTCGCGAACTTGAGGTCTCCAGTGATCGAAACGTAGAGCCCGACCAGCCACAGGAAAAGCGGCGTCGCGTCGATGGTGCCGTAATAGCGACCGAATGGGATCTCCCCGGTGGCTGCCATTTCGCCGGCGCGCATCTCGTGAACAATTTTGCCGGGCTGCTCATCGCGCGCGTCGTCAACCTTGGTACCCTGCAGGCCGGCGAGCATCTTGAGCGTGCGCCCCGCGACATCGGGGTTGAACGGCAACACCGAAAGCGCAGTAAAGATGCTGTCGCGTCCGAACAAAGTCGCGAACCACGGAATGCCGGCCATCATAAACGAGCCCCGGTCGGTGTGTGCGACGATGGAGGTTAGATCGGCTGCCGACCTGCGGAGCAGGAAATCCAGGATTCCGTGACTGGCGGTTATGTTGGCCCATCCCTCTCGCGCCGCGGCAATTTCGCTGTGTCGCGCCGCAAGCGCATTCTGGAAATCCGCCGGACGATTCTCGACCAACGGCCTCCCGTTTGCCACCTCAGTGCCGCAACTGACACGGACCTCCAGCTTCACACATTCGTCGGCTTGAAGTTCCAGCGCGAAAGAGGCGCGCCGATTGTTCAGCGCTTTGGGCAGAGGGTCGAAGGTGATCTCGGTGAAGCGGGTTACCTTGTCCAATCCGCGGTAACGGAACCTGACGCTGCCGTCGTCGGATTGAGCGGGCAAATCCTGACCGCGCCGGGTTCGATGCACGCCCCGGACTTCAAACAGATCGGCAAAGTCCACGCCGAACACCAGGTCGAACGGGAGCTTGGCCGGCGCGTGCGAGTAATTGCTGACGATGAGACGGTGATAGAGCGCAGCGTTGACTATCACCCAACTGCGCTCGATCTGAATCGAGTTGCGCGGCAGCTCGATCTTGCCGTCCTCTCTGGCGAGGTCCGGGTTGGTCAGGTTGACCCGAAACTCGGCGCGGTCGTCGCTCAGGTAGGAGTTGAGAAAGTAGGGGGCCTGGCCGGCGATGCTCATCTCGAACCCGCTCAGGAACCGCGTGTCCTTGAAGAAGAAGCCCAGCGCTTCGAGGGGAGACTCTGTAATATCCCCGCCCACCTCGAAGACCGCAAAGCTTTGCGCATCGGCGAGCACCCGCGTTTCTCGACGCGAGGTCAGCGACGAAGCCAGAACGTAGAAATCCGACCCGACCTTGAGAACCGTACGCGCCTTGGCCGCGCCGGGTGCCTTGCGCGCTCGTTTTGCTGCTGTCTTAGTGCCTTTCATAGGACCGGGCCTTCTTTGCGTGGTCCCGCGGTTAGCGTCTCTTGGCCGGCTTTCTCAGCGCAATCACACGGCGATAAACGTGCTCGTATGATTCCGCCATCCTGTCAACCGTGAACCGTTGCTCGAACTCCGCGCGAACCTTGGCGCGCGGCAACTCGACCGCCTGGCGCACCGAGGTCGCCATTTCATCCACCGTACTGGCGATATATCCGCTGACCCCGGGTTTCACGATTTCGGCTACGGATCCGTACGGCCGAGTGACAACCGGGGTACCACACGCCATCGCTTCGATCATCGCCAGGCCGAATGGCTCAGGCCAATCGATGGTAAACAACAGCGCCGCCGCGTTACCGAGGAAGTCATTCTTCTCGACCTCGTTGATCTCACCGATGTATTCGATGTCGGGCGGCGCCAGATGCGGTTTCACCACTGCCTCGTAATAGGCCTGGTCGGGGACGTCGACCTTGGCCGCAATCTTGAGCGGAATCC
>Ga0126373_10004335_pt1 | contig 10846 bp, 9 predicted proteins | sample PanSoiMetPlot_11_FD_92545 | JGI IMG/M metagenome (GOLD analysis project Ga0126373, IMG submission 92545) | Tropical forest soil microbial communities from Panama - MetaG Plot_11 | ecosystem: Environmental > Terrestrial > Soil > Tropical forest > Bulk soil | place: Panama | collected 2016-02-17
CTCCTACCTCCAACCCGCACGGCACCCCCGCGCGACGCTGCCCGGTGCGCGATGCCGCCGTGCCCTGCTAGCCGCGCATTCCAGCGACGCCTGCACCTTCATTACGCTCGTCACGTTCTGCAAAACTGAACGCCACGGGCCTCTAGCTCAATCGGCAGAGCTGCGGACTTTTAATCCGTACGTTGAGGGGCGCTGCCCGCTGGTCTCCGGCTTGCCAGCAGGGTGCCGGTAGCTCAGCGGGTCGCGATGCCCCAGGCAGCGGTGTTGACCGGCCAGAAGACTGAGTTCCGTAGCTTCCGGCGCTCCAGCCGGACGTCCGCGAACCCCGCTTGCTGGATTGTGTCGGGTGTGTGCCGATGTGGGTCGCACCCTTCGAAGAGCCACCCCCAGGGTCGGCGGATTGCCTGCTGCACTAGCGCGCGTATTCCGCGCCGCGGCGAGGCGACGTGCTCGACGAAACGGAATCGCCCGCCAGGTTTGAGCACCCGGCGCACCTCGGCGAGAACGCGGCCCGGATCGGGTGTGGTGCAGAGCACGAGTGAGCAGATGACCTCGTCTACGGAGGCGTCGGGCAGTGGGATGGTCTCCGCGCCGCTGGCGAGGATCGTCACCTCGACTCCGACGGCAGCGCAGCGGCGGCGCAGTCGATCGTGCATGCGCAGGCCCGGTTCGAGGGCATAAAGGTGGGCGTCGGAGGGTAGGTGGTGCAGGTTCGCACCCGTTCCCGCTCCGATCTCCAGGATGGTTGAGCTGCGCTCGATGCCGCTGAACGCGGCCTGTTTGTGGTGGTGGGCGACGTGGTTGAGGTAGCCGGCGAACGCGGTGAAGAACCAGGCGTTGAATCGGCTCACCATCCCGTGGTCGAACGTTCCTTGTTGTAACACCGGAACGGTGGTGTGCGAAGTAGAACTCTTGTCGCGGTGCATCATGCTGATCCTTTGGCGAGAAAGTGAGTGTCGATGACTGCTTGGCCGGCCGGAGTCGGCCGTGGTGCAAGGTCGGTACGTGCTAGGCGGCCTTCCGACTGCTGGTGCCGACCGCGGCGTGCAGGCATTCCGTGGCGAGGATTGCCTGTACGGACACGTCACCGCTGACGAGACCGTCGGCAAGGCGCAGCCGCGCGCCCCAGCGCTTCAGCAGCGAGAGGACAACCCCGTTCTCCGGCGACACGTCGAACGTGAAGCGGCGCAGGCCGCGGCGGTCGGCCTCGACGGCCAAAGCGGCAACCAACGCGCGACCCACGCCTCGCTGCTGCTGATCGCTGACCACGGCCACGGCCAGGTCGGCGGCGTCGGGCTCGGCGGTGAGCCGGTGAAAGCGCCCCTCACCGATCGGCCGGTCGTCCAGAAAAGCGACCAGCACTACGTGGTGGACGCCGTCGGCGTCGGCGAGCGCCCGCAACACCCGTGGCGGAAAGCGCGGGAACGGCGCGAGGAATCGGAGATAGCGGTCTCGTGCCGACAGGCCCTCGAACAGGCGCGCGATGACGTCGACGTCGCCGCGATCGAGATGGCGGATCTCGATGGTTGCGGCGCGACACTCCGGGATCTCGGTGCTCGGGATCGCGGTCGGTGAGTGATTCAGCGATGACATGACCGGCTCCTGCTCCTTGCGTCACGCCAGCTGCGTGACGCAACGAGCATCGGATGCGGCGCTGCCGCGCCTCTGTCATGCGCCTGTCGGCTGCCGGCGTACCGCTCAGCGGTCGGTGCCGGCAAGGAACGCGACGATGGTCTCAACGATGCGTGGCAGGTCGCGCGCATCGGGGAGGTGGAAGTGCCCTTCGAGCGGGACCAGCCGGGAATCGGGGATGCCGCTGGCGAGCTCTCGGCCGCCCCGGTACGGGATGACTCGGTCGCCCCGGTAATGCATCACCAGGGCGGGTACGGCCACCTCAGCGAGCAGACCGGTGACGTCGCTGCGGTACATCTCCTCCAGGTATCCGGCGGCCACGTCGGCATCGGCGGATTCGCGCAGTACGCGGGCCAGGTGCCGTACCGCCTCCGGCGAGGCGCCCGGCCGGTAGAGGTCGGCGAGCGTGTTCGCGCCGATCCCCCAGTGGCTGCGTGCCAGCCCGACGAAGGACTGGTTGAGTTCCTCGCTGCGGAAGACCTCGAAGGCGTTGGCGAACGTGCCGAACAGCACGAGGTGAGTTACCAGGTCGGGACGGCGCGCGGCGAGCGCGACTACAGTTGGGCCGGACTGGGACACTGCCAACAGTGCCGCCGGACCGGTGTGCTCGACCACGGCCTCTAGTTCGGCTACGGACGCGGCAAGCGAGAAGTCGACCTCTGCTGACCGCGATAGGCCGGACCCGAGCCGGTCGAACAGCGTCAATCGGCTGCATTTGGCCAGATGCGCGAGCAGCGACGAACGCGGGTCGCGGCCCGAGGCGATGACATCGAGGCTGGTCACCCAAGCCGGGGCCACCACCAGCGCCGGCCCTGCGCCCACGGTGGCGTAGGCGATCCGGTGCCCGGCATGCCGCAGGTAGCGGACGTGCAAGGCGTCCAGGTCGGCCGCGGCTAGCTGGTCCGTCGCGAGGGTCGGCCGCGGCGACGCGGCAACGTCCAGCGAGTGGTTAAGGATCTCGGCCTGCAGCCGCTGCAGCGCCGCCGACGGCTCGAGCCCAAGCTCGTTTGCGAGCCGCTCCCGGTAGTCCTGGTAGAGACCCAAGGCCTTCGTGTGTAGACCCGTCGCATAAAGCGCGCGCATCAGGACCGCCCGGGCCGCCTCGCGCAGCGGGTTGGCGACGACGAACGCCTCCAACTCCGGCACCACCGACTCCGATCGCCCCAGATCGACGAGGGCACGCGCTCGCTCCTCGACCGCCGTCAGCCGCAGCTCATCGAGTCGGATGCCCTCCAAATAGGCCGGCAGCACATCGGCGAACTCGCCGTACGCCGCCCCCCGCCACAGGCTGAGGCCTTCGTCGAACAAGCCCACGGCATCTTCGATGCGCGCCGAGCGCGCCGCGACCACGCGGTTCTCGAACCGGGTGGCGTCCACGTCGTCCGTGCGCACTGTTAGCGCGTACCCGGGAGTTCGGGTGACCAAATCGCAGCCATCCGAGAACACATCGGCGAGAGAGCGGCGCAGCCGGGAGAGCTGACTGTGCAGCGCCGCTGAGGGATTGCCCGGTACCGCAAGCCCCCACATCAGCTCGACAAGAGAGTCGGCAGCGACGGTCTCGCCGCGGGCGGCCAACAGCACGGCGAGCAGCGTTCGCTGCCGCTCGCCGTGCACCGCCAGGACGCCGCCGGGCCCGACTGCCTCAAGTGGGCCGAGCACCCGGAACCTCGGTGAATCCGCCACCAGGCAATTGTCCCGTGTCCCGCGCCGAACTAGAACGAGCGGACGCCGGCGCACATCACGCTGCGGTGCGGCGCGAGTCTGTCTGGCGGTCGGCGCTTACGAATGCCTCGGTCGCCCACCAACGCCGGTAATGATCGACGCCGAGCTCGGCGATGAGGTGTGCCGTCTGGGAGGCGTGCGCTCGGAGCGCGACGAGCTTGCGGTCGAGAAGCTGTTCATCGCATTGCAGCGCAAACGCGAGATCGGCAACCGGGTCGCACGGCGGGACTGCGCGCGGCATCCAGAGGCCGACCCTGGAATTGATCGGCTCCCACGTGCGATGGAATTCGGGCGTGAGTGTGGCGTACCAGAGCCGACCGGGACGGCCAAGGGCGTGCCAGGCGGTCGTGACCCAGCCGGAGATGGTCTGGTGGTCGGGGTGTCCCGTCAGGCCGTCGGGCCCGAACGTGACGATCGTGTCGGGTTGAACGGCGTCTATCAAATCGATGATCTGCTGAACCGCATAGTCCTCGTGAACCTCCGTGAGCGTGCCGTCCTGGTGACCGAGCCAGTGGTGTTCCCGAACGTCAAGTGCGGCAAGGCTCGCCAGCATTTCGCGTTCGCGCAGTGCGGCCAGCCGTTGGGGCGGCCAGACATCAGGCTCCTGCGTGCCTTGCTCGCCGCGAGTGGCGGTGGCAACGGTGACGCGATTCCCGGCGGACCGGACGAGCGTCATCAGCGCCGCCGACGCGTACGCCTCGTCGTCAGGGTGGGCCCATACCCCCAGCAGGGCGCCGATCCCGGCAACGGGCATTGACGGGCCGAGCAACGAACTGCTTCGCATCTGGGGTCACGCCTTTCGCATTGCTGACGCTGTCACGGCCGCGAGCAGACAGCCGGCGGCGGCAACGAGCCAGGCGGCGTGAAAGCGAGTCAGGGAGGGAAGCTCGGCGGTCCCTAGGACCCCTACTGCCGCAGCGATGCCGACCGCCGCGCCGATTTGCCGGGCGGTGTGGCTGACCGCCGCGCCTGCCGCGAGTTGCGATGCGGGAAGCCCGACGAGGGCGGCCGCGGTGAGCAGCGGGTAGCACAAGCCGATGCCGACACCGATCACAAGCTCGGCGCCGAACCAGGCCGGCGTGTAGTGCGGCCCACCGCAGGCTACGGCCGCCACGAGACCGGCCGCCATGAGCGTCGCGCCCACCGTGAGCGGCAGGCGGAACCCCACCCGCTCCGCGAGTCGGCTCAATCGCAACGTCATCGTCGCGACCAGAAGCCCCATCGGCAGGATCACCAAACCCGCTTGCAGGAGCGAGAGCTGCCATGGGCCGACCAGGTAGAGCACGAAGGTGAGAAGCAGGCCGAAGAATGCGGACGCGTACAGGCCGATGGCAAGCGTCGCGAGTGCGGTGTTCCGCTGCCGGAGCAGCCGGAGATCCAACAGCGGCACCGGCGTACGCGTGCAGCGGCGAACGAACAGGCAGATCAGCGCGGCGCCGCCGACCAGCGCGACCACGATCCTGCCGTTCGTCACGGTGTAATGCGGCGCCTCGGAGATGCCGAACGTGATCGCTGCGGTGCCGGTTGCGAGTAACAGCGCACCCGCCGGGTCAGAGAGGGCGCGAGACGGGAAGCGCGTTGTCTCGGGCAACCCACGGTCTGCGAAGAACACGATGGCGATGATCGGCAGAGGCATGAGGAACGCCCAGCGCCATCCCGCGACATCGGTTAACGTGCCGCCGAGGATCGGTCCGGCGCAGATCCCGAGGGCGGCGGCGCCCGTCCACCTGGCTGCATAGGTGGATCGACGTTCCTGATTGACCGCGGCAAGCAACAGACCCATCGAGGCCGGCGAAACCGTGGCGGCGCCGATGCCCTGTACGGCGCGCCCACCGATCAGCACGGCGAGATCCGGCGCAAGACCACACACAACGGAGCCCAGCGCGAACAAGTACATCCCCGCTCGGTAGACGCGCCGGCGTCCCAGTCGGTCGGCCAGTTGCCCGGCTGGGACGAGCACCGCCGCGTAGACAATCGCGTAGGCGGTGATGACCCACGCCAATGCGGCGCGATCGTCAGTCCGGAACGTAGCGCCGATCGACGGTAGCAACGCGTTGGCGATGGAGACGTCGAGCGAGACCAGAAACGCTCCGGCGAAGGCCACCAGCATGACGGCGCGTGTCGGCCGTAGCCCCGAGCGCGGAGAGTGTGACGCGGGCGCGACGGCACGGATCGGGCTGCGCAGCCGAACGGATCTTCGTGAACGGCGCGCACGGCGAGCAGCTCTGCGGAGGCGGAACTGCTCAGCTTCCATATACAGCGCAGCGCGGCGCTCACGGGCAATTGCCTCGTTCATATGGAACGTCATGGCGGAGAACTCCTCGCATGATTGGGGATGCTCCGCCGAGACTCACGAACGGCCGTGTGACCGGGCGTGTGAAACAGGATCGCCGGTGACGCGCGCCACGTCGGTCCGGCGAGCGCGCGCTGTCACACGCTTCGTCACACGGGCGGCAGGGAACGTAGGCGTCGGCATATCCACACAACGAAAAGGACACGACCATGCCGATCGTTAACATCCGGGTGATCGAGAACGTCTTCACCCCGCAGGAGAAGGAAGAGATGCTCAAAGGCGTCAGCGAGGCACTCGTCGCCGTGGAGGGTGAGAACGTGCGCCCATACACCGTGGTTGTCCTCGAGGAGGTCCGCAGTGGCGACTACGCCGTCGGCGGTCAGCCGCTGACGACCGCCGATGTGCAGGCGGTGCGCACCGCACCGGCGGCGCTGACCGGCTGACCGTCCGCACGCCACACCCGAGCCGGCGTCCGCCCGTGACATGGGGCGGGTGGCCGGCCGGGCGGGGCCGACGGTCTGTACCTGCCGTTGGCGATCCGCGAGGATTCCCGTAACGGGGTGAGGTCCATGGTGATGATCCGGCTGCTCGGAAAGCCGGCGGTCGAGCGTGCCAGCCGACCGCAACGGCCGCCGCGTGGCCGCAAGGCGTGGGCGTTGCTCGCGTACTTGTTGCTGGAAGAGCAGCCACCGTCGCGGCGTCAGCTCGCGCAGATGCTGTTTGGCGAGGCCGACGATCCGCTGCGCGCTCTCAGGTGGACACTCGCCGAGCTGCGGCGCTGTATCGGTGAGGGGCTCCGGCTCGACGGCGACCCGCTGCGCTGTGAGATCGGCGCAGACATCCGCGTCGACGTGCGGCTGCTTGCCGACGAGGGTGGCGACGGCGACGAGGCAGGACTGCTCGATCTCACCGGCGAGTTGCTCGAAGGGATCGACTTGTCCGGGAACGAACTGTTCGACTCGTGGCTTGTCGTGGAACGACATCACATGGCGGCCCTGCTTGACGCACGCCTTCGCCAAGCCGCGGTATCGCTGCTCGGAACCGGCCGTCCGCAGGCGGCCGTCGCCTACGCGGCGCGGATCGTCGCGACCAACCCGCTCGAGGAGAGCAACCATGAACTGCTGATCCGTGCCTTGGCACTCTCCGGTGACGAGGCCGCGGCGCTGCGGCAGGTCGCGGTCGCCGAGGACGTGATCCACCGCGAACTCGGTGTTCCGGTCTCCCCGGTCCTTCGCGAAGCCGCGTTCGTCGGAGCGCATTCGGCGATGACCGCTCCCGTCAGCGGGCGCGCCGCATCCGTGAGCGAGCTCGACGCGGGCCGGGCAGCGCTCGCCGCAGGTGCTGTCGACGCCGGCCTGCAATGCCTGCGCCGCGCAGTGGACGAAGCCGATCGTTGCGGTGATCTCGCACTCAAGGCCGAGGCGCTCAACGCGCTTGGCGGCGCACTGGTGCACGCGGCCCGCGGCCGCGACGAGGAAGGGGCGATTCTGCTTCGCGAGGCGGTCGAGCTGGCCACCCGCCTCGGCGATGACCGCACCGCGGTAGTCGCATATCGCGAGCTCGGCTACATCGACGTGCAGGCCGGGCGACGCCAGACTGCGGAGGACTGGCTGCGCAAGGCGGGAACCGTCGCTACGACCGACGAGGATCTCGCGGCGATCAGTGGTGTGCGGGGAATGAACAGCTCCGACCACGCTGACTACCCGTCCGCCTTCCACCACCTGCAGGCATCGGTCGAACACGCCCAGCGTGCCCGCGACCGCCGTCAGGAGGCGTTCTCCTTATCGCTGATCGGCCGTGCACACCTACTGCGCGGTGAACCGCGCCAGGCCGCCGCCGCACTCAACCGGTCTATCGAGCTCGTCCACGAGGAACGGTGGATGGCGTTCCTGCCGTGGCCCCAGACGCTGCTCGCCGAGCTCGACCTCGCTGCCGGCGATGGTGGGCATGCCGCCGACGCTCTCGAACGCGCCTGGCACCTCGCCTGCCGACTCAACGACGCGTGCTGGGAGGGCATGGCCGCGCGCGGTCTGGGACTGCTGTGCACCGCGCGCGGCCAACACGAGCTCGCCGACCGATGGCTCGCCGAGGCCGCCAGCCGCAGCAGCCGAATGCCCGACAGGTACCAGTGGGTTCGCGCGCACGTTCTCGACACCCTCGCCGGAAACCTGCTCGACCGCGGCGAGCCCGACCAGGCCGACCCGATCATCGCGACGCTGTCCCGGCTCGCCGCGCGTTGCGAGATGCGTGAACTGCTCGTACGCGCACATCAGCACCGATACCGCAGCGGAGACCGGGCAGCGCTGGACACCGCGCGGCTACTCGCACGCGACATCGACAACCCCGCGCTCACCGAGCTGCTACGCGACCGGGTCACTGCCGACACGGGATCCGGTCGGTCGGTTCGACCAGTGGCGCGGACGGGGTCAGTGTCTCGGGGTATTTGATGCCGGCGCCGGTGTTGAGTGCGACGACGAGGTCGTCGGGGCTGATGTCGCCGCGTTCGCGCAGGGTACGGATGGCGGCGATCGTCGCCGCGCCTTCGGGGCAGATCAGGGCACCTTCGACGCCGGCGATCTCGCGTCGGGCGGCCAGCAGTTCGTCGTCGGTGACCGCGAGGGCGCACCCGCCGGTGGTGTAGACGGCGTCGAGTACGAGGAAGTCGCCCAAAGCCTTGGGCACGTTGATGCCGAACGCGATGGTGTGCGGGTCGGGCCAGGGGGTGCTGTGGCGGGCGCCGCCGTCGTAGGCGGCGACGATGGGGGCGCAGCCGCTGGCCTGCACGGCGACGAGGCGGGGTAGCGGGCCGGTGATCCAGCCGAGTTCGACCAGTTCCATAAGGGCTTTGTGGATGCCGATGATGCCCACGCCGCCGCCTGTGGGGTAGACGATCACGTCGGGCATGGTCCAGCCGAGTTGTTCGACGATCTCCAACCCCATCGTCTTCTTGCCCTCGATGCGGTACGGCTCCTTGAGCGTTGACACGTCTTGCTGGCCATCGCGTTCGGCCACCGCATCGTGAATCATCCGGCCGCAGTCGCCGATGTGTCCGCGGACCAGGTACAGCTCGGCGCCGGCGGCGGCGACCTCACCGCGACAGATCGCGGGTGCCTTCTCGGGCATTGCGATCAGTGCGGACATCCCGGCGCGGGCCGCGTACAGCGCCCAGGCCGCACCGGCGTTGCCGTTGGTGGGCATGGCGATTCCTTTGACGCCGAGCTCGGCCGCTCGGGCCACGCCGACCGCCGCCCCGCGCGCCTTGAACGACCCGGTCGGGATGGTGCCCTCGTCCTTCATCAGCAGCCGGGGCACGCCGATCAGCGCGCCCAGTCGAGGCAACCGGACCAACGGCGTCATGCCCTCGCCGAGGGTCACGACGTTCTCCGGCCGCGAGACCGGCAACAGCTCGTGGTACCGCCACAGCGACGGTTCTCGCCCGGCGAACGCGTCCTGGCTCAAATCGGCCTGCAACCGGGCCAGGTCGTACTGAGCCAGCAGCGGAGAGCCGCAGGTGCACGTGCCCTGCACGACGTCAGCCGGGAAACGAGCACTGCAACGCGGACACAGGAGATCAGTCAGATACGAGAACACGTGGAACGCCTTTCGACGCGCTAGATTCTGCCGCTACTCGGATCGTCGCCGAGGCGCTGGGAGAGCCATACCGGCACCACGGCGAGGACGATGAGGACCGCGGCCACCACGTCTACGATCGGCGCCTGGTTGGGACGGAACAGGTTGGCGAAGATCCACAACGGTAGCGTCTGCACGTCCGGGCTGGACGTGAACGTCGTCACGACGATCTCGTCGAACGACAACCCGAATGCGAGCAGGGCGCCGGCCACCAGCGCGGTGCGGATCATCGGGAAAGTCACGAAGCGGAAGGTCTGCCACCCGGTCGCCCCGAGGTCCGACGAGGCCTCCACCAGTGAGCTCCCGGTCCGTCGCAGCCGGGCCTGGATGTTGTTGTAGACGATGACGATGCAGAACGTCGCGTGCCCGATGATCACGGTCGTCAGGCCGAATCCGATGCCGAGCGGGTCGAACACGGTGCGGAAGGTCGCATTGAGCGCGATGCCGGTGATGATGCCGGGCAGGGCGATCGGCAGGATCACCAGGAAGCTCACCGTGTTCTTGCCGAAGAAGTTGTAACGCTGAACCGCGAAGGCGGCCATCGTGCCGAGCACGACCGCTATCGCGGTGGCCCCGAGCCCCGCCTTGACGCTCGTCCACAGCGCGTCCAACGCCCCGCTCGACTGCGACGCGGCGTGCCACCACTTGAGCGTGACACCGGTGGGCGGGAACGCGAACGTCCGAGACTTGTTGAACGAGTTCATAATGACGATCACGAGTGGCGCGTATAGGAACAGCAATACCAGCCACGTGATGACCCGCAGCGTCCAGCGCAGACCGGGGGAGAGTCTCACACGTTCTCCAATGCCCCGGTTCGCCGCATCGCCAACAGGTACAGCACGATCGCGATCAGCGGCATGGTCGCCAGCGCGGCGGCGAGCGGCTGGTTGTTAGCGGTGATCAACTGCCCGTAGATGACGTTGGCGAGGAATTGCGTCTTCCCGCCGACGATGCCCACCGCGATGTAGTCGCCGAGCGTCAGCGAGAACGTGAAGATCGACCCGGCGGCGACGGCGGGGAACACCATAGGCAGCACAACGGAGCGAATCGTACGGGCCGGCTTCGCACCCAGGTCCGACGACGCCTCGAGCAGTCCGTTCGGCAGCCGCTCGAATCCGGCGAACACCGGTAGCACCATGAACGGCAGCCATAGGTAGGCGAGGGTGATGACCGTGGCGGTGAAGCCGTACCCAGGCGTATGGCCGGCGAAGGCCCAACTCACCGGTCCGTCCGGGGCCAGCAGGGTCCGCCACGCGTAGGCCTTCACCAGATAGCTCGCCCATAGTGGTGTCAGGACAGCGACGACCATGAACAAGCGGGTCCGCCGCGATGCGATCTTGCTCATGTAGAAGGCCACCGGCAGCGCAATGATCGCATCGATCACCGTGACGGCGATCGCAGCCTCGACCGTCCGCCACGCGACACGCCAGTACACAGGGCTGGTGTAGACCGCACGGAGGTTGTCGCCGCTGACGGTCTTGACGACGTTGCCGGTGAACGAGTCGGTCGTCCACAGCGCCGAGACGAACATGACCCCGAGCGAGCCGAGGTAAGCGACCACCAGCCACA
>Ga0126373_10004338_pt1 | contig 10846 bp, 7 predicted proteins | sample PanSoiMetPlot_11_FD_92545 | JGI IMG/M metagenome (GOLD analysis project Ga0126373, IMG submission 92545) | Tropical forest soil microbial communities from Panama - MetaG Plot_11 | ecosystem: Environmental > Terrestrial > Soil > Tropical forest > Bulk soil | place: Panama | collected 2016-02-17
AGCCTGCGCCCGGCCCAGCGCGCGAACGCGTCGGCCTCATACCAGCAGACGTGCATGACGGGCTCGGCGGGCGGCACTGGCTCGATGACGGCGAACCGGCGCCTCAGCCACTGGCCGGCGCCATCACGGCGCCAGAACAGCGGCGCGCTCAGCTTCGCGTTCTGGCGGTGCTCCCATCCGGCCGTTGTCCACCAGCGCGGCTCGTCATAGCCGCCGGCCGAGATGAACTCCATGTACCTGGCGTTGGTCACCGGCGTTGTGTCCAGGTAGAACGAGGGAACGTCGACGACGTGCGCGGGCCGTTCGTTGTCGAGCGCCCACGGCTCTGTCGACGTGCCCATGGTGAACGGCCCGCCAGGAACGAGGACCTCGGCTGGCAGCCGCAGCACGTCGGCCGGGGCAGGGCCGGGCGGCGGCGCCGTCAGGACCTGGCGGCCTTGCCTGAGCTGGTGCGTGGCCAGCATGGTCTCGTCGTGCTGCTGCTCGTGCTGCGCGATCATCCCGAACACGAAGCCGCGGTCGACCAGCCTGCTGCCGGTGAAACTCACCCGCTCGATCAGGTCGAGCACGCGCCCCCTGACGTCGCTGGCGTAGACGCGTGCCTCCGCGGGCGGAAGCAGAGGTAGCGACGGCCTGTTGGCGCGCGGATGCTCGAACGCGTCGTAGAGCGGGTCGATCTCGGGGTGCATGGGCTCACGGCCGCCCACTCCGCGAAGTAGCCAGAGTTCCTCCTGGTTGGCGACGTGGGCAAGGTCCCAGACGAGCGGCGACATCAGCGGCGAGTGCTGACGCACCAGGTCGTCCTCATCGACGCAGTCGGTCAGCCCGGCCGTCCTGGCCCGGGCCGCGATCAGCCTGGCTGCGATCTCGTCGCGCAGCGTGTCAGCGTCGGCGGCGAGTTGTGTCATGACTGTCCCTTTCGGATTCCGATGGTGTCGAGGATGTCGTCTGCTGGGCATCTGCCCCTGCTCGGATAGCGGTCGGCGAAGTCGGCGACCGCGCCCCTTATCGGCTCTGCCACGCCTGACCTGGCCAGAGCCGCGTCCGCCGCGGCGAAGCACTCGGTCACCGCTTTGCCGAGAACCGGGTCGCTCGGCCCCAGCCTGGCGGCACGCAGCCACGGGCCAGCTCCGCCGTTCAGGTGGGCACTGGTGCTGCCTGGCGTACCCCGTGGCGGCGGCACGCCAGCCGCGCCGAGTTCGTACCAGACCGGCTCGGCGGCGGCCATCGCCGCATCCGCTGCGGTCGGGTCGTCGGCTAGCGCCGCGACCAGCGCCACCGGCACTATCCAGCCATCGCCTGGCTGGGCGTCGATCATGCGCAGTTCGAAGTGCCCTCTGGCCCTGACCGGCGGGAACAAGGTGGACAGGTGATAGCTCAGGTCGTCGGCCGTCGGCGGGCCTGTGTCGATCTGGCCGGATCCGCGCAGCCACTGCCTGAACGTGAGTCCGGTTGGCACTGTCCACGGCTGGCCGTCAGGCCGGCGCAGGCACAGCACCTCGGCATCCATCGCGTACCTGACCATGTCCTGGCGCGGGTCCTGCCGGTCTTGTGCCAATCCGCTGGCACACGGTTCGGCGCCGATCGGCGCCCTGGTGCGGTAGGGATCGAGCCTGGACCAGACCAGCTGGCGGGTGCATTTCCAGCCGGTCGGCCTGCCGCGCCGCAGCGGCGAGTTGGCGAACGCCGCGACCAGGACCGGGCCGAGCGCATGCATCAGCCGCCACCGGAAAGAAAAGCCGGACGTGGTGTCGTCGTCGAGCCCGGCGTCCACGCAGACCTGCACGGAGGCCGTGCTGCACATCATGACCCTGCCCCATGGGCCACGCCGGTCGAAGAACTCCTCCATGGCCGCGTATCGCGGCAGATCGAGCACCCGGCTCGGAGATCGATGGAGGTCGAGGCCATGGCCGGTAAGGGTGAGCCCTTCAGCGCCGAATGCCTCATGAAGAACAGCCATGTCGTCGCTAGCGGCTGCGACGCAGCCGGCGACGTCGTCCGCTGGAGCCGTGCTGAGCTCGACCTGGCCACCTGGCTCCAGCGTCAGCAGGCCAGCCCTGGGCATCGCGCCCGGCCGCTTGAGGCGGTCAAGTATGTCGCGAACCCTTTCAAAAGGGACTGGTGACGACGGATCTACAGCGTCGCCGACCAGCCACTCGAGCTCAGCGCCTACAACCCCTGGCGGGCCGGTTTTAAAGCAGATTGTCCCTATATGTCGCTCGGCTTCCCGCTCAGAGAGTGGTACGCCTTCGACAACGGTCTGTGTTCTGGTCGTGTCGGTGCTAGTCGGCTCGCTCGGCAGCTGAATCACCGCTTCCCAGACGAAATTCGGGCTACACCCGGCACGTAGTCTGCCAACTTCCTTCGGGCGCGAGTCATTCCTGATGTTCTTGCCCAATATCCATAACAGATGCGTCTGACAGCGGAGGTCTTCGTGGCGACTGGCGACTTCGACGTGATCGTCATTGGCATGGGCCCGGGTGGCGAGCGGGTCGCAGGAGAGCTCGCGCTGGCCGGTCTCGAGGTGGCCGGTGTCGAATCCGGGCTGGTCGGCGGCGAGTGCCCGTACTACGGGTGCGTGCCGTCGAAGATGATGATCCGCGCCGCCAACCTGCTCGCCGAGGCGCGCAGGATTACCGGTATGGCCGGCCAGGCCTCGGTTGATCCATCGTGGGCGCCGGTGGCCAGGCGGATCAGGGACGAGGCGACCGACGACTGGGACGACACGGTGGCCGCTGACCGGTTCACCGGGCAGGGCGGTCACCTGTTCCGCGGACACGGCGTCATCACCGCGCCCGGTCAGGTGACCGTGGGAGACCAGGTGCTCCGCGCGCGGCGCGGCATAGTGATCGCAACTGGCACCAGCCCGGCGGTCCCGCCCATCCCAGGGCTCGCGGGCACCCCGTACTGGACGAACAGGGAGGCGGTCAAGGCTACCGAAGTACCGCGGTCGCTTGCGGTGCTTGGCGGCGGCGCCGTCGGCGTCGAGCTTGCCCAGGTGTTCGCCAGGTTCGGCGCGCGAGTGACCGTGGTGGAAGGCCTTAGCAGGTTGCTGCCAGCCGAGGAGCCGGAGGCAGGCGAGTTGCTCGCGAGGGTTTTCGAGGCCGAGGGCATCGCGGTGCGGACCGGCGTTACCGCCAGCCAGGTGCGGCACGCCGACGGCGTTTTCACCGTCACGCTCGCCGATGACACCGAGGTGACCGCCACGGACCTGCTCATCGCCACCGGCAGGCGCACCGATCTGGCCGCTATCGGCACAGCGGCCGTCGGCATCGACCAGCACGCGCGCTTCGTGCCGGTTGATGACCGGATGCGTGCCGCTCCCGGGGTCTGGGCGATTGGCGACGTGGTCGGCCACGGCATGTTCACCCACATGGCGGTCTACCACGCCGACATCGTTATCGCCGACGTGCTCGGCCGGCCGCACCACGGCGCCGACTACCGCGCGGTCCCGCGTGTCACCTTCACCGATCCGGAGATCGGCTCGGTCGGCCTGACCGAAGCGGAAGCCCGCGTGCAGGGAATGGACGTTCGCACCGGGCTGGCGCAGGTTCCGAGCTCGGCGCGCGGCTGGATACACAAGGCCGGGAACGAGGGGTTCATCAAGCTGGTCGAGGACGCTACCAGCGGCTTGCTGGCCGGCGCGACGTCGGCTGGCCCGGTAGGCGGCGAGGTGCTGAGCATGCTCACGCTCGCGGTGCAGGCACGAGTGCCGGTCGCCGGGCTGCGGGAGATGATCTACGCGTACCCGACGTTCCACCGCGCGGTAGAAGACGCGCTCACCGAGCTAGGACGCGTCAGCGCACCTTGACTAGCTCGATTGTGCGCGGGTCGGCGTTGGGCGCAACCCACAAATCGCCTTCAGAGTCGCTCGCCAGCACGTGGTACCCGGCCGGGCAGCGGTGGCGCGGGTGGCAACGCGGCTGCGGGGTGAGCCACAGCGTTGACTGATCGGTGGCGATCGCGTGCGATGTCGTCGTTGCCGGGAATGTCAGGATCGACGTGCCGGTCGCGACGGCAAGCCAGTCACCTGGCAGCGGCGCGGGCGGGGTCGCCACACTGGCCAAGCCTGTTGAGTCGTCTGGCAGTATCAGCGGCCGCGGATGCCCGCGGGCATGTACGACATACAGCGTGGTGACCCCGACCAGCAGTCCCGACGCACCGTAGGCGGCTACCGCGGTCGGCTCAGGTACCGGGACGCTCCGTTCCGCGCCTGTCCGCTCGACGAGCAACACCGCCGCTGAGCGCGGCTTGCCCAGACGCTCATAGCCAATGCCAAGGGTGCCGTTCCGCGCGAACCCGACAGCAAGCGGCTGGTCGGCCGCGCTGGGCAGCTTTATCTGCCTGAACGTGCCGGCGTGTGGATCGAGCACGCTCACGGCGCTCGAGCGCGACGTCGCGACCGCGACATAACCGTCCTGGCTGACCGCAACCGAGTCAGCCTTAGACCGATCAGCGTTCAACCGATCAGCACTCGAACTCCGTGCCACCGCTGGCAGACGCCAGGTGCTCAGGTGGGAGGTCTTGGTATCGAAACTGACCAGGGTCGAGCCGACGCCGATCCATGCGACGCCGGTGGCGCTGACCGCCAGGCCGACGCCCGAGCTAGCTCGCACGCTCCGAGCTGGCGTCGGCAGCGCCCACGACCGCAGCGCGCCCGCCGTGCTCAAGCGGAAGAGCTTAAGCCGCCCCGCCGTCGCGGTGAACCAGAGGCCGCTGCCCGCCCGAGCGCCGGCGACCGCGAGCAGCCGTCCGTAGCTACGCGGGAGGGTCATGGCGTGGCGTACCACGGCCCGGGCGATCGAGAACATGCGATAACTGCTCGCGCGGTCAGCTGTCTTCGGCGATGCTTCCGCCGGGCCGTTTTCGGTGGTGCCGAAGGTGGTTGCGGTGCCCGGAGCCTTGGCGTCGCGCTGGCCGACCGTGTGCCGAACCTGGCCAGCGAACGGCGCGTGAGGAACAGGACCGGAGCCGCCCACGTCCACGGCGATGGCCACCGGCGCGATGGCGACGACGACCGCGGCCGCGGCGACCTTGGCGACCAGGCGCCGGCGGCGCAACCTGGTACCGCGTGCGATGATCGCGCACACGTCGAGTTCGACCTGCTCGGTGTCCACGTAATGCAGGTCGGGCCAGGACGTGCCGGGGGCCGGGTTCATGCGATCCTCTCTGCCTGTAGTTCCGCGTCACAGCGCAGCTTCGCCAGCGCCCTCGACGCCGCGCTCTTGACCGTGCCTGGCGCGATCTTCAGCTCGTCGGCGATCTCGAGCTCGGACATGTCCAGGTAGAACCTGAACACCAGGACTAGGCGTTCTCGCATGGTGAGCCTGGCCAGGGCCCTCAGCACGACCTCGCGGGTGGCGAAGGCAGCGACGGCGTCCGTCGCCATCGGCCGCTCTGGCAGCAGCGCGAACGGCTGCTCGCGCCAGGTGCGGCGGCGCCACCAGTCGGTGTGCGCGTTGACGATGCAACGCCGGACGTAGGCGTCGGGCTCGCCTGTCCTGATCCGCCGCCACGCAGCGTAGGCCTGGGCGAACCCATGCTGCGCGAGATCTTCCGCCCTGCCTCGATCACCGGTCAGCAGTTCGGCCAGGCGCACCATCTTGGCCTGGCTGTTCGCGACGAAGGCTGAGAACTCGGCGACCTCGGCCTCGCGTCCCACAAGACCGCCCTTCTCGACGGCGCCAATGCCCAGTCCGCTCAGTCAAACGCAGCAATCGCGCAATAGGTTCTTGGCAAGACGATGTTTCTTGGCGCGCCTCCGGCACGACGTTTCTTGGCGCGCCTCCGGCACGACGTTTTCTCGGCGCGCCTCCGGCACCGGGAGCCCGCGCAGCAGCAGATAAGTTAGATCCCGGGTGTCGTGCCGGAGGCGCGCCAAGAAGTATTAAACGGAGGAACCTGATGAGCGTCGGCAGCCTGGTGTCAGCCGGGCCTTTGCTGCTCGCGATTCCGGTCGCTGCGGCGGCTGGAGCCGTGACGTTCCTCTCACCGTGCGTGCTGCCCCTGGTTCCTGGCTACCTCTCGTACATCACCGGGATGTCTGGTGCCACCGCGGTCGCCGAGCCTGGCATTGCCGCACCAGTCACCGACGACGAGCATGTGGCCCCCGGCATGAAGGCCACCAGATCCGCGGCCACGGCGGTGGCCACGCCCGCCAAGCCGAGCCGGTCACGCGTGCTCGCAGGGGCGTCGCTATTCATCATCGGCTTCTCCGCGCTGTTCGCCATCGAGGGAGTTGCCTTCGGCGGCCTCGGCGTGACGCTGCGCACTCATCAGGTTGGTCTTTCGCGCGTACTCGGGGTGCTGCTCATTGGCCTCGGTCTGCTGTTCGCCGGGGCGTTCGACCGGTTCGGGTTCTCAGGCCGCGTGTTCAAGCCGTCGGTCAGGCCGCGCGCTGGCCTGGCGAGCGCGCCGTTGCTCGGGGTCCTGTTCGGACTTGGCTGGACCCCGTGCATCGGCCCGACGCTCAGCGCGGTACTGACGCTCGGCCTGTCCACCGGCACCGCTGCCCGTGGCGGCTTGCTTGCTTTCGTCTACGGTCTCGGGATCGGCATCCCGCTGCTGCTCGTAGCCTTCGCCTTCGATCGGGGCGTCACGCTGTTCGCCTTCGCCCGCAGGCACGCCCGGCTGATCACCAGGATCGGCGGGGTGCTGCTGATCGTCGTCGGGCTGCTCGAGGTAACCGGCGCCTGGGCGAGCGCCATGAGCTGGCTCCAGGTGCACTGGCTGGCCGGCTACAACTCGCCGATCTGAGCCGAGTTACCGCACGGACGCCCGCGCTACCGACCAGGACGCGGCGGCAGCGATGGCCTGCGACGTGACGGACGCTGTTCTGTAGTCGGCGCCTGCGCAGCCGGGCTTTCCGCGAGCGCTTCGAGCGCCAGCGTGACCGCCGTCTCGAGCTGCACGTCGCGGCCCGCGGCCCAGTCGTCCGGCGACACGAAGACTTCGACGTCGGGATCGACGCCATAGTTCTCCACGCCCCAGCCGACCCCGTCGAACCAGAACGAGTACTTCGGCATCGTCATCTTCGTGCCGTCCACAAGCTCGTGCCAGCCTTCGATGCCGATAACTCCGCCCCAGGTGCGGGTGCCGACCACCGGTCCGATTCCGAGCGTGCGGATCGCCCCGGTCACGATGTCGCCGTCGGATGCCGACTGCTCGTCCGCGATCGCGATGACCGGCCCGCGCGGCGCCTCGTACGGGTAGCTGGTCGGCTTGGCATTGCGCGCGACGTCCCAGCCGATGATCCGCCTCGCTAGCTTCTCGACCACGAGCTGTGAGGTGTGCCCGCCCCGGTTGGACCGCACGTCCACGATCAGCCCTTCGTTGAGCAGCTCGCCGCGCAGGTCCCTGTGGAAGTCGGACCAGCCACGGCTTTGCATGTCGGGCACGTGCAGATAGCCGAGCCGCCCCTCGCTGAGCTCGCGAACCAGCTGCCTGCGCCCCGACACCCAGTCCTGGTAGCGGAGCCGCCGCTCGTCGGCGAGCGGTACGACTACCGCGCGGCGCGGCTTGCCGTCGCCGGCCCTGGCGACGGTGATCTCAACCGGCTTGCCCGCGGTGCCGACCAGCAGCGGCCCTGGACCGGTCGCCGGGTTGACCGGCTGACCGTCTACCGCGGTGATGACATCGCCCGCCGCGAGCTGGGCGCCTGGCGCGCTCAGGGGAGACCTGGCGCCTGGGTCGGACGACTCGGCGGGCAGGATCCGGCCGATTCGCCAGCCGCCGGCGCCGGGTTCTATGTCGGCGCCGAGCAAGCCAGTGAGATGGCCGCGGTGCCCGTTGCCACCGGCCGCCGTGATGTACGCGTGCGAGCTGCCCAGCTCCCCAACTACCTCGTGCATCACGTCGGCGAAGTCATCGGAGGTCGCGATCCGGTCGAGCAGCGGCCGGTATTGCTCCAGCACGCTGTCCCAGTCGACGTCAGCCATGTCAGGAATCCAGAACTCATGACGCATGGCACGCCCGGCCTCGGCGTACGCCGCGCGCCAGAGCACTGCCGGATCGGCGAGGAACCTGGCTCTGGACAAATCGACGGTGACGCGGTCGTCGGGGTTGTCCGAGTCGGCCTTTCTATTGGCAGGTATAACGCAAACCCTCTGGTTATCGCCCACCACGAGCCTGGTGCCGTCCCCGCTCGCCGTGAACCAGTCGACCTCGTCAGCTAGTTCGGTGCACTTAGTGCGCTTGATGTCGAAATGCTCAAGCGAGGGCCTTGGCTGGTCGTCGTCCAGGCTCGCGCCGCTCTCGCCGAGCTCGCCGGTCAGCGGCTCCCTGAGCCAGGCGACGCCGCCCTCGACCGCGGTCAGCGAGGCATAGATCGACTCAGGAACCGGCAGTGCGACAATCCGGTCGCCAAGCCCGTCGACATCGATCACGACGGGCTCGACGTGGTCTTTCGCTAGCTCACCAACAGCAGAGTCAGCCTCAGCCGAGTCAGCAGCAGCCGAGTCGTCTTCGCCCGTGTCGCTTCCGCCGGTGTCGGCTTCTAGCCGCGCGTCCTTGCCGCGACCGTCTTTGCTGTCGCCGTTCTTGTTGTCCTCGTCCTTGCCCGCCGGCCTGCCCTCGGTAAACGGGCCGAAGGGCGACGGCGTGGAGGCCGCGAGCGTGAGGAGGTAAGGGCGGCTGCCGAACGGGAAGTACAGGTCGAACACATGCGTGTCGTGCACGGGGTCGAAGGTTCGCTTGGACAGGAACGCCAGATACTCGCCATCGGCGGTGAACGCCGGGTCGGTGTCAATGAACCGGCCGTCAGTGATGTCGAATACCTCGCCGTCGGCCAGCCGGGCCAGCCTGAGCTTGCGCAGCGGACCCTGGGCCGGCTGCGACCAGGCGATCCACCGTGAGTCAGGCGAGAACGCCAGGCCGCTGATCGGCCCGTTGTCGGACCTGGCGAGCTCGGTCACCGTCGCGGAGGCGACGTCCACTACGGTCAGGCCGCCGTCCCGCGCGGCGATCGCGACCAGCGAGCCGTTCGGTGCCGCCGCCAGTCCCGCGACCCAGCCGATCTGGCCGGTGGCGATACGCCGAGGCGGCTCGCCATTGCCATTGGTCGGCCCGATCTCCAGCGCGTCGGCGCCGTCCGCATCGACAACCCAGACGGCCTGGCCGGTGCTGCCGAGCACTCGCGGCAGCCGCGCGGACGGACCGGGAATCGCGGAGAGTGCACGAGCTGGCCCGTCCCTGTGGGTGAGCCAGTGCACGGTGCCGCGCACCTGGACAACGCTGGCTCGTCCGGTCGGATCGGGACACAGGCCCCTCAGGTTGTCATCGGCTGACACCAGCCGGGGCGACAGGCCGCTGGCCGGCGAGCCGAGGCTGATGTCCAGCCTGGCTGGCTCGCTCGTCGCGGTCAGGTCGGAGAGCATCCAGATGTCGCCGCCGAGCTGATAGACGACGCGCGTGCCGTCCGTGGAAGCGTTGCGCGCGTACATGACGTCGTGGTCGGTGTGCCTGCGCAGGTCGGAGCCGTCAAGCGCACACGAGTAGATGTTGCCGATGCCCTCGTGATCGCTGATGAACGCGAGCCTGCCGGCCACCAGCATCGGGCTGAAGAACTGACCGGCGACATCGGCGAGCAGCCTGCGGAACGCCGACTGGCCTCCGTCGCCCGCGATGTCGGCTACCCAGAGCCGGCCGGCCCGGCCGCCCCGGTAGCGCTTCCAGAACGCCGGTTCGTTGCCGCCTGTCCCGTTGAGCAGGGCGATGGCGGCATCGTCGATCGCCAGATCGCCGACCGGGCCGTATGGAAGCCTGCGCTGCTGGCTGAGCTGCGCTGTTCCGTCGGTCACCGGGATCGCGTGAGCCCACGTCTGACGCAGGAATGGCTGATCGGCTGAGGTCGTGGCGAGTATCTCGCCACGAGGGCTCCAGCCGTGCATGGTGGTGGTGTCGCTCGACCAGTAGGTGACTCGGGCGGCGCCGCCCTCGCCGGTCGCTGCCAGGTAGATTTCTCCAGGTCCGTCTCGCCAGCTAGTCCAGGCGATCAGGCTGCCGTCCGGCGAGAGCCTCGGGTATGCCGCCGCTGACTGGTCGGCGGAGATCCGCCAGGCACGGCCGCCGCCCGCAGGAGCGAGCCAGACATCGTCGTCGGCAATGAAGGTGAGTAGGTCACCGCGCACGTGCGGATAGCGAAGATAGCGGGATACCGTCATCGGCTCATCGTAGGGCAGAGCCGCATCGGGCCCTTGTACGGAATCGGTGGCATATACCAGGCGTCGCTGGAAGACTTCGTCTTGTGGTGCAGTTCACCGACCACGATCCTGCCACGACGGTGCCCATCGACCCGGCGGACAGGCAGGCGGTCGTGGACTCCTTCAGCCGAGTGGCTGCGAGCCGGCAGTTCGCCATGGAATATCTCTACGCCCGGCTGTTCGCGGTCAATCCCGAGTTGCGGGCGCTGTTCCCGCTGTCGATGGAGCACACCCGCGCGACGACGTTCGGCATGCTCGCCAGGCTGATCTCCAGCCTGCAAGATCCGCGTGAGACCGACCAGTTGCTCGACCGCCTTGGCAGGGACCACCGCAAGTTCGGCGTCAAATCCGCTCACTACGAGCCGTTCTTCGACGCCCTGCTGGCAAGCATCGAGCAGGTGAGCGGCCCGTCCTGGACCCAGGAGCAGGGGCGCGCCTGGCGCGCCGTGCTCGGCCACTTCGCCGATTCGATGCGGTCGGCCGCGGCCGGCGACGCGAAGGCACAGCCTGCCTGGTGGATCGGCGAGATCGTCCAGCATGACAAGCGGACACCGACGATCGCCGTGCTGACGATCAGGCCTGACCGGCCGCTCGGCTACCAGCCCGGGCAGTACCTCTCCGTGCAGGTAGCCAAGTGGCCGCGGCTG
>Ga0126373_10004339_pt1 | contig 10842 bp, 9 predicted proteins | sample PanSoiMetPlot_11_FD_92545 | JGI IMG/M metagenome (GOLD analysis project Ga0126373, IMG submission 92545) | Tropical forest soil microbial communities from Panama - MetaG Plot_11 | ecosystem: Environmental > Terrestrial > Soil > Tropical forest > Bulk soil | place: Panama | collected 2016-02-17
AAGCGGCCATGACAGCCGGAACGGTCGCCATTGTTGCCGCGCTCGCGGTCGCCGTGATCGCCGGTAGTCTCTGGCGGCTGACGAACGGGCGGATGCGCAACACGCTGCCGGCGGCCGGGCTGGCGGCGTCTGGCCAAGCGGTGGCGCCGGACGTGGCGGGCCGCCAGGCTATGCCGGTCATGACGTTCGATGCGGCTGATCCGGCGATGCAGGCTGAGGCGGTGCAAGCCGACGGTGGCGATGCCAGGGCGCGGCTCACGAAAGACGCTGTCGGGCACCCGCTTGGGGAGCAGGCGACTTTGCTGCAGTTCTCCACCGCGTTCTGTGCGCCATGCAGGGCTACTCGCCGGATCCTCGCCGATGCCGCTGGACTGGTTGAAGGCGTGGCACATGTGGAGATCGATGCCGAGTCCCGGCTCGACCTGGTCCGGGAGCTGAACGTCTTGCGCACGCCCACCGTTCTCGTCCTCGCGGGCGACGGGACGATCGTGCGGCGCGCTAGCGGCCAGCCCCGCAAGCCAGATGTGATTGCGGCAATCGGAGCCGCGGTGGATTATAATTCCTATATATATGATCGGGATAACGGATAGTGACAGGAGCAGCCGCCGCGCATAACATCGGCTACGTGCCTGCACCCAGCCGGAGTCGGGTCCGTAGCCCCCGGACCATGCTGACAAAGCGCCGCGCCGTTGATTTCTGCCGCGTGGCGACCGCAATCTGTCCGGCCTGACCCTAACAACCGCCGTGCTCGCAGGCGACCTTGGTGCCCACCAGCCCGCGCATCTGCGAGCCACTGCCACGTATGACGGGTCGTTTCCGACCTGAAGTACAGCGAGCCATAGCCGGAGATCGCGGGCCTGCAGAGTCGCAGGCGGCGCGGATGAGCATCAGCAGACCGATTCCGGGAAAGAACGGGCGGCCGCATCCGGGCCAGCAGACCACATCGAAGGGGAGCCCAGATCCAGATGGAGCACTGGGGATGGAGATAGACCCGCGCGGGCCGCGGTTCGGCGCTCTCATCACCATGGTGATGTTCGTCGCGGTCTTGATTACCGGCAATGTCTGGGTGCTTGCCGTGCAGGCGGTGGCCTTCGCCGCTGGCGCGCTGCTCGGGCTGCGCTACTCGCCTTACGGACTGCTCTACAAATGGCTGGTCCGGCCGCGGCTTGGCCCGCCACGGGAGCTTGAGGCCGAGGCGCCTCCCAGGTTCGCCCAGGCTGTCGGCCTTGGCATCGCGGCCATCGGTGTCATCGGGTATGCCACCGGTGCGACACCGCTTGGCATGGCGGCCGCCGCTGCCGGGCTGGTCGCCGCGATCCTGAACGGGGTTTTCGGGCTCTGCCTGGGGTGCGAGCTGTACCTGCTCATCCGCCGGGCCAGGACGGCCCACGCGGGCGCGGGCCAAGGCTGAGGCGGGCTGCCATGGTCCTGATACCGCCGGTCACAACCACGGGCGACACGCAGCGCGGGCGACACACAACAAGAAGCAGGGGCGACAACAGCATCGTTAGCAGGCCGCGGGCTTGCTGCACAGGCAGCCGGGGCTCATCGCAAGCCCGGCGACACGCAAAGGAGAGGATCTGAGCATGAGCCGTTCCGACGTCCTGGTGGACGCCGACTGGGTCGAAGCACACCGCGACGACCCTGGCGTCGTCCTGGTCGAGGTCGACGAGGACACCAGCGCCTACAACAAGGGCCACATCCGCGGGGCTATCAAGATCGACTGGAAGCAGGACCTGCAAGACCCGGTCCGCCGTGACTTTGTTGACCGGGCTGGCTTCGAGGCGCTGCTGTCGCAGCGCGGCATCGCGGGCGACGACACCGTGATCCTGTACGGCGGCAATAACAACTGGTTCGCCGCCTACGCCTACTGGTACTTCAGGCTGTACGGCCACCAGGACGTCAAGCTGCTCGATGGCGGCAGGAAGAAGTGGGAGCTGGACTCCCGCGAGCTCGTCACCGAGGTACCGCAGCGGGCTGCCACCAGCTATAAGGCGCAGGAGCAGGACTCCTCGATCCGTGCCTTCAGGGACGAGGTCGTGGCCGCCATCGGAAACAAGAACCTGATCGACGTCCGGTCTCCGGACGAGTTCGCGGGCCGCCTGCTGGCTCCCGCGCACCTCCCGCAGGAGCAGGCTCAGCGCGGCGGGCACGTGCCAACGGCGAGTAACGTCCCGTGGTCGAAGGCAGCCGAGGACGACGGGACGTTCAAGTCCGATGACGCGCTACGGGCGCTGTACAGCGGGGCCGGAGTGGACTTTGGGATTGACACCATCGCCTACTGCCGGATCGGCGAGCGGTCCGCGCACACCTGGTTTGTCATGCACGAACTGCTTGGCCAGCCGAACGTGAAGAACTATGACGGGTCGTGGACCGAGTACGGCTCCCTGGTCGGCGTCCCGATCGAGCTCGGGGACGGATCATGAGCGGGAGCACGCAAACTCCAGCCGCGGCAGTCCAGGCCGTTGCAGCCGGGTGCGGCGCGCCAGCTGGCGGTGCCCCGGTCTCCAGCGCCGGCAATCAGGCGATCGTGCAGGGCAAGGTGACGAAGGACGGTGCGCCGGTTCCGGTCGGGTACGCCCGGCTGCTCAACTCCGGCGGCGAATTCGTCGCTGAGGTGCCGCTTGGCGAGGACGGCGGGTTCCGGTTCTTCGCGGCACCCGGCGACTGGACCTTGCGGGTGCTCGCTCCCGGCGGGATCACTGCTGACCTGGGCGTGAGCGCTTCGACCGGGGAGATCAGCGAATTCGAGGTGGCGGTCTAGCCGGGCCCGGAATCCGGCCTGGCAGAGGTTGGGGCAGTGCGACCGGGGACAGACCCGGACGCACTGCCCCAACTGTTCTCCTACCTGCCATCTGGATGTTGCCCGCTTGGCTACTCTCAGTTCAACAGTTGTTAACTTTTGCCGCCTAAAAATAGACCGGTCAGCCGCCAGACTGCCGGCTGACGGTCACCGAATGTCAGGGGCGAGGCGGCAGGATGTCAACTCAGGCTGATCCAGCTCAGTCCGGCGATGCGAACGGCATCCCCGCGAGCGAGTCAGCAGTCTCCGGGTCCTCGATCGTGGCTGATGCGGCGACGGCCGGGACTGGCAAGGCCACGATCACCCAGACAGTGGCGGCAGACCTCGGCTCGCCGCCAGGTGGTGACGTGGTGGTCTCCACCCGAGACCTGACGCTCAGCTTCGGCCAGCGAGCGATCCTGTCGGATGTCAGCACTGACATCCGCCGTGGCGCGGTGACCGCCCTCATCGGGCCGACCGGCTCCGGCAAGACCACCCTGCTGCGCACCTTCAACCGGATGAACGACAAGGTGACCGGCTTCCGGCACACCGGCGATGTGCTGCTGGACGGTCGCAGCATCTGGAGCACTGGCGTCGACCTCATGACGCTGCGCCGGAAGGTTGGCATGCTATTCCAGCGGCCGAATCCGTTCCCGATGTCGATCATGGAGAACGTCACCGCGGGGACACGCGCGCACCGCATGGTCAGCCGCAACCAGTTGCGGAACGTTGCCGAGGAGCACCTGACCGCCGTAGGCCTCTGGGCGGCGGTCAAGGACCGGCTCAAAGACTCGCCATTCCGGCTCTCGGGTGGCCAGCAGCAGTTGCTCTGCCTTGCCCGCGCGCTGGCGATCAACCCCGACGTGCTCCTGCTGGACGAGCCAACCTCGGCGCTCGACCCGAACGCCACCGAGTCCATTGAAGCGCTGATCAGGACTCTGGCGCCGAAGCTGAGCGTGGTGATCGTGACCCACAACCTGGCTCAGGCCGCCCGGATCGCGGACCGGACGATGTTCCTGAACCAGGGCCGGCTTGTCGAGCACGGCGAGACCAAGCAGGTATTTGAACACCCGGAGCATGAGGAGACCGCCAACTACGTGGGCGGGCGCTTCGGTTAATTACAGACCACCCGCGCGGGAGGACAGCACTCCCCCCGCACGGGCGCAGGGCCGCAACGGCGCGGACTACACGCTGGCGCGGACCACAGTCGCACGCACCCGCGTGCGAGTCGTGTAGCGCACGCGTAAGCGTGCAGAAATAAAGGAGTATTCCTAGGTGGCGAAGAAAATCCGCTTGGCGTATACAGCGGCCGCCCTGATTCCGCTCACCGTACTGGCGGCAGCCTGTGGCTCCAGCTCTCCCACCCCGTCCTCATCCTCATCCACGTCTTCGACGGCATCCTCAAGCGGCAAGACGATTTCCGAGACTGGTAGCACGCTGTTGTTCCCGCTGTTCGGCGCATGGCAGACGGCCTACAGCGCAGCTGACACGAGCGTCACCATCACCTCGGGGGCCACCGGCTCGGGTACAGGTATCGCGGACGCGGCCAATGGCCTGGTGAACATCGGGGCTTCCGATGCCTACCTGTCCAGCAGTGACATGAGCCAGTACCCCGGCCTGGTGAACATCCCGCTGACGGTCGCGGCGCTGGACGTTAACTACAACGTCACGGGCGTCAAGAAGCCGCTCAACCTGAACGGCACCGTGCTGGCGCAGATCTACACCGGCAAGATCACGATGTGGAACGACTCGGCGATTGCCAAGCTCAACCCGGGTGTATCGCTGCCGGCCGAGAAGATCGTCACAATGCACCGGGCGGACAGCTCCGGCAGCACATTCCTGTTCACCTCGTACCTGAACGCCCAGGACCCGAGTGCGTGGGCATCGTCAGACATCGGGACCACCATCACCTGGCCGTCGGCACCCGGCGCGCTGGCCGAGACCGGCAGCGGCGGCATGCTGACCGCGTGCGGGTCCACCAAGGGCTGCATTGCCTACCTCGGTATCAGTTACCTGACCAAGGCCCAAGCTGCGGGTCTCGGCACCGCGTCGCTGGCCGACAAGTCGGGCAAGTTCGAGGCACCGACGACAAAGACGATCAACAGTGCCCTGTCCAGCTTCCCGGCCGCTCCGGCCAGCGGGGCTGAGTCGCTGATCAACAGCTCAGCCGGGTACCCGATCATCAACTACGAGTACGCGATCGTGAAGAAGTCCCAGCCGAGCGCCGCCGAAGCAGCGGCAGTCAAGAAGTTCCTGAGCTGGGTGCTCACTACCGGCAACAGCTCGACCTACCTCTCCGCAGTCGGCTTTGAGTCAATGCCGGCGTCGACCCAGACGGTCGCGAAGAACCTGGTCAGCTCGATCAGCGGTTGATCTGATGGCAGCCTCGGTACCCACTGCGCAGCCGGACGGAGGGGCGGGCTTCCCGCCCCTCCGCCGGCCCGGCGGCGCGCTGCGCGCGATCATCCGGAACGGTAGCGTGATCCGCTGGCTTGGCCTCGCCGGCGCAGTGGTGCCGGTGCTGATGCTGGCGTTCGTGCTGGTGACGCTGATCCTCAAGTCGATCCCGGCCCTCAGGTACAGCGGCTGGCACTTCTTCACCGGAACAACCTGGAACTTCGGCGCTCAGTACGGAACGCCGGTGACGAGCGACGGCCTGACTCACTTGCCCGGTGAGGCGTTCGGAGCGCTGCCGGCGATCCTGGGCACCCTGGCGACCTCGGCGATCGCGCTGATCATCGCGGTGCCCGTCTCAATCGGGGCAGCGCTGGCGATTGTTGAGCGGCTGCCACGGCGGGTGGCGAGCGTAGTCGGCGGCTTGCTCGAATTGCTCGCCGGCATTCCCAGCGTGCTCATCGGCCTGTGGGGTGCACTCACCTTCGGACCGTTCATCGCACACGATATTTCGCCGGTGATCATCAAGATCCTGCCGTTTCTCGGCAGTACGGCGGGCAGCGGGCAGGGCCTGCTGACCTCTGGCCTGATCCTTGCCGTGATGATCATCCCGATCATCGCTTCCACAACGCGTGACCTGATCCGCGGTGTGCCGCTCTTGCCGCGCGAGGGCGCAATCGCCCTCGGCATGTCCGATGCAGAAACTGCGCGCCGGGTGACCCTGCCGTGGGTTGGCTCCGGGATCATCGGCGCCATTGTGCTTGGCCTGGGCCGCGCGCTCGGCGAAACCATCGCGGTGGCCATGACCTGCGGAGTCGCGCTGGGCACGCTTCCCACGAACCTGTACGGCTCAATGATCACTATCGCGGCCAACATCGTGAATAACCTGGACACCGCGATCACCGACAAGATGGACGTGAGCTCGTTCGCCGCGCTGGCGCTGATGCTCATGGTGATCACGCTGGCGGCCAATGTTGCCGCCCGGCTCCTCGTCCGGCGAGTGTCCGGTACCGCCCTCCCGGTTGGAAGGGGGCTCTAGCCATGACGACGGCTCACGAGCAGGCCAACGGAACAGCTTCGGACTGGCCGCAAATACCTGCCCGCCGCAAGGTCGGCAACATGGTGTTCTGGGCCGCTTGCGCCCTTGCCCTGCTCGTGGTGATTGGCCCGGCGATCTGGCTGGCCGCTGGAGTGGTGATCCGCGCGATCCCTCACTTCCAGTGGAGCGTGCTCACGACGAATACGACCGCAGCAACCGCCGGTGGCCTGAAGCAGGCGGTCATCGGCACGGTCATCCTGACCGTCGGCGTTCTGATCGTCGGGGGCACCATCAGCATCCTCACCGGTCTGTACCTATCGGAGTTCGCCAGCGGACGGCACAAGGGTTTCCTGCGCGGTGGCTACGAGGTGCTAGCCGGGATCCCTTCGATCGTCCTCGGCCTTGTCGGGTTCCTGTCCCTGGTGATTGGCCTGGGGTGGGGCTTTAGCCTGCTGGGCGCGGTGCTGGTGCTGTCGGTGATCACGATCCCCTACATAACGAAGGCGACGGAGACCTCATTGAGCCAAGTGCCGTTGGCTTACCGGGAGGGTGCCGAAGCTCTAGGCCTGCCCCTCAGCTGGACGCTGCGCAAGATCGTGTTTAAATCGGCCCTGCCTGGGATCGTTACCGGGCTGCTCGTCGCCATCGCGATATCGGTAGGCGAGACCGCTCCGCTGCTGTATACCGCAGGCTGGAGCGAGACGGATCCGACGCTCGCGCTGACCCACTCGCCAGTTCCTTTCCTGACCTACGCGGTCTTCAATTTCTGGGACATCGGCACTCCGTCGGGCCTGGCTCTTGCCTACGACGCTGCGCTGATACTGCTGGTCTTCGTCCTGGTAATCATCATCCTCGGCCGAGTAATTGTCGCCCTCTCGCGGCGCAACACCGAGTGAACGGCGATGAGCGCTCCGCAGGCCGGCTGGTCGACGGCCGCTGACGATGACGAGAGCCCACCCCAAGCGCGTCTTCCTGAAGCCAGCCAGGACGTTTCCGGCCGGGTTAACTCGTCATACCGGGAACGAGGCCTGCGCGGCTCGCGCAAGTCTGCCGGGCCGCTGCCCCCCAGGCCAGCGGTGAGCGTGCTCGCGGACCGGCTGGCAGCAGCACTGGTGCATCACGAGCCAGGCTGGCGGCTGCCGCGGCATTCGGCACTAGCCCGGCGCTACAACGTGAGCGTCGCGGAGATTGACGCTGCGGTCGAGGAGCTGGTCAGCAGGCACCTGGTGCGGCGACTAGCCGATGGCCAGCTCTACCGGGCCAGCCCGGCCGAGTACGTGATCGGCCTCGAAGGCGTACCAGGCCTGTCGTCCTACGTGGATGCGATGGGCGGTGAGTTCTCCTGCCGCAGCCGGCAAGTGACTTGGCGGCTGCCGCCGGAGGACATCGTCTGGGCGCTGCGGCTCGAGCCCGACCAGCAGGTATGTGTAGTCAGGTTCCTGTGGACCGCCGGTGGCGAGCCTGCTGCGTTGTGCACCTCCTACGTCCCCGGTGATATCGCGAGCCGATCGGATGCCAGCACGCCTGCCGGTCTGCCGGCAGTGCTGAACTTGCTGCAGCTGACCGGCGTCGCCGACGAAACGCCCGTCGTCCCCCACGACCCTGGCGCGACGCCCGTCGCCGGTTCGCCCACGGCGCTGCACATCGAACTGCAGGCACCGCCGCCGTCAGTGGCCCGCAGCTTGCGGCTCACGGCTGGCCAGCCGGCCATCATGGTGACAGTCCGGTTCGACGAGCTCGATACTGGCCGGCCGGTGGCGCTGACAATCGCGGTGCTACGCCCGGACATGTTCCGGGTGGTAGTGCAGACACCGCGGCCGCCGCTGCCGGACGAAAGTATCGACAATTTGTCAGGTTCCTGGACGCACGCAGCGGAGGACTGGGAATCTTGATCCGCTATGCGCATGACGACGGCCGGACTCGCGGAGCGGGGGCCGCATCGCTCCCGTCTCGATCATCCCGATCTGCTGGCCGGAAGCTTCCGCCGCGGTGAGTTAGCTGCTGGGCTGGCCGCGGTTGCAGTCTTTGCTCAGCTTGCACTCGCGCCAGTCACGCTGCTCATCGCGGGCTTGCTGGTGCTGGTCGGCCGCATCTCACGCTGGCAGCTGGCCTGGTTACTGCTCCCCGCGCTCGGCGGCGCCTGCTGGCTGGCCGTCGCTGGCCTTCCGGCGACGGCGCATGCGCTGACCGCCGGCGCGAGCCGGCTGCTGGCGGAAGAGCTTGCTGTCGCAGCGCACCCGGGGCGGCTGCTGCACCCGGCCGCTGCGTTCGCGGGATCGGGCCGCTGGCTGCCGCACGAACTGCCGCTGATCGTGCTGGGGGGTACAGCCGAGGCCGCCATTGTTCTGTGGTTAGGCACTGTGCTGTGGTCAGGCCGCTTCCAGATTTCGCGTTCCCGCTGGCCACTTCTGGGTGCGTCGACGGCTCCTGCGGGTCGGCGTCCTGGCATCGTTGCCGTGCTTCGGCGCCGCAGCGCGAGGGCAGCGCTCGCGGCCGGCCACACCGTGACTGCTAGCGGCTGCGCGATCGGCCTGGACTCTCACTCCGGCCGGCTCGCCGCTGTCAGCTGGGCACAGGCGGAGCGCGGAGTGCTTCTCACTGGTGGTGACCCGATCGCGCTTGACCAGATTGGCCTGGCCATAGCGTGCGCAGCTGTGCGGCGTCGTAAGGCCGTGCTGGTGCTCGACTTGTCCGCGGCTGGGGCAAGCGGCGAGCGGGACGGGATAGATCGGCGCGGCACCGGAATTTGCGCGCAGGTGGCCCGGCTGGCCGAGCGCGTCGGGGTACCGGAGACTTGCATCGGCTCGGTTGCTGACCGTGCGCCAGCCGAGCCTGGGTCCACCGCCAGCGGCGCCGTTTCGCTCAACGGCGCATTCGGCCGCGCGATCCGGGGCCGGAGCGTCGTTCTGGTGCCGGCACCTGAGACCGACGCCGCGCGGCAGGCTGTGAGCGATCTGGCTGGCACGCTGACGACCTTGCGCGAACTCGGCCTGCGATCTGACTGCGTGGCCTGGGTCAGCGGCTGCGAGGCGGCGGACGTCAGCAGCCTGTCCGGCCTGCTGGCACTCGGGCACGCGACTGGCACCGCAGTGGTGTTGAGCTCGACCAGCGCTGGGTTCGCTGCCGATCTGGCTGCGGAGGCAGGCCTGGTGGTCGCGACCGGGCCGATAGCTGGCAATCTGGCTGACCGATTGGCGGAGCTGGCCGTCGGCGCCACTGCCCGGTCCATGGGGCATGAGTTGCCGATCGATGCCCTTCTTGGGGCCTCGATCGATAACCCACGCCCGTCAGCACCGGGATCGCTAGCCACCAGGCTGGTATTGACGGACATTTTGCAACGGCAACATCGGAGTTCGGCCACGCTGATCGCTGGCAGCAGGATTCCGGGCCCGGTCAGCTTCCGCATTGTGCCGGTTGAGGTAACGGAGGTCCGGTGACCACCTGGCTGCACCAGGCTGCTGAGAGCCCTGCGCGATACCAGCACGCCGCCAGGGCACGCGGCCGCATCCATGCGGACGTGGTCTACCTCGGCTGGCAGCACGTTCCGGCCGGGCCAGATCCCGGCCTCCCGTCACCGCCGCCAGAGCCAGAGCTGGACGCCGTCAGCCCGGACTGGCTGGCCGCGCAACGGCTCGCGCATCGGCGGCTGACGCGATCAGCCCGGCTGACCACGACAGCGGCGGCCGCGATTCTGGCGCTGGCCGGGTCCGCCTGGTGCGCTGGTTACCTAGCCGGCGGTCTCGCCCCGCTAGTGACCGTACTGGCCGCGGGAGCAGCAGCAGTCAGCGGCCGGCAGGTCTGGCGCGCCGAGCGCGAGCTCGCTGCGCACCTCCGCGATGAGGACCTGCGCGTGGCCAGATTCCGGGAGGTCCAGCGCAAGGAGCACGCCGCCCGGCAGCAGGAGTACGCCGCGCAGTACCGGCACTGGCGCGAGCGCGCCGCAGTCACTCGCGGCCGGGCGGACTGGTACCCGGTGACGGTATCCACAGCTACGCACCGCATCGACGTCGCCGGCGGCACGTTAGCGGGCTGGTCGGCCCTGCTCACCACGCTCGCCGCGGCACGGCTGGCAGCTGGCGGCGAGGTGACGGTCGTCGACCTGACCGAGGGCGGCGTGGCGGCTGACCTGCTCGCTGTTGCGCGCAGGTCTCGGGTCGACCCGCTTGTCTGGGTGCTGCCAGCTGACCTCCCGCGGCTTGAGCTCGGCACGCAGCTGAGCGCAGACCTGCTGGCCGACGTGCTTGCCAGGACGATCAGCGCGGCGGACGGCGCAGTCGGCTCGGTGCACGCGGGCCCGGGCGCCGCCGCAGCCGACCCGGCCAGGGACTCGGCGCTGCTTCGCCACATCCTGCACGCGCTCGCCGACGAGCCGGTACCGGCAGCAGATACGCCATCGAACGCCGGAGTGTCCCCGGCAGCATCTGCTGGTGAAACAGCCGCCGCTCCGTCGACCGCCGCCGCGCCGTCGGCCGCTACCACCGCCGCGCCGCCCGTCGCATCGCTGATTGCCGCGTTGCGCGCGCTTGGCCAGATCGGCGGCCCGGCCGATCACTTGCGCTCAACGGCGCTGACGCCAGCGCAGTTGACCAGGCTCGGCAGCCTGACCGGCCGGGGCGCCGAGCACCTC
>Ga0126373_10004340_pt1 | contig 10841 bp, 7 predicted proteins | sample PanSoiMetPlot_11_FD_92545 | JGI IMG/M metagenome (GOLD analysis project Ga0126373, IMG submission 92545) | Tropical forest soil microbial communities from Panama - MetaG Plot_11 | ecosystem: Environmental > Terrestrial > Soil > Tropical forest > Bulk soil | place: Panama | collected 2016-02-17
ATCCAACCCGCCTCAGAGTTCCTGGACATTGTTCGGAAGCGTCGCACGCCCAAAAAGCCGAGGTCGGATCCGTCTGACGGGACCAACTCCGCTCGACCCCATTCGGATCGAGGACAATATTCTTTCCCACCCAGAGGACTTAAAAGCCGCTATAGCCTGCGTGGAGCTTTGCAGGGAAGTTGGGAATTCTGCTCCTCTTCGCCCTTTCGTCAAGCGAGAGGTGATGCCGGGCAACCTGAAAGGATCTGATTTGGAAAACTTTGTTCGGGATGCGTCGCTGAGCTATGCGCACCAAACTTGTACTGCCAAGATGGGGCGGGATTCCATGTCAGTTGTCGACGGCACTCTCAAAATCTATGGAGTCGATAAGCTCCGTGTTGCTGACGGATCCATCATGCCGCGCGTGACAACTGGAAACACCATGGCGCCGTGCGTAATCATCGGTGAGCGTGCCGCAGAGATACTTCAGACCGAGCACAAGCTATAGAGTCTGTCCGGTTTCTATCTATTTCAGACGTAGTCTTACAGGAGGAACAATGAAAATTGGCTTTGTAGGGCTGCCCCTATCAGGGCACCTAAATCCTATGACCGCGCTCGCGCGCAAGCTCAAGGCCCGCGGACACGAAACAATCCTCTTTGGTGTCCCGGACGCAGAACCTGCTGCTCGGGCCGCCAACCTGGGTTTCGTTTCGTACGGAGAACGCGAATTCCCTTGTGGCGGAATCGAGCAGAAATGGAGCCAGGTGGCCAGACTTCAAGGCGACGAGGTACTACGCGCTACACGCTCACAAACTTACAGCCTGAGCTCGTCCGAGTGGGACTTCAGTACCTGCCTCAAAAATCCCGGCGAACGGGCATCGAAGCTCTCGTAATCGATTCGGTCTACTTCTTTACTCCCTCATCCCGATGCGCATGAAGATGACTTTCGCGCACGCTTAATACCTGCTCAATCTGGACTTCTCCGGATCCACCCCGCTGTGCTTTCGCACTTGGCCGCATGACACGGCGCCGGAGGCACTCAACCGAAATCAGGAACTGCTAAAAATGCTTCGGGAACTTCTCGCGCCAGTCGCAGAAGCGGCCACGGCCTACGCGCAAAAAGCCGGAATGCAAATCAACTGGAGCGATCCCTGCGCGACCATGTCCAAACTCCTGATCGTCTCACCGACTCCCAAGGCTTTCGATTTTCCCATCGACACTTGGCGTGCACAATTTCGCTATGCCGGTCCGTTTTGTGGCGGCGACGGACGCGAACCCATCGCTTTTCCGTGAGAAAGGTCTTTTGGCTCGAGTTCTCAAGATCCGCCGTTGCCTGTCGCAATTCGGGGTCCTGCTCTTGCACATTTGAATGTCGAACGAATCGACGCGGCTGCGCAACTCGTCGACTAGTTGCGCACGCTTCCTAAGTCTGGCCCGGGTGAGCAGTCCGTTCAAATCCTTTTCATAGGCTCGGACAGCCGCCTGAATGCGGTCGGTGGGTGCTTGGCCTGGTGCTCCCAAGATCGAAACTGCCGCCTCAAAGCACTGCTGGTACAGATGCAGTTCATCCAGAGCTTTTTGAGCGTCTTGCTGCTCAGACGGCGCGAGATTTTGAATCTCGATGAGTGTTTCTCGCGCCTTAGCAATTGAGGCGCGGTTTGCCTCAACATAATACGCAGGGTCGCGAAGTAAGAGGTAGTTTCGTTCGGCCCGTCGGGCTTCGAGCATCTCCACCGACACCTGTTCCGAGATAGTTGTCGCGAGTGCATCAACGTTGACGATGCGATCCGCAATCCAACCCATTTGCGAACAGGTAATACACGGCCAAGAATAGGACCGGGACAAGAATCAGCCGTACGACGAGTAGGCTGTAGGCAACTCTGCGACGTAGTGAACTGCCAGGTGCAAGAATTTTGAAAGGCTGAGTTCGCGTTGGCCACATTGTATCGAAGTCGGCTCGGACAAAGACGTTTCTCGTCCTTGCGTGTTAGGCTGGTGATTTGATGATATGAGGGACCTACTTGCAGTAATCGTCCACCACGGATACATCTTCATATTTCTGATCGTTCTGGCGGAAGCGCTTGGGATTCCAGTACCGGCTGCACTAGCGCTGCTTACGGGCGGAGCCGCCGTTGCATCTGGCGTTTTGCGCCTGCCGACGGTTTTGCTGATTGCAGTCACGGCGATGCTGCTAGGCGATTCGCTACTCTACGTTCTTGGAAGTCGCATGGGATGGAGGTTGTTAGGTTTTCTGTGCCGGTTGTCCGTCGACCCGGAACACTGCGTCCTACGCTCCGCGGAATCGTTCTACAAGCGCGGCCGGGCCACTTTATTGGTCGCCAAGTTCATTCCCGGAATTAATTCGATGGCCCCTCCGTTGGCGGGGAGCATGAAAATGCCATTCATTCAGTTTGTGGGGCTGGACCTCCTGGGGGCTTTGGCCTATGCGTTTGCCTACGGCAGCATTGGTTTTATCTTCCGCGATTTCCTGGGGTCTATCGCGCGCGGATTTCAAGCGGCGGGACAGGTAGTAGAGATTGTGGTAATCGTCACGCTCATTGTATTTTCCATTTATCGTTTCTCGCTCTACTGGCGGCACCGGGCGGACCGCATCGTTCCACGGGTACAGGTCGCCGAGCTGGCCGCGAAGCTGCAAACACAATATGCAGAAAAGATTTTGCTTGTCGACGTTCGCAGCCACGGTTACTACGATCCTCGTGCCGACCGCATTCGAGGCTCGATTCGACTTGAGCCGAATAATCTGTCGGAAGAAGCCAAAGGACTTCCTCGGGACAAAGACATCTACCTGTACTGCACTTGACCACGCGAAGCCACGAGCGCCCGTGTGGCGCATCTGCTGCGGCAACAGGGATTTAGCACATTTGTGATTGTTGGTGGCCTGGCTGCCTGGCGTAGAGCGGGCAATCCGGTCGAGCGAGTACCACCGACCGACTTAGTGCATCTTCCGACGTTCAGCCGATGAAACGCTAACCTTTAATTAACGCGGGGCTTATCGGGCAAATCGGTTCAGGCACTGAATGGAATGATACCGAGCGTTTTTCGGGGTTCCGAAAACCTGCTCCCTTGCACGCCAACAAGGTTCTGTTAAATTCCCGCGCCGTCATATGAAAACTCCAACAGCTTCGCCCCGTCCGAAGACCCACACCAGAGTATTACAGGAAGCCGGACTGCATCATGTGACCAGGAAGGAACTGAGTATTGGGCTGTTTGAAGAACTACAACGCTAGTTCCCTTCAGACTAATTTCTTTCGCGGGCGGTGGGCGTGTTTCCCACGACCTCCTATAAGTAAAGCAGTATCAATAAGATAAGGTGGTAGGGGCGGTGGGGATTGAATTTGCATCCCTCCCTTCTAAGTCTCATTGGCAGAAAGCGTTACCAGCCGCACTCCATTCCAATTGTTAGAAGTGTTAGAAAGCGTGAAACGTCGCGAGAGACAAGGAGGAGAATTGGATCCTCCCCTTTCTTGCGAACAGAATTATGAGTGCGCGAGCCCGCACGGCCGAGTGAAAAAGCTAGAAACCCAGCCGCAAGCCGATGGACATAATGCGCGCAACGGGTAGGCCGATACCGCCAGAGAAAACGCCGGTTGTGCTCTGTCCAGTGCCACCGCTTTGGGCCAAGCACTGTGCTCTACCGAAGGTGCTGCTGTTGAGGTTCGAGTCAATGCAATCAAACGAAGGATGGTTGGTCAAGTTCTGCGCCTGTGCGCTGAACTTGAGATTGACTCTTTCCGTGATCTTGAACACCTTGGTCAGACTCATGTCCATCTGAAGGAACATTGGACCCTGGAAGACGTTGCGGCCCAGGTTGCCAAACCTTAAGAAAGGCGTCGCTCCAGTCGGATAGGCCGGATTCACGAAAAGAGTATTTGGCGTAGCGGGACAGGCGCTGGAAGATGCAGAAAAGCTGACACTGCTGGGCAGTCCGGCTTCTCCGCAACCAATCCGGTTATTGTCGGTAAAGATGCCATCAGCAGGGCTGGCTCCGCTGTACACCGAACCCCCTGTGTAATTTGGATGATCGTTGTAAACCCCGTCCAAGTTGTAATCGCCGCCGATGTTGTACGGGACCCCGTTCTGATCGAGGATCAGGTTCTTATTCGCGTCCCGCGCCCGGATTCTGGCAAAGGACGAACTGCCCAAATGCACGTCCACGGGATGGCCAGAATAGAGCTGGAAGAAGCTGGAAACGGTCCAGCCGCCAAGTGCGTGTCCGACAAAACCCTTCTCCGCTTTCCAGAAGGGAAGTTCGTAAATGAAATTGAATTTGTAAGAATGCCGAACGTCGTAAGCAGCACGGCCGTAAATCTGCCGCGGAAAGGCATTCGAGACATAGTAATAAGGAGCCGTTTGTGCGCCGATCGTGGAGCAGCCCGCGAACAGTTCCGAATTGACGTCCAACAGTTTGCTGAACGTGTAACCGGTTTGGAACGCCAGTCCGTTCCCCATATGTTTCTGCGCCTCGACAACGAGGGCATTGTAGTTCGAACTGACGCTGTTGGAGCGATAGTTGAATCCTGTGTACAGCGGGTTGGGACGCACCACGCTTAGGCTGTGCGCGGACGCCACGCCGTACCCAGCTCCATCGTAGCGGTTTAAGTTTTCGAGCATCGGCAGATGACGGCCCATCGAACCCTGATATTGAACCCTGACCAGGATGCCGCCGAAGGTTTGGCGCTCAACCCCGAGAAAGTAGTTCTGCCCGGAAGAGTCGTTCATGTTGACGTCCATGGTGCGGACGGAGACGCGGTGGCCGACATTGGGAATCGGATTGCTAGTGTCGTAAGCGGAACCAATGGAGGTTGGATTCGAGTAGAAGATAGAATCCGTGCTACTGGCATCGAAGTCAATCAACGCGTAAAAGGGTGGGTTCCAGGCACCATTGGACCAGATGTTGTCGAAGATGCGGTCATAAAAGATACCGTAACTTCCGCGAATGGCCATTTTGCCGTTGCCTTCGGGATCCCAGGCGAAGCCAATGCGCGGAGCAAAGTCTTTGTTGTTGGTGTGCCACATCCGGGTTACCGGGTTGACCCGTGCCGCCGCGATGCAACTCGGGTCCAAGATATTGCAGTTCAGGTTGGTGAACTGTGCAAGGATGTTATGCACTTCACTTGGCGCTCCGTAACGGTCCCAACGAACGCCGAGGTTCAACGTCAGCCGCGGGGTCAACTTCCAATCATCCTGAACGAACCAATACCAATCGTGATAGGTATAGTGACGGTAGGCGTTGGCCTTTGCGCCCGTTGCTGGGTCGACAGAGGTCTCCTGATAGTAAGGATAGTCCCCGGCAAAATTGGCATTGGTCTGACTGGATATGCCTGCGATCGTCCCGTTGGATTGAAGCGTCCCGTCGCATGCAGCGGTGATGATCGCGCCGGCTGGACAAGTTGCGCTGGCGCCGCCCGTGTTAATCGCCGAGAGTTCGCCGAATTCGTAAGCTCCGGGCAGGCCCAAATCCCAGTTGCGGTACAAAATGCCATATTGGTTGCCGCCTCCGAACTTCAGGGTGTGCCGTCCGGCAGTCCAGGTGAGGTTGTCGGTGACCCCCCAGCGGTCCTGAGTGAACCCAACGATTTGGCCGCCTTCCGCGTCCCCGCCCAAATAGGTAGTGAGACATCCACCAGTTTGGTTATCAATGGTGATAAGCGGAAGAGTGTCTACTGTTCCTTTCCCTTCTGTGCTGACGTTGTAGTGACGATTGTGCGCTACGGCCACTTCATTGAGGAGCCTGGGGCTAAAGGTGTGTGTTTCAGTTAGTACCAGATTGTGCCAGTGATTCACGGTGGTGGAGGGCACCGGGCCAGTGGTGAACAGACCATAACCCGTTGCGGTGCCGAAGGAGCTATTGGTCCCTCCGTATTTGTCCACCGCATTTTGGACGTAAAAATTGGCGCTGAAGCTGAGGCGGTCCCTGGAGTTGAAATTGTGATCCACGCGGCCGTAGTAGGAGTCCTCGGTGTCGCTCTTTGGATCTGAAAAGGATAGGCAGCCGACTGGGTTGGGCAGGCCGTTGCCCCAATAACCGGTACCTGCCCCTGTGAAGGAACCTGTTGGGTCAACCGAGGGGCAGGAATTGTCCGAAGTTATCGGAGGGCGCGCGGTGAGGATTTCTTGAGCCAGGGGGCCACCGTTGGCCTTCAGGTATGCAGCTGCGGCACTGGTCAGCACAAACGTTTGCGCGGGAGCCGAGCCAGCGGTGAGTGTTGCCCGATCGTAGGCAAACGAAAAAAAGGTTTTGTCTCTCTTAATCGGCCCGTCAATTTCGCCACCGAATTGGTTGCGGACATATTTCGGTCTGGGCAAGCCCTGGCGATTGGAAAAGAAGTCATTCGCGTTCAGCGCGTCGTTTCGATTGTATTCGTAGATCGCCCCATGGAATTGGTTGGTCCCGGATTTCTGGTTGGCCGTAACCACTGCGCCGATGCCACGGCCGTATTCGGCGCTCATGCTATTTGTCAGGATGGAAAAGTCCTGCACGGATTCCAGCGGTGGATGAATATTGATGGACCCTTCGCTGAAGTTGTCGTTGTTGTCCGCACCATTAAGGAGATAAGACGTGCCGGATTCGCGGGCACCGCCGACCGTCGGGTTGCCGTCTAATCCGCGGCTGGCCTGTGGAGCCATGAAGGGCAGCACCGCCAAGATGTCTCGGTCCGGGAGTGAAGCATTTTCAATGACCGCCCGGTCGATTTGGAGTGAGAGGTCCGACGTTGCGGTCTGGACCAGCGGGGAGACGCCGATCACCTCGACGACTGCGGTTCCTTTGGCGATCTCCAGCTTAACGGAGAAGGGCACGGTTTGGCTCGCTTCCACGACGATTCCGGGCGCTCGCAGCTCGGCGAAACTCGCCGCCTTAACGTCGATGGTGTAGGTTCCCGGGGGAACAAGGGGAAAGCGGTAGGAGCCGTCGCTGCCCGTGGTAGTGGATTGGGAAGCGGCAGTCCCCTGGTTGGTGATGGTGACCGTGGCACCGGGCACGAGGGCGCCCGAGGGATCCGTAATGGTACCCGTGATGACGCCTTGGACCGTTTGTGACCAAATTACAGTATTGAAGGCGAAAATAGACAGAAAAACGACTACGAACCCAGCGAAAATTCGCGGTTTCATAAGACCACTCCCTTAGCGGCATGTGTGTCGACACACCTACAAGCATCGTTCGAGCTGGCATTGCTCAAAGGAAGAAGACAAACACTCTGCCGACGCTTCGGTACAATCCCCTGAAAACCGACCAACTATGCGGGCATTTTAAATACCGCAAACACGAAATTGTCAAGAAGGGATTTACCCTAGATGGAGAGGAGATTTCGATGCACAGGAAATGGTTGGAAGAACGCGGTCCCGTGACGGACAGCAACGCAGTGTGTGGCGTTAATCGACAACACCCAACAATTCTCTGCTACTATCGCTGCTGCAGCGCGGGGAGAAAAGATTTGCGGAACTCCTTCGATCCCGCCGTCCTCGTGCCACGAACTTCTTTAGTCGATGAGTCCCAGGCTGAGTCGTCGAGCGGTGCTTCGCGCGGGCATGGTTTCCAGCGGCGCGATGCTCATGGGATTTGGCTCGGTTGTCCGGCCAGTATTCCCTCAAGCTGATCGAGCTGACCCGAAAGACGTACGTGCGGGCGGCAAGCAAGTAGGCACAGTAGACTTTATTCACGAGGGCCTTGTGCCCTTGGACTCAGTCGTCGGCACAGAGCTTGACGGAAGGTTGTACACGGATCTCTCCACACTCAGCCCGCAGAATCTGGTTACGCGAACGGAAAACTTCTACATCCGGACACGCGTTTCGGAATTCCTCGGAGATACAGACCGATGGCAGGTAACTGTTGACGGACTCGTTGAGCAGGCTGTGAAGCTCGGAATTGACCAACTGAAGAGAGCGGCGAAGCCCCAGGGTCTTCATGTCATGGAGTGCGCGGGCAACGTGAGGCTGACACGCTTTGGAATGCTCAGCGCAGCGGATTGGGCTGGCGTTCCGGTGCAGGAGATTCTGGAAGACAGCAAAGTCAGGCCGCAGGCCACCCGGGTTTTGATCGAAGGGTTCGATCGATATGAAAGGGAATCGGCAACTTCGGTACCGGGCGCGAGCTGGGTTTTCGCCCTGGATGAACTGAAGGCGGCAGGAGCTTTCTTGGCCACCGAGATGAATGGACTGCCTCTTGTTCGAGATCATGGCGCGCCGATTCGCTTGGTGGTGCCGGGTTGGTACGGATGCACATGCATCAAGTGGGTGAACTGCGTCACGCTCGTCGATGATCAGGCAGAAGCAACTTCACAGATGCTGGAGTATGCCGTGCGAACGATGCAGCGCGGGGCACCCGGGCTCGCCAGGGAATACCAGCCGGCCGTGATCGACCAGGCCGCCATGCCGGTGCGCATCGAGAAATGGATGGTTCACGGAAAGATAAGGTACGAAGTGGTGGGAATCGTTTGGGGTGGGACGCGTCCCGTCAAGACCCTGCAAATTCGATTCAAGCCCGACGACGAGTATGTTCGCGTGGACAGTTTGCATCATGTGAGGAATGATCCCTGGAGTTTGTGGACGCACGTATGGTCGCCGACCGCGCCGGGGATCTACACGATTCAGCTCGCGGTGAAAGAGCCCGCGGTACGGACGCGGCGCTTGGATTCGGGATACTATGCTCGTACGGTAGAGATTACAGAGATTTGACATGCACAAAGTAGGCATGCGTCGCGCACGGAAAAGCCCCGGCAGAAAAACCAAAACCAGAGGGCTGAACCAGAGGCTTGGTTGATGGGTTCATTGATGCTTCGCTCCAGGATTGTTGCAGCCGTTTTTTTGTGGCTCTCGATCGCTCTCGCCACGCCTCTCGGAGCACAAGAAGAAGGACACAAATCGCATCGCGGCGGGCCTGTCCCTCGGGAGATTCTCGAGCGCCCGGTTGGCTCGCGAACGGGCATCGGCACGGTGCACCAGGCGGTCACCACCTCATCGCCCCAGGCGCAGGCATTCTATGACCAAGGACTGGCATACTTGCATTCATATGTGTGGATCGAGGCCGCACGGTCGTTTCATCAGGCTTTGCGACTCGATCCGAACATGGCCATGGCCTACGCCGGACTCACCGACACGTACATTGGACTGCAAGACGTCACAACGGCACGTGCTGCGTTCGCCGAAGCACAGGTGCGAGGGAAGGGCCTAACCGCGAGTGAGCGCTCCTGGCTCGCAATACGCGAACGGGAACTGGAGTCACTCGAAGACGTCGCGGACCCTGACAAATATGTTGCGTATCGTAAGGCCATCAATGATGCGCTAAAGCTCAATCCCAGGGACCCTTGGTTGTGGATCCAGCGCGGCTTGGCCGATGAACATTCCCCCTTCATGCACGGGCAGGCGGGCGGGGTGGATACGCTCGCATTTTACAGTATGGCGCTCGCTCTCGCGGCAGACAACACAGCTGCGCATCATTATTACGCTCACACGTTGGAGAATCTTGGCCGGACGAAGGAAGCCCTGGAAGAAAGCGCGGTGTATGTGCGAAGCGCCCCGGCCATTCCGCATGCCCACCACGTGCATGGGCACGAACTGATGCGCGCGGGCCTGACCGGGGAGGCCATCGCCGAATTCCTGAAGACGGATGAGCTCGAGAATGAATACTATCGGGCGGAGAACATCCCCGCGCGCTATGACTGGCATCACGCCCACAACTTGCAGTTGCTGGGGATGAGTTACCAATCGCTGGGTCAAATGAAACGGGCGGAGGCGGCGTTTCGGCAAGCGTTTGCTCTTCCCGCGTATACCGAGTTTTTGGAGTTCAACCGCAAGGCCTGGCCCGAATTTCTGCTGGGACGGATGCGTTTCGAAGAGGCACTGGAGGCCGCCCAAGCGTTAACGAAAAGCCCTGCTGCGATGGCGCGGCTCGCGGGCTACACCCTGTCGGGGCAAGCACTGCTGGAGTTGGATCGGCGTAACGAAGCCAAGGATACGTTGAGGTTCGCGGAGCAGGAAACGGAACAGCTTTCCGCTAGCGTGCTCGCCTCATTGCCGTTTCCCGGTGTGCTCCGCGCGGAAATTTTGTTGCGCGAGGAGAAAACGGTCGAGGGCGAAGAATTGATGCGCAACATCAAGAAGGTGATCCTCGCGGTGCCGGGCCCGGACGCCTGGAGTGCGGCCAGATTCGAATTGGAGTCGATTGCGATCGCGAGCCGCGCGGCGGGCGATTGGGCAATGGCCGAATCCACTGCCCGAGATATGATCCGACACGATCCCAATTACGCTGGTGGTTATTTCGCGCTCGCCTTAGTAGCTGAGCGCGCCGGCGATTCTGCGGGTGCGCAGAAACAATTCGCAACGGCTGCGAGGCTTTGGGAGAAAGCGGACAGCGACCTGCCGGAGCTGCAAACGATCCATGAGGCGACCGCTGCGCTTCGTTGACACGAATGTTGTCGCTCGCCAAATCGTTGCGTCGGTTATCAGGATTTCTTTCCACTTGACGTAGGTACTTCGGTTTTGGATGGCAGGCGGATTCGTCGCCCGGTGAAAGATGCTCGCAGAAATGTGAACCCTGCCTGGTCCGGGTTTCAAGAAGGAGAGTTTGGTCTTGAGAACGGTAGCTGGGTCCGCGAAGCTAGGACAATAGACAGTGGCTTTAATGTGGCAGTATTTCTTCTACGAAAATAAGATTGGCGATTTCAGTCACTTAGACGATCGTCTTTAATGGCAACTTGTCGCGCTGGATGGCCGTGTTAGACTTCTGGTAACGCCATGCGGCGGCCATCGATGGCCCTGGAAACTAGGTCTCCCACAATCCTGCGGTTTGGAACCTTCGAGGTCGACCTGCGCGCGGGGGAGTTGCGCAAGCAGGGCGTGAAAAT
>Ga0126373_10004341_pt1 | contig 10840 bp, 7 predicted proteins | sample PanSoiMetPlot_11_FD_92545 | JGI IMG/M metagenome (GOLD analysis project Ga0126373, IMG submission 92545) | Tropical forest soil microbial communities from Panama - MetaG Plot_11 | ecosystem: Environmental > Terrestrial > Soil > Tropical forest > Bulk soil | place: Panama | collected 2016-02-17
ATGCCGTCACGAACGATGCCTACGAGTGCGCCGTGAAAGACTCCAAGCCCGCGGTCAAGCCCGTGGGTGATCCGGATCCGCGGGTGCTCTGGGAAGAAGTCCTCAGCTTCGCGCTGCGCCAGCCTGTCCTGGCTCAAGCAATCGGGCTGATTTATGAAACGGAGCTGCCGCTGCTGGACCCGAACACTTTCGCCGCGGGCGGCTATCTTTTTGTCGACTTGGCCGCGGCCAGCGCATATCGCGCTGACGTGAACGGTTCGCCGGCCCTGCTCACCCGCTTCGCCGCGCGCATTCCACCGTTGGCCAGTATCGCCACGGAAACAGCGATTTTCACGCCGGTGTTATTCCCGGTCACTGGCCTGGGCAGTTTCGACGAAGTGTTTGTTGAAGCCGAAGAATATCGCGACGGCTTCGCGCGCATTGTTCACGGCATGCAGCCGCAGCGCGCGCGGCAAGTGGACCCCGACACCGGCCCCTTGCAACCTGGCGAGCTCGCGCCACCCAAAGACGCAGGCATCCGGCTCGGTTGGGACGACGAACAACTCGCCATCTGGCACAACCGCCAGTTCGACGTCAACGCCTACGACGCGGGCCAACCTTCGCCGGATTCGCCAATGGGCGTAGGTGGGTACCGGGTCGACGTCCGTGAAGACAAACCGGCTCAGGCGTGGAATTCGCTCGTCCACGTCAAAGGAAATTTGTCCCTCGCTGGGTTGCCATTAGGGGCCTTCGACGGCGAGTTGACCGTCAATAGCACCCCAGTCAATCTCACACTGAATGAAGTCGACGGATTTTGGCTGCCCAGTTATTTGACTGCCTGGGCCGGAGGGTCGCTCGCCGTTGCCGACCAGATGGCGTATCGCATTGCCAATCAACCGGGCCTGCTTCCCCCCGCGGTGTACACCGCTGTCGGCGCGGATCTCGTGCCACTGCTGTACGGGCACAATTATCAATTTCGCGTGCGTCTGGCCGATCTTACCGGCGGCGGTCCGCGCGTGGACGATCCCGAGCCAAAGCTTGCGCCCATGCCGGTTGCGAGCGTCCCCTTCCGGCGGTATCTTCCACCGAAGGCCGTCACCGTCGAGAAGGGCGGCGGAGTGCAACCGGATCACACGGCCACGTACACGATCGATCGGCCACGGCTCGGTTATCCCGAACTGGTTTTCACGGGCTTCCCGAACGCGGTGAACCTGCTGTTGGCGCAAGCCGCAACCGATGCGGCCGCGCAGCGTGAGACGGGCCTCCCCGATCCCGATGCAACCCAGCTCCAGATCGAAGTGCAAGCGCGGTCCGTCACGCACGACCCCGCCGCCGATGCCCCGCCGTATGTTTCCCTGTATTCGGTCACGCGGAACTTCCCCGCCGATCCGTCGCAGCCGTTCATCCTGAATGCCCGGTTTGAGGACCTGCCGCACGCGGGCGTTCTGAGCGGCATCGTGCTCGGTGATGCCGATCCACTTCGGCTGCCTTCCGCGCGCGATCTGCGGCTGGTGCTGACGCCGATTGGCTCGGCCGATCCGTCGCTCGCATACTGGGGGTCGCAGCAAGCCCGCGTGGGTCTTCCCGTTAACGTTCATCTGCGAGACGCCTCGCTCGACGAGCGGAATTTGCTCCGCGACTCCGTTGACGGTCCCGAGATTCAAGCCATCTACCTGCAGCCCGATCCACCGGCCAGCCCCACGCTCTTTGCGGAGCTGGCGATGGCGGGGCTTCGCCACGAAGCGCCTTCCGACCTGACGGACCGGTTGGCGACGAACCTCCACTTAGCTCATGATGCGCTCGCGTTTTCCTCGTTCGCAGGCAGGCGCACGGTCCTCGGCGCTTCACAGGCCTTGCGCCACACCTTGAATCCGGACCGGTCGTCCATCACCTTCTCGTCGAAAACCGATCTCACGCGCCACTGGATTATTGCCATCCGCCTCACCCTCGATCGGGACTGGACGTGGAACGCTTTGCAGCCAGCCGCTTTCGAGGTCCGGCGTGATGGCGTCGCCATCGGCCAGATCCTCATCCCGCGAACCGTCAATCCGTCCGTGGGCGACTCGCCCGATCGCGATCACACCGAGCTGCTGTTTCTGGACGCTTACGATTCGAAGCCCAATCCACCAGCTTTTCCAGTGGAAAGCCACCTCACTTATGAACTCGTGCCCAATTTTCGCGACGCGCCCGCGCAGGCCGACGCGGCGCCAAGCTGGAAACTTACGCTTCCGATAACCACGCCACCGCTTCAGACTCCCAAGCTGGTTTCGGCCGGCCTGGCGTCGAGCGAATATCTTCACGATGCGCATTACGCTACCACGGAAGCACGCCGCCGGATGCTGTACTTCGAGTTCGATCGTCCGCCCGACGACCAGCACGACCGCTATTACGCGCGGGTGCTGGCATACGGACCCGACCCGCTGCTGACAAGGCAGGCGCCCGTTGCGGACCCTCGCGAAGGACCGCTGTCTATCGATCCCGAGTTGATTCGCGTGGTGACGCCGGAAAGCTCGAACGACTGCGCCGGCATCGACGCCATGCAAGAGATGACTGCGGCGCCGGACAAGATTCGTTACCTGTTGCCCTTGCCGCCTGGGATGGACGCGGATGCCGCGGAGCTCTTCGGTTTCTTCGTGTATGAAGTTCGGGTGGGCCATGACTGTTCGCGCTGGTCGACGGCGCAAGGCCGCTTTGGTCTTCCCCTGCGAGTTGCGGGAGTGCAGCACCCCTCGCCGCAACTCCGCTGTTCGGCGTTCCGTGACAAAGACTCCGTCGTCGTCTCGGCGCCGTTTGCCGCGCCCGTTCTGAACGGTCAGAACATTCGTCCGTTGCCGCCGGCCACTGACATGTTTGCTCTTCTGTACGCGCAGGTGATTCAGGCCGATGGGAAGGCCTGGCGCAATATTCTGCTGAACACCCTGCCCGCGTCGCCGTTCGTGCGGCAAAAGGAGAACGACGGACGATTCGTACAGGCGGCTGCTACGTTCTCCCAGGACGAAATTCTCCGGCGGCTGCGCATTCTCGGATTGCCACTGGATTCCCCGCTCAGCGTGATTGCAGTCGAGACGCTGCCGGAACCGGCCAGCCAGGCGCAGTCGCCCCTCACTTCTGAACTCGGCGACATACGTATCTACAGGACCTCGCTGCTCACCGCAGTACCCGAAATCTGCCCGCCACCGCCCGGTGCGTGACCAAAGGGTATGGAAAGATCGAAGCTGGTTGACAGGTGGCGAGCCGCACCCTACGCTGGAGACATATGGAAGTGCAACTCAGTCCCGATCAGCAGGCGTTTGTCCGCCAGGCTATTGAGAGCGGCCGCCTTGAGCGGGAGGAAGACGTAATCAAGAGGCACTTTCCCTGTGGGAGGAACGCGAGCGACGGAGACTCGAGATTCTCGTCGCGGTTGATCGGGCGGAAGCATCTTTGGCGCGCGGTGAAGGCCGCAGAGTGACGACCGAGGAGGACGCAAGACAGATTGCCGCCGAGGTAGCGCGTCGCGGCTTAGAGCGTCTCAACACCACGCAGAACCGCCAGGCGTGAGCGAATTCCGCCTTTCTCCCGAGGCCGAGGCAGACCTTGACGGCATATGGCTGTACATTGCGCGTGAGAGTGGGAATCTCGACCTGGCCACCCGAGTAGTGGAAAAAATCACTGACCGGTTTTGGTTACTCGCCCGCTTCCCATATCTTGGCCGCAAGGGCGACGACTTGCGTTCCGGCATCCGCAGTCTCCCGGCTGACGAGCAGGAGGCGGGCCGCATTCGCCACGGCGATGCTCATCGGCTTAACTCTCACGAAAGTGCCTAGGATTTCGATTCGAGTGACCGGGGTCCGATGAGAAGCGCACCCGATCTCTTACGCTTCGACGATAGCGCGCGTGCGGGAACGGACTGGCGGCGCGAGGGCCGACAGGGGCTGTAAATCGTTGACCCGGCGGGGAAAACAAATTTGGGGGAATTTGTGACCGGGGGCAGGGGTCACATCTCAGGAGTGCGTAACAAAGCGTTGACTCCATCTTGGTGGCTGTGAGCCCGAAACCCCAGCGCCCGGCCTTCTTTTCCGGCAGGTTGGCAAATGGGCACTCGTTGGTTTCCAGCGGCTTGAATTTCTTCATCAGTTCCGCTCGGAGCTTTGGTGTGAAGCCGTTGCGGGTGCGGGCGGCGTACATCAATTTGCCATGTTCGTAGTAGCCAAATACTAACGCGTCGAAGATGGCACCGCCGACGGTGTAGCCGCCAATGACAAATTCTTGGCCACGGTTAACGCGCATCTTTTGCCACGCACCAGAGCGCTGGCCTGGTTCGTACCGGCTGTTTGCCCGCTTCGCGACCAAACCTTCAAGGCCTTGAGCTTTCACCGATTGAACGAGGTCTTTCAAGATGCCTTCAAGGACGGGCGAGTAGCGGATGGGCTCCGACAGGTTCGGTAGGACGTGCTCTTCCAGCAGTTCGCGCCGCTTCAACAGCGGCTCGGCCATTACATTCGTGCCGGCCAAAATGAGCACGTCGAAGATGTAAAAGTTGAGCGGCACTCCGGCGGAACCGTAGTTTTGAAGAGTGTTAAAGGAAGGCCGGCCGTCTTGGTCCAAGGCAACGACCTCACCGTCGATAACGGTCTCATCTGGCATGGATGCCAGAGCCTTTACGATGCCTGGATAACGCGTATTGAAGTCGTTGTCGTTTCTGGAACGGAGTCGGACCTTGCCGGCGCTTTTGATGGCCAGCGCGCGGTATCCGTCAAGCTTTAGCTCAACAATCCAATCCGGGCCCTCGGGAAGCCTCTCCGTTCGCAGAAGCAGCATCGGATCGATAAACGCAGCTTTGGCTTTCTCGGTCACCTAAGCCTCAAGGCTAACGCCACTGCGGTTTCGTCACCTTATCAAGGCGGACATCCCGCGTCACCTCTCTGAGCCGTCGGGCACTACTGACAACTGCTGGGGCGCGACTCGTCGAGGGTCAAAGTCGAGTATCTGCTGCGAGAGACGAAGTGCTGCCAGTTCGTAGAAGCGCTCCTCGATTTCAATCCCGACTGCGCGATTACCGAGTCCTCGCGCGGCGATAAGCGTGGTGCCGCTTCCGCAGAAGGGGTCCAGGACGGAGGCAGCCTGTGGGGCAAATGTGTCGATCAGTTTCGAGATGGCGCCGAGCGGCTTTTGGTTTGGGTGGAGTAGGGGAGTGATGTGCTCCCAGTGGAAAACGTCGCTGATCGCCTCTGCAGGTTTCAGTGGATGGCCTTTTTGCCAGGAGATACGCTTCTTCGTGCTGCGCGCGTGTGAAAAACGCCCGAAACCCCAGCGGTCCTTTATCAGGATAATGTGGCTTACGGGGCGAAACCCAGTCTGCTTCCAGGTGCCGAGGAACGTCTCTGCATTGGGCCAGCCATAGAATGAAAGGCAGAGGGAATCGGGTTCAAGCACTCTCCAGAGTTCCTGGTACACCGGCCGAATCCAGGTGGGATCGGAGTCACCTTGAATGGCAACACCGTCACCTCCCCATCGGCCGGCGTATGACACGAGGTATGGCGGATCGGTGAGGACGAGATCGAAGGTTTCAGAGAGTCAGCGCGACAGCTAAGCTCAGCACCAACTTCTCGTTTCATCGAAATGCCCGCTGATCTCGAAGCGCGACATGTCGCGGAGCTGTTCTTCGGTGATGCCCGCCTTCCTGCCGACGGCAGAATGAATATCGCGCGCCTTGTACACCTCGCCCATGCCGCCCGCGCCGATGGGCGCGAGGATCTCGTAAGGACCGAGGCGAGTGCCGGAAACCAGCGGCATATATTGGAACGATTCTACCCCTGTTAAGTCCAACTCCTGGGTAACCGCCGACGCGGACGGCTGGGGGGCGCGACTCGGTTGACGGGAAATGCCCAGGCCGCAGTTTTGTCTGGATCGTCGGCATTCCGGACAAAGGTCGTCGCGATCCCGCATTCTCCGTGTGGCGCGTTTTACGACCGAAGCACCCGGAGCGTGCAGGGCCGATCAACGAGATGCCGACAAACCGGCAAGATGGATCTGCCTGCGGGTCGCTGACCAACTTGGGAGTCATTCCGTAGTCGTCGAAAGACCACGGCCAACGACGGTCACCAGTGTGATATCGTATGTTCTCCCTGGAGGGGGCAACCGTACAGTGCTCAAGGTCATCGACGAAATCACCACCCTGCTCGATCCCGCTGCCGGGGTGCGGCTGCGGGGAGCGTGGATCGAGTGCAGGCAGGCAACGCCTACTCTTAAGTCGTCATCGCGGCGCGGCTGGCGAACTGACTGTTATAAAGGTCAGCGTAATGACCGTTCGCCGCGAGTAGTTCCTGGTGCGTGCCGCGCTCGACGATCCGGCCGTGTTCGAGCATGAGAATCAAGTCGGCGTTGCGGATGGTGGAAAGCCGGTGGGCGATGACGAAGGTTGTGCGTCCGCGCATCAGTTCTGCCATAGCGCGTTGGATCAGCACTTCGGTGCGCGTATCGACGCTGCTGGTGGCTTCGTCTAGGATGAGGACGGCCGGATCAGCGAGGAAGGCGCGTGCGATGGTCAGAAGTTGCTTCTGGCCTTGCGAAAGGTTGCTGGCCTCTTCGTTGATCGGCGTATCGTAAGCCTCGGGCAGCGTGCGGATGAAGTGGTCGGCGTGCGCCATGCGCGCGGCGTGCATGAGAGCTTCGTGATCCGCGCGGTCCCCACCGTAGGCGATGTTCTCGCGGATGGTGCCGGAGAACAGCCAAGTATCCTGGAGCACCATGCCGAACATGCGCCGCAACGCGCCGCGCTTCATCCGGCGGATATCTACGCCATCGACGCAGATTGCGCCCTTGTCGACATCATAGAAGCGCATCAGCAGGTTGACCAGCGTCGTTTTGCCAGCGCCGGTGGGTCCGACGATGGCGATCATTTGACCTGGCGCGACATCGAGGGTTAAGTCTTCGATCAGCGGTTCGTCGGACTTGTAGCGGAAGCTGACTTCATCAAACTGAACGGCGCCGCGCGGGTTGCTGATCACGACCGCCTCTGCCGCATCGGGTGTTTCTTCGGGCTCATCGAGAAGTTCGAACACGCGCTCGGCCGCGACGATCGTGAGCTGAATCATATTGGCGATGCCGCTCAGTTGAGTGATTGGCATGGAGAACTGGCGGCCGTACTGGATAAACGCCTGAACATCACCGATGGCAATAGCGCGCCGCGTTACGAGAACGCCGCCGATCACCGCTACCATAACGAACCCCAGGTTGCCGACAAACATCGTAGTGGGCATGATGATGCCGCTCACAAACTGGGCGCGCCAGGCGCCATTGTAATAGGTCTCGTTCAGTGCATCGAACGTCTCGATCGACTTTTTCTCATGTCCGAATGCTGTGACGATGGTGTGGCCGCCATACATTTCCGCCACATGTCCATTCAGCGCGCTCAATGCGGCCTGCTGTTGCACGAAGAATTTCTGGGAGCGTTTGGCGATGCGCATCACGAGAGCGATGCTGAGGGGCAGGGTAAGGAAGATGACGATGGTGAGGATCCAACTGATCGTCAGCATCATGGTGATGACGCCGATCAAAGTAAGCACGGAGGTGAGCAGTTGAGTGAGGTTCTGCTGCAGTGTGCTGCCGATACTGTCCATGTCGTTCACGGCGCGGCTCATCACCTCGCCGCGCGTGCGGGAGTCGAAGAACTTGAGCGGGAGCCGGTCGAATTTGGCTTCGACCTCCTGGCGCATCGTATAGACGGTGCGCTGCGCGATGCGCGCCATAAGGAACTGCATCAGGTACTGAAAGGTGCTGGAGATAAGGTAAAGACCGATCAGGCCGAGCAGAATTTTGCCGACGCCGGCGAAGTCGATGCCACCGCCCGGCACGTGCATCCGTTTGGCCACGTAGCCTTCGAAGATCATCGTGGTGGCACGGCCGAGAATCTTGGGCCCGAGGACACTGAATACCGTGCCGATGCATCCGGTGACAATCACCACGGTCAGCGCCAAACGATGCGGCTGCAGATAACCTAGCAGGCGGCGCAGGGTTCCTTTGAAATTCTTGGCCTTCTGGGTAGGCATGCCGAGCCCAGCCATCGGACCAGGGCCGAAAATCGGACGAGGGGGAGGAGGCGCGGCGATGGGTCCGTTTTGATTCCGGCCGGCCGGGCTCATGATGCGACCTCCTCGAGCGGAATCTGCGATTCAACGATCTCACGATAGACCTCGCTCGTCTTGAGAAGTTCGTCGTGAGCGCCGATGCCGACGATCTGCCCGTCGTCCATGACGACAATGCGGTCGGCGTCGATCACCGTGCTGACGCGCTGGGCGACGACGATGACGGTAGCGTTAGCGGTCTCGCCGCGGAGGGCGGCGCGCAGTTTTGCATCGGTGGCGAAGTCGAGCGCCGAGAAGCTGTCGTCGAATACGTAGACGTCCGGCTTGCGGACCAGGGCGCGAGCGATGGCGAGGCGCTGCTTCTGGCCGCCCGAAAGGTTGATGCCGCCTTGGGAGATCTGCGATGAGAACTGCTCGGGCATCTTGGCGACGAAGTCCATCGCCTGCGCGACTGTCGCGGCGTGCTGCAGTTCGCTGTCCGAAGCGGTCTCGCGCCCGTATCGAAGGTTGGTTGTCACGGTACCGGTGAAAAGCTTAGCTTGCTGAGGGACGAAACCGATGCGCCCGCGCAGATCCGTCAGTTTGAGATCGCGGACATCCATGCCATCGATCAGGACGCGCCCAGATTCGACATCGTAGAAGCGCGGGATCAGCCCGATCAGCGTTGATTTGCCGGAGCCAGTCCCGCCGACGATGGCGGTCACCTGACCGGGCTCGGCAGTAAAGGATGCACTTGTGAGCGCCGGTTCCTCGGCGCCGGGATACCGAAAGGTCACATTCTGGAATTCGATCTGACCGCGCTTGACGCTTCCATTGACCGGCACGGGAACGGCGGGGTCAGCGATGTCGGGCCGCAGCTCGAGAACTTCGTTGATGCGCTTGGCCGATGAGGAAGCGCGTGGCAGCATCACGAACATGGCCGTAACCATGAAGACGGCGAAGAGTATCTGCATCGCATATTGGAGTGACGCAATCATCGCGCCCACCTGCATGACGGCGGCATCGATGCGATGGCTGCCGACCCAGATGATGGCGACGCTGGTGAGATTGAGCATCAGGAATAGGGCGGGCATCAGAACCGCGATCAGACGGTTGACCGAGATGGCCGTATTGGTGAGATCGATATTGGCGGCATCGAAACGGGCGCGTTGACGCTCGCCGCGATCGAAGGCGCGGATGACGCGCACGCCACCGAGGCTTTCTCCCAGCACGAGGTTGATGCGATCGATTTTGCCCTGCATGGCCGTGGACAACGGCACTGCGCCGCGCATGATGAAAAAGAAAACTAGTCCCATGATCGGCATAACGATGATGAGGACCCACGCGAGTTCAGCGTCCTGCGAGAGGGCGAGGATGATGCCGCCGATGGCCATCATCGGAGCCAGGATCACGATGGTGAGCATCATGATGAGCATCTGCTGAACCTGCGTGGTGTCGTTGGTGGTGCGGGTGACCAGCGAAGCCGCGCCGATGCCCTCGAACTGGTGGATGGAGAAGTGCGAGGCGCGGGCGAAGATGGCGCCGCGGACGATGCGTCCAAAGCCGGTGGCTATCCTGGCGGAGTAGAAACTGCCCGCGATTGCGCATCCCGTGGAGAGGATCGACGTGAACAGCATGAAGCCGCCGAAGCGTAGGATGGCACCCTGATCGCCTTTGACGATGCCGTCATCGACAATATTCGACATCAAACGCGGCAGCAGGAGCGAGCCGAGCGACTGAGCGAGCGCCAGAATCATGACGATGAAAATTACCCCGCGGTAGGAACGTAGCAGGCGGAACAGTTTCAACATAAATGGGTAGCGATGCTAAATATTAGCAATGCTATATGTCCAAATGTTTGGGCTCTGTCGGCAAAACCACCCGCTCCGCCCTCGATGGGGCGCTGGCGGGCGAGCTTTTCGCGGTCGTAATGGGCATGATGCGGAGCGTAGCCAAAGAAATGCGGCGCCCACCGCAGCGGCTGGCGCCGGCGCAGCAAGCGGCTTTGGCGAAGCTGAAGCACGGTGCGGCTTCCATGAGCGAACTGGCGGGAAGTCTTGGTGTCAGCGTGCCTACTATGTCGAAATTCATCGATGTTCTTGAGGAGCGGGGGTGGAGCGTTGCGACGCTCCGGCGGACCGGCGGCACACCGTGGTGGGCTGACGGCGAATGGTCTGCGGGTTACGGCGGCCATGCGTCGGCGAACGGAGCGGCACGTCGCTGGGCTACTGGCTTCATTGTCAGAGCGCGAGCGCGAGCAAGTTCAGGCGGCGGTGGAGATTTTGAAACAGCTGGTGGCGCCGGCGGCGTGCTGGGTTGATCGAGAGGGCGCGTCCCGAAACGCGCGATCACGGTGAGATCGGTACGCAGGTGATCATCATAGAGAACAGGTGATGTCCTGGGAGCTAAACGCTAAGTAGTCTTGCGAATCGACATCCACTTTAGCTTCGGGCGGGGCGCGGTGTATCGCGGAAACGGAATTAACGAGGAGGAGGCTGAATTCTCGTGTCGTTTTATTGACCTTATTTGGACCTTGTGACCCAGCCCGCTGGGGGCCGCCGCAGACCGGTCTCTCATGGCGAACCAACAGGTTAGGCCGCGCAGAGCTATACCGGAACTCTCGCAATCCGCTTGAGGTGCTGCGGGAGCGATCTCGTGGGGGTTCAAGTCCCCCTCTCCGCACCACATTTTAAAATGTCCAGACCGGAGACATGGGTAACAGATCGTTCCTAAGACATAGGTGACACTTGAGGCCCGAAAGGGTTATCAAGTGGCTGCAGAGTTTTTTCCTCCAGATCGATATAACCGAGATCATA
>Ga0126373_10004343_pt1 | contig 10838 bp, 10 predicted proteins | sample PanSoiMetPlot_11_FD_92545 | JGI IMG/M metagenome (GOLD analysis project Ga0126373, IMG submission 92545) | Tropical forest soil microbial communities from Panama - MetaG Plot_11 | ecosystem: Environmental > Terrestrial > Soil > Tropical forest > Bulk soil | place: Panama | collected 2016-02-17
CACGCCGGGCAGACCGCGAGATGGCCTGTCATCGCGACGAACTCCTGTCCCTCGAGCGCGCCGATGACGTACGCGCCGAGATCACCGCGCCATCTGGCGCAGCCCTGGCTCATCCGTTCCCCCTTGGTCGCGGCTGGCGCTTAGTAGCCGCCAGCGCCGCCCTGATACGTTCCGTTGCCGGAGGGACTGCTCGGCTGCGCGGGCACTTGTGTGGCACCGGTGGCGGTAGCCGCGTGCCAGACGAAGGTCTGGCCCCCGAAGTGGTCGGTGAAGTTGTCGCCGTGGGACTGACCAGGGCCAGTATCTAGCCGGAAGGTGTACAGCGGCTCGCCGTTGTAGGTGAGCTGCCGGCCGCCGTCAGGCCGCTGAATGGAGCCGAGCGTGCCGGTCAGAGCGCCGGCGGGGCGGGGCGTGGCGCCATTGGCGACGGTGACGGGGAACCAGAAGCTCAGGCAGCTTCCTGTGCACTTGATCGTGCCGCTCGCTTCCTGTTCGGGGGTGTACAGCGTCTTTCCCGACTGGTCGGTCAGCACAGTGCCGACGCCTGCGATCTGGCGCGTGGAGATGGCGGCCGCCGCGGAGACGCCCCCGCTAGCGCAGCCAGCTACTAGTCCGGCGACCGCGGCCGCTGCCAGACCAGCGACGCGGGCGTGTGCGTGCGTGTACTTGCTCCTCATGGTGCTATGCCTCCTTCTGATTCGTTCACGCTGATGGTCACCAGGCTCCTGGTCGGGGTCGTCACCTCCAGGCTCGTGATGTCGGACGGCAGCCAGGAAGCGCTTGCGGGGATGCTCACCGGGCCTTTCTGCCAGGCATCCCAGGCGCCGCTCACCTCGGTGCGACCATTCCGGGAATGGACGACCAGGATGCACTCCACGTTCTGCGGCAGCCCGCGTACTTGCAGCTGAATGCTGGTGCCCCATGACGTCGGTGTGAGGGTCGCGGTCGCGCTGACGTGCGTGGCCGGGTCCGCGCCTGCGAGCGTCAGGGCCGTCGGCGGATGCCCGCCGACGCCAGAGGAGAGCCATACTCCGCCGGTCACACCGGCGGCCGCGCACGCGACCGCGATGGCAGCCCGGCGCCACCGGGTGCCGCCGCCGTTCGCGAGAGCCCGCTTTGGCGGCCTTGCTTGAAGGCCAGGCGATGGGCGCGGATCCCTGATGCTCTCCGGGACGGCCGCGAGGATGCCGGGCAGCGGCGCCAGGCGTCTCAGCTCTGCCTGGCATTCCCGACAGCCCGGCAGATGGGCCTCCAGCCGCCGCCGTTCGGCCGTGTCCGCCGCGCCTAGCACGTACACGCCCAGTGACAGCATCATCGGACAGGTCATGGCCGGGTGATCCCTTGCTTCTCCAGCGCCGCACGCAAGGCTCGCAGCCCGTAGAAGCAGCGAGACCGCACGGTGCCCTCCGGAATGCCGAGCATCTTGGCGACCTCGGCCACCGTCCTGCGGTGATAAAACAGTTCTGTGATCACGGCCCGGTGAGCCGGGTTGAGCGAGCTGAGGGCGTTACCCAGAAGCCAAGCGTCCGACATCTGGTCCACGCCGTCGTCGGCGTGCGGCATCGCGTTCTCGTCCAGCGGCACCTCCCTCGGCCTGGCGCGCCGTCGGCGGTGGTAGGCGGAGATGGCGATATTGCGGGCCACAGCGTGCAACCACGACCCAGCCCGCTCCGGCTCCAGGTCGTTTGAGTGCTGCCAGCCCCGGAGCATGGTCTCTTGCACCACATCCTCCGCGGCCTGCAGATCCCCGTTCACCAACGGCAGCACGAACCCAATCAGTGGCGCTCGGTGGGGCCTCAGCCAGGCATCCGTCTCGTCGCTTCTCGAAATCGCCACGACACTGATACGCCAGAAGTCGCCAGAGCGTTCATTCCTGGGCTGTAATGGCCATCACAGCCGCACGAACAACGAAGCTTGTCCTAGCTTGCCGCACTTGTGTTGGCATAGCCCATCATGTTCGCTAATGAGATACTGCGCCGGTGGGGAGTGAGCACAATCCTCGCGTGTGGCTAGCGTCGGGCTCCGAGGTGGCCGGCTACCGGCTGGAGGAGCGAATCGGCGCCGGCGGGATGGCCGTGGTCTACCGGGCGAGCGACCGGCGCCTCGGCTGGCAGGTGGCATTCAAGGTGCTCCCGCCTAACCTGGCGATGGATGATGAGTTCCGGGCGCGGTTCGTCCGGGAATGGCGCGCTGCCGCGGCTGTCGCGCACCCGCACATCGTCCCGGTTTACGAGGCGGGCGAGGCGGACGGTGTGCTCTGTTGTCCACGTCATCAGGCAGCAGCGCAGCCAGGCCCGCGGCGTCGGCCACGCCTGCCGCTTGCAGCACGTCATCAGACTCGACGCTGCCCTCCACGACCCGGACGCCTGAAAGTCCAGTGAACGAACCCGCCCGGTACCCTGAAGGACTGATCACCGCCACCCTGCACCCCGACCAGGCCGCCAGTTCGCGCACCACCTGAACTGCCAGCGGACTGTCTCCGCAGACAACCAGGTGGTCACGCCAGTGAGCCAGCTCATGCCTGTCGCCGCTACCAGCCATACTGTGCCAGCCTTCCAGCCCACTTCTTCACGCACATCATGACCGCGATATCACCCGAGCGCAAAGAATTACCTCGCGGCTGCGACAAGCGAATCTAATATTCCGTTCGGCGCCCCGCATTGCCTACCACGCGGCACGCCAGGAAACACAAAACCACCCACCGCCCCGGATCCGGATTGTGGCGCCGGTGCACGTCCCGTTCCTTGCCGAGAACTTTGCGCCAATTCATGCGATTCGATCGCAGCGTTCGGGCGTCGGGTTCGACCGGATCCATGTGCGCCAGCGGCCACGGACGCCGCTGGACGGTTTGCACCTTCTTCGTGCTGACCTAGCCGCTGTCTTGGCTCCTGACTGGCACGGACCAGTCGGCATCGCGTTCCGCTCCGAACTAAGGCGCGTCGTCTCAGGCACGCAGGACGCTGGCGTAGCCGCCTTGATGCGACTGGCTGACCGGTTCGGCGCCTTTGTGGTCGAGTGGTCAGGGGTGCAGAGTTACCCCGCTATAACCGGGCGTTAGTCGTGGACGAGATCCGCCTGTCAAAGCTGCTCTCACTCGTGTTGCGCCACGATCCGGGACGCATCGGGATCGCGCTCGACTCCGCCGACTGGGTACCGATGGGGGATCTGGTGGATGCGCTGAACCGCTCAGGCTTCACTGTCAGCCGGACCCAGATCGAGTCCGTCGCCGAGAAAAGCGACAAGCAGCGCTTTGCCATCGATACACACAGTGACCGGATTCGTGCGAACCAAGGCCACTCGGTCTCCGTTGACTTGGGTCTGACACAAGCCGTACCTCCCACGGTGCTTTATCACGGAACACCGGTCCGGAATCTCGATGCGATCTTGCGCGGCGAACTGGTCAGGCAGTCCCGTCACGCAGTCCACCTCTCGGCTGACATCGACACCGCACACCGCGTTGGCGCGCGGCGAGGCCGGCACGTTGTGCTCGCGGTCGCAGCCGCCGCGATGCACGAAGCAGGCCATCGATTCACCCGCTCGGCCAACGGTGTTTGGCTCGTCGACAGCGTGCCGCCCAGCTACCTGACACAAGCCGACGGCGTCTAGGCACGCCTCCATCGCGTCATCGATAACCGCGCTCAGGCCCGGCCGCTGGATCGAGGCACAGACAGGCTGGCCCAACAGAAATTCGTAAAGACTGCCCGGCGCCACGGCAGAATTCAGATCCAGGCCGGACGCCACACCATCACGGCCGCCGACCTCCCCGAAGACCTCCGCCAAGCCCTCGAAGCCTGGTAGCAGGTCGGCGATGAGCGCACTAGTTTGAGCCAATTCGGTCTCGGTGGACGCCCGGATCTGCCGCGGTTAGGCGCCAACGGCACCCGACCGGATGAACGCCAAGACGCGCGGGAAGATGTGGCAGAACTCGCCCCCTCCCCAAGAATCGACGAGTCCCCCAGCTCGCTCCATCGCGTCCCACAAAGGCTCAGCCGACCGGACCAAGTCCTCTGCAGTCGCTGCTTCAACATCAAGTACGGCGCACACCTGCGCGACGATCTCGCGGCGTGAAGCGGCTGGCAGAACAGCAAGCGAGTCCCGGTCCACGGTCAAACACTATCCCCATCCGGCTGCCCCCGTCCTCATCTAGCCGCATGCGCCCTTCAGCTGGCGCAGATCATCTGGCGGACGAGCGTCTCGCATCACCCGGCGGAGGACACGGGTGTCGACGATCACGTAATTCCCGACTTGGGGTCGGCGACGATCACGTAATTCCCCAGCCCGATCACGTAATTCCCGTGGGGACGACGTGCGTGTCGGGCTGGACCTGGCCATACGGAAGCAGGAGCATTCCTTCCAACCCGGACGTTCGGGGCGGGAGGCCCGATGGCGAGGAGAACGTTCGACGTGGTCGACATCATCGAGATCCTGGTCCACTGGCACGCTGGCCGGAATAACAGCGAGATCGCTGCCAGCTTGAATGTGGATCGCAAGACTGTCCGCAAGTACACCGCCGCGGCGGAGATGGCCGGGATGAGGCCGGGCGGGGCGCCGCTTGCCGAGGCGGAATGGGACGCGAAAGCCCGGGAGTGGTTCCCGGAGCTGGCCGATACCCGGCTGCGGCAGGTGACCTGGCCGGCGATCGAGCCGCATCACGAGTTCATCCGCGAGCAGTTGCAGGCCGGGGTCACCGTCACGACGATCCATCAGCGGCTGCACGATGAGCGCGGGCTGGCGGTGAGCATCGCGAGCTTCCGCCGGTATGTGGCGGCCAACGTGCCGGAGGAAACCCGCCGGTCGCAGGTGAAGGTGCTGCGGCCCTGGCCGGCTGAGCCGGGTCAGGAGGCGCAGGTCGATTACGGGCGGCTGGGCCGCTGGCTGGACCCGGCTATCGGCAAGCCGGTCACCATCTGGGCATTCGTGATGGTGCTGGCCTGCTCGCGGCACATGTTCGTGCGGCCGGTGATCCGGCTGGACCAGCAGGCATGGAGCGAATGCCACGTGAAAGCGTTCGCGTTCTTCGGCGGTGTCCCGGCGCGGCTGGTGCCAGACAACCTGAAGACCGGGGTGGACCGCCCGGATCTGTATGACCCGAAGATCAACCGGTCCTATGCGGAACTGGCTGCCCATTACGGGTTCCTCCCAGACCCGGCCAGGGTGTTCCGGCCGACGGACAAGCCCAGGGTCGAGCGGCCCATGCCGTATGTGCGGGACTCGTTCTGGCGCGGCCGCCAGTTCGCGTCGCTGACGCAGATGCAGGCCGAGGCCGAACGGTGGAGCCTGGAGGTGGCGGGTCAGCGGCAGTGCCGGCCGCTGGCCGGCGCCGCCCCGGCGGCGGTGTTCGAGGCGGCGGAGCAAGACTCGCTGCGGCCGCTGCCGGCTGATTCGTTCGTGCTGGCTGTGTGGGCCAGGGCGAAGATCGGCCCGGACATTCATGCACGGGTCGGCAAGGTGCTCTACTCGGTGCCGTGGCGGCACATCGGCAAGACCGCCGATGTGCGCGTGACCGACACGATGGTGCAGTTCTTCATCGGCGGGCAGCTGGTCAAGACCCATCCCCGCAAGAGCTGGGGAAAGCAGACCGACTTCGCGGACTACCCGCCGGAGAAGATCGCGTTCCACATGCGCACCCCAGCCTGGTGCCGCAAGCGAGCTGCGAGCGTCGGCCCGGCGTGCGAGCAGGTCATCGGTGAGCTGCTCGCCGATAACGCGCTCTACCGGCTGCGCGCCGCCCAGGGCGTGATCGGGCTGGCCGACCGGCATGACCCGGGCCGGCTCGAGGCCGCCTGCGCCAGGGCCATCGCGGCAGGGGACCCGTCCTACCGCACCGTCAAGGGCATCCTGGCCGCCGGCACCGACCACGGCCAGCCCGCTGCCGTGGCGGCCGGGGACGGCGGCGCCGGCGCGTTCCTGCACGGCCCGGCCTCGTTCGCCAACGTCGTCCCCATGCCCGGCACCATCACCACCGACGAACTGGACATGCCCGCCGCGAGCAGCGGCAGCGGTCCCGCCGGGGAGCCACGATGACCCGGCCCCTCACGGTGACCGACCGCACCGGCCTGGCCCAGGCGCTGCGGACGCTGAAGCTGTCGGGGATGCTGGCCACCCTCGACGCCCGCCTGACCCAGGCCGCCGCCGGGGACCTCGGTCACCTGGACTTCCTGCAGGTGCTGTGTGAGGACGAGATCTCCCGGCGGGCCAGCGTGTCCCTGGCCAAGCGGATCCGGCGGGCCCGGTTCGAAGAACAGGCCACCCTCGAGGGCTTCGACTTCGCCGCCTCGCCCAAGCTGCCCGCCGCGCAGATCCGCGACCTGGCCGCGCTGCGCTGGCTGCACGCCGGGGAGTCGGTGATCCTCTACGGCCCGCCCGTTATCCACGGATTCGAATCGTGATGGCCATGTTTTCGCAGGTCATATCGTTGTTGCGATTGATGCGACGTTACTTCGTCGTTGCGGGTTGCGGGTTCCATCCCATGCGCGTGAGTTCGCGCCGCAGTTCCAGGTTCTCGCCGTGGGCTTGCTCGAGTGCGGCCCGCAGAGCCCGGGTTTCGTCATGGTGCTGTTTCTTAAGGTGAGTGATCTGGCTGGTCAGCGCTTGGATGATCGTGTTGTCGCTGGCGGTTCCGGCGGGCGGGGATGGTTTGGGGCGGGCCTGGTCACGCAGACGCTCGATCCTGGAACGGAGGTCGGCGTTCCCGTAGAGGAAGGCGTGGGACACGCCGGCCTCGCGCTGGACAGACTGGAAGGTGACAGGCTCGCCCCGCTTGACCAGGCGGCGGATTGCCTGGTCGGCGGCGGCTGCTTTCGCTTCGGACTTCGCTCTGGCCGCGGCGGCCAGGACGGCGGTGCGGCGGGCGCGGACGTCGTTCACGGCCGTTCCTCCCGTGGCTGCCGGGTGCCGATGGTGACCGGGACCGGCCCGCCGGGCGGTGCGGACGGGCATCCGGCACCCTGGACCGCGCGATCGGGGGCGGTGTTCATGGCGGCGAGCAGCCGGGTGAGCGTGTCGTGCTCGGCCTGGCGCTGGGCGAGCCAGACGTTATCGGCGGGCATGGGGCGGTTGTTCCGCTGCTCGAAGTCGCCGCGGGCACGGTCGATGAGGGCCTTTGTGTCGGCGAGCTGGCGTTCGAGGGCCTGCTGGTGGGTGCGGTCCGTGACGAAGACCGCGCAGGTGAGGCAGGCATTTCCCTTGTCGCAGGATTGCAGGGGAGGCAGCAGGCACCAGCCGTTGGGCAAGATCCGGTCGGCGCGGCCGAGCAGGTGGATGGCGTCGTGGTCCTCGCGGGAGAACCTCACGCGGGTGCCGTCGGCTTTCAGCTTGACGGTGGCCAGGAATGCCTGCTCGGCGTGTTCTTCCCGCTGGGCGATGTAATGCAAGGTCATCGTCGGGGTGGCGTGTCCGGCATAGCGTTGCAGGACGTGGACGGGAAGGCCGAGCTCGGCGAGCCGGGTCAGCTTGGTGTGACGGAACCGGTGGGTGTGGCTGAGGCGGACGGGCCGGCCCTTGCTGTCAGCGACCTGGACGATCTTGCTGAACTCGCGCAACCGGAACGTGTAGGTCCCCGACGGGTAGGGCTTGGTGCCGGACCGGTTTCCGGTGACCTGAAGGAACAGGTGCCTGGGCTGGATGCCGGGGAACTGGTCACGGACCCACCGCTGCTGTTCCTCGATGACCGCCACGACCTCGGAGTCGACCAGGATGGTATCGGGCGCGATGTCGATCTTGGTCTGGGCGTAGCGGAACCGTGCGATCTGCTCACCCTGGGCAGCCTCGACAGCCCGCCCGGTGGCCGGTGACAGGCACCCGGGCGCGCACAGGCGGATCTCGCTGGACCGCCGCCCGGTGAGGATCTGCAGCAAGATCATGCGCATGGCCTGCGGGTCACCGGAGCCGCTGGCGCTGATCTGCCTGCCGTCGCCGCAGGTGATGAGCATCTGCTCACCGCGCGGGAGCCCGAGCAGCGGCAATGCGGCGGTGATCTGCGCCAGGGCGTGATCATCGACGTAGTGGCCGTCGTTGAGCGCCCGCGTGTGCGGGATCCTGCAGACCTGCCGCAGCCAGCAGGCGGCATGGGCGTCGGTTACGGCCGCCCACGGTGCCGCAAGAGCGCCGAGGACACGGCGGGCTTCGGCTTGGTTGGCGGTCATGAAGGCGAGCAGTTCGGCGACCGACCGCAAGTCGTCGTTGACCAGCCGGGGGTGAACTTTCGCCGGGCCCTGGCGAGGCCTGCCAGGGTCGCTGCGGTTAGCCGGGTCAGCGGCCCACCGGCGGAACGCCGCGGCCTGCTGGGCGGCAGTGGCCGGGTCGGCCAGGACCTCGCGGGGGTCGTCGAAGGCGGCTGCCAGCCACCGGTCGAACCGGTGCAGGCACGGCAGTCTTTCCTGGCTGACGGTGCTCCAGCGCAACGCGCCGGACTCCAGCATCATGCCCAGGTGCCACTTGGCCGCTTCCCTGAGCCACCGATGGGTGATCAGCGCGGGTGAGCATCCGTAGTGCGCCTGCGGTTCGCGTTCTGACAGCGGGATCCGCTGGTCGCAGCGGGGATGCCAGTAGTCCAGCTGCCACCAGTGCCCGTCGTGGCAGGCCGCGATCAGCGCGGTGCGCGCGAACCGGAAGATGACCCGCAGCCGTGCCCGGACCCCATGCGGGGGGAAACGTCCCCACCGCGACGCGTAGAACCACGCCTGCAGCGCTGCCGCCTCATCCCAGTCCATCTGCCGGATCGACGGCGGGAAAGGACGGCCTTCCCTGATCGCCTTGCGCAAGATGTTCGCGAGCTGGCTGATGGCCAGGACCGATGAGCGGGTGCCGTCCGCCGCCTGCCAGTGCGCCATCCACGCCAGCTCGGCCTGGATCACCCCGGGCAGCCCCGTCAGGTTGAGCCTGTAGTCGTCGTTCTCGGTGATCGACGCCCAGCCCTCGACCTCATCGCCGATGACCGGGCCGCGCCAGGGCCCGGGCAGCTGCGACCACAGCCGCCAGACCGGGTCCTGCCCGCCGGCCAGTTGCAGGTCCCGGCGCTCACCGGCCACCGGGCACCTGCCAGGAGGATGCGTACGACTTCCAGTTGGCCGCGGCCTGCAGCGCCTCATCCTCCCGGACCCAGCCATACAGGTCGATGGTTGTCTGCACGTGCGCGTGACCCAGGCGGCGGGAGACCACCCATTCCGGGGTGCCGGCCAGCAGCAAGGCCGAGGCGTGGCTGTGCCTGAACCAGTGCGGTGTCCACCCCGCCGGGCCGATGCCCTTGTTCTTCAGAGCCGTGACCTTGTCGCGGACCGTGCCCTCCCGGATCGCGGCCAGCAATGGCGGGCGGTCCAGGTTGACCAGCAGCGGCGAGCCCGGCGACACGGTCATGCCGAGCCCGGCGGCCCGGCAGGCCAGGTGAGTCAGGTAGCCGGCGAACAGCCGTTCCAGGTCCGCGCTGACGTAGATGCGGCGCGGGCGCATCATCTTCACCCGCGCACCGTTCGGGTTGCCCGCCCGCGGGACCACCTCGATACAGGCAGTGCCGCCCCGGCCCATCACGAAGTCGCTGATCGCCATGCCCAGCACCTCGCCCAGCCTCATCCCGCTCTCGGCCAGCACCGAGAACAGCAGCCGGTCACGCAGGTTGCCTCTCCACTCCCCGGCCGCATCGTCCCAGGCGGCGCAGCCGTCAATAATCGCCTGGATCTCCTGCGGCAGCAGCAGCGGAGGCCGGTCCCGCCGGTTACGGCGGACCTTGACCAGCGATGACGGGCCAGGCTCGCGGCGGCCGTCCAGGTGCGCGAGCAGTCCCCGTGACGGCATCCGGGCAGCCCGCCCGCGCATCAGCCGCCCCGCGACCGGCACCGAGTGGGCCGCCGCCTGCCACTGATAGAACGAGATCAGCGCGGCCAGCCGCGCGTGCAGCGTCTCCGCCGAGGGCGCATCCGCCGGCGCCGCCAGGGCATGCTCGACGGTGCGGCCGTTGCGCAGCCACGACAAGAACCCCGATACCGCCGGCACCCCGGCCTCGGTCCACCGCCCAGCCTCGCCTCGCTGCTCCAGGAACGACCACCACTGCGCCAGCGAGGTCGCATAGCCGCGGACTGTGTTCGGCGACCACAGGTGCCGGTGCGCCTCCAGCCACTCCTCCACCGGTCCGACCGTCGCATACGACGCGTCGACAACCGTCCAGGTGCGGTCCCCGCCCGCAGGCCGCACCGCCAGGCAGTAAGCCATCGCCCCTTGTTCCTTCTCGTCACTGAAACCCCGTGGATAAGACGGCAGCAACGATGGCAGAACAAGATCATCTTCTTCGTCGAAGACATTCCTGAGGGCGGGTCGGAGTCCCGTTGATAACGGTCGGGGTCGGCAAGACCCATGTCGCGCAGGCCCTCGGCCACCTCGCCGTCCGGTCCGGCGCTGAGACCCGGTTCCTCAAGACCAGCCGGCTGCTGGCCCACCTGGCCGGCGGCCGCGCCGACCTCACCTGGGACAAACGCCTCCGCGAACTATGCCGGCCCGCCGTCCTGATCCTGGACGACTTCGGCATGCGCGAGCTCACCGCAGCCCAGGCCGACGACCTCTACGAGCTGATCACCGAACGAGCCGGGAACTCGCTCATCTTGACCAGCAACCGGGGACCCGCCGACTGGTACCCGCTGTTCCCCAACCCCGTCGTCGCCGAATCACTGCTCGACCGGCTCATCAACACCAGCCACCAGGTCTTCATGAACGGACCCAGCTACCGGCCCAACAAGAGACCCGGGCACGTCACCCCTGCAAAGAAGGAGGACATCAGGTAGAACAGGCATAAGCCAGGACCTGGGGAATTACGTGATCAACCAGCCTGGGGAATTACGTGAGCGTCCACA
>Ga0126373_10004344_pt1 | contig 10834 bp, 7 predicted proteins | sample PanSoiMetPlot_11_FD_92545 | JGI IMG/M metagenome (GOLD analysis project Ga0126373, IMG submission 92545) | Tropical forest soil microbial communities from Panama - MetaG Plot_11 | ecosystem: Environmental > Terrestrial > Soil > Tropical forest > Bulk soil | place: Panama | collected 2016-02-17
CGACGTCGCCGGATACGAGGGAGTGAAGTCCGAGATCAGCGAAGTCGTCGACTTCCTGAAGAATCCGGACAGGTACAGGCGGGCAGGCGCCACGGCCCCGCGTGGCGTGCTGATGGTCGGACCGCCAGGAACGGGCAAGACGCTGATGGCGCGCGCCGTCGCTGGCGAGGCCTCAGTGCCGTTTTTCTCCGTGACCGGATCCAGCTTCGTTGAGATGTTCGTCGGCGTCGGAGCCGCGCGGGTACGCGATCTGTTTGCCGAGGCGAGGAAGCAGTCACCGGCCATCATCTTCATCGACGAGATAGACGCCATCGGCCAGCGGCGCGCTGGCACGGGCGCGATCGTTTCGAACGACGAGCGCGAGCAGACGCTGAACCAACTGCTGTCGGAGATGGACGGCTTCGACGTCGGGGCCGGGATCGTGGTACTCGGCGCCACAAACCGGCCAGAGGTGCTCGACCCGGCGCTGTTGCGTCCTGGCCGTTTCGACCGCCAGGTGGTCATCCCGCTCCCGACGCTCGCAGAGCGCAAGGCGATCCTGGAAGTTCACAGCCGCGACAAGAAGCTCGGCCCCGACGTCGACCTTGAAGTCGTTGCCCGAGGCACTCCCGGGTTCTCCGGCGCTGACCTGGCCAACCTGACGAACGAGGCTGCCTTCTTCGCCGTCCGCGCGGCGCGCGAGGTCCTCACGGCCGCCGACTTCGAGAACGCCAGGGACCGCATCCTGCTGGGCCGCCGGGAGAGCTCCAACGTTCTGCTGCCAGAAGAGAAGCACGCCGTTGCGATTCACGAGGCTGGTCACGCGATCGTGGCCGCCCTGTCGGATCACGCCGACCCGGTCTCCAAGGTCACCATCCTCCCGGCCGGCCAGGCCCTAGGCGTGACCCAGCAGCTGCCGCTCGTCGAGCGGCACCTGTACGGCGAGAACTACCTGACCGAATCCCTGGCGGTACGCCTGGGAGGCCGGGCGGCGGAGCTTGTGGAGCTCGGCCAGGGCTCCACCGGCGCCGCGAACGACCTAGCGTCGGCGACGGACCTCGCGACCAAGATGGTGCGCGAGTTCGGACTGTCGCCTGAACTAGGCCCGATCGGCTATCCCGAAGGCGGCTCGGTCTTCCTGGGCGCCGGCGGGTCTGGACTCTCCAGTCGGCCGTTCGCTGAGGCGACGCAGGCAAAGATCGATACGGAGGTCACCAGGCTGCTTCGCGAAGCCGAAGAGTCGGCTGTCTCGGTGATCCGTACCCACCGCGATGAGCTGCATCAGCTCGTCACCCTGTTGCTAGATGAGGAGACCGTCGACGGGACAGAGGTCTACCGGATCGTCGGGAGGCCGGTGCCGGCGCGCCGGCCGGAGGAGCTGACTGTCGCTCCGCACGCCGCCACGGCGGTGACGTCGCCGCCTCGCGCCGCCGCGGTCGATCCAGATCCGCACGCCTAACGCCAGATGGCGGGCGGCGCAGCGTCGCTAGCTGCGCCGTCAGCCCGGTGACCGTGCCGCGTACGCTGACCGAGTGGGCCGGAATAGCGGCGGCAAGAACACCAGCGGCAAGATCACCAACAGCAGGGCTGCCGACTCTCGCAACGTGCCTGCCTCCGTGCGCGGCGATGTTCGGGTACTCGGCCAGGTTCTCGGTCAGGTCATCAGCGAGTCAGGTGGGAAAGATCTGCTCGACGATGTGGAGGACCTCCGCCATCGCGTGATCGCCGCCCGCCGGCTGGATGAGCATGAGCGATATAGCACAGCGGCGGACGACGAGATAGCCGCGCTCGTGGCGAGTTGGCCCCTAGCCCGCGCCGAGGCGGTCGCGCGTGCGTTTACCGTCTACTTTCACCTGGCCAACCTCGCGGAAGAGCATCAGCGGATCCGCACTCTGCGCCAGCGTGACGCCGGCGCTGAGCCAGTGCGCGAGTCCCTGGCGGCCACCATGGCGAGTCTTGGTGAATCGCTCGGGCCGAGCAGGCGCGAGGAATTGCTGAGAGTTCTCGAGGTGCATCCGGTGCTCACCGCCCATCCGACCGAAGCCCGGCGCCGCGCTGTCACCGAGGCCCTCCGCCGTATCGGCACGCAGCTCGACGGGCTCGACGACAATCGACGTGGTGCGGCCGCGCGGGCCGAAGCGCTGCGGCGGCTTCGCGAGGAGATCGATCTGTTGTGGCGCACCTCCGCGCTGCGCAGTCAGGCGATGCAGCCGCTCGACGAAGTGCGATCGGGAGCAGCCGTGTTCGACGAGACGCTGTTCCGGCTCGCGCCCGCGGTGTACCGCGCCCTCGACATGGCGCTGCAGGGTGACGACTCGGGGCTGGTCGCTCCCCAAGCCCCGGCGTTCTTGCGCTTCGGGAGCTGGATCGGTGCGGACCGAGACGGTAACCCGTTCGTCACGGCCACCGTCACCGAGCAGACCGCGAACATCCAGGCCGAGCACGCGCTCCGGGCGCTGGAAAACGCCAGCACCCGGATCGGGCGGTCCCTGACCATCGACGCGACCTTGCTCGCGGAGCCCGGCTCGGTCTCGGCCCAGCTGGAACCTGCCGTTGCAGCCGTGACTGCGGCCCTCGCCGTGGTGGCGCAGCGCCATCCGGCCATTGTCGGCGAACTTACGTCGCGATCGCCGGGCGAGCCCTTCCGCGCATACGTGCTCCTGGCTGCGCGGCGGCTCCAGGCGACCCGGCTCACCCTGCTCGCCGAGCAGCCCGCCGATCTGGCGTACGCGTCGTCGGCCGACTTTGTCGCCGACCTGAGGCTCGTCCAGCGTGCGCTAGCGGCCGCCGGCGCTGTCCGCCAGGCCTACGGGGAGCTTCAGCACCTTATCTGGCAGGCGGAGACGTTCGGCTTTCACTGGGCCGAACTTGAGGTTCGGCAGCACAGCTCTGTGCACGCATCGGCATTGCTTGAGCTGCGCGACCGGGTCGGCGACCGCGAGCTCTCGGCGATGACCCGCGAGGTCCTTAACACGCTCGCGGCGATCGCAACGATCCAGCGCCGGCACGGCGTCGACGCGTGCCGTCGCTATGTAGTGAGCTTCACGACGTCGGCGGCGGACATCGCTGCCGTGCACCAGCTCGCCGACATCGCCTGCCCACAGGATCGCCCCGTGCTTGACGTGGTTCCGCTCTTCGAGAGCGGCGACGACCTTGAGCGCGCCGTTCCGATCCTCGACGAGATGATCACACTGCCTGCAGTTGCCGACCGCATCGCGCAGACCGGGCGACGCCTGGAGGTCATGCTCGGCTACTCCGACTCCGCCAAGGAACTTGGCATGGTGAGCGCGACGCTGAAGCTGTTTGACGTGCAGCAACGGCTGGTGCGCTGGGCCGCTGACCGAGAGATCAAGCTCGTACTGTTCCATGGCCGCGGCGGCGCACTTGGCCGGGGCGGTGGACCCGCCGGCCGGGCCGTGCTGGCCCAGGCGCCCGGCTCGGTCGGCGGCAGCTTCAAAGTGACCGAGCAGGGCGAGGTGATCTTCGCCCGGTACGGTGATCCGGTCATCGGTCAGCGTCACCTCGAACAGGTGACGTCTGCCGTCTTGCTCGCGACGGCGGCGGCCCCGCGCTCGCACCGCGAGCGCGACCCAGCCAGCTCATCTGCTGAGTTCGGCGCCGTCGCGAATGCCCTCGAAGCGGGCGCCCTCGCCGCATACCGCGAGCTGGTGACGACTGACGGATTCGCCGAGTGGTTCGCCCGTCTCAGTCCCCTAGCGGAGATCGGCGGTATGCGTCTCGGGTCTCGCCCGGCCCGCCGGGGCCTGGCGCCACCCGTCGGCCTCGCCGATTTGCGCGCAATCCCGTGGGTCTTTGCATGGGCCCAGACCAGGGTCAACCTGCCTGGTTGGTATGGCCTCGGCAGCGGGCTTGCCGCGGTCATTGAACGCGCCCGCGGGTTTGCATCAATCCAGGCGGCCTACCGCAACTGGCCGCTACTTGCCGTTCTGCTCGATAACGCCGAGATGAGCCTCGCCAAAACGAACCGCCGGATCGCCGTGCGCTACCTGGCCCTGGGCGGCAATGCAGACCTGGCGGCGATGGTCCTGGCGGAGTACGACCGCACTCGGCGGCTAGTCCTGGATGTCACCGGCCACGATCGGCTGCTGGCGGCGCGACCGGTGCTCTCCCGCGCCGTCGCGCTGCGCGACCCGTACGTTGACGCTCTGTCCCACTTGCAGCTGCGCGCACTGGCCGAGCTGCGCGCGAGCGAGGATCCGGACGAGCAGGCGGCGCTTGAGCGATTGCTGCTGCTGACCGTCAACGGCGTGGCAGCCGGCCTGCAGAACACCGGCTGATCGCGCCTAGACGCGGACCGACCCAGCGCGGTTAGCTTGTGGGCAACCTCCGGCTGCCCCAGGAAGGATTGCAATGGCGCCACAAGTGCCGTACGTCGGCTATCTCCAGCTGGGCGATGACCCGCACTTGGTCGCCAACGAATGCAGCTCCTGCGGGGCGCTGTTCTTCGACCGCCGCAACGCGTGCGCGAACTGCGGGGCTCACGACTTCGGCACCCGGCGGCTAGCCAACGACGGCGTGCTGCGCGCGTTCACGATCGTGCACCGGGCGAGCCCGGACGTTCAGGTGCCCTATGTGTCGGGGATCGTCCACCTGGACGGCGGCGGCGTGGTGAAGGCGAACATCGTGGGCATCAACCCCGAGCCGGCGAGCCTTTCACTCGGCATGAAGGTCAAGCTCACCACGTTCCGTATCGGCACCGACTCGGCGGGAACGGAAGCGGTCGCCTTCGCGTACGCGCCGGCGTAACCGGCTACAAGCGGGGTTGCCCGAGGCTGAACGGTACGTCCGCGAGACGCGCGGCCTCCTCTTGTAGCTCGGCTACCGTCCACTTGCCGTTCTTGGAGATGCTGTCGATGATGGCGAACGGCTGGAACAGGTGGATGCCGCCGCCGGCGACGAAGAATACTCGTCCCTTGATCGGGCAGTCGGCAGTCGCTAGGTAGGCGACGAAGGGTGATACGTTCGCCGGGTCCATCGCGTCGAATCCCTCGTCGGGAACGTGCAGGATCGAGTCCGAGATGCCCGGCGTCGCGAGCGTCAGCCTGGTCCGCGCCGCCGGGGCGATCGCGTTGACCTTGACGCCATACCGCTGCAGTTCGCGCTGGGCAATGATAGTCAGCGTCGCTATTCCGGTTTTGGCCGAACCGTAGTTGGCCTGGCCCGGGTTGTTATACAGGCCTGACGTCGAGGTCGTGTTGATGACTGACGGCCGGAGCTCGTGGCCTGCCTTGGACTGCTCCCGCCAGTAGCGCGCCGCGGCGCGCAGCGGCATGAAGTGGCCTCGCAGGTGCACCCGGACGACATCATCCCACTCGCCGTCTGTCATATTGATGATGGTGCGATCGCGCAGGATGCCGGCGTTGTTGACGAGCACGTGCACGGCGCCGAACTCTGAGATGGCCTGCTGGATCAGCCCGTCGGCGCCTTCGGCAGACGTGATGTCGTCGCTGTTGGCGATCGCCGCGCCGCCCGCCGCCTTGATCTCTGCGACGACCTGCTCGGCAGGCATCGCGTCACTCCCCGAGCCGTCAGGTCCGCCGCCCAGGTCGTTGACGACCACCTTGGCGCCCTCGGCGGCGAACAGCAGCGCGTGCTCGCGGCCAAGGCCACGCCCGGCGCCGGTGATGATGGCAACGCGGCCGTCAAGCGCACCCATATGCGGTCCTTTCGTCGCAGCCTGTCGGCAGCGTACCGACAATTCCGGCGCCGCAGCGGCCCGATGACCTTGTGATATCAATGGGCCATGCCGAGCCTGACAGACCCCGTCATCGGGACCGCTGAGACCGGTCTGCCCGAGCTTCTGTCGCTAGAGCGCATCGAGGACAACCTGTTCCGGACCGTGGTGGTGCAGGCCGAGTCGGCCGGGCTGTTCGGCGGACAGGTCGCGGCACAGGCGCTGCGGGCAGCTGCGGAGACTGTGCCGGACGGCCGACATCCGCACTCCCTGCACGGCTACTTCCTCAGCCGCGGTGACGCGGCACGGCGGGTGCTGCTGACCGTGAATCGTGATCGGGACGGCGGTTCCTACTCCAATCGCCGGGTGATCGCCGTGCAGAACGGCAAGGTCATCTTCAACATGGCCGCGTCCTTTCATATCAGCGAAGAGGGCTCGGACTACCAGGCGCACCACATGCCGGATGTGGAAGCGCCCGAGGATCTGCCCGACCAGCCGCGCTGGCACCGCATGCATGGCGTGGAGATCCGGCTCCCGCGCCAGCCGCAACCGGGCCAGCAGTGGCCGTCCCGGATGTGGATCAGGTCCAGGCACAAGCTCGACGGCGACATGACGCACGCGTGCGCGCTTGCCTATGTCTCGGACATGTTTACCGGCCTCGCGGCTGCTCCTGGCATCGCCATCGCGGGCCCGCTGACGAGCATCGATCACTCCGTCTGGTTCTTCCGCAAGGCTGTGCTTGACGACTGGGTGCTGATGGACCTTCAGCCAGAGTCCACCGCCGGCGGGCGCGGCATGTACACGGGCCGGATCTTCAGCCGCGATGGGACGCTCGCGGCCGGGATCGCGCAGGAGACACTCTTCCGGCCTGGCATCGCGCGTACCTGACACGCTCGGGCACTGACCCAGAGATCGCGCACCTAGGACCGCGAGGCCAGAGCTAGTAGCCTGCCTTTAGCTAATTTGCGCTGCTCGGCAGGAGGGTCCGTCATGTCCGACTCGCTCTGGATCATCGGCGTGGCGATGACCAAGTTCATGCGCTACAAGGACAAGGACCTCATCGACCTTGGCAGCGAGGCGGCGACCGCTGCGCTGGCCGACGCTGGCCTGACAATCTTCGATGCGGACATCCTGGCCGCTGGCTGCCTGTATGACACCAACGGCGTCGGGCAGCGACTCCAGAAGCAGATCGGGCAGACCGGGATCCCGGTATACAACGTCACCAACGCGTGCGCGACCGGCGCGACGGCGTTCCGGGTGGCTGCCATGGCGATCAAGGCCGGCGAGGCGAGCATCGGACTGGCGGTCGGCCTGGAGCAGATGGGCAAAGTCGGCCTGCTGGGTGCCCGGCCGACCCAGAAGGACAAGCCGTACGAGCCGGCCGGGCGTTACGGCGCTGTCGGTCCAGTCGAGGGGATCCTGGGCACCAGTCTCATGCCGGGGACGTTCGCTCAGTCCGGCATGGAGTACGCCTACCAGCACGACGGCGTTGGGTTCGAGCAGTTCGCGAAAGTCGCTGAGAAGAACCACGCGCACTCGACGCTGAACCCGCTAGCGCAGTACCAGAAGGCGTTCTCCCTCGAGGAAATCATGACCTCCGAGATGATCGCGTACCCGAACACGCTGCTCATGTGCTGCCCCACCGGTGACGGCGCCGCCGCCGCCGTGCTGTGCAGCGGCGATCGGCTGAGCTCGCTCCCGGACGAGGTACGCGCCCGCGCCGTCAAGGTGTCGGCGTCTGTCATGACCAGCGACCCATACGTCGATGGCGGGTCGGTCCAGTTCGACGTCAACACGCTGACGCGCAAGGCTGCCGATAAGGCGTATGAGCAGGCTGGTGTAGACCCGCAAGACCTCGACCTGGTTGAGCTCCACGACTGCTTCGCCACCGCCGAACTACGCCACTACGACAACCTGCGCCTGTGCCCGGATGGCGGGGCGGGCGAATGGATCGACAAGCGCGGTCCGTGGCGCGACGGGCAGATCCCGGTGAACGTTTCGGGCGGGCTGCTCTCGAAAGGACATCCGCTCGGCGCGACCGGTATCGCCAACATCTACGAGGTAGCCACGCATCTGCGCGGCGAGGCCGGCGACCGGCAGATCCACGGCGCCAAGGTAGGGCTCACGCACGTCATCGGACTTGGCAGCGCCTGCGCCGTGCACGTCCTGGAGAAGTCAGCCGCATGAGCGGCGGCCCCGGGAATCTGCGCCCTATTCCAGGCCGGATCCCGGACCCGGCCGGCGCGTACGACCTGGCCGCGCTGGGTTACACCGAGCAGGAGTTTTTGCTCGAGGGCACCGCCAGCAGCTACCGCCTGATTGGTGAGCGCACCACCGACGGACGCTGGTCGGTCGAGCGGGCCGATCGGGCGCCGTTCGCTACCAGGGTCATTGTGCGCCGGCCGGCCGACGACACAGGCTACAGCGGCACCGTCGTGGTCGAGTGGCTGAACGTCTCCGGCGGATTGGATGCGGCACCCGACTGGATGCTGTCGCATACGCACCTGTTGCGCCGGGGTCATGCCTGGGCGGGGGTCTCGGCGCAGCGGGCCGGGATCGAAGGCGGCGGACTCGTACCCGGCATGCATCTCAAGGCGGCACATCCGCAGCGCTACGCAGCGCTGTCGCATCCAGGCGACGCCTGGTCGTTTGACATCTTCAGCCAGGCGGGCCGAGCCCTTGCCGAGCTTGCCGAGCTGTCCTCGGCCACGGCCGGCCAGACCACACCGCGCGTGCTCGCTAGCGGCCACTCTCAGTCGGGCGCGTTCCTGGTCACGTACGTGAACGCGGTCGACCCACTCGCCGCCGTCTTCGACGGATTTCTCGTGCACGGGCGCACGGGCACCGGCGCGGCGCTGGACACTGGCTTCCAGCCGGCGGCTGGCACGCAGGCTGAGCGCATCCGCGATGACCTGCGCGTCCCGGTGATCGTGCTCCAGACCGAAACTGACGTGACGCTGCTCGGCAGCGGGCTCGCTCAGCAACCCGACAGCGATCTGCTGCGCAACTGGGAGATCGCCGGCGCGGCGCACGCCGACACCTATCTGCTGTTCGCGAGCGGCCAGGACGACGGTGCGCTGCCGCCGGCCAGGCTGGCCGAGCTGATGCGGCCAACCACCGACATCCTGATGGGCCACACGGAGTACCCGGTCAATAGCGGCCCGCAGCACCACTACGTGGAGTGCGCGGCCATCGAGCAGCTCGACGGCTGGGTGGCTGGCCGCACCAAACCTCCCCCAGCGCCGAGACTCCAGGTCACCGCCGACGGCAGGGAACTCCGCCGAGACGACCTCGGTATCGCCGCTGGCGGCATTCGCACGCCGTGGATGGACGTGCCGGTGGCCATCCTGTCGGGAACGGGGCAGCGGGGCGAGATGTTCGCGTTCCTGTTCGGCACGACGGCGCAGCTCAGCGACGCCGATCGGGCGCGACTGTATCCCGGCGGCAAGGCGGACTATCTGGCCAGGTTCGAATCCTCGCTCGCGGCCGCGATCGAGGCCGGATTCCTTTTGCATGACGACCGGGCCGAGATCCTGTCCCTCGCGGCCGCGTCCTGGCTCGGTTAATCCGCCGCCTGGCTTACCCTCATTAGTCCGGATCTAGGCGCTTCGCGAGCACGCTCGGGTGACGCTCACGTTCCGTAGTAATGACATTTCAGTCTTACCCCGTATTCTGGTCTGACAGGGCAAAAGGCCCAGGTTGTAGGCATGGCCTTGCACCAAGGCGAACATCGAGTGGAGGCCGAATGCGCCTGGGCAGGTTCAAGATCCTTGCCCTGGTTCTGGGTGGTATCACCGTGACTGTCGCCATCGGTACGGGTTTTATCCTCAGCTCCGGGCCTGGCCGCGCCGCCCAGACGCAGCTGCGCACCGCCGCGCCGGGCGTGACGGCGACGGTTGGCGCCCTGTTCGTTCGCACGACCTCGGGCCAGCTCGGAAAGCACTTCTGTACGGGTAGCGTCGTCGACAGTCCGGCCGGCGACCTGGTGATCACGGCCGCCCACTGCCTCATCAACCGCACCGCCAACCAGGTGGCTTTCATCCCGGAGTACGCCCACGGGAAGGGCCCTTACGGCGTGTGGACAGCTACCAAGATCATCGAAGACCCTGAGTGGACGTCGCTGGGCGATCCCGATGACGACTTCGCCTTCCTTGTCGTCCACAAGCCAGGGTCAAAGGCGGCCATCCAGACGCTCACCGGTGGCGAGGTCCTGGGCGTCGGCGCGCGGGCCGGGTGGACGGTTAAGGTCGCCGGCTACCCCGACACCCTAGACGCGCCGATTACTTGCGAGAACCTGGCGCGCGACTTCAGCCCGACACAGTTCGAGTTCGACTGCGGTGGCTTCACGAACGGCACCAGCGGCAGCCCGCTGCTTGCGACGGCCGGCCCGCTCGGGGAAACCGTGATCGGCGTGATCGGCGGCTACCAGCAGGGCGGGGTCACGGCGTCGGTGTCATACGCAGCAAAGTTCAGCGCCCGCATGACGGCGCTCTACCAGACTGCCATCGCCGCAGCGGGCAGCTAGCCTCCTCGCGGCGCGGTAATGTCAGCCGCAGCGGTTCACGCACGCGAACTGACCGGGGGCATGCGCGTGAGTCCAGTCGACGAAATCCGCGCTCAGGCGCTCGAAGTAGCGGCCGGCTGGTCGCCGCCTGACCAGCCCGACTCGTGGCGCCTCACGGCCGCGCTGTTCACCATGATCGCTGGGCACGATGAGTTGCTGGCCGCGCTGGCCGTACTGCCGCCCGAGCGGCTGCCCGCGCTGCTCGCGAGCGCCGCCTTCACGTTACTTGTCCGGCGTGCCGAGCCGACGCCGCTGTCCCGCTATTTCCCGGTGGCCGGCCGGCCGCAGCCGCCGCTCGACGACGGCTTCGGCCCGGCGGCGGCCGACTTCGCGTCGGCCCGACTGCCCGACATCATGGCCGTCTGCGCAAGCCACCGCTACCAGATGAATGAGGTGGCGCGCTGCACGCAGATCGCGCTCGGCATAGCCGCCGTCCATGGACATGAGCCGATCGCGCTTATCGACCTTGGCACCGGCGCTGGCCTCGGCCTCAACCTCGACCGGTACCGGTACGAGATTGATGGGCAGGGAACGGGGCCGCCCGCTGCTGGTCTCACGCTGACGTGTGAGGCGCGTGGCGACCGCCGCCCGCCCCG
>Ga0126373_10004345_pt1 | contig 10832 bp, 7 predicted proteins | sample PanSoiMetPlot_11_FD_92545 | JGI IMG/M metagenome (GOLD analysis project Ga0126373, IMG submission 92545) | Tropical forest soil microbial communities from Panama - MetaG Plot_11 | ecosystem: Environmental > Terrestrial > Soil > Tropical forest > Bulk soil | place: Panama | collected 2016-02-17
AACAGCGATCGTTTCGTCCTTCTTCTTGTCCAAACCGTACGCCAGCGCCGCCGCCGTCGGTTCGTTGATGATGCGGAGAACTTCCATTCCTGCAATCTCGCCCGCTTGCTTCGTCGCTTGCCGCTGCGCGTCATTGAAGTACGCCGGCACGGTAATCACAGCCTTCGTGACTTTCTCTCCGAGAAAATCCTCCGCGGCGCTCTTGAGTTTCTGCAAAATCATCGCCGAAATTTCCGGCGGACTGTACGATTTGCCCGCGATCTCCACGCGCGCGTCATCATGCGGGCCCCGCACGACCTTGTACGGGAGCCGCTTCGTCTCGTCGCCGACCTCATCGTACCGGCGCCCCATGAATCGCTTGATCGAATAAACGGTGTTCTCCGGGTTGGTCACGGCCTGGCGCTTCGCCACTTGGCCCACCAGGCGCTCTCCAGATTTTGTGATGCCCACGACGGATGGCGTCGTGCGCGCCCCTTCCTGGTTTGGGATTACCGCCGGCTCGCCGCCTTGCATCACAGCGACGACCGAGTTCGTCGTCCCCAAGTCGATACCAATGATCTTACTCATTGTTTACTGCCTCCTGATTGTTCGAGCCTATAAGCCAGCTCAATGATTGCTATGTGCTTCACGGACTGCATTCTACACATTGAGCATGTCATTGTCAAGTTTGTTGAATGTGTCTATATCGCTATGAATCCGTGCCACTTATCTAGCCCTTGGCAGCAGTCGCCTCATCTTTGCTTTCCCTTGATTCCAACCCGCCGCAGATTCGTCTAACCTCTTGCTCAAGACTCGCATCCTAGAAACTTGCCGTTGCCTGTGCGCCTTTCGCGTCATCGCTCGCGATTTTGCGCTCTATGCTCGGCGAATCGCGTAGAATGCCTTCGAGTCGAAGCATTTGCCAAGAGAGGACGAGTCGCCCATGAATTTGCGCCGTTGTTTACTGCCCATTCTCACCGGAGCCGCGCTCGTCATCGGGGCGCTTTCAGTCCCCTCTCTTCGCGCGGCCGCTCAGAGCCATGCCGACGACGAAGCCCAGCTGGCAGCGGAAAAGTCGCTCGGCTCACCTTCGGCCCCCATCAAGCTCATCGTTTATGACGACTACGAGTGCCCCGCCTGCGGCGCATTCTACGAACAGACCCTGCGTCCAATGATCGATACCTATGTTGCAGAGGGCAAAGTCTATCTGGTCCATCGCGATTTTCCGCTTCCCATGCACCAATACTCACGCCAGGCGGCCCGCTGGGTCAACGCCGCAGCCCGTATCGGGAAATTCGAAGCCGTCGAACGCGCCCTTTTTGACAATCAGATGGGTTGGTCGGAATATGGCGCGGAAAACCCCAAAGGAATCATGAAGCCATTCGTGGAGTCAGCTCTCACGCCAGTCGAATTTAAACGCGTTGAGCGCCTCATGCAGGGTTGCGAGTCCAACGACCACGATGAACTAAAGGGCTGCGCTGTCGACACCGAAATCCAGCGTAACATAGCCGCTGGAGATTTAATCCCGATCCGACAAACGCCGACTTTCCAGATCTATTATAAGGGCCAACCCTACCCTCCAGAATCTGGCATGGTGCCCTGGACGCTGCTGAAACAGTTTTTCGATCAAATCCTCAACCAGAAATAATCTATGGCCGCTAACGCGCGCTGGACTTTTGGTCGTGTTCTCTTGCTCGTGGGCCGTCTCGCCCTGGCAGCAATTTTCCTCGCCGCCGCTTACGGCAAGCTCAGCCCATTAACCGCCAAACAATGGACCATCAGTTCACTGAAAATCACTCCAGCATCGCTGAATCTGTCGATGACGTTCTTCGCCATGCAGATCAGTTCCTACCAGATGTTTCCTGACTGGTCAGTCAGCCCCATCGCCCACACTTTGCCTTGGATTGAAATCGCCTTGGGCATTTTCCTCCTCACAGGTCTTGCCTTGCGATACGTGGGAGTCATAGCAACTGTCTTTTTCGCAGCATTTTGGGCGCTGATTATTCGGTCTTACGCTCTGCATCTCGGCATCAATTGCGGCTGCTTCGGCCCGAACGAAAAGCTCACGGGCTGGCGAGTGGTCGAGGACGGAGGCTTTTTTGCTCTCGGCCTCGTCGTCACCATCGGCGCATTCATTCTTCATCGCCGGAATCGCGTCGCCGTCTCCGCCCTCCCCCAACCCGAGTTGCCCGCCCGCTAGTTTCCCTATCCCTGCTCACGATTGCGTCGTATCATTCACGGACATTTTCTAAGGAGAGAATGCCATGCTCCCGAAAAGCAGATTCTTGCCGGTGTTGATTCCCGTTTTCGCAATACTGGCTTCCGCCGCTTTCGCGGCTGACACTCCCGCTCCGTTTGCGCTTCACGAAATCGCTCCCGGTGTCTGGGCTGCCATCGACAATCCCGCCGCTAAAGCTGCGCGCGCCGGAGCCAACGCCGGATTCGTCATCGGCAGCGACAGCGTCCTCGTGGTCGACACTTTCGAGAATCCCGACGCCGCGAAAGAACTCCTCAATCAGATTCGCCAGAAAACGAATCTCCCCATTCGCTTCGTTGTGAACACGCACTATCACCTCGACCACGTTGCTGGAAATAATACTTTCATCGCGGCTGGAGCGACTGTGCTCGCGCAACAAAACGTCCGCGTCTGGGAACGTACCGAAAACAAAAAATTCTTCGGCGCCAAGATCACTGACGAACAAAAAAACATGGTGGAATCGCTCGGCCTGCCTTCAATTACCTACGCTGACGGTGTCACACTTTTCCTCGGCACCCGCCAAGTCATCGTCCGTTCTTTCCCCGGACACACCGGCGGCGACAGTGCCGTGTTCATACCAGACGCCAACGTCGTTTTCTGCGGCGACCTCTTTTGGAACCACACCTTGCCGAATCTGATCGATGCTTCCACTAAACCCTGGATCGAGACTCTTGACGCCGGCATCCAGCACCACTCTGACGCGATTTTTGTTCCCGGTCATGGCGAGGTGGGACACGTTCAAGACGTCCGCGACTTCCGCGATTTCCTTGCCGACCTGCGAAGTGATGTCGCCCAGGCGCAAGCCGCGGGGAAAACAGACGACGCTCTCACTGAGGTCGTTTTGCCTGAGATTCAGCAGAAGTACGGCAAGTGGGACTTCATCGGCTTTGCGAAGCCCGCCATTCACTACACGGACCTCGAACTGCGCGGCCAAAAACGCATACCGCAGCCGCCGGCTGACTGAGGCCACAGACTTGCTCTAGCAAAGATTCTGGAAAATTAATTCTCGGGCGAGTGATGCGTTCCGTGCCGGGGTTCTTCTCGGTCGGTGCGAATAATCATGCTAACCAGAGGAACTTCCAGAATTTCGTTGTTTCCCTGCGTTCCTTGCAGTTTTTGCGGCTTCCACGGGCTGATCCAGTAATCGATCGTCAGCCACAGGCTGTACGACGGGCGTGAAAAACCAAGACAGAGCGCCGTGCCGAAAGCAACCCACAGGATGTTCTTTTGCACGTACGAAAGGTGCGTCAACGGAGGAATGAAAAGGGAAGGGATGAAAAACGCCAGAAAAACCGCCGCTGACAGCGCGTAGTCCAAATACATTGCGCCCGCGTAATAGCCGGATTCCGGATAGAAAGAGAGTCCGCAAACAGGGCATTCATCGCGGATTTTGAAAAAACTGGAGAACAGCCGGCCGTCTCCACAGTTCGGACAGCGAAAACGGAGCCCGCTCTTCAGCGCCTGCGAAAAGGGTGGCCTCTTCATGGTTACTACCCCCAAACTCGCCTGAGCCTACGAGCGAAATCTCAACCTGCTCCATTATAACTCGCCGCGACCGAGTTGTCTGGCGCGGAATTTGCATCGTTTGGGACCGCGCCGAGGTGCTAAGTTGTGGACTCCACCCGTTTCACTTCTACAACCTTTTGATTCGTCGGCGGCCCGGCGAGTTTCGTGCTTTTTCTGTTATTTCGCTAATGCCCTGTGGAAAAGGAAAAGCGTCTAGTGCAGTTTGGCGTATTCTGCTTTCGCCTGTTGAAGAACCGGGATGTCGGCGTCCGCATCCTTCCAGTACGCGAAGAAATCCTGATAGCCAGTTCGCGCCCCTGCCGTGTCTCCCGACATTGCTCGTGCTCTCGCCACACCCAGCATCGCCAATGGATATGTTCCACTGAGAGCGTTGAGGCCGCGGTGGTCGAGCACAGCCTGAAAATCCGTTACCGCATCCTTGCCGTCTTTCGCCTCCAAATTCGCTAGACCGTGCAAATAGGAGTATTCGGCCTCCGACGACGATAGCGTATACAGCGCGAGTGGCTGAAGATCCGTCAAGGCTTGCTGCGCGTCATGGCGATCCAGCGCAAGCAGTGCGCGCCAACCCGGCGCAACAAGGCTATTCAACTCAAAGTTCTTGGGATCCTCCTTCAAGGCGGCGTCCAGACCCTTCTCGCTTCCTGCGACGTCGCCACAAGCGGCCAGCAGCTCAGCGCCGCTCGAATTCGTCTGATCCGGATCAAGCGCAAGCACCTTCTCGGCATCAGCACGCCCTTGCTGTACAAAACCATACGGACACTCCATAGAAGCGCGCTGAGACAGCACGCTGATCGTTAACTCTTTCGATGGGCGTATTCCTCCGGCGCCTGCCAGCGCCATTGCCAGCAGCTTATTCGCTTCGGCTACCTTTCCTAGGGCAACGTCGACGTTCAGTTGGATGATACCGGCTGCCTGAGGATATTTCGGCAGTATCCAATCCAGCTGTTTCTTCTGCGCCGCCGCATCGTTCTGCAGATACGCGATCTTCCATAACAATTGATGGTAACCCTCGCCATCAGGAAATTTCGCCAGCCCTTTTGCGACTACTGCCTTGGCCTCGTCGAATCGATCGCGATCGATGTATGCGTTTGCCAACTGGCTCGTCCCGATCGCATTGTCCGGAACAAGTTGCAGTGCGGTTGACTCTTGTTGCGTTCCGTCCTCGAGCCTTCCCTCCTCCAAATAAATGTTCCCTAGGTTGATCCAGGGGACGTCGTCACGCGGATAGGTCTGCTCCCAAAGCAAGTACGTTTGTTCCGCCTTCGCGAAGTCGCCATCTACGAATTGGTAGTAATGAGAGTCGATGTAGAGTTTTTCGCGCTCGCTGGCGCGATCCCGCAGAGCAAAAGCCTTTCGCATGTTTTCCTTGGCGTTCCCACCGCTGCCCAGATTTGAATAGACTGTGCCAAGCGTCGCATAGGCCATCGCGAAATTTGGATCGAGCCCAACCGCTTGTTGTAACAGCGGGATCTCCTCCGATGCTTCGCCCATGTCCAAGTCTTTCCGTGCCAGCGAATAATCCTTCAACGCGTCCAGCGAACTCGTCGTCGCCATCTCGACTGGCGTGTCAAACTTCTGAACCATTGCTAGCGACTCGCCTAGCTTGGAGCGCATATGTGACGCCAGCTGTCCAAGCGCTGGCAGGACCTTGTCCTTGCCGCTTGCATCTTCCTCCACACTCGCCAGCGACGCGCCCGAATCGCAATTCACCGCATCGAGCGTCAGCGCATACTGCCCTCCGATGCCCGCGATGGTTCCATCAAGCACCGCCCGGCTGCCATTCCGCTGGCACACCTGCCGCGCCAGATCCGGCGTCATCCGCGCGTTTGCAGGCTGCTCCATAAATCCCAGCGTTTGCTGAACTGCCGTGTCAGAAACCACATTCAGGTACGGTGACTCCGCCAGTTTTGCCGCCAGTGCCTCACGCAGCGAACCGTCGAAAACGGAATCCCCTGTCGTGTTCACAAAATCCGCCAGCACAATCGAATCTTTCGTCGTAAGCATCGGCTTGCGCTGCTCATAGAAGTACCAGCCCGCCGCAATCGCCACGGCGACGATTGCGCCGATCGCTGTGAACAGCGGCCATCGCCTCTTCGCGCCCGCGGCAACACTCATCGGCGCCGTAACTCCCGTCGCCGGCGTGAACGCCGAGCTGATGCGCGATGGACCTGAAGAATGCGCCGATGCGTCAGCCTCGTCCGCCGCCGTTTCTCTCACTGCCGGTCGCGCGCCTGTGCGCCCCGAATCCGTGTCGCGCTTCAGCCGCGCCAAGTCCGCGCGCATATCCGAAGCGTGCTGATATCTGAGGTTCCGGTCTTTTTCCAACGCCTTGCCGATAATCTCTTCGAGCTTTTCGGGAATATCCGGATTCGCACGGCTCGCCGCCGCCGGATCGCGGTTCAGAATCGCTTCCTGAATCACACCTGTCGTATTGCCTGTAAATGCCTGCCGACCCGTCGCCATTTCGTATAGCACTAAGCCAAACGAAAAAAGGTCCGTTCGCGCATCCAGCGTTTCTCCGCGCACCTGCTCGGGAGACATATACGCGACTGTGCCCAGCGCTGTCCCAGGACTCGTCAGGAGCGCCTCAGCCGCATCTGCAGTAGGCGAGCCTGAAGTATTTTCCAAATCCGCCGTCGTCGTGGTCGTGAGCTTCGCCAAGCCAAAATCGAGAATCTTCGCGTGTCCGCGATCCGTCACGAAAATGTTTGCTGGTTTGATGTCCCGGTGGACAATTCCCTTGCCGTGCGCTGCGTCCAAAGCGTCTGCGATTTCAGCACTCAGCTCTAGCGTTATGTCTGTGGGCAGCGACCGTCCGCCAATGCGGTTGCGCAGCGTTTGGCCTTCCAAATATTGCATGGCGATAAATAACTTCCCGTCCTGCTCGCCAATTTCGTAAATGGTGCAAATATTTGGATGGTCAAGCGCCGAGGCCGTGCGCGCCTCGCGTTGGAATCTCTCCAGCGCCTGCTTGTCGTCAGCCAGCGCATCGGGCAGGAACTTCAGCGCAACGAATCGGCCGAGCTTCGTATCCTCAGCCCTGTACACCACACCCATCCCGCCCCCACCGAGCTTCTCGGCGATGCGGTAATGGCTGATCGTTTTACCGATGAAAGATTCCGCCTGTGGCACTGACGCATCTTACGGTCGCCTCACCGAGCAAGTCAACGCAAGCGAACGTACGAGCACTGGTCTCTAATGCTTTGACTTTCTGGCCGCGCTGAAACTATCATAGCCGCGACGTTCAGAGGGCCTGCAAGTGATTCGAACGGCTCGTCAAACTCGGCTCGCATCGCGGTTCCTTCCTTATATTTCCCATTTCGCATTTCGCAGGAGGTGCATTCATGTCGTCTAGTGACGATAAGCCGCGTCCGAACAGCAACGGAAAGCCGGACGGTTCGCGTGCCAAGGATCCCGCCAAAGATCCTAAGACCAAAAAGAGTGGCGCAGACCTTTCCCGTCGCAGTTTCATCAAAGGCGCGGGCATCGCGAGCGTAGCCGCATCCGCGGGCGCTCTTCTCGCCGACCGCGTCGTCGAAGCTCTGCCGCTGCCGCCGACCGAAGGCTCCGCAGCAGGCGTCGTCGGCCCGGGCGAAGTTCCTGTCACGCTGAGAATCAATGGCAAGATGCAAACCCTGAAAATCGAGCCTCGCGTCATGCTCCTCGATGCTCTGCGAAATCATCTCGATCTGACGGGCGCAAAGAAAGTTTGCGACCGTGCCACTTGCGGCGCCTGCACCGTCCACATCGACGGGCGCGCCGTCTACTCCTGCACCACGCTCGCCATCGACGTCCAGGGGCGCGAGATCACCACCATCGAGGGTCTCGGTACCGCCGAGCATCTGAGCCCGATGTCCGAAGCCTTCTGGAACAACGACGCGCAACAGTGCGGCTTCTGCACTCCCGGATTCGTGATGGCCTGCACCGCTTATCTTGACCACGAACCGCATCCCACGCGCGAAGGCCTTGAAAGATCGCTCGGCGGAAATCTTTGCCGCTGCGGCACCTACATGGGAATCAAAGACGCTGTCCTCGAAGCGGCTAAATCATCCAAAGCGAAAGGAGCGCGAGCCTAATGGCTGACTATCACTGGCCTCCCGCAGATCACCGCGCGCTCATCGGCAAGCGCATCAAGAGAATTGACGGACCCCAGAAATCTTCTGGCGACGCCAAATATTCCTATGACATCAATCGCCCCGGAATGCTCTGGGGCAAAATGGCAACCTCACCGTATGCTCACGCCAAAATCACCAAAATCGACACCAGCGCCGCCGAAGCTATGCCCGGCGTGAAAGGCGTCGTCACAATCGTGCCTGAAGGTCAGGAAGTCTTCTGGGCCGGCCAGGAAATTGTCGCCGTCGCCGCGGACACCGAAGAACGCGCTGAATCCGCCGCGGACGCCGTGAAAATAGAATACCAACAGCTGCCTTATCTCGTTGCCGACACCAACCCTCAGCAAGCCGGTGCGCAATACACGAAAGAACTCGCCAACAACGTTAAGGGCAACCCTGATCAGGCCTTCCAACAGGCCGAAGTTGTCAGCGAGGGCGACTACGGCATCCCTGTCATCACCCACTGCTGTCTCGAAACTCACGGCCAAGTCACCGAATGGAACGGCGATGATTTGACCGTCTGGGCGTCCACCCAAGGCGTGAGCGACATGGCTAGCGAATACGTTGGCGGTCTCGGCGAGCAAGGCATCAAGATTGCCGCAAACAATGTTCACGTCGTCACTCAATACATGGGCGGTGGATTCGGCAGCAAATTCGCCGCCGATTCCTGGGGCATCGCTTGCGCTCAGCTCTCCAAGAAAACTGGTCGGCCCGTGAAAATGATGCTTGAGCGCGACCACGAACTCATGGTCGCCGGTTGCCGCCCGTCCATGCATGCGCATGTAAAAGTCGGCGCAAAACGCGACGGAACCCTAGTGGCCTGGGATTCCGACACTTGGGGCACGCAAGGCCCGCAAGCCGAAGGCTCGCCGACGCTTCCTTACGTTTTGCAAGTCCCGAACGTCCGCGCCAAATACACCGCCGTGCTAACCAACATCGGCCCGGCCCGCGCCTGGCGCGCACCCAATCATCCCCAAATGGCCCTTATCTCGAATGGCGCTATGGAAGACCTCGCTGCCAAACTCAACATGGACCCTGTCGATTTCTATCTCAAGAACATCGACTTGGCTGGCGCGCATGCAAAAATCTACCGCGATGAATTCGCTAAAGCCTCCGAATTGATGGACTGGAAGTCCAAATGGCACCCGCGCGGCCAGGGCTCCGGCACAATCAAGCGCGGCCTCGGCCTCTCCATCCACACTTGGGGCGGCCGCGGCAACATGAGCAATTGCCAAGTCGTCATTCATCCTGACGGCTCCGTCGAAACCAACATTGGCAGCCAGGATCTTGGCACCGGCACGCGCACCGTCATCAACATCGTCACCGCCGAGACTCTCGGCCTTCCGCTCGGCGGCGTCAAAGTCAATCTCGGCGACAACAAATATCCACCCGCCGGCGCTTCTGGCGGTTCCACCACGGTCAGCGGCGTCAGCACTTCCACCCGCATGGCCGCAACCGCCGCGTTGAACGATCTTCTCGCCAAAGTCGCTCCATCTCTCGGAACAACTCCAGACAAGCTCGAAGCCTGGAACGGCAAGATTCAAGTCGTCGGCGATCCTTCGAAATCCATTCCGTGGAAGCAAGCCTGCGCCAAACTGGGCACTGCTTCCGTCACCGGCACGGGCCGCACCAATAATGCCCTCATGTCCAGCGGCGTCGGCGGCGTTCAGATGAGCGAGGTCGAAGTTGACACCGAAACCGGCATCGTCCGCATGATCAAGCACGTCGCCGTTCAGGACTGCGGCCTTGTCATCGACGTCAAAACCGCCGAGAGCCAGCTCTACGGCGCGTCGATCATGGGCATCTGCTACGCGATCTATGAAGAAAAAATCATGGATCAGGCAACGGGCCGCTGCCTGAATCCCAACATGGAGTTCTACAAACTCGCCAGCATCGCCGACATCGGAGAAATCGTCGTCCACATGATGCAGGGTCCCGGCTACGACGAGCGCGGCACCATCGGCCTCGGCGAGCCGCCTGTCATTTCGCCCGGCGCGGCCATCTCCAACGCTGTCGCCAACGCCATCGGCGTTCGCGTTCCTGAACTTCCGCTCACGCCAGACCGCGTCCTCGCCGCTCTCGGTAAAGGAGGTGTCGCCTAAATGGACGCTTTCGAATACGCAAGCCCCTCAACCGTCAAAGAAGCCATCGCGCTGCTCGGTTCCGATTGGGAGTCCGCCACCGTCTTTGGAGGCGGCACCGATCTGCTCTCGTTGCTTAAAGACGACATCGAGGAAACTAAGCGCCTCGTCAACATCAAGAGGATTGGCGCTCTTCACGCGATCCAGAACGTCAATGGCGGCCTGCGCGTCGGCGCCGCGGTCACCATCGAACAGTTGCTCTTGGCATCCGACGTTCGCAAAAATTTCCCCTCCATCACCGACGCCGCCGAAGGCATTCGCAGTCCTCAGCTTCACAACATGAGCACCGTCGGCGGATGGATCTGCCAGCGCCCGCGCTGCTGGTACTACCGCCAGGGCTTCGGCCTCCTGGCGCTCGACGCCAACGGAAAATCTCTCGTCGAGCAAGGCGACAATCGCTACCATGCCATCTTCGGAAATTCGGGGCCCGCCAAATTCATCAGCCCTTCGAGTTTGGGCCCTGTGCTTCTCGCGCTCGATGGCAGAATCCACATCGAAGGTCCGAACGGGCCGCGCGACATCGCCGCTCGCGAGTTTTTCGTAACTCCGCAAAAGCAGGGCGACCGCGAACTAGCTCTCGCCCCCAATGAAATTGTTACGGAAATCTCAATTCCCGCCTCATCGCGAGCAATGCGCAACGGCTGGTACGAAGTGCGCCCGAAGGAAGGCCTCGATTGGCCGCTTACCTCCGCGGCCGTCGCGCTCAAAATGAGCGGCGACACCGTCCAAAGCGCTCGCATCGTCATGGGTCACGTCGCGCCCACACCCTGGCCCGCCGATGACGCGGCGAAATCGCTCGAGGGCAAAACCATCACC
>Ga0126373_10004346_pt1 | contig 10831 bp, 10 predicted proteins | sample PanSoiMetPlot_11_FD_92545 | JGI IMG/M metagenome (GOLD analysis project Ga0126373, IMG submission 92545) | Tropical forest soil microbial communities from Panama - MetaG Plot_11 | ecosystem: Environmental > Terrestrial > Soil > Tropical forest > Bulk soil | place: Panama | collected 2016-02-17
ACGATAAGCCAATAGCGCGCCGACCGAGGCGATCAGCGCGAAGATAGCGACCGGCATCATCTCGGGAGCACAAGCGACCCGCATTGGCCCCGGAAGAAAACGCAGCGCGTCACCCTGACAAAATGAGTAAGTGGCAGTGCTTCCCCGATCGTGCGCGCCCACCCGGGCATTCCCTCGAAGGGAAACATAAAACCCGACAGCAGCATCGACGGCAGATAAAAGATGGCTGCGTTGGTCAAACGAGCGGGTCAACCGGATCCCGGGGCTACACCGAAAGCAACACCCCCAGCCACGCAATTTGGTCACCCGCATTGTTCCTCGGGAGCGTCACGCCGCCAGCCTCTGCAATCCGTATTCGTGATGGAGTCCGCCCAAGCTGGGATTGGCCACGACTTGGTGACCGAGTTCAAGCCAGACCGAAATGTTTTTCCGTGGCAAGCTCATCAAGAAAAACCGCCGTGGAAGGAGAAAAATTGCGCTCGTCGCATCCAAGAACTGTATGTGGCACAACCCGACCTTCGCTAAAACCATTTGCAATCTGATATTGCCAGGTAGGAAGGCGGCATATGTCGAATCGTGGCGCGGGCACAGCTATCGGCGCGGCAAACGGCCGCCTGGTCGAACAAGACTAACGGCTCGGGGAAAGTTGGCGGTTTGAGAAAGCTGTCTGTCATTCTTCTTGTGGCTGCCTATGTCTGAGAGTTCCAACGATTCTGGTCGCGGGATCGTGGACAGAAGCCAAAGTACACATAACAAGGGTGCCCAAGTCCGGTCGCAACATCCGAACAGAAGGCGGACTCTTCGCCGATTCTTTGAACTTGGCATACTGATCAAGGGCATCGACGGTGGTCTCGAGCTCCTGGGCGGGCTTCTGCTTCTGTTTCTTACACCGGCCACGATTACTGGGATCCTTTTCTTTTTCATTAGCGGGGAATTGAAAGAGGATCCGACCGACCTTGTCGCAAACCTTCTTCTCCGTACCACTGGACAGGTTGTTCAGGCCAAGCTGCCGGCGAGCCTGTTCCTCATTGTCCACGGAGCGGTAAAATTGTTGCTGGTTGCCGGACTCGCTGCAAATAAACTCTGGTCATACCCGACGGCTATTGCCGTGTTTGCCGGGTTTACCACGTATCAGATCTTCCAACTCTGGCATCAGAGTTCTCTGTTCTTAGGAACGGTCACGCTCCTGGACATAGTCGTCGTTCTTTTAGTCCTTGGGGAATATAGACAGGTGACGATGGCCAGATCGCCTTGCGCTATGAGAACGCGTTGATATTCTTCGGAGTGCGGCTGTCATTGCGATTTCCCTTATCGGCTCAGGAAGTCGCACGCGTTGAAACAACGTGAGAAAAGAGGCGGCCTCTGCAGGAGGGTCCTACTCCACTCATGCGTCGAGGCGTGTTGATCGCAGGGATCGCAGCAGCGGTGCTCGGGAGCGTTGTTGTTTGTCATCGTGTTCTGGCGGAGCGGCAGCCGCCATTGCCGCCGTCGGCATCGTCGTCGTCAGTTTATAACCCCTACCCGCGGGGTATTCTTCCGTCTGATTTAGATTCAGAGATAGGGAGGGTTCAGCGGGAAATTCGGACAATTTTCAATGAAGCAATTACAGAGTGGCGCACATTGCCGCCGCCGAAGTCCACTGGTAACCCACCGACGCTCCAGGGCAGTGGTTACGAGGAAATGGAAACGCTTGGCAAGCTCTTGAATTTCGACTTGAGCATTTCTCCTTTCAGAAACCAAGCCTGCGCCTCTTGCCACATGCCGTACGCGGGTTTTAGTGGACCAATCCAATCCGTGAATCTGACGATGGTCGCGTATCCGGGGACAGCACACTACCGGGCTGGGAAGCGCACGGCTCAGCGCTACACATATTCCCCCGATTTCCCGGTCCTCGAATACGACTCGGCGCAGGCCGCGTTTTTTGGGGGTAACTTCTTTGATGCGCGCTCGACGGGATACTTGCTGCAGAGCGCCGACGCCGAGCAGGCTCAGCATCCTCCGGTCGATACCCAGGAAATGGGCTTCCCTGATACCGCCTGTATCGCCTACCGATTATCTACGGCAGTGTATCGTCCCCTCTTTGAGCGGGAATGGGGTGATTCGTTCCACATCAAATGGCCTGCCGATACCGAACAGATCTGCGACACCCCCGGTGGCGCCAAGGTATTCGGCACCGGCGCAATGCCAGTGTCGCTGAAGCCGGAAGATCGCAGCAAGGCTAACGACATCTTTGATCACTGGGGATAGTCTATTTCCAAATACGAACGATCACTGCGACTAAGTGCTTTCTCGTCGAAATTCGATGCCTTTCTGGCCGGCAAGTACAAAATGACGGCCGACGAGATGACTGGCTACCAACTGTTCAACGGCAAAGGCAACTGCAACTCCTGCCATCTTGACGGATTGTCAACGACCCTGAAATCGAGTCAGACGGATACAGGCGCTCCTGCCGAGACAAGGCCTCTGTTCACCTGCTTTGGCTATGCCAATCTCGGCCTACCTCTTAATCCTGGGGTGGCCGTGTTCTATCAGACCGCGACAGATGGCTACGGGTTTACACCTAATCCCTACGGTTTCGGTTACCGAGACTTGGGAGTAGGCACGTTTTTGAGGAGTGGCTTCGGCTCCGCTCCCAATCCGAACTCGAACTGGATCCGGTTTGCGCCGAAATCAGACGGTCAGATGCAAACGACTACCACACGTGATGTGGCGATGACGCCGCCACGATGTCCCAGTACCGAGGCGCCGGGCCCCTACTTTCAGAAGGAGTTCTTTCACAACGGCTACATCAAAAGCCTCAAACAACTGGTCCACTTCTACAATACCAGAGACCTGTATGCATATCCTGTTACTTCGGGACATTGTCCACCTGGTAAAACGGAAAAGGTCGATTGTTGGCCGATGCCAGAGGTCCCCGACAACGTCGACATGACGTCTGGCAATCTGGGTTTGACGGACCGGGAGGAAAATCAGATCGTGGCTTTCCTGGAGACACTCACCGACGGCTACACAACACCCTATCCGGACATTGATACCTATACCGGTGCGTGCTCATCTGGCGGTGACCCCTCGATTCAGGGTAATGGGTCGCAGATCCCAGCTCCGCAACCGCTTCCGCCCTGCGCGCAGGCAATATGCGGCGTGGCGCCAACACCCGGACCCAGCCCGATTCCATAGAGCAAAAACCTAGGCGCTGATGGCGGAGGAATCGACTGAATCTGAAATCGCTGCACAAGGAGTACAACCGAATCCCCTTAAATCTCTTTTCTGCGTTAGGGGAGCGTTCGGGTCATGAGTAGCTTGTTCCTGAAGCTGGCGATTTTCGCAACGGTCAGCGGCCTGGTTTCGTCGAGCACAGCGCTTGCCCAGCCACATCATTCCGAGAAAGTCGCGGCCGTCGAGTTCATCCAGAGACCAACGCTCGAATTGGCGCGCGCCGATTTTGCGATCATCCGATGGACCACGTACAACCCCGGAGGCTCAGACGAGCATTTTGGCGTAGTGAACTACGGAACGGATCCAAATCACCTGAGCCAAACAGCAAAATCTCACATCAGGCTCAACCGAGGGCATTCAGAGACGATTTTCCGCGTGCGATTGAGCGGACTGGAACCCTTGACGACTTACTACTACACAGTGACTTCAATGGATGGCAGCTGCAAAAGCGACGGCGAGCCGAGCCCCAAGAGCAAGTTCACCACTCCCGGCTCAGGCGGGAGATTCGTCGCTTACCCTCCGCAATCTGTTGCGCCGACGAGATAGCAATAGCTTCTATGTGAGGCTGCCCCGATTGGGTGGACACTCGGGTTGGGATTGCTCTCCTCAGACGGACTTTCCGAAGTCTCCAGACTCGTATCCACCTTTCTTCATCGGTCTCGTTTTTTCGTCATAACTCTCGCTCATCATAGGGGCGGTGCAGCGGTATCCGCAGCCGATCAATTCCTGCTGGCAGTCGGTGAAGGTCACACACAGAGGCGGTGGACGCTAGTAGTTAACACCCGGTCGGCTGTCCGCTGAGGGTCTGGCCCACCTGGCTTTGTAGCTGAGCGCGCCGAGCGCTCCCCACACCCGCTCAGCAGCAGGGCGCAAAACAACATATCGTTATTTTGATCGACGAAAGATTGGCGAGAACCTTTCAATCAACTCGTCACCTTTCTGATTTAAACGTTTGGCACTGTTGGTATCGCGACAACCGGCGTTATCAGGTCATTTGCTTTTCACGACCCCATCAAAAAACAATGGCTCTTTGGTCCGCTATGTAAAACCGTTCTCACTGCTAATTGCGCAACTTGCCTTCATTCGGAGGGCTCGAAATCGGCCTATCGAGCGATTTCCAAAGTAGGCATGGACGCCTTCGCTTGTAAGGCAAGATACTGTCATTGCCAAGCCCGTCGGGGAGGAATAGCCCGTGTGGGTCCGGATTCGGGCGGTAGGAAGATTCCCTTACGCGGTCCGCAAGGGTTTCGCGGTTCGGAATGCTACCGAGTGGTATCGGAAGGAACCGGCGTGTGGACCAGCTCCCACTAGTGGCATTCAGAAGCGCAGCGTGGGTCAGCGCGCGAATCTCGCGTGTCGGCGCTCCCGCCGGTACCGACCCTTCGGAAAATACCGTCGGCCAGCCGTGAAGACCTTGCCGCCACCGTTCGTTAATTCTGTTTAGCTTTGTTCAGAGTTGTGACCGCTGTTCGTGGCATCAAGCTTATTCGTAATCAGCAGGTCGTCGGTTCGAATCCACGGGTGGCTCCAAAAAAACAAGGGATCCGCGTTGGGGCCGCGGGTCGTCTTCGTCTCGATATCGATCGACCCCGAGCATGAAGGGCCGCCCCAGTTGCTGATATACGCAAAGGCATTCAACGCAAACCGGACGGGATGGCTTTTTCTGAGTGGAAATCCAGCCGACATAGATTCCGCGTTGGCCGCTTTTCACCTCAAACGTGAGCGCGCTTCCGATGGTGAGATCGACCACCTCGAACAGGTACTCCTTATCGGGGCCGATCGACGCACATTCAAGGTCTATAGAAGCGATGTACTGCAGGCCGATTCAGTGCTGGCCGATCTTCGGCGCGCCGGGACCCACGGATAGAGACGTTGGGTAAGTGCCCCAAGAGATCGACCAGGTTCCACTACGAATGGGCGTGGGCGCCTGACGGTGCCTAGCCGTCGCTCGCTTTTACTCGCAGCATCAATAGCTGCCCGACGGCAGCGATTTTCATGGCCAAATCGCTCCGGTCATCGGTCGGAATATGAAGTTCGGCTGACCGACAATTCTAATAGGGTACCTTGTCGGTCTCGTCGCTCGGGAGTCGCTGGCCGGGACAGTTTTCGCGAAGCCATCGCTGGCTCACCTCGGGTGCCAGTAAGCATTGCTGACACGTTGGCTATAAGACTCGGAGACGCCTAGCAGCAAAGCGACGATAGTCTGGCGACTGAAAAGTTTTGTGGGTCCCGTTTAGGGCAAACGTCATCCGCTTTGCCTTGCGAAAACTGGCACGCGCATCCCGCTGGCGCCGGGCTGGTATGAAGTGTTTGGCCGGCGCTACGGTCGGTCTGCAGCCTTTCGTCCATCACCGAACACTCCTCCCACGGCATCCCACACCTCCTCGCAAAACGGCGAGAAAGTGTAACCCATGTGTCCGGTACGATCTGTCACCTATGTGTCGGGTCGCTCATTTTCCAAATTAATGTTTCGAGGCGACCCGGTGGCTTGAGCGCTGATCCTCGTGCGCCCTGATAAGCACGTCGCGTGGGTGGGAAACAGTCCGCACGCCGGGGAGAATACGCACGGTTCTTGAAGGCCTCTTTATGGTCTATGATTGGCATTGTAATGTCCGTTCTAGCCGCTGCAGATCCGCGACCGAGAACCCGGTTGCTGGGAAAAACCGGACTACACGTCTCGGCGCTCGGTGTCGGAACCAACAAATGGCAGCAAGGCAAGAACGACGCGGCGGTGTTCGAGACCTATCGGACGTGTCTGGATAACGGCTTCGCGTTCTTCGACACCGCCGAGATATATGGTTTTGGAAAATCCGAGCGCTTGCTGGGCGAGTGCCTTCGACGCGACGGCCGCCCCGCCATGATCGCCACCAAGTTTGCGCCCTTTATTATCCGCAGTTCGAAGAGGCATTTGCTAAAGGCGCTTGACGCATCCCTAAACCGCCTCGGCGTGGCGAGCATCGATCTTTACTACATCCACTTTCCCCAATTCGGCAATCACTTTGAATTGGCCGACGCGATGGCGGAAGCCGTGCAAGCGGGAAAAGTGCGTCACGTCGGCGTGAGCAATTTTGGCGCTACTCAGATGCGCAGGATCGCAGACCGGCTGGCGCGCGCGAACACACAGCTGGCGGCGAATGAAGTTCACTATAGTCTCCTCCATCGCAACCCCGAGTCCAACGGTGTGCTGGAAGCTTGCCGCGAGGTTGGCGCGAGCCTCGTCGCGTATTTCCCCCTCGCTCGCGGCAAGTTGGCGGCCGCGTCCGGCGGGAGGAATGCCCGGCTGCAAGCGCTGCAAAACCTGCTCGCCCGCGTCGCCGCAACTCACAATGCCACGCCAGCACAGGTGGCACTGAACTGGCTTCTGGCTCGCGACCCCTGCGTGATTCCGATCCCAGGCGCATCGCACGCGAGCAGCGCCAAGCAGAACATCGGCGCGCTCGACTGGACTCTCACCCCAGAGGAGTTCGCGGCCATTGACGTGGCCTCCGGTGGTGGACATTAGATCTACGCGGTCGGGCTCGCCGTCCCGATCGCGACCGCCGTAATCCTGACCCTACGGCGTGCATTAGCTGACTTGAACCGCCCACCGCGACCGCAGAGCCGCCCGGATAGGTGCTCTCCAGTACGTTGGCGTCCCCACAGGTTCTCGCCGAGGTTGGCCATCAGCGGATCGAGGCAGTCTTGGCCTCTTCGTTCCGCCATGCGGTCATCCAGATCCAATGAGCCCAGGCATGGCGCGCGGCCAATTCCCTTCTCCCCCACGATCCTAACTGGTTGATGCGGTTAAGTTTTTTAGGATTCGACGATTCCCTGGTGGCGGTTTGGGCCGATGCTACACGCGGCTGCCGGTCTGACCCTCGACCCCCGAACAAATCTCCAAGTGGAAGGTCACCCCATGTCGATTATGGCGATCCTTGTACGACTATATGTCAGACGGTGCCGTTAGGCTCTTGGCGAGCGGCTTACGCTCAGCCGAGACGCGAACGTTCTTCTTGCCGGTTCGAGTGACTAAATGAGGCTCGACCAGAGGTCGTACAATGAGCTTTCTAGACAACCCACAATTTCCCTTGGATTCCGCAGATCAGGAAACGCTCCTCATTGGGCAACATGAATGCGCGTTGATCTGGAAGACCCAGGACGGATGGCCCGTTGGAACGATGATGACCTATCTCTGGAGGGACAACAAAATCTGGATGACCTGCGGCGGCCAAAGGCCACGAGTCGCCGCAATCAGACGCGACGGACGGGTTTGCGTCATCGTGACGGGACAGGCCCCAGGTAATGCAAGCGTCGCGGTGACGATAAAGGGTCGATGCCAGCTGCATGAGGATGCCGCGACCAAGCGCTGGTACTTCGGCCACCTCGCGCATATGGCCTTTCCAGATAGCGAAAGCGCGCGCCAGGGCATGCTAGATTTGCTGTCATCGCCCGATCGTGTTGTGTTGTCTGTAACGGTCGAAAAAAGATTCAGCTATGATGGAGCCAAGATGGCCCAAGCGCTGATGAGCTCCGTTTCTGGCGCATTCCTGGAGGGCGGCCGTTGAGAAATTTTGAATTGAGAAGAAGAACCGTTTCGTGTCCAACGGAAAACGCTGAATCAGGATGAAAGCGCTCTCGTTTAGTCGCTCTGACAAATTCGAAGTTGTTTTGGCCGAAATTCGTCGAATGATTTCACCTATGAGATAAAGCGAGAGGCTGGGCCAGGACAATTTGAGTTGGGACCGTCTTCCCGTGTTCGGATCTTGCCGAAGGTTCCTCCCTGGAACGTATTTGCTATGTGGAAAGAAGCGTATCAGCTGAAAACGCCAGAACTTCTACGCGCTATAACCCCAGTGGACACGGTACAGGAATTGTTTGAGTTCCTGGCTTTGATTCTGGCGCATAGAATTCTTACAAGGGTACGACGAGGGCTTTATATCAGAAGCCGGACAGATGACGATGACAGCGACCGCCGCTGAGTTCACACTGACCGGCCTATAAGGCGGCACGATCTAGAAGATAGACACGCGGCGAAGGACTCCTTTGGATTTCGATTGGCCCACAGATTGGCCCGCGACGATTCGAGTCGGATCCGCTCAAACCATCGGGGCGCATCGAAGTATTTGAATTAATTGGGCAAAATTTGGTGGACGCACCTGGACTTGAACCAGGGACCCCTTGCATGTGAGGCAAGTGCTCTAACCGGGCTGAGCTATGCGTCCACCGCAAGTCGCGATTATCGCGCCGGCTGCCGCGTGTTACAAGATGCGGGGCCCAATTGTCATAAACACTGGGAATGTCCGAGCTTAAACCTTTGCGCCCATATGCACGTTCTTGCTTCTCCTTTAGTCCTTCAGGCAGAAATCCTGACTGCGCACGTATTCAAGCGCGGTGTCATTCATTAGGCAGTCCGCTCACGAGGTCTGCTCGGGTCAGTGCGTGGGTGCTCATAACAGCCGACAGTTAACAGCTGCAGCTGCTCCCGTTTGCGTAGCTGCAGTTCATCAACAGGCCCAGCCGCCCGGGGCTGTTCGGCTCAAGGCGAGGGGTGCTCGTATTAAACGCCACTGATTGTTGAGCTTGGGTTATCGAGGAGACCCCGGCCATCTGTTTCAGGTCCGCGGTGCACTCGCTTCACCCAAGCTTACTTCCGGGTTCCGACCGCCCGAGCAGGTGGTTGTGTGCTACATCCTATCGTGGACAGCCGACTGCAAAGAGGCCCAGCGCAGCGCGGCTTCAAACATACTTCTTCCTTCGCATCACGAAGAGTCACATCGGACGCCAGCTTGCGCGGGGCTTGAACCTTAGCTGCGAATGGCTCGGGCCAATCCGAAGATGCTTTTATCAGAGCGGTGTGATCGCTGGTATAGGAAGACAAAGCACCCAAGTGAGGCGCGAAAACAAGCCAGGCTGTCGCAAGGTCAAAGTTTTTTGACCGCTCTACTTGAGTGCGATGGACACTAATTGAAACCCCAGCCCGATGTTTTTTACGCTTAGGGCGCAGTCGTGGCGCTGCCCGGGGGCTCAACCTCCAATTTTACCTTGGCTTCCCCCCCTTTGCCGAACTGCAATTCTTTGCAGGCCTCCTGGGAAAGATCCATGACAATTTTACGGTGGTGACCCGACATGTGATCGTTCACCAGCACCACGACAGACTTGCCGTTTTCCACGTTGGTTACTCTGACGTGAGTACCAACAGGTATCGTGGAGTGTGACGCTGTCAGAGCGTTGGGGTCATACCGCTGCCCGCTACTGGTCCGATGTCCATTAAGACGGCGACTATAACATGCGGCCAAGCCTGTCTCGGTCGTGTTATTTGGCTCTTTCTCCGCAGCCCACAGAGGGGCGAGCGCGGTAAGACCGAGAAGCGCGGCGACCGCGAAAACGGTGATCAGAGTTCGCCTCATAAATTCCCCTGAAGTTGAGATTCCTTTTTATCTTCAATCTCGAGCGATGCTTCCAAAGCACCGGTAACGCTGGTTTTGCAAAAGATTCGCAGCGGAAAGCTAACAGGATATTTCATTCTGATTCAACTTGATACCCCGGTCAGGGATCCTGGGAGTATACATAGAGCGCATAAATAAATACTCATTGGCGTATTGAGCCGGAAGTTCATTTTCACACGAATCAGTCTCCTATTGACCACAAAAGTTTGGCCAACGGAAGTTGCCGCGCGTCTTTTTTCCGATGCGACTCGTCCCCGAATTTCGCGCCTTGTCGGAGCAAACGCTAAACCACGTTTTTCAACGACCGTTCGTACGCACTCGTCCCCCTTGCCCTCTGGGGCTCGTTTAAAATGTCCCGCCGCGGGGTTAAAGAACCCTACCACGCTTTTACGCGCACCTCGGGGGAAGGCACATCCGTTCTGGAACACCATTGACGGCTGGGCCGTGCTTGAGAGAAGGTGGCGCAAAGCGAATAGGAGAACCGTGATGGGACGTTTGCGGCAAGTTAGTCTGGCGGAGGCATCTCCGGAGATCAGAGAGCTCTATAAACAATTCTTTGATGATCGTGACCCGGTCAAGGAACCTGGCACGGCCACCGGTACTCCGGGTGACTACTGGACTACCTTCGCGCTGGTGCCAGATATCTTGTTCCAGGCGCGCACTACGCTGGGCTCCATGATGGCTCCGGGGCGCAAGCTCCCCGCGCCACTGCGGGAGCTCGCAATTTTGCGCACCGGAATTGTCGGCGACTCTCGGTTCGAGTACTCGCAGCATCTCAAGGTGGCGCGGATGGTCGGAGTTGCCGAAGAAAAGTTGCAGGCAATCAAAGGCTGGGTCGTAAGCGACAAGTTCACCGCAGCCGAGCGCGTCGTTATGCAGGCGACCGACGAGCTCGTCGGGCGCAATCTGGTTGAAGATGAGACCTTCGCGGAGTTGAGAGAGCATCTGTCGGACGAGCAGATTCTGGAACTGTTCTACGTGATCGGCCTGTGGCGAATGCACGGGATGATCGTGCGCGCGCTTCATCTCGAGTACGATAACGCTACGACGGCGCGTATGAAGGAGATTCCCGCGCCGCCGCCCAAGAAGTGAACCTCTCCATCGCGGAAGCGAGGCCCAAGTCGTTGGGTCCGCCGCTCAAATGGGCGGGTGGCAAGCGCTGGCTGGTCCCGACAATTTTTGAGCTCTGG
>Ga0126373_10004347_pt1 | contig 10830 bp, 10 predicted proteins | sample PanSoiMetPlot_11_FD_92545 | JGI IMG/M metagenome (GOLD analysis project Ga0126373, IMG submission 92545) | Tropical forest soil microbial communities from Panama - MetaG Plot_11 | ecosystem: Environmental > Terrestrial > Soil > Tropical forest > Bulk soil | place: Panama | collected 2016-02-17
ACGAAGGAGCGCCCACGCCGGTGACGGCGCTGCTGGCGTCGGCGCCGAAGGCTGCGACGTTTGCGCTGATGCTGCGAGTATTCGACACATCATTCGGCTCGCTCGGCAATTTCTGGTTCTGGGCCGTGTGGGTGTCTGCGGTGCTAACGATGTGCATCGGGAACTTCGCGGCGCTGGTGCAGACGAATGTAAAGCGCATGCTGGCGTATTCCTCGATCGCGCATGCGGGCTACATCCTGGTGGCATTCACCGCGTCCACGGCGGCAGGCGTCGCGGCGGTGCTCTTCTATTTGGCGGCATATTCCCTGATGAAGGTCGGAGCGTTCCTAGTGCTCTCACACCTGGGCCAGACTGGGGAAAAGCGGCTGGATATTCAGGACTATGCGGGCCTGGGTTCGAAACAGCCCGTGCTGGCGGCGTGCTTCTCGCTGTTCCTGCTTTCGCTGCTCGGATTGCCGGCAACGGCGGGTTTCCTCGGCAAATTCTTCGCGTTTCAAGCGGCGCTTGATTCAAGAATCGTGTGGCTTGTGGTGATTGCGGCAATCAACAGCGTGGTGGGCGCGTATTACTACCTGCGGGTGATTGTGGCGATGTATTTCTGGGAGCCGTCGAAGGAATATACACCTTCGAGAGTGGCGCCGGCGCTGACAGCTGCGCTGTGCGCGGCTGCTGCCGGAACGCTGTATCTGGGCCTCTTCCCTGCCCGGATTCTCGCGTTCGCCAAAGCGGCTGCCGATTCCCTGCCCCTTCGCTAACCCGTAAGCTTTTCAGTTGCAATACTACGAAAAAAAAGCCCGGAAGCTCGCCTGCTGAGGCGAACCCCCGGGCAAAGTTCTCGGTAGAGCTACTTGACGCGGATGAACATCGTCGCGAACGTGTAGAGGGCCATCGATTCGATCAGCACGAGAGCAAGAATCAGAGCAAATCGAATTGCGGCGGTTGCGCCCGGATTGCGCGCCATGCCTTCGCAAGCGGCTGCGGTAGCTTTCGCTTGGGCGTAGCCGCAACCAGCCGATGCGATCGCCATGCTGAAGCCAGCGGTGATGGCGATCCAGTTGGCCGAACCCATGCCGCCACCCTGCGCCGGACTTCCCTGGGCGAACGCAGCCGGGGCAAACAAGCTGACGGCGATCGCCGCCAGCAGGAACCACGCGTACTTTCTCATCGTCTTCTCCTTGTTATGAACTGCCGCCAGGAGGTGGTCCCCGGACATCCCTCGTGCAGCCGGGCTCACACTGATGCGGCGACAATGCCGGTATTAGTGCTCTTCCGCTACAGCGCCCGAGACATAAATCACAGGGAGAATGGTGAAGACGAACGCTTGCAGCACGGCCACAAAAATATGCAGGGCGATGAAGATAATCGGCAAAAGGAGCGGCAGGACAAACATCGTTTGCAACGCAATATTGATCTTGGCAAGGAACAGATAGAGTTCCAGGAGCAAGCCAAGAAAAATTCCATAGAGTAGCTCGCTAACCAGCATGTTCACCCACAAGCGGACGGTAAGCGAGAGCAAGCGGGCCGAATGGCTGATCACCTCGATTGGAAGCATCAATGGGGCCATCGGAAGGACCGGCCCAAGGAAGTGCTTTGCATGGCCTAACGGATTGTGTTTCACGATTCCGGTCCAGTTGTAATAGAGGAAGACGACGATGGCACAGCCGAGAGGTACGCTTACCTGGGCAGTGGGCGATTCGAGTGACGGAACCAAGCTGATCAGGTTGCAGAACAACACCCAAATGCCGATGCTACCCAGCATCGCGACGTATTTCTCCCATCCGTGGCCGACACTCTCTTTGAGCAGGTCCTGAACGCCTACGTCCATGGGGTTCGTGAGCAACATCTCCATGCACTGCTGAGTGCCGCCCGGGCGATCCACGGAAATGCGCGCTTTGAGCCACAAGAAGAAGAATACAGCGAGCAGGAAAACAAGGATCTCCATCGAAACGTGGTTGGGTATAGGGTATTCCGGGCTCGACGGCTGAATATGAAATACGGCGAGGATGGCGAGCGCCAACTTTCCGAACAATCGGTTGACGACTACGGCGACCCAGATTGGGTGTTCCATCCGCTCCCTTTCAGGAATCGGCTTTCGAAGCCGCGCTTTTGCGGAACAGCTGGCCCATCATTTCGATAAGCACGGCTCCAGCCAAGGCGAACAGGCCCGCCAGGAGACTGAGCGCCGCAAATTTAAAGCCACGCAGCATAACATAGGCCATCAGCACAAGCAAAAGGTAGCGACCCAGGAACTTCACGTAGACCATTCGTGGCACGCGGATTTTCTCAGCTCCGGTCTGCGCAGCGGAAAGGCGCGCCAGAGCGCCAATTCCCTGCTTCATCCAGCGGAAATTGATCCAAGAAAACGCCGCGCCCACGGCAAACCACACGGCTTCAGGGATTCCCCAAACGAACGTGAAGGCGATTGCACCGGCCAGGCCGATCGCGAAGGTAAAATATTCGATGCGACGCTCCGCGGCCTCGTAAAACCGCTCATCTTCCACCATGGCCGTTGTCCTGCTTCTCCTGCTTTAAAAGACGCTTGATAATATCGAAGATGCCGCCCGCAAAGCCAAGCAGCCCGCCGATCAAAGTGAACGTTGGCGACGTGTGCAAAGCTCGGTCCGCCAGATATCCCAGGCCTCCCCCAATGAGCACTCCGCCAATCATGATGAAGGGCAGTTCCATCGCGAGCGCCAACTGCCGAAGAAAATTGCCAGGGCGGTTCGACGGTGCGGGGGGCGAAGCCACGTAGGCCCTGCCGTTAGCGACCGAAGGGAGTAAGGATGGAGTAGGTGGCCATGCGGAGGAACTGTTCCGGGAAAATGCCAGCAGCCAAAGTGACAAGCACCATCGCAGCAAGTGCAAATCTTTGCGCCCAGGAAGTGACCGGCTTCACCGGGTCTGTGGCTTCGCGGACCCACATCGCGGCGACCAGGCGGAAGTAGTAGTACACGGCAGGCAAAATGTAAGCGACGGACAAAATCGCGAGGATGTAGTGTTTGGTCTCGATCAGTGCCCAGAAGACCAGCAGCTTCGCGAGAAAGCCTGCCGTGGGCGGGATACCGGCAAGTGAGAGAAGGAAAATGAGCATCAGGATTGCGGCGCCGGGATTGCGCGTGATCAGACCGTTCAGGTCATCGACTTCGTCGCCGATGACACCTTTGTGGCGCAGCAGAATCACGATGGCGAATGCGCCGGTGTTGAAGAACGCGTAGGTGAGCAAATAGAACGCCATTGCCTGCAACCCGCGCTGGTTGAGCGAGCCGTCGGTATTCACGGAGGCCACCAAACCGAGGAGGATATATCCCACCTGCGCGATGGAGGAATAGGCGAGAAGGCGCTTGACGTTCGATTGCGTGATCGCAGCCAGGACGCCGACGGTGAGCGAAAGCACGGCGACGACGGCGATGAGCATCACCCAATCCGCGCGCACGGGCCAGAAAACCGTAAGGAAGAGGCGCAATAGAAGCGCAAAACTGGCCGTCTTGGACGCGACGCTCACGTATGCGGAGATGGAAGTAGGCGCGCCCTCGTAAACGTCGGGCGCCCACTGATGGAACGGCACGGCTGCGATTTTGAAGAATACGCCAGCGGCGACCGTACCGAGCGCGAGGAAGGTAAGCAGGTCGCTGCCCAGACCTTGGTGATTTCGTTGCGCAACCGCAGCGGCGATGCGGTCGAGGTTCGTCGAACCAGCCAGGCCGTAAAGAATCGAGAAACCGTAGGCAAGAACGCCTGAGCTAAACGCACCCATCAGGACGTATTTCATCGCGCCTTCGTTGGACCGGCGATCGCGGCGCAGGAAGCCGCTCAGGATGTAGAAGCTGAGCGCCATGGTTTCGAGGCCGACAAAAAGGACGACGAGATCGTTGCCGCAGGCGAGAAACATCATGCCGACGGTGGCGAAGAGCATCAGCGCGTAGTATTCGCTGTGCTGCTCCTGCTCGATTTCCATGTATTTGACGGACAGGAGGATCGTGAGCCCCGTGGATGCCAGAAAAACGAAACTGAAGAAAATGAAAAATGGGTCGATCACGACGGAGGAGCCGAACGCGGAATAGGTGCCAGAGCGAAGCTCGTAGAGCGCGCCGCCGCTGAACAGCACGCCAAGCATCGCTGTGAGCGAATTCCAAGAGCGCTGCCGCTTCGTCAGAGCGAAGTCCGTGATAAGCACGGCGAGGCCGAAGAAGGCGAGCATGGCTTCGGGAAGCGCGAACGCAAAGTCACCGCCCGCCTGCTCGAGGATGGATTGCCAGTTCATCTATTTGGGCCCTTCTGGTGCGCCGGGGGCAGCTGCAGAGGCGGCGGGCGGATTTGGCGACGTGATGAGCGGAGGCGGGACGACGCCGGGCGCGCCTTGCCGCGCTTGGAAGTAGCCCGGATTCACCTTCTCAACCAGGACGCGGGCCGGTTCGTGAACTACGTCGAAGAACGGCTTCGGATACACGCCAAGCCAGAAAGCAAAAACAATCAGCGGAACGAGCGTGGCGTATTCGCGCCATGTGAGGTCGGGTAGATGCTCATTCGCAGGATTTGTGACGGTGCCGAACATCACGCGCTGGTACAGCCACAACAAGTATGCCGCGCCGAGCACGACTCCGAAAACGCCCCAGGCGGCCCACTGCCAGCGGACCTCGAAAGCGCCGCGAAGAATCGTGAATTCTCCGATGAAGCCGTTGAGCAACGGCATGCCGAGCGAGCTCAGCGTGATGATTAAATAGACCGCGGCGAAGTTCGGCATCGGCGTCGAAAGGCCGCCGAATTCGGAGATGAGGCGCGTGTGACGGCGTTCGTAGAGGACACCGACGATCAAGAAGAGAGCTCCGGTCGAGATTCCGTGATTGATCTGCTGCAAGATGCTGCCCTCGATGCCGAGCGGCGTGAGCGCAAAAATGCCAAGCGTGCAGAAGCCCAGGTGGCTGACGGAGGAGTAAGCGATCAGCTTTTTCATGTCCTTTTGCATCATGCAGACCAGCGCTCCGTAAATGATGCCGATGATCGACAGGGCAATCATGATGCCGCGGTATTGATTCGTCGCGTCGGGAAGCATGGGCAGCGTAAAGCGAAGGAACCCGTACGTGCCCATCTTCAAAAGCACACCGGCCAGAATGACGGAGCCGGCTGTGGGCGCTTCCGTGTGGGCGTCCGGGAGCCATGTGTGGAACGGGAACATTGGTACCTTGATGGCAAAAGCAAAGAAAAAACCCCAGAAGAGCCAGCGCTGGAGCTGCACGGCAAAAATCGGAGTGGGCGATTCGAGAATCGACTTGATGCTGAAGGTGTGGGCGTTGAAGTAGATGGCCAAAATCGCCAGCAGCATCAGGACTGATCCAGCCAACGTGTAGAGGAAGAATTTAATGGCTGCGTAGAGGCGCCGTTCACTGCCCCACACGCCAATCAGAAAGTACATCGGAACCAGCATCACTTCCCAGAATACGTAGAAGAGCACGAAATCGAGGGACATAAAGACGCCGAGCATGCCCGTCTGAAGGAGCAGAAATAAAATGTAGTACTCCTTCTCGCGCTTCTGAATCGCCGACCACGAAGAGAGGATCGAAATGCAGCCGAGGATCGTGGTGAGCATCACCATCAGGTAGCTCAGCCCGTCGATGCCGACCGTGTAGCGTGCGCCGATCGACGGAATCCAGTCGAGATCCTGTAGGAATTGAAACTGCTGCGCGCTGTGCAGATTGAAACGGCCAATCAGCGGCAGCGAAACGATCAGTCCGAGGAAGCCAAAGAGGTTTCCAATCCAGCGGTGAAGGTCCGGCCGCGATCGCGGAATAAAGAGCAAGACGATCGAGCCGACCAAGGGAGTAAATAAGATGGTGCTCAGAATGTGATTGTCAGAAAACATCCATTCCCTCGCCTTCCGTCACCGCGCCGAATCGGCGCCGAGCATCAAAATCTTACCGGGCCGCTGCATGCACCAAGTGAAAGTAGTACGCCAAAAAACCGATCAGGCCGATTACAACCAGCAACATGTAGCTCTGCACGAGTCCAAACTGAATCATGCGAACCGGGAAGCTGAAGAACCAGACGATGCGCGAGCCCAGGCGCACCGAACCGTCCACAATCCACGAGTCCCACCACGACGAAATCCGGGAGACGGCGCGGGTGAGCCAGCCAGCGCCGTCAACGCCCAGGCCATTGATGACGCTTGAATCGAACGCGCCCAACGCCAAGCCCATATCCTTCGCGCGGTTCACAAAAAGCCCGTCGTAAATTTCGTCCACGTAGTATTTGTGATAGACCGCGCGATAGAAACCGCCCAAGCTCTGGGCGATTTTGGGCGGCAGGTCAGTACGCTTGATATACAACTGGTAGGCCACCCCGATTCCCCCAAATGCAATCAGAAGCGAAAGCGCGATCAGTCCGTATTCGGCGCCGGGCGCCACTTTCGCGTGTTCCTCCAGCTCTTCCCTCAACGGCTGCCTCCCAAGCTCGGCAATCACGCCGTGACGCCCCAGCAGTGACTCAACGCGCGGGTGGTGAATCGCCACCACGGGCTCGAGGAAGATCTCGAAGCGATGGTTCACGCCGATCCATCCGCCCACCACGGAAAGCACTGCAAGGACCATGAGCGGAATGGTCATCGCCCTCGGCGATTCGTGGATGTGGTGCTCCACTTCGTGGTCCACGCGCGATTGGCCGTGGAAGGTGAGGAACAGCAACCGGAACATATAAAAGGCTGTGATACCTGCGGTGACCCAGCCTACCGCCCAGAGAAAGTGATTTTTGTCGAAAGTGAGGCCCAGGATTTGGTCTTTGCTGAAAAACCCTGCGAAAGGCCAGATGCCGGCGATGGCCAATGTGGCCACAAGCATCGTTCGATATGTAGTTTTGATCTTGCCGGCCAGTGCGCCCATCTTCTGCATGTCCTGCTCGCCGGACATGGCGTGAATCACGCTGCCGGCCGCGAGGAACAGCAGCCCTTTGAAAAAGGCGTGCGTCATCAGATGGAAAATGCCGGACGCGAAAGCGCCCACGCCGAGCGCCAGGAACATGTAGCCGAGCTGTGAAATGGTGGAGTAGGCGAGGACTTTCTTGATGTCGTTTTGAACGACGCCCATCGACGCTGCGAAGATGGCGGTGAGCGCGCCGATTCCCGCGACAATGGCCATCGCGGTGGGTGAAAGCTGATAAATGGCGGCCGTGCGGGTGACCATGTACACGCCAGCGGTAACCATGGTGGCGGCGTGAATCAGCGCGCTAACGGGCGTAGGGCCTTCCATCGCGTCCGGCAACCAGATGTACAGAGGGATCTGCGCTGATTTACCAGTGGCGCCGACGAAAAAGAGCAACGCAATCGCGGTGATGCGTGGATCGCCCAACGCAAAGCTACTCGCGTCGAGCGCCGGGCCGATATCCGCGAAGCGAATGGTGCCAAGCAGCGCCGAGGTGAGGAAAATCCCCAGAAGGAATCCTGCGTCGCCGACGCGATTGACGATGAATGCCTTTTTTCCAGCGTCCGAGGCCGACTTCTTGTGAAAATAGAATCCGATCAGCAGGTAGCTGCACGTGCCTACGCCTTCCCATCCGACGAACAACAGCAGAAGGTTGTTCGCCAGCACCAGCATCAGCATCGAGAACATGAACAGATTCAGGTAGCCGAAGAAGCGGTAGTAGCCTCCCTCGTGGGCCATGTAGCCGGTGGAATACACGTGAATCAAGAAGCCGACGCCGGTGACAACGAGAATCATGACGGCGCTGAGAGGGTCGAGCTGGAAGCCGAAGTCGGCCACAAAGGTGCCGATGCGGCCGTCGAGCATGTGATATGGAATCGCGGGAATCCAATCGAAAAGAATCTTCGAGACGAAGCGCTGCTCCGGCGGCATTCCGAGCAACTGAAAGAAGGCACCGAGTGCGAAAATGAAGGAGACACCGACGCTGCCCACGCACAGCATGCTGACGACGTTGTTGGCAAGGCGACGGCCGAAAAAGAGCATGAGCGCCGCCGTCACCAGCGGGAAAATCGGAATCAGCCAAATATGATCGAGGAAGAAGCTCATTGCGCCCGCGTCACCATTTCAGCATGTCCATTTCGTCAGCTAGCACGGTGGTGCGATTGCGGAAAAACGCCAAAATGATGCCCAAGCCGACGGCGGCCTCAGCGGCTGCGTCGGTGATGATGAAAATCGCGAAAATCTGGCCGCTTACATCACCCCATAAACGGGAAAACGCGATGAGATTGATGTTCACCGCGTTCAGGATCAGTTCGATGGACATCAGCATGATGATCACGTTGCGGCGAGTGAGGACCCCTATCACGCCGATGGTAAACAGCGCGAGACCCAGCAGCAGATAGGCTTCAGTCGAGACCATCACACCCTCCGCTTTGCCATCACGACGGCACCGATCATCGCCACGAGCAGCAGAATCGAAGCAATTTCGAACGGGAGCATGTAGCGCTGAAAGAGGACCTGGCCGATAGCTTCGGTATTCTTAGGTGCGATCAATTCGGCGCGCGCCGGCAGCCTTAAGGCATTACGACCGAGCCACAGCGCGATGAAGAGCTGCGCGCCGAGCACTGCCGCCAGAAGAACGGCGACCCACGTCTGACGGTTGAACTGGACTTGGCGCAAAGAGACGTCGAGGTTCACGAGCATGATTACGAAAACGAACAGCACCATGATGCCGCCAACATACAGAATGATTTGCGTGACGAACAAGAATTCGGCCTGCAGCAAAAGGAAGACTCCGGCGGTGGCGAGAAGGGTGGTGATCAGAAAAACGGCGCAATGGACGATGTTGCGCGTCGTCACCATCAGAATGGCAGACACCACCGCCATTACCGCGAACACGCCAAAAAGAATGTGGGTCACGTCCATTATTCAACGTCCGCCGCGGGGCTAGGTTTCTCTCCCGTTTGGCGCGACACCAAAAATCCTGCGACGGCGATCACCACCACCCACGACAGAACGAAAGTGGTCAACCGCGGACTCAATCCCCATACCTGAGAGGCCGTCAGAGCGGAACCGACGGCAATCAAATTCACGAGAGCGAGAGGAATTAGCACACGCCAACCGATGCGCATGAGCTGATCGAAGCGATAGCGAGGCACCGTGAAACGAATCCACAAGAAGGCGTAAAGATAGATTGCGACCTTGGCCAAGAACCAGAAACCTCCATGGATCCCTTCCTTCACAGCCACAGGCGTGAAGATCGATCCGAACATGACAGCCGCCAGGCCGAAGCACAACAAACCTGCAATTGCCATCACGACCTTTTGGATCTGAGCGGGCTGCCGCGGTGCAAGCTTGAAGCAGTAGGCAGCGACCAATAGAAACAGCAATGAAGGAACCGCGTCCATCAGCTCGACGCTTCCGAAGATGTGCATCTGGACGCGAGGGAAGGGTCTAAGCCAGCCGCCGAGGAAGAGGGTGGTGGCGATGCCCGCGACGATAATCATGTTGGCGTATTCCGCCAGGAAATAGAGGGACCAGCGGAAGCCGCTATATTCCGTCATGTAGCCTGCGACCAGTTCGGATTCGGCCTCCGGCAGATCGAACGGAGCGCGGTTCGTTTCAGCGATCGAACCGATCAGGTAAATCACAAATCCTACGGGTGCCGCGAAGATGAACCACTGCCCCTGATCGTATTGAGCCTGGACGATGTCCCTCATCGAAAGAGAGCCCGCGAGGACGAGCGCGGAAAGGAGGCCGAGACCCGCGGCGGTTTCGTAGCTGACGAGCTGCGCCGCGCTGCGGAGCGCGCCGAGCAAGGAATAATGGCTGTTCGAAGCCCATCCGCCGAGCACGATCCCGTAAATCCCGAGCGAACTGACGGCAAGAATGAAGAGCAGGCCGATATTCAGATCTGCGATTTGAAAGGCTGGCCCGAAGGGCATTGCCGAGTACGCGATCAACGCCATCGAAACACTCAGCACCGGTGCGAGCCAGAAGAGAAATGTGTCCGCTTTCTGGGGGATGATGTCTTCTTTGATCAGCAGCTTCACTGCGTCCGCAATGGGTTGGAGCAAACCGTGCGGCCCTACGCGCATGGGGCCCAGCCGCGCTTGCATGTCCGCCATTACTTTTCGCTCGACGAGGACGATGTAGCCCGCCATCAGCGGTAACACAGCGACAATCACGATGCCGCAAATTACGGGCACAACGTAGGGCATGATCGCGGGCGGGATCAGATGGCCCATCAGCGGTCCACCTCGCCAAGAACGATATCGATGGTGCCAATGATGGCCACAACGTCGGCCACTAGAGCGCCCCGCGCCATCTTGTCGAATGCCTGCAAGTTGATAAACGATGGCGGACGAACACGCACACGATAGGGCTGTGTCGTCCCGTCGCTTACCACGTAGTAGCCGAGTTCGCCCTTGGGAGCCTCGATGGCGTGATAAACCTCCCCCGGGGGCGGCTTCAGGACCTTCCCCACCTTTGCCATGATTGGACCGGCGGGAATATTCTCGATCGCCTGAAGGCAGATCAGGCGCGATTGGCGCATCTCTTCCATGCGCACCAGATAGCGATCATAGGTATCGCCTGTGGGTCGCGTGGGAATTTCGAACTTGTATTGGTCATAGGCGGCATAGGGCATGGCTTTGCGGATGTCCCACTGCTTGCCGCTCGCGCGGAGCACGGGGCCGGTGACACCGAGCGCGATGGCGTCTTCGGTGTTGAGTCGACCGACCCCTTTCGTGCGGCCAACCCAGATGCGGTTCTCGGTCAGGAGAGTTTCGTATTCGTCCACGCGACGTTCGAAATCGTCGCAGAAGCGCTTTACGTCGGCTTCGAAGCCGTCGTAGGTCTCGTACTGGAGGCCGCCGATACGAAACGCGTGGGTGGTGAGCCGCGCGCCACAATACTTCTCGAA
>Ga0126373_10004349_pt1 | contig 10822 bp, 6 predicted proteins | sample PanSoiMetPlot_11_FD_92545 | JGI IMG/M metagenome (GOLD analysis project Ga0126373, IMG submission 92545) | Tropical forest soil microbial communities from Panama - MetaG Plot_11 | ecosystem: Environmental > Terrestrial > Soil > Tropical forest > Bulk soil | place: Panama | collected 2016-02-17
CTCGATTTCTATGATTTGCGTGAGAAGCTCAAAGAACTAGGCGTCGAATATGTCGACAAGTAATTCGTGATGGAAGGCGGCTATGGGTGAGATTGTTGCAGCAATAGCGACGTGTCATGCGCCCCAATTGTTTACCCGCCCTCCGGACGAAGACCACGCTCAGCTTGATGCCACAATCTCTGCTATGCGCGAACTGGGGAAGATCCTCGACGAGACCAGGCCCGACGCATTGATCTTCCTGGGCAGCGACCATCTCGAGACCTTTTCGATGACTTGCGTTCCGACCTTCGCGATATTGGCGGGCAGCCGCGCGATCGCGGAATTCGCCGGGCGAAGCTACAGCCTGCCCGTTCACAGGGAAATGGCCGAGGACTTTCTCAACAAGCTGATCCGAGCCGACTTTGACGTAGCTTACTCGGAAGACGCCGTTCTAGGCCATACTTTCGCCGTCCCCTTTGAATTCGTACTGGACGGCAGAGACATACCGGTCGTCCCCTTTCACACAAACGTGTACCTGCCCCCGCTTCCCAGCCCGAAACGATGCGGAGCGCTCGGCCGCGAGTTGGCCAGGATTATTACCTCGCGAGGAGAACGGGTAGCGATCCTGGCAAGCGGCGGGATGTCCCACTATCCGGGAACCTGGAAGTACCCGATGCCCGAATTCGAATTCGATCGCTGGGTCATTAGCGAACTCGAGCAAGGCCGCTCCGGCGCCGTGCTGGACCTGTCTGTCGAACAGCTCGACGAGGCCGGAAACACAGAGCTTCTCAACTGGGCAATAATGTTGGGCGCAATCGGCGAGCAGCCCGGTGAGCTACTGCAATATACGCCAACCTGGCATCACGGGCATGCAATGATGCGGTTCCTGCCGGCAAGGGACAAAGCCAAAACCGCATTCGTGTCCGGTGCGGAAGCGCCGCTCTATGGCGGGTTGAAATTCAAGGATCAGGGATTCCAGTTCTACAAGCATCCGCCGGCTTCGGCGTATAACCTTAACAAACTGCTGTTCGATGTGCGGCACGATTCAAACTTGCGTCGCCGGCTGCTGACCGATCTCGATGGGGTTGCCGCCGACTACGGCCTCGACGCTAAAGGAAAAGAAGGCGCGCGTGCCCTTGCCGAAGTCGCCGATACCCCTAAGATCAGCGACAACGCCAGTCGTATTGTGAACGCCGGAGCACATCCGCTTCAAGCGCTGATGACTCTGCACGCTGTTCACGGCGAATTGAAGAAACTTCGAGGCGAATTGCCGCCTGCCGCTAAAACCCAATAAAGAAGGAACCGGCTTTGAGTAGATTGAAGGATCGTGTGGCAGTCGTATCGGGCGCGGCCGTGGGAATTGGCAAAGCGATTGCCATGCGGTTGGCGACTGAGGGAGCGCGAATCGAGATTCTCGACATCCGCGATGCTGCCGACGCTTGCGCCGAGATTCGCCGGGCGGGTGCAGAAGCCAGTTCCGCGATTTGCGACGTCACCAGGGAAGACCAGATCAAGGGGGCGGTTGATGCAATTGGGGAAAGGCACGGACGCGTGGATATCCTGGTGAACAATGCCGGTATTCTTTCCGGCCGAACGCCGTGGCATCAGCTATCCTATGACGAGGTGAATCGCTTCGTTCAGATCAACTATCTAGGCTACTTTCTTGTCTCGAAGGCGATATATCCTCTGTTAAGGAAGAGCGGTTGTGGCCGCCTGATCAACGTCGCCTCCCGTACGTATTTTCTAGCCAATCCGGGTCAGATGGCTTATGTAGCGGCAAAGGGGGCGGTGATGGGCATGACTCGGGTCATGGCGCGCGAACTGGGCGAGGAAGGCATCACCGTCAATGCTGTGGCACCTGGAATGGTTGCCACTCCAGGCACCGAGCAGCACTCGAACGAAGAGGCGTTCAACCGCGTTATGATGAATCAGGCCATTAAGAAACGTGTGCAGCCCGAACACCTTGCCGCTCTGGTAGCGTTCCTTGCGAGCGATGACGCGGAATTGATCACCGGCCAGATGATCCTCTGCGACGGGGGCGGGTATCTGCACTGATAACAGGGCCACGATTGCAACTGAACCAGTGGCCAGGGATTAAAGACGACGTATGGTAACCGGTCCGGCAATTGGGTTCATAGGGTTTGGCGAGGCAGCCTTCCATATAGCCAGGGGGCTGCGTGGCGCCGGCGCATCCCGAATCCATTCATACGACATAAACACCTATACTCCTGTCCTTGGTGAAAGGATCAGGGCCCGCGCCAGCGATAGCGAGGCTTGCCTTTTGAAGTCGCCCGCCAACTTAGCGGAGTCCAGCGATATTCTATTTTCGGCTGTCACTGCCGACAGGGCGATGGAGGCAGCGGAGCAAACCGTGCCCTTCCTCGAGCCGCGGCATATCTATGTTGACATCAACTCCGTATCTCCCCAACGCAAGCAGTCCATCGGCCGCGCCATAATGAGTAGGGGCGCGCGCTTCGTCGAAGCAGCGGTCATGTCGCCTGTTCCGTCACACGGCCATCGTGTTCCGATGCTGCTTGGAGGGGCCGCCGCCCCGACTCTGGTTGATCTAATGGCGCGCTACCAGATGAATCTCGAGGTAATCTCTGAGCGCATCGGTGCGGCATCAGCAACGAAAATGTGCAGGAGCGTGATTGTCAAAGGCCTTGAGGCGTTGATTCTCGAGTGCGTGCTGGGTGCCGTCCCCTACGGCGCCGACGAGCGCGTTTTCGCCACGCTTGATGAAACATTTCCCGGAATGAACTGGAAGGCCATGGCTGATTACATGGTCGGCCGGGTGGTCGAACATGGCGAGAGACGGTCCCGCGAACTGGACGAAGTTGCCGCTACGCTGCGCACGATCGGAGTAGAACCCCTGATGGCCGAGGCGGCCGCGCGGCGCCAGGCCTGGTGCGCCGGACTCGACCTGTTGATGGAATTCGGCGGCATAGCCCCAAACGATTACCGTGAAGTAGTGCGTGCGATCGCAGAAAAACAGGCGGCATCAACCGCCGAAGAACCAAGAAAGTTGCTGGATGATGAAGGCTCCGACCTTGTACATGGAGCCACCCTCGATTCTCGTTGACCGCTCGACGAGACTCTAGCCAGGCCTTTTTTGGATTTTTGAATGTAATAGGCCTCCGCTTGAGCTTACAACAACACGGCCGACTCTCCGTGGGTCTGAGCCAGTAATCAACATGTCTGGAAGGGAGAGGCATATGAGGAATCCTTCGAGGTTGGTGGCTATTTTGGGGTTCGTACTATTCCTTGGTTGTTCAATGCCAGCACTGTGTCAGGTCAGTGTGAGCGTGGCCCAGCTAAACGGTACCGTGCAGGATGCCAACGGAGCGGTCGTGCCGAATGCTTCCATCACGCTGCGTGAAGTCGACAAGAATCGGGTCTACACCGCGACTTGCAACGACGTTGGGTATTTTGTGGTGCCAAATCTCCCGCCGGGGAATTACGAGCTTGCGGCGTCTCATACCGGGTTCGCCAAGTACACCCAAACCAGCATCGTTCTGACGGTAGGTCAGACCGCTACGGTAAACGTCGTCTTGAGCGCCGCTGGTGTCGATACGGCGGTGGTCGTATCGAGCGAAACGCCACTCGAACCGTCAAGAACCGAAGTCAGCCAGGTGATTGCGCCCAGCCAGATTGCGTCGCTGCCTGTCAGCGGCCGGCTGTTCACCGACTTCGCGCTGCTCGCTCCCGGTGTCGCGACCGGCCGGACCAGCCTCGGTACCACCTTCACCGAGTTTGAAATAACCCAGATCTCTTTCGGTGGTATGCGCTCGTTCAGCAACTTGATCACTGTTGATGGCGCCGATTTTATCAATGCCAACACGGGTGTCCAGCGGGCCACCCCGCCTCAAGAATCGGTGCAGGAATTTCGCGTTGTTAACAGCAGTTTTGGCGCGGATTACGGGCGGGCCCTTGGCGGGATCGTTAACGTCGTAACCAAGTCCGGCACCAACAACTGGCATGGCTCCGTTTATGAATACTTTCAAAACGATGCGCTCAACGCCCGCTCTTTGCTGCAGCCTTCGCCGCAATCAGATACGCTGAGGCAAAATCAGTTCGGCGGCACGATCGGTGGCCCCATCAAAAAAGACCGCACCTTCATTTTTGCCAACTATGAGGGCCAACGGCGCAGTGAGGCTCCGGTGCTGTCTCCCGACTTCTTGAACAATTTCGCCGCCATCAACCGGGCAAAGGCTTACCTTGGCATCGCACCCGAAGACCTCAGCGTGCTAAAGGTCAAACATAACGACTATGGTTTCGTCCGGTTCGATCACCAGGCTACTCCAAAGAATCACATTTCGCTTAAGTACAATATCGAGGATGCGCGAGATCCTAATCAGTTGGTGGGCAATACCGAGGACGGCGGAGGCATCGGCGCTCCCAGCGGCGGCCGCGACCTCTTTATTCGAGACCAATCGTTTGTCGGCACCGTCACCTCCGCGATAAGGCCCACCCTGATCAACACGGCCCTCCTCCAGTATGCCAGGCGTCACTACGATTTTCCCGGCGCTACCGGACAGCCGAATCTGGACATTCCCAACGACCTTTCATTCGGGCACAACTTCGGTACCCTTGACGCCATTCATGAATCAAGGTTCCAGTTCTCGGATACACTCGGCTGGGTCAAAGGGAATCACTATTTCACTCTTGGCTACGATTCCAACTACTTGTGGGATTCGACGAGCTACCCCGGGTTCACTCCCACCCGAATCATATTGCCGGACCTGAATTGCCTGGTAGCCTTTGCCAATTTCGTCAACGTCCCCGGCGGACCGCCGCTGGCTTCTATTCCTGGTCCGCCGTGCCCGCTTCCGCCGTTCTTCAACGGCGTTGGTGCGACATTCTATGGCGTAGCCCTCGCGCGAACCGGCTATGTGGATGGCCAGTTCCCGCTCAACAACGCTCACCCGTTGGATATCAAAACGTGGGCTAACGCATTTCCTCAGGAGTTGAAAGATCAATACGGATTCAGCCTGAACCACGGTTATCAAGGCTTTTTCGCGCAGGATCAATGGAGGGTTACTCACAAGTTGAGCCTCAACTACGGCCTGCGCTACGACTTCGAAACCGGGTTGGGCCAGCAGATCGACTCGTATCACGGAGCAGTTCAACCGCGCGTCGGGATCGCTTATTCGCCGGACGAAAAGACCGTGATCAGGGCCGGATTCGGAATATTCTTCGACCGCGAGAATATGACGTTCTTCTTCATCACCGGTGACCAGAAGACGGTCCCCGGCTTTGTCCCGGGCATAATGATGCCAATGGTTCGCAATGGAGCCTCAAACGGCGGCTGGGAATTGAACCTGGTAAATGCAGCCGCTTTCCTGCCGTCACCTCTGGTTTGCCAGGGCGTGGATCTCGGAGGCGGGTTCTGCCTCGGAGCCGCTGCCACAGCCGCCAAGAGTATCATCACTACGGGACTCTATCCGCGAGAGTTCATAACCGGAGCCTGTCCACCGGCTTGCACTGGTGGCGCCGGCGGAATGGACCGCCACAACAACAAGCTCCCATACGCTTATCAGGCCAGCTTGCAAGTCGAACGCGAGCTCAGAAAGGGCCTCAACCTTGGAGTCGGCTATCTTTTTGTCGGTGCTCACCGGCTTGTTCTAGGAAACGGATTGAACACTCCATGCCCGCAAGGCACCAGCAAACCCGGCAATCCGGCGATAGCCCAGGGATGGCTCAATCCCGATGGCACGATCAGCAATTGCAGCGGTACTCCAAAGCTGTTGGCCGGCAAGCCGGTGTTCAGTGACTCGCTTGAATTCCCGAACGGCGGGTTCCTCGATTATAACATCGGTGTAGTAACCGCGATGTACAACGGCATGACCATCCAGTTCAACGAGCGCGCCGGCAAGTACTTCAACTTGAACGCCAACTACACCTGGTCGCACATACTCGACAATGGAAACTTCACGACCTTTATCAACCTCCCTCAGAACCAGTTCGATAATAAGAGTGAGCACGCTAATTCGAATCAGGATGTCCGGCACAGGTTCACGGCGAACTTCACCGCAACCGGACCCGATAGGACATTCCTGCGTAACTTCACCTTGAGCAGCATTATCACGATTCAGTCCGGCCGGCCCTTTACTATGTTCACCGGGGGTGATTCCAACGGCGACACTAACCCGGTAACTGATCGCGTCGGGCTCGTGGCAAGGAATACGTATATCGGAGATCCTCTTCGCTCATGGGACCTCAGGGTCTCGCGCTACTTCCAGATCAAGGAGCGGGAGCGCCTGGAACTCGTGTTCGACGCCTTTAATCTGCTCAACCGCCCCAACGTGGACGAAATCTTTAGTGTCTATGGTTCGCCAATATTCTGCGGCGCCGAGCCTCATCATTACAAAGACGCGGCTTCGCTGGCCGTACAGGCAGGTATGGCTGCATGCCCAGCTTTCACGCCTCCTGCTGGGGTAGTCGTTCCAGCGCAGTTTTTCGTGCCGCCGGTCCCGAACGGGAATTTCGGAACCCCCAGGACCATGCTTAACCCGCGTCAGCTCCAGTTCGCGGCCAAGTTTACGTTCTAAGCGGATCAACCGCTCTGGAACAGTCTAAACGAGCCGGCGAAGCTCTCCCGTTACAGGGCGGGAGAGCTTCCCCTGGCTCCGGTCAAATTAGGTCAAAGGGCAGGGTAGGCTCAGGCAACAGTATTGCGCGATAAAACTTGATGGAGCTGCAAAAGTCCCGTGCTTACAGTCGACATTGACGTTGGAGGGACCCTTACCGATGGCATTTTCAGCGACGGCGAAAGGTTCATCTGCTGCAAAGTCGATACTACTGCGCACGACTTAACGGTCTGCCTGTTTGATTGCTTGACCCGCGGTGCTGAAGCCCTGGGTTATATCGATCTCGATGCGCTGCTCGAAGACGTGACGTTGATACGCTGGTCCACTACTATTACCTCTAATGTGCTTGCAGAACGCACCGGTCCCCGAGTCGGCTTGCTGATTTCCAAAGGGCACGAACGCGACCTGTACGGGTCCGACCACGGCAGCCCGATCATCGACCGCTTCGTCTTAGAACGCGATGTCACCGGATTGGACGACGCTGCCGGCAGGGATCAGATAACTCATGCAGTTCGATCACTACTCGAGAGCGGAGTGAGGCGGATTTGCGTCAGCCTCGAGTCAGCTCATCTCGATCCCGAATCAGAGATTCAGATCAAAGAGATCATCGATCAGCAGTACCCGGATCACTTTCTCGGTTCTGTACCAGTGCTTGCCGGCAGCGACATCAGCAACAGCAGCGACGACATGACCCGGACCTATTGCGCAGTCATCAACGCATACACCCACAGCGCGCTCGCCGCCACTCTATTCAAGGCTGAGGACGAACTCAGAGACCAACATCGCTATTCCGGCAGCTTTCTGGTCAGCCACGTAAACGGCGGCGTGTCGGGCATCTCTAAGGCCAGAGCCATTGATACGATCGAATCAGGCCCGGTGTTGGGAATTCAGGGCAGCGCCTACTATGCTTCGGTCTACGGCCGCGATGAGGTGGTCGCTCTCGACGTCGGCGGCACGACCGCCAAAGTTAGTGTGCTTGCCAAGTCTGCTCCGATTCAGGTCAAGCCTTCGGATTTCTTTGGCATCCCCGTGCACCTATCACTGCCCTACCTCAGGTCTATCAGCCTCGGCGGCGGTAGCGTCGCAAGGGCTACTGAAAACCCAAGGCAGCCAGTAACGCTGGGTCCTGATAGCATGGGCTCGCTTCCCGGGCCTGCCTGCTACTGCCTTGGCGGCGAGCAACCCACTCTTACCGATGCTTTTGTGACCGCCGGTCTGATTAACCCGGACTACTTCCTTGGTGGAACCAGACAACTCGACGCCGAAGCCAGCCGAAACTCAATCCAGGAGGGTATAGCTGGACCGCTCGGAATCACTGTCGAAAAAGCAGCAGACGTCATCATCGACACTGCCTTTGGCGTTGTGGCTGAACTAATCACAGCCGCCGCCGCTGAACTCGCACGTGATTTCTCACGTCATGCGCTCTTTGCTTATGGCGGCAATGGCGGCCTGTTCGCCTGCGGTGTGGCTGACAAAGCCGCAATCGATGAAGTCTATCTCTTCGGGCTCGGCGCTCTGTTCAGCGCTTTCGGCTCATCGGTGTCTGACATTTCTCACGTTTACGAGCGCCTGTTGCACAAAATGCCCATCGCGGACTTTGATGACGGCCGGTTGAACGCCATCATTGATCAAATGAAGGCTGAGGGTGACAAGGATCTGATGGGCGAGGGAATTGAACCTCAGAACCTCGAGTACTCCTTCGAGCTTGAAGTCTGTCGCAATGGCCAGCCGCCGGCCACCGTATCATGCCCCCAGCCGCCCCGGACCACAGACGGACTTCGTTCGTTCCTGGAAAGCAAGGTCGACGGCTCTGCACCGCTTTGCCTCGATCTCGCCCGCCTCAGGGTCAAGAAGCTGATCGACAAGCCTGCACCCCCAGGTAAACCTTTGCAACCGCCTGATTCCTCGCACGCTCAGAACGGACGAAGGGAAGTCATATGGAGCGGCCACAGCCATAGGGTCCGCGTGTATCGTTGGGAGCTGCTGCAGCCAGGTAATCAGGTCGAAGGCTTTGCCGTCGTCGAAGGAATCAACACAACCTACCTTGTTCCTCGTGGCTGGACGATGGTCATCGATCGCTACGGCAATGCGAGGTTGAGCCGGCGCTAGCTTGGGATTTTATACCGGTGCAAGAGAGGGTAATTCATTGGATCATCAGCGTCGAATCCGCGTCACTGAGTATCTCGACCTGGACCTGGAGGATGACCTGTGGCTATGCAATCGCTGCGGCCATGTTATTGGTCCGGCCCGCGAAAACTATAAGAGGGGCTGCCTGCTCTACGATCGCGATCCAACTGAAATTCATCCTCCTCTCGTCGCTCGAGAATTCAATTTCTCTCCGGATCCCCAATGGGTCAGAATCGTGGAGGTCTATTGCCCCGGTTGCGGTACCCAGATCGAGACCGAATACCTCCCTCCGGGCCATCCCATTACCTGGGACATCGAAATAGATATTGACCGGCTCAAAGCAAAGCTCGAGACCGGCGAGTTTTACATTCGCGAGAATCGACTCGAGGTTGCCGAATGAATTCGATCGACATCGACGTCGGCGGTACCTTCACCGACCTTGTCCTCAACTTTGATGGCAAGACGCTGATCCGAAAAACTCCGACGACTCCCTATGACCTGTCGGTCTGTTTCTCGAGGGTAATCGAAGAAGGCGCCCGCGGTCTCGGCTTGAAGATTGATGAACTCCTGCCGGCGATCGAAATAATTCGTTATTCGACCACCATTGCAATGAATCGCCTCATCGAACGCAAGGGGCCGCGCCTTGGACTGCTGACAACCGAGGGTCACGAAGATACCGTCCTCATAGGCCGTGGGGCGCAATGGATTGATGGGACGAGGGTCGCCGAACGGCGGAATCTCGCCGTCCAGCACAAGCCTCACCCGCTAGTTCCTCGAGACCTGATACTCGGGCTGAAAGAACGAATTGACTCGCGCGGGATTGTTCTCAGGCCGCTCGACGAGGAAGATCTTCGCAAAAAGGTTCGCCATCTTGTTACTAAGGGCGTGCGCGGTTTCGTTGTGTCTCTGCTGTGGGGCTTTCTCAATCCGGTCCATGAGAAACGGGTCAAACAGATCATCCGTGATGAATACAAGGAGTTCCACATCGGATATCTGCCAGTCGTGCTGGCTGGCCAGGTCGTGGGCAAGTTGGGCGAATACGAAAGGACCCTGGCGGCCATCCTTGACGCTTATCTCCATCGCTCTATGCAGACCGAGCTGTCCGCAATGTGGGACAAGTTGCGTGATCGGGGCTACAACAAGCCGCTGCTTATGATCCAGAGTTCAGGCGGCGTGACAGAGGTATTCCGGACCGCCGCAAGCCGCACCTTCAACAGCGGTCCCGTCTCTGGACTGATGGGAGCTCACCACGTCGCCAGATCCCTCGGCTACCACAACGTTGTGATGACCGACATGGGCGGCACCAGCTTCGACGTCGGCCTGGTGGTCAAAGACAGCGTGCGAAGCTATGACTTCCGGCCAATCATTGATCGCTGGATGGTTGGCATAACTATGATCAAGACCCTGTCTGTCGGAGCGGGTGGCGGTTCGATCGCCTCAGTCAGCAGTCTTCTCCAGAACCAGGTGCAGGTCGGACCAAAAAGCGCGGGCTCGATGCCAGGCCCTGCATGCTTTAACCTCGGCGGAACTGAGCCTACAGTCACAGACGCTGATGTTGTTCTGGGGTATATCAATCCTGATTATTACTACGGCGGCAAGATGCGGCTCAACAAGAACCGGTCCGTTCAGTCAATACGCGACAAAATTGCCAGGCCGCTGGGTATCGACGTCGAGGCAGCGGCCGAAATAATCCGAAAGATCGTCAACGGCAACATGGCTTCCGCGATCACCAAGGAGGTCCATCTGCGCGGATACAGCCCGGAGGACTTCATCCTGTTCGTCGGTGGAGGCGCCGGAGCTACCCACGTCGAAGGTTTCAAAGGCGACGTCAAAAAGGCGGTCACCTTCTCGTTCTCACCCGTCTTTTGCGCCTTTGGCTCATCGACAATGGACATCATGCACGTCTACGAGGTCTCAAAGAAGATCAGGTTAATGGAGCCTGTCACCCGCCAGCTCTCCGAAGACTATCGTGCCTTCAACGATACTGTCGCGGCGATGGTCGACCAGGCCAATAAAGACCTGACTGCTGACGGGCTTGACCCGAGCGACGCGGCCTTCCTGCTGGAACTCGATATGCTTTATGGCGGCCAGTTCCATGTGAAGAGAGCATTATCTCCCAGGATATC
>Ga0126373_10004350_pt1 | contig 10817 bp, 11 predicted proteins | sample PanSoiMetPlot_11_FD_92545 | JGI IMG/M metagenome (GOLD analysis project Ga0126373, IMG submission 92545) | Tropical forest soil microbial communities from Panama - MetaG Plot_11 | ecosystem: Environmental > Terrestrial > Soil > Tropical forest > Bulk soil | place: Panama | collected 2016-02-17
CCAGCCTATCTCGCTGGGATGGTTCTCGCCGGCACTGCTGCGAGAGATGCACACTGGATGCGTCGGCTGCGGACGCTGACCGTTGGATTTCTCACCCCCTTCTACTTCCTTCGCGCCGGGACACTCGTGTCCCTTTCGGCATTGCTCGCCGCTCCATTGATCTTTCTCGCGTTGCTCATCGGCAAGGTGGCAGCAAAGATCTTCGGCCTCTATCCCTTCATCAGCGCCTTCCGGCGTGACTTCAATGAACGGTGGTATTACACGCTCATGATGTCGACGGGGTTGACATTTGGAACTATCTCCGCCCTGTACGGGCTCGCACATGGGTTAGTCACGCAAGAGCAGTATTCCTTTCTCGTGGCCGCTGTGATTGCTAGCGCAGTGGTGCCCACTATCGTTGCGGGGCTTGCGTTCGTCCCGACTCATCTCCTACCCAAAACCGAGCACCCAGGGAAAACCGTGCGTCGAATCAATGGGCTTAGCGAAGAAGGCTAGGCCATAACACGAAGTGGCAATGAGGAGCATTGTATTTAGCGAGGGAAGCGGAGATCTTTTGACATCCCGGGCGCAGAGGTTACTTTTTGGCGAAAGTATTTCCGGACAAGTGTTTCGAGCGATGTGAAGTGGCGGTCGGGGAGGTTCTTGAATCGTCGTTTGCAGTCGAGGAGGGCTTCGTCGGCCGTGGCGAACGGTTCGATTACAGATAGCAGGTGACTGTGATAGTCCATCAGCTTGAGTTCCACGGTTCTGAGGTGGCTGGGGTCTCCGGCAATGGCCAGTGCCGCTTTAGCCTGATCACCACCGGATTCGACCAAAGCTTCGAAGCAGAGGCCTTTGAGTCGTTGAGTGACAGTGCTCCGGTCCCAGCTTAATGTCTTCGCGGTCGCCTGCATGTCAAATCCATGTTGCCTCAAACAGTTCAGCACGGCGGCATCACTCGCCGGGTCCGGAAGTATCTGCGGCGGTTTGGCTCGACGAGATGGAAGCGCGTTGCCTTCTCCGAGTCTTAGAGATTCTTTCGTTAGCAGGTGTCCATCACTGAGCGTTACGGCCTGTTCAAGACAATGCCGGAACTCTCGCACGTTTCCTTTCCACTCATGCTCGATTAACACCCTCAGCGCCTCATTTGAGAGCTTCGGAATAGGTTTCCCTAACTGGGTTGCGATCTCGCACAGGAAGGTATCTGCGAGCAGCGGCACATCGGTCGGCCGCTCCCGCAGCGGAGGCAGCCGGAATACCAGTCCTGTCAGGCGGAAGTAGAGATCCTCCCGGAACCAGCCTTCGGAGACACCACGCTGGAGATCGCGATTTGTCGCTGCCACGACACGCACGTCTACGGTGGTTGGGCTGGTTGCGCCGACACGGTAAAACGACTTTTCTTGCAGCACCCGCAGCAACTTGCTCTGATGGTCCAACCGCAAGTCGCCGATTTCATCCAGGAAGATCGTCCCATGGTTCGCCAGCTCGAAGTACCCGCGCCGGTCCGAGGTTGCCCCGGTAAAACTGCCTTTGGTGTGACCGAACAATTCGCTTTCAAAGAGCTCTGGCGAGATGGCGGCCATGTTCACTGCGATAAACGTCTGGCCAGTCCGAGGACTGAGCCGGTGGGCAGCACGGGCAAACAATTCTTTCCCAGTCCCTGGCTCGCCGAGCAGGAGGATAGCCAGGGTCGATTTTGCACCTTTCTTCAGATCGCGATAGAGGCGCAAGAGCCCGCGGTCTTGGGTGATGATCCCAAGCTGCCGGCATTCTTCGTGGATCCGATCGAGCTCGGCATCACCCATCGTGATTGGATCAGTCGTCGCCGCGCGCAGATTGTGTAGCTGTTGTTCAAGCTTCTCCAGTTTCGTTCTCGCCTCTTCTTCCTGTCTCTGGACGTCAACCAACTCAGTTCGGAGCAATTCGGCCGTCTGCGACAGATTTTCATGCTGACCGGCTGAGTGCGCAATCGTCACGCGCGCTTGCTCCAAATCCTCCTGTAGGGTTTCAGCGCGCGTCTCACGAAGGACTAGGGCTTCGCGCACGGCTGCGGCCTCCTGCTGCAGCCGCAACATGTCGCGCTCGAGGAGGCGCATTTGCTGGCTTGCCGTGAGATGGCCCCAAACGGTGGTGCCGATGAGAACGATCGCCGCCGCGGTCAATGGTAACGCAAGTGGCAACAAGAGATGTGCCAGGATTAGTGCCGCGACCATGAAAGAGCCAAAGCCTAGCAGCACCGCTCCAGCGAGCAAGAGTCCATGCAATCCTCGAGAGTGCAACATGGTCCAGGCGACGAGGCCAGCGAGAAAAAGCGCGGCAGCATAGGTGCTCGTCGCACTGAGCCGGCAGACACGATTATCCGTCAGGAGCATGTTCAACAGATGCAGATGGATCGTGGTGGGGGTGACATACAGGCCGCTTGGGAGTAGCCAAGTTGCTTGAGCTGGCGGATCAGGAAGCACGACCACAACTTTGTCTTTGAACCATTCGTTCAGTCGTTCTTCGTGGTTCGCTTCGATCTCCTCCCACAGTGTGAGGAATGAAAGGGTAGGGAACGAGCCGATCGAACCGTCTCCTACATAGTTCACGAGGACTGTCCCCCCGTTGTTTGGTGAAGCGATTTGCTTGTTGGTTTGTTCAAACAGGACACGTCCATATGCCGAAACTGCCTGCGTACCCTGTTCAACGGAGAAGGGAACGGAGCGCGCCACATGATCGTGTTGTGAGGCGATGAGCAGGTGACCGAGCACCGTCGCATCCGAGGCGAGCGAGAGTTCGGAATCGAATGGGTAGACAACCGGCCCGGCTGTTTTCGTGGCTTCTAACAACAGGGCATCGCTGGCGGCACCGCCGAGTTGAGCTGGACTGACGTACCTCAGCCGATGGTCGAGACCGATTACGCCCGCGCCGGCTTCATGCACCTCATTGATGACACGAGCTAGGATCGCTCGATCCCATTGGCCGGATCCAAACTTGGATTCACTGGCTCGATCGCGTGTCACAAGGAGCAGAGATGGACTTACTTCAATGGATGCTCGGTGCCGGAGCCACGTGTCGTAGATTGTCCAATCCAATGCGGTGAATGTGACGGGCGCGACGGTCGTGAGAGCAAGCGCAAGAAGCGTTGCCACCAGTCCTATCGTACTAGCCTGAAGCCAGTGTGATTGGAGAAAGACACGCCAGGTTCTTGAGAAGCCAACCATGACAATAGGCTCTACGGTTGGACCGACAACTCGTCGAGTATTAATTTGATGTCCTGCTTTGGAAGTCCCTTGAGCTGGGCTTTCGCCTTCGACAGGTCTGGAGTCATACCAAGCCCCTTGCCGTAGATGAGAGCCAGGAATTTCCTTGCCGGCGCGAAGCCCTCGTTGGCCGTTGTCTCGAAGGAAGTCAAGATTCTCTTGTCGAAGGGAGTGAGGTTCGGCTCCCACCCCGTTACATACAGGCGAGCGAGTTCAGACTGGGCTACCTCACTGAGGGTATCGCTTTCTTGTAACAGTACTGACAAGGCCTCTTCGCCACGATTCTGATTGAGCAGCGTCGTCCCTAGCGTCTCGCTCTCGCCATTGCGCGTCAGGTCAGGGAAATTGTCCCAGAGCTTATCTCGATAGTGTCGAAAGGCCGCCAATGCTTCCTGGCGCTTGTTCACCGGCTGTGCCGAGGACAAGGCTTGGCGACGAAGTTGTGAGAGTGATGCCGCAGCCGGTTGATGACCGAACGCGCGGGCTTTCATCCACCAGTAGACCGCGAGTCCGACATTCTTTTCCACTCCCTGGCCGGTGCGATAGGCATTGCCGAGGAAATATTGCGCCTGAGCGACACCGCCTTGCGCAGCCTCTTCCATGGATTGCGCCGACTCCTGATCGCGATGGCTTAATTTCAAGACGAGTGCTAGACGGTAGCGGGCGTCTGGGAAATGGTTCTGGAGGTCCAGCGCTCGTTGATAAGACTGGATCGCGGCTTTGAGATTCCCGATCGTGTAGAACACGGTGCCAAGATTATAGTGTGCCTGGGTCAGTTTGGAGTCGAGGCGGGTCGCCTCCTTGAGTGCAGTTAGTGCTGCATGCCAATCTTGCTTGGCCATCAAGGCCACACCGAGTTGAAGGTGTCCCTTGGCGGAATCAGGCTTTAGCTTGAGTGCGATGCGGTATTCATCGATCGCGGCGTCGAGATCGCCAATCCGATACAGTTCCTCGCCCAGTTTGAGTCGATCATCAGGGTGATCCGGAAACGTCCGGACGTTGCCACGCAACTCACCTAACATCATGATCGCATCTTGCTGTTCTTGCTTGGTCTCTTCAGGAGGTTGGTGTTTGTCTCCAAGGGGACCGGAAACTGCGGATTCTATTATGGGGACAGGCGGAAGCTGATTCTCAGGGGTTTGCGCGAGCGTCGACGCGATAGGTGGGTAGAGGGTGAGAAAGAGGATCACCAGAACCGATCGACGAATCATGGGAAACTGTGATCCTCCGGTCTCTCTCTAATGGTTAGTGAGCATTATACCACCGGTGAACCGTAGGAAGTATCTGGGCCTGGTCTGGGTTTCGACCCTGCTGCGATGCGCTGAATCCGCTCTTGGAGCGACTGGGTGCCGGTATCCTACCGAACACCAGAGGTCGGCTATGGATAATGAAGGGCTAGCTATCGGCACTCTTGTGACGGGCAGTGTTGATCATGGCTGGTTGGCCTTCTGCCATTCATCCTCTGTCAGGACACCTTTCTTGATCAACAGCTGAATCAATTTGTCGACTGAGCTTCGGCTGGGCGGAACCGGAGTCGGGGCGGGAGTTGAGGGAGTCGCCTCGATGCGGTGCGGTTCTGGCGGAACGCGCTTCTGTCCAAATACCTTAAATGAGGGGGTGAACACAATGAGGTATACCTTGTTCCTGATGCGAACAGAAGCGGGGAGACTGTTGGTCTGAGGATGAAGATCCTGGCTGGAGCCCACGGGGATGCGGAAGAACGGTTTTCCGTCATCGGTTTCGCCATCTTGCCCGAGGACTTCAAACAATTTCAAAAAAGATTCACCCTTCAGATTGTCTTGTTCTTCTCCGGCCAGGTTGGTGATCTTATCCAGGACCACCACAAGCGAATCGGCGACCAACGAATCAGGAGACTGGTTTCTGACACTGACGTCGTAGTGATATTCGCTCGCGAAGTTGTCGCGGCCTTTGAGTGTGACGACCACTGAGGCCCTGCCAGTCAAGTCTGTGAGCTGATCAAGCGATGCAGCGGTGCCATCGGGAATGGTCGGCCCCGCCAGCACGATGACGAGGCCAGTCAGAGTCAACCGCCACAGTTGGCTTCTCATCCACATGGTCCCCTCTCTGGATCGGGAGCCCTGCTGACTGCTCAATTGTGTTCAGCATAGCAAAGATTGTGGATTCGAGCGAGCTTTTGTCGGCCAGCTTGCCTTGACAGGCTCTTCCACCGAACGATATTCTCACCCTTCATACGGTGTGGGAGCACGTCGCCACCTTCCTCCAATTCGCTCGATGCGATCTCGTCCATCACCTGCTCCGCTGCTGATTTCTCGCTCGCTTGTGACTCGATTGATGAGCCTCTATGATTACCCGAACCCGCGTCGGCCTGGTCGTCTCATTCGCGGCTATGATCGACCCCACGCCGTGCGAACAGCCCGCATGTGCGCGGCAGTTGCCACTTCGCTTGGCCATGAGGCTGGGCGTGTTCGGCTCTATCAGACTGCCTGTTTGCTGCATGATTTAGGCCGAGCTGGTCTTGATCGCAGGCTCTTCGGCCGCATCTGGTCGTGGGCGAAGGAACGGGGAGTTCCGACGAGGCCACGTGAATGGAGAACGATACATCCGGAGACCAAGTATGGGCGCGAGACCGAAGCATTTCTCGCCCGATATCGCGAGCCTCTTGAGGCAGAAGGAGTTCGGATGGATGATTGGGCGAAGGAGCAGGTAGAGATGCGGTTAGGGTATGCGCGTCGTTTGACGAGACTACTCAGGACTCTCTATCCGCGAATTCGCCGGATGGGCATTCGTTGGGTTCCCTGGATGCAGCAGGTGATGCTGTACTATTACTACCCTGAACGTTTGGCAAATGCGAAGCCGTGGGTCAAGCAGTTGGCGGAGATACTCGTCGCTTGCGAGCAATTCGAAGCCTACAGTAATCAGCGGCGCGGGCGCGACTACTATGTGAGGAAAAAGGAAACGCTTGCTGATGCGTTTACCTACTTGGAGAAGCTGCAGCACGAAGGGATTTTGGGTCAACCCGTGATGCGGACGCTCCGCAAACTTGCTGCACAGGGCACATTCGATGCCATTCTGGAGGAGGCCCGTGGCCAACCTTTGACTCGCAGCGAGCGGCGGTTTCTCCGAAGCATGGAGCATTGACATGGCTGTGAAAACTATTCCGATGCGCATCAACATGCGCGGCGACATGCAAATTGAGAACATTACGAAATTGGTTGGCGAAGCTGTAGCAGGGACGAAGCTGTCCGCAGGCATCGTAACAGTTTTTGTCAGGCACACCACTGCCTCGGTCATGATTATCGAGGACGAACCAGGCATCCGCGCCGATACGAAAACTTTCTGGGACCGTGTCGTGCCCGCCGATCCTCATTGGCAACACAATAAGAGGAATTCCGGTGAGGACAACGGACACAGTCATTTGCGGGGGCAGTTGCAGGGACCATCGATCACGATTCCGTTTGCCGATGGCGTACCCTTGCTGGGCACATGGCAACAGATCGTGATCGTGGATTTCGATACTCGCGCCCGCACGCGAGATCTGGTGGTTCAGGTAATTGGCGAATCATGACTCGGATGTTCGCACTGGTAGGATTTCCACTAGGACTCTTCCTCCTGTTCTGGTCCATCGTTCTCATTGGCAGTGTTGTTCTGGCCGAAATAGGCAAGCCGCTCGGCTCTACTTATGATGGACCCGAGGGCCGCCCTCGGCCGGTGATACCAGCTCCAGCTGAGTTGGGCCCTGACGAACGATCGACGATGGCGGTGTTCGAGCGCGCCACGAAGTCTGTGGTGTTTATTGCGAATACCGCTTTTCAGCGCAATCCTTGGTCATTTAATTTGTTTGAGGTTCCTCAGGGGTCAGGTTCAGGATTTATCTGGAACACGCAAGGCCATATCGTGACTAATTTCCACGTGGTGTATGGGGCTACTTCGATTACGGTCACACTGGCTGATCGGACAGAACATAAGGCAAAAGTCGTCGGTGCTGATCCAGACCATGATCTGGCTGTGCTCCAGGTTCAAGCGCAAGAAAAGTCGCTGTCGCCTGTGACAATCGGGACGTCGCATGATCTTCGTGTTGGGCAAAAAGTACTCGCCATTGGCAATCCGTTCGGTCTCGACCATACGCTAACAACCGGCGTGGTGAGTGCCTTGGGCCGTACGATCAAGTCCCTCTCGAATCGAACGATCGAGGGAGTCATTCAGACTGATGCGGCAATTAACCCAGGCAATTCAGGCGGACCGCTGCTTGATAGTACTGGCCGGCTGATTGGGGTCAATACGCAGATCGTGAGTCCGAGCGGAGCTTTCGCGGGAATCGGATTTGCCGTACCCGTGGATACCGTCAACCGTATTGTGCCGGAGCTGATCAAGTATGGGAAAATCATCCGCCCGGGATTGGGGGTCTCCCTTGTTCCCGATGCAATCGCCAGGCGATGGGGAATCAAAGGTGTCGTTATTGGGAGGGTTGTGCATGGGAGCGGTGCAGAGCAAGCCGGCCTCCGGGGGGCACGCGAAACGGTCACCGGGCGTGTCGAACTAGGAGATATCATCGTCGGCATCGATGGCAAACCGACCGAGACCATTGAGGCTATGCTTGATCTCTTGGAACAGCGAAAAGTCGGTGATCAAGTGTTAGTCGACATCCTTCGTGCGAATAGCCGACAGCAAGTTTCGATTACACTGCAAGCCGTCAATTAAGGGGCGCTGCTTCCACGGTATTCCGAAGAATAATTGAGCTTTGACCGAGCTTCCTTCCTGCAGTCACCTGCCCATGGCCAATCTGTGAGACTCCACCTTCCATACGCCTGCTTCCATCAAGGCATTGCACAACTTGTCGAATATAAAAGAGAATAAATTGGTGCTACACTTCCTTGGAGGTTGAATTCAAGAGGTTACATAGCCGAACTCGGGAGGTTACCTATGAAGGCACGAACGTGGATGATGGAATATGGCGTGGCCATAATTCTGACGGGGCTATTCGCGATGGTTCTGGGGCATCTTCCCATGTTCCGCGAAACGGCTGTCGGCAAGTTACACGCGTCAGATTTGGTCCAGTTCATCGGATATGGGGGCGCGATGGTCATCGCCTGGATTGGAGCACGTCAGTTGTCGGCTGAACCGCCAGACGACTGGAAATGGCTTATGCCCTACAGGGCCCTGGTCCTCCCCGTCGTTACTCTCGCAATGGTCGCGATCGCTTATGGCGTATTGCTCTATGTGTGCGACCCGTTCATGAGCAAGTCGGGAAAGACGGTCTATAATTGGTTCTTTGTCATAGGCATCGTCGCGGCCAGTGTGTGGTTGATCATGACATGGGTCATGAAATGTGCGCCGCTACTGACAGCGATGGAATCACGCAGGTTGAGGAAAGCTGCGTAACGACCGCTTGGTCTATGGCTGCCTCGGGCGACGGGGCAGCCAACTTCCCTTAGACGCCTCTCGTAACAAATTCCACAATTCGGTTCTCAGCCCAATAGGAATCTTCCCCGTTTCGTTTCCACTGGAAGAATCCGCAGTGACCTCCGTAGCGGGGAGCCACGAGTGTAATCGATGGATTCTGTTCAATGGCTTGCAGGGCAAACATAGAATAGGGAATGAAAGGGTCGTCTTGGGCCGTGATGATCAACGTCGATACGGCAATTGACCCGAGCACATGCCTCGATCCGGCTCGGTCATAGTAGTCAGCGCCGTTACGGTAGCCGCCGTCGGGCGCTGTATAACGATCATCGAACTCACGAATCAATCGAATACGGTCAAGTCCCTCTAGATCCCACTTGTTCGGCATGAGCGCCGCTTTGCGGCGGAGGCGAGCTTTCAATCCAGCTAAGAAATGGTTGTGATAGATCCAATTGGTCGGTTGTTCCAGGGCGTCGACACATTGCGTGGGATCGATGTTCGGACAGACCGCTACTACCCCTTTGAGGGTCGGTTCTAATGAACCGAGTTCCCCGGCCGCTTTGAGCAGGAGATTCCCTCCCATCGAATAGCCGATCAACCAGATGCGGTCGAGACCTTCGTCGGTCCTCAGCTCACGGACAATCGACCGATAGTCCGCACTGAGGCCACTGTTATAAAGCGTAGGCGTCAGGTGTTCCGTCCCGCCACAGGTGCGCTGGTTCATGCGAATCACATTGAGTCCTGCCCGATACGCCTTGGCGGCGATTCCCTGCATGTAGTGTGACTCGCTGCATCCTTCGAGGCCGTGCACCAGGATCGCAGTCGCAGAAGCTCTTCGATCCGGCTGCCAGTGGCACCGCCCCAGCAGCTGAGTGTCGGGCTCGACGGTGAACAACCGATCTTCCTGAGAAACGCCCGCCAACACCCTACCTCTTGGCCAATAGTGTGGGACGAGCGTCATTGTGTGGGTATTACGGAGAATCAGGGGTGGATCGAACGGAGCTATGGGACCCATGCCTACACCCTAAAATAAAAAGGGGCCGTTCCTACTACGAACGACACCCTTTCGCAGATGTGGCTCCCCGGGCAGGACTCGAACCTGCGACCAGCCGGTTAACAGCCGGCTGCTCTACCAACTGAGCTACCGGGGAACAAGCGATGTGTACAGCTCAATGAGAAGAGCATTCTAACAAAACTGGGCTTTCCAAGGGGAATGTTTTTTTGTCTTGTCGGTTGACCAAGGGATGGCCTTACACGTCGAAGTCTTCAGTTTCGTCTTCATCCGAGGACGCGTCGGTGTTGCCCTCTGCCAGGGCAGCGAAATGCTTGGCCCAAGTGATGTAGAGGTTGCCGCTGTCACGCATGGTATCGGCAGCTTTCACAAGTTTGTCCACTAGCTCGGGGTCTTTCCCAGAGGCTTGAATCTCCGCGGCACGACGTTCGATGGCTTTGGGATATTCCTGAAGCAGTCCAGCGATTTCTCTCAGTAGCTCATCAATGACGTTGTCTTCGTTTGGCATGGTCTTCCTCAATGACGGGCCAACAAAAAACCCCATAGCGCCGCCGCCATGGGGTTTTTTGCGCGGGAAGCCCGCTTACATGGGCTTTTACCCTTGGTAGGCTTGGCCTAAGGCAGCCGACTCGCCTTTCCGATTCATGAGTTCACCACTCGCGCTGACAGCCTGCATCACGATGGCCTGATGCTTGGCTGCGTTGCAGACCACGACACAAAGTTCGCAGCCCTTGCAACGGTCGATCATCACTTCCGCCACCATTTTGGTCGTATTGAGGTCCAGGCAATTTGCCTCCGGACAATACATGATGCACAGACGGCAGCCCTTCTTGGCGACGCATTTTTCATCGATGACTTGGGCAACGTTATACATGCAGAATAGTTCCTTCCATCTCCGTTACGCCGCGACGGCCGGGTTGCCGACACGCAACTCAACCTTGTGCTTCTCAGCCCATTCGCCGGCGACCTCATATGCCCGCTTCACAGTTGCTAAGTTCTTCTGTAGTAGCATTTCTTTCTTCGCAAACTTTTTCTTGATTGCTTCGTCCAAAGACGCGGTTCCGCCTGAAGCCACAAACTTTTTCCCAAATCGCTCCTGCAACGCTCCGTCCAGGGCTTCCATGGACACGCACTTGGTGATACCGGCGACCGAACCGATCATCGTCATATTCGTTGACAATTCTGTGCCCGCGATTTCGATCGCA
>Ga0126373_10004351_pt1 | contig 10815 bp, 8 predicted proteins | sample PanSoiMetPlot_11_FD_92545 | JGI IMG/M metagenome (GOLD analysis project Ga0126373, IMG submission 92545) | Tropical forest soil microbial communities from Panama - MetaG Plot_11 | ecosystem: Environmental > Terrestrial > Soil > Tropical forest > Bulk soil | place: Panama | collected 2016-02-17
TCCGTCTCCCCACTCATCCTGATACCCTGCTTCATGCTGGTCTCCTGCAACTCAAGATTGCGTCCAGCCGCAGAGTACCGCTGCGGCCGGAGACCAGCACTCTCATCCCATCTCAGGAAGACAGCGTGGGAGCGCAGCGGGTGTTGGAGGAAAAAGCTACAGCGGGTTCTTGGAGCGGAGTTCCTGGACTATTTCTTTGGCTGCGGCGCGGGCTTTGTCTTCTTGATCCGGCGGGAAGCTGATGGCGCCTACTCGGGCGTGGCCGCCGCCGCCGTAGCGTTCGCAGATCGCGGCTAAGTTCACCATCTTACTGGGGTCGGCTTTGGTCCAGGGGTTGGAGCCTACGGCTACCTTGGTGCGGAAGCTGGATTTCGACAGGCCGATGGAGTAAGTCGCCTGCGGGTGCAGGTAATAGGGGATGAACTTGTTGAATCCCTCGGTGGGGTGGTCGGTGATGTCGAAGAAGATGGTTCCATCGCGCTCTTCGGCACGGCTGCGGATGAGAGCGATGTTGTGCTGATGGCGCTCGAGGAGCGGCGGGAGCAGCGAGGCTACGAACGGCTGGGCGAGGACTTCGGCGAGCGGCATCTCGGTGAGCAGAGGGATGAGGCGCGGGATGAAGGCCGGGTCGTGACTGGACTCGATGACGAGGGTGAGCTTCATGGCGGGTGCGGCCATTTCGACCGCGGCCTGGGGGCTCTCGTAGAGCGCTCCGTCGACTATGTTGGCCCAGTGGATGAGGTCGGCTACGGGCGCTGTGTCGAAACCAAACTTGGTGGCGCCGATGTGGGCGAGGAACTTAGTGCAGGAGATGTAGGTGGGGTCGAAGAACTTGCGCGCGGCGCAGGCGGGGTCCCGCTGGCAGCGCTCGAAGTCGGCCTGGTCGGCGGGGGTGAGGAAGGCGGAGAGGTGGTGATCGAACCACCAGGTGATGCGGGGAGAGGCGGAGTATTTGAAGTCGACGATGGCGTTTTCGTCGCCGGTGAACTCGGACTCGTCGAAGAGCGCCCCGGCGCGGTGGACGAGGCCGTGGTAGGAGTATGCGGCGGAGCGGCCGGCGGCAATACATTCGCGGTGGAAGCGGGTGAAGAGGGATGCCGAGCAGGCTCCGTCGAAGCATTTGTCGTGGTAGAAGACGCGAACCTGCAAACGGGCGTTCCCTTCTGAAAAAAAAGTGAAGCAGTCAGAACTTCTAAGGATCAAGGGAGAGGCTGGATGTGTCAAGGCGGAGAAGCAGGGACATAGGGACATAGGGACAAAGGGACACGAGTCGGTGGCGTGTGGTGTTCGGATTCGGACAGTCTGGGCGGGGGCGGACATTGGAGGTCACGGCGGCGGTTTGGGGAGATGGTTTAGATTGTAGGGTTTGCGGCGGGTGGGAATTGGCGCGCCGAGTGCAATATTGAGGCGCAAAGGAAAATTCCGGCACGAGAGGCTTTTATGAGCACGTTTATCCAGGATCTGCGGTATGCGGCGCGGCAGTTGAGGAAGTCGCCCGGGTTTACGGTGGCGGCGGTGTTGACGCTGGCGATCGGGATCGGCATCAACACGGCGATGTTCAGCAGCATGGACGCGGTGGTGCTGCGGCCGCTTGCGGTTCCGCAGATGGACCGCGTGGCAACGATCGCCGAGCAGCGCGAGCAGGGCGGCAACGCCGACTACATGCGGGCGGCGCTGGCCAACTACGTTGACTGGAAGGAGCGGAGCCACTCGTTTGCGCAGATGGCGGTGCTTGCGGATTCCGATATGAGCCTGACGGGCGCGGGCGATGCGGTGCGCGTGCGCGGGGCCCAGAGCTCGGGAAGCTTTTTCAGCGTGCTGCGGGCGCAGCCGTTGATTGGGCGCGTGTTCACGGACGATGAGTGCGTGCCGGGGCGCGATGGCGTGGCGGTGCTGAATTACGCATTCTGGCAGCAGCGCTTCGGATCGGATCCAGGAGTGCTGGGGCGGACGATTCAAATCGACCAGCGCGCGTACACGATCGTCGGCGTGATGACGAAGACGATGCAGTATCCAAGCGATGTGGACATCTTTGTGCCGTTTGCGCCCACGCCCGGACGGCTGAAGGACAGGAACGATCACACTTACCTGGTCGTGGGGCGGCTGCGCGACGGCGTGACAGTCGAGCAGGCCCAGGCGGAGATGCGGATCGTGGGGCAGCAGCTGGCGAAGGCCTATCCGGTAACGAACCAGGGCTGGAACGTGAGGGTCGAGACGCTTCTGGACGGGATCAACGGGCCGTACACGCCGCTCTATTACAAGATGCTGCTTGGCGCGACATTATTTGTGCTGCTGGTGGTGTGCGCGAACGTGGCGAATCTGCAGTTCGCGCGGGGCATTGCGCGGCGGCCGGAGATTGCAATGCGAACGGCGCTGGGAGCGAGCCGGACGCGAATCATGCGACAGCTGTTGACGGAGAATGTGCTGCTGGCGCTGCTGGGCGGAGCGGGCGGCGTGGCCCTGGGCGGGCTGGATCTGCACTTCATGCTGGTGAATATGCCGCCGCGCGTGGCGCGTTACATGTCGGGGTGGTCAAATACGTCGCTGAACGGGCGGACGCTGGCGTTTTCGCTGGTGCTGGCCGGCCTGACGGCGATTGTTTCAGGGTTTGCGCCGGCGCTCGAGGCGCTGCGGGTGAACCTGGTAGCGCAGCTCAAGTCGGGGACGCGGTCGGCGATCGGGTCGGGCCGGTCGCACAGGCTGAGGAACATCTTTGCGGGGTCGCAGATCGCACTGGCGGTGGCGCTGGTGATCGGGGCGGCGCTGATGTCGAAGGGGATGAATGCGACGCTGCATGTGGCCGACGGGTACCAGCCGCAGCAGGTGCTGACGTACAACATGACGCTGCCGTTGGCGCGCTATGGCACGCCTGAGAAGAGGGCAGCATGGTATGCGGACAGCCTGACGAAGCTGCGCGCGATTCCGGGCGTGAAGAGCGCGGAGATCACATCGGCGCTGCCGTACAGCGACATGGGCTGGGTGCAGGACGCGGCGATCGAGAATCGTCCAGTGATGCCGGGGAAGTTCCAGAGTGCGAGGCGGGTGACGGTCAGCGACGGGTACTTTTCCGCGTTCCATGTTTCGATCGTGGACGGACGCGGGTTCACGATTGGCGACGCTCTGGGAACGCAGCCCGTGGCGGTCGTGAGCCGCAGGTTCGTGGACCGGTATCTGCCGAACCAGAACCCGATCGGGCAGCACATTCGACTGGGACGGGATGGGCCGGGCCAGACGCCGTGGCTGACGATTGTGGGCGTGGCGGAGGAGGCGACCTACTCGCTGTGGGACCAGCAGATTCAGCCGTCGGTGTATCTGAGCGCGGCGCAACTGCCGAATCGCGACGCGAGGTACGCGGTGATGACGGATGGGAATGCGACGGCGCTGGCCGATCCGGTGCACAAGGCGCTGGCGGGGCTGGATGCGGCGCTGCCAGTCGATGAGATGGAGACATGGCAGCATCTGATGCATGAGCAACTGACTGGGCTGATCTACTCGGCGGTGCTGATGGGCGTGGATGCGCTGGTTGCGCTTTTGCTGGCGGCGATCGGGATTTTTGGCGTGATGGCAAACCTGGTGGGCGAGCGGACGCGGGAGATCGGGGTGCGGCTGGCGATGGGAGCGCGGCGGGAAGACGTGCTGCGGATGATCATGGGACGGGCGACGCGGCTGTTGGGTGTTGGGTTGGGAGCCGGGCTGGTGATGGCGTTTGCGCTGGCGCGGATGGTGGCGAACCTGCTTCGCGGCGTCAGCCCTGACGACCCGGTGGTGTTCGGGTCGATTACGGCGGCGATTGCGATGGTGGCGCTGGCGGCGAGTTGGATTCCGGCGCGGCGCGCGGCGCGGGTGGAGCCGATGGTGGCGCTGAGGGATGAATAAGACAGTGGTCAGTGGTCAGTGATCAGAAAGGCAGGGATCAGGGATCAGGGACCAGAAAAACAGGGATCAGCAGTCAGTGTTCAGTGATCAGTGGCCGGCAAGTCACGCGCGCTCGACATCCTCATGGGCGTAGACCCTTCCTGCGCGGATTTCCTTCCGTCCCTGCTCAACCATCCGCGCGAGTTGCCGGTATTCATTTAGATAGCGGTCCACGGCTTCGTTAAGAACGTAGCTGCGATCGCGCCCAATGTTCCGCGCGATCTCGTCTAGAAGCTCTACCCGATCGCCCGCAATGCGAACGGAAATGGTCCTGGGATTCGTCATATTACGACAGAATACGACGGCTATTGAAGTTCCTGGGATCTGGCATGAGGCGCGCGCTTGGCCGGATTCATTCTGAGCGAGGATTCGGTCAAATGAACGGAACGATTCCGCGGATGCGGGCGTAGGGTGTTTTCGGGTAAGATTCCGCAAATACCCAATCCAGCGCTTCAAAGGAGAGTCCATGGAGCCGGAGAATCCGACCTCTGCGCCTGAATCTTCCACCCCTGACGCTAAGTTGCAAGATCCGCCCACTTCCGTGCACGACGCAAACGCTGCTGTGACGGCGCTGGACGCGATGAGATCGACGCCGGAGACCGGGATCTTGCAGCCGGAAGGGCAGCCCCCCGTCGCGACCAATCCGCTGGTGCTGATCTTTATCGGACCGCAGGGGCTGCGTGCGGGGTGGTCGCTCTGTATCTTTGTGTCGCTGTTCTTCGGGCTTGCGTCGCTGATCAACTGGCTTGTCAGGCTGTCGCACGTGGTGCCGAAGAGGGCTCCGGGCTCGACGGCCGCGATGGAGCCGCTGGGCTCGATTGTGACCGAGTGCTCGGGCGTATTGATGATTTTGCTCGCTTCCTGGATTATGGCGAAGATCGAACGCCGGCGGATTGCGGACTACAACCTCGCGGGGCCTGGACCAATGGCCCGCTTTGGAAACGGACTGGTCGTCGGCTTTCTTGCGCTGAGCGTGCTGGTGTTTGCGCTGAATCTGGGCGGCTGGATTCACTTTTCCGGTTTGGCGCTGAGCGGTACGCAGATCCTTAAATACGCGGCGGCGTGGGCGGTTGCGTTCCTGATGGTGGGCTGCTTTGAAGAGGGACTGGCCCGCTGTTACCTGCTCTACACGCTGGCGCGGGGATTGAACTTCTGGTGGGCGTTGGGGCTGGTCGTGGTGCTGTGCGGTGTTGCGACGTTGAACCCGAAGGCGAGCGGGCTGTGGGGCGCATATCTAATCGCGCTACTCGGACTGGCTCCGTGCCTGCTGCTGGAGCTGAAGAAGGCGCCGAGCTCGGGGTTCTGGTGCGCGACGTGGGTAACTTCGGTGATGTTTGGAGCAGGGCACACGGCGAATCCCGGAGAGAACTGGATTGGGATCTTCTCCGCGGCGGGGATCGGCGTTGTGTTTTGCGCGAGCGTGCGGTTGACGGGATCGGTGTGGTGGGCCGTTGGTTGCCACGCGGCATGGGATTGGGGGCAGTCTTATTTCTACGGGACTCCGGACTCGGGCTTCCTGGCCAAGGGACACCTGCTGAATTCGACCATGACAGGGAACACGCTGTGGAGCGGCGGAGCGGACGGGCCCGAGGGCAGCGTCCTTGTAATTCCGACGATGCTGCTGATCCTGCTGGCGCTGATTGTGATGTACGGGCGGAAGCGCGCGGAAGCGGCTCCGGTGATCGCCGCAGAGCAGGCGGCAGGCTGAAGCGAGATGCGCATCTGGCTTAATCGCAGTGCCGAGGTGAGCCTGCGCGAGCAGCTCGTGACGCAGGTGCGACTGGGGATTCTTTGCCGCGACCTTAAGCCGGGAGAGCGGCTGCCGAGCACGCGCGAGCTGGGGCGGCGGTTCGGCATCCACGCGAACACGGCGAGCGCGGCTTATCGCGAACTGGAAAAAGATGGGTGGCTGGAGTTCCGGCACGGGAGCGGCGTATACGTGCGCGCGACGCGGCCGGCCTTGCCGCGAACGCCGGAGCTTGCGCTTGAATTCAGCGTTGACGAGTTGATCGGCGAGATGGTGCGCAAGGCGCGCAAGGCTGGCGCGCCGCCGGCGCTGGTGCGCGAGCGCGTGCGGCGGTGGATGCAGATGGAGCCGCCGGGACGGTGGCTGGTGATCGAGCCGGACGTTGAGTTGCGCGCGATTGTGATGGCCGAGATGGAGCCGGCGCTGACTCTGCCCATTACGGGGTGCTCGTTCGAAGAGTGCTGCCGCGACGGCGTGCTGGACGGAGCGATGCCGGTGGTGCTGCCGAGCAAGGCTTCGGCGGTGCGGAAGCTGCTGCCGGCGGGATGCGAGCTGACGGTGCTCGAGGTGCATCCGGTGGCGCCGGAGCTGCACGACCACGTGCAACGGTACATGCCTGACCACTCTGGCGATCTGATTGGGATCGCATCGCGATGGGCGGAGTTCCAGAGCATTGCGAAGATCATGCTGGTGGCGGCGGGGATGGACCCCGGGAGCCTGCTGGTGCGCGATGCGAAAGAGACGGGGTGGAAGCGCGGGCTGGATGCGGCGTCGGCTGTGGTGTGTGACGCGGTGACGGCGGCGGAGCTGCCGCGGGGATGCTTCGGGATTGCGTTCCGGCTGTTGTCGGAGGGGGCGATTGCGCGTCTGCGGGAGGCGGAGATGGGGTTGACGGCGAGCTCGTAGCTCTTCGCTTTCAGCTGTCAGCTATCAGCTATCGGCTTGTGACAGATGCGGAAGTGTCCTGAACGGGCACACTGACTTGCGCGGCCCTGCCTACGATGGCGGGGTATGAAACAGTTTCTCTTTACGCTGATGCTTTACTTTGTGGCTCTGTCGCCGCTGGCGGCAGTGTGCCAGGGGCTGCCGGACGATCCTGCTCCGGCGGCGCAAGCTGGCGGTGCGCCTGTGGGGCAGACGGGCGCGGCAACCACGCCGCCTGCGGGAATGCCCGATGCGGAATGGAAGCGCGTGCAGGCGATTGCGTATGGCGCCCTGGTCACGGTGACGAGCACGTATGGGCCGCCGGTTGGGTGCAGGTTTGCGGGAGCGACGGATGCGTACCTGCTCTGCGATGAGCTGGATGGGCCGACGGGGACGGGATACCGCTTCGACCGCGACAAGGTGATCCGCGTGGATGAGGAGCGGTGGCGGGCGGCGAGCCCGAAAGAGCGCAACTGGCACCCCGGGGTGCTGGTGGCGGCGGGGATTACGGGCACGATGATGGGGCTGATGGGAGCGCGCAAGGATGCAGGAACGGGGCTGGCGTTCGGCGTGATCGGAGCGGGGATAGCGGGGGCAATAGGACTAGGGGCGGAGGCGATGAACGGGAGTTTCGCGGGAGCAGGCGTGCAGGCGCGTGTTCACGGTGCGAGACACAGGGTGCGCTTGAGAATCCACCCGCGGCCGGGGCTGCCGCTGCCGGTGCGGCGATAGCGGCAAGCGGAACTCGACGAAGGAGGCTGAGGGTGAAGCGATCGTTGTGCGGGGCGATGTGCGTATTGCTGGTGCCAGCGCTGGTTGCCCAGCAGACGTTTTTCCTCCCTCAGGAGAAGGTCGTTTCCACGTTGGCACCCCCACAAAAGAATGGATCAAGCCGGAGGACGGTCGTCGTTTCAAAGGGAACGGAGATCGTTGTTGTTCCCCTCGATGCGATCAGCTCCGCGACGGCAGCAGTTGGGTCCACAGTGAAATTTGCCATCGCCCGTGATGTTGTGGCGCAAGGATTCGTAGTAATCCCTGCGGGAACACTTCTTGCCGGGACGATTATCGACGTGAAGCGCGGCCGTGCGGGGAGACACAACGGCAGACTCGAGATGCGTCTTCAAGACCTGAAAGCAGGAGATTCAACTCTGCGCCTGAAAGCAAAGCGTCTGAAACCGGCAGCGTCATTTCATTCAATTGCCAAGCAAAGCGGCGAAATTGTTTTGATGGTTGCGATACTCGCAGTCTTTCCGTTCTTGATACCGAATGTAATCGCTCTGTCACGCGATGAGGAGGCAACCGGAGCGGATGCCGTGATTAAGCCGGGTGAGGCGGTAAAGCTATTCTTGAGGTCTGACAGGCGAATTCGTCTGTTGCAGGCTCGCACGCCATCCAGGTCTTCTGAAAAGCCAGTCTGTGACCCGTTAGGCGCCCAGCTTCAGAGAGTGGATTACGGGTGGCCAGGAGTTCAGATAAACCAGTAGGGCATGCGCTTCTTAGTCGTGTTGCTTTGCCGCATATCTGATCCGCCGAGCTTTTGTCGTGTACCTTAGGAGCCTTCCTGCGAGGACCGCGGCGGTATCCTGTTGTTGACCGATGGGCGATCCTGAGATTTATACACCGGCGACGGAACGCGCGTTTGGCGTGGCGCGAAAGCGGCGGCGCTGGGTGCGCGTGCTGGGTTATGCGCTGGCAGTGGTGGTGGTGCTGGTTGTGGCGCTCGCAGTGGCGGGCGTGCTTTGGCTGAAGTCTGCTACCAAGGCCGCGCTGCCGCAACTGGATGGCGACATTCCCTTCGCGGGGTTGTCGGCGCCGGTTACGGTGCGGCGCGATGCGCATGGCGTGCCGCATATCGAGGCGGCGACGCAGGATGATCTGTTCATCGCGCAGGGGTACGTGACGGCGGAGGACCGGCTGTGGCAGATGGACGCGTACCGGCGCAACGCCTACGGCCAGCTTGCCGAGATCATGGGCAGCGGGATGGTGAAGCATGACGTGGCGCAGCGGGTGCTGGGGTTTCGCAATGCGGCGCAGCGGATCTATGACAATTTGAGCGCGGACGACAAGCGGCGGATGGACGACTACGCAATCGGCGTGAATCGCTGCATTGAATACCGGATTCGCAAGGGCACGCTGCCGCCGGAGTTTCGCCTGCTGATGTATCAGCCGGAGCCGTGGACGGGGGCCGACTCGCTGAGCATCGGTACGATGATGATCGACATGCTGGACACGCACTGGGATGTGAAGCTGGCGCGGGAGCACATTGCGGCGAAGCTGAATGATCCGAAGCTCGAGGCGGAGCTTTACCCGGTGGGGTCGTGGCGCGACCGGCCGCCGACGGGCGAGGTGATCGATTTGACGAAGCCGCGGCCGATTCCGAAGACGAGCGATGACGACGATGACGAAAATACGACGACGGAGAATCAGGGGCCGGGAAAACAGGGATCAGGGATCAGGGATCACGGATCAGAGAAGCAGGGATCAGGGGTCAGTGGTCAGGGGTCAGAAAGGCAGGGACAAAGGGACAGAGGGACAAAGGGAACAGACACATCGACAGAGGCGGTGGACGAGCATGAGTTGAGATCGACGCTGGGGTTGCCGGATTGTGTGGGGTGCGCTTCGGGCTCGAATAACTGGGTGGTGGCGGGGGCGCATACGGCTACGGGAAAGCCGCTGCTGGCGAACGACATGCACCTGGTGCTGACGGAGCCGAACATCTGGTACATGGTGGAGTTGAAGGCGCCTGGTTATCACGCGGCGGGCGTGACTGTGCCGGGAATCCCGATGGTGATTGCGGGGCACAACGACCACGTGGCGTGGGGGTTCACGGCGCTGTTCGCGGATGTGCAGGATCTGTACGTCGAGAAGCTCGACGGCAAGGGGAATTACCGGGCGGCCGATGGGACGTGGAAGCCGCTGAGCGTGGATCACGAGACGATTCACGTGCGCGGCGGCGAGGACGTGAAGGTGGACGTCGAGACGACGGACCATGGGCCGCTGCTGAATCCGATGCTGAAGCATGATGAGCAGCCGGTGGCGCTGAAGTGGACGCTCTACGACGGCACGATGAACGGGCTGCCGCTGTATGCGATGAACACGGCGGCGAACTGGGCGGAGTTTTCGGCGGCGATCGGGCAGTGGTGCTGGCCGACGCAGAACCTGGTTTACGCGGACGACCAGGGGCACATTGCGTATCACGCGGTGGGCAGGGTTCCGTTGCGACCGGGCGGCCTGGCGGGGAAGCCGATTGCGGATGCGGCGCACGAGTGGCAGGGTTATATGCCGTTCGACTCGCTGCCGAGCGCGGTCGATCCGCCGTCGGGGTTTCTGGCGACGGCGAATGCGAGGGTGACGACGGAGAAGTCGCCGTACCAGATTTCGCTCGAGTGGATGGATCCTTATCGAATTGAGCGGATCTATAAATCGCTGCAGGGGCGCGACGGGCTGGCGGCGAAGGATATGATTGCGACGCAGACGGACATCTACAGCGAGGTGGACCAGGAGCTGGCGCACCGGTTTGCGTATGCGATTGACCATGCGGCGGGGACCGACGACCGGCTGCGCAAGGCGGCGGATCTGATGCGGAGCTGGGATGGGAAGCTGACGACGAGCTCAGCGGCGGCTTCGCTGGTGGACCAGGCACGGTATGCGCTGTGGCCAATCATTCTTGATCCGAAGCTGGGCGAGCTGGCGAAGGATTATCGCTGGGCCGAGGAGAACTTCGCCGAGGAAGAGATCATCATGCACGGCGGGGAGGGATGGATTCCTCCGGGATACAAGGATTGGGACGCTGTGCTGGCCGAGGCGGTGAAGCGCGGGATGGCGAAAGGACAGGCTCCGTCGGATGTGAGCCAGTGGGCGTACGGAAGCTGGCACACGATTAATATTGAGCACCCGCTGGCGAAGATGCTGCCGGTCATCGGGAAGATCGCCGGGACCGGGCCGCAGCCGATGAGCGGGGACACGACGACGGTGAAACAGGTGAGCGTGACGCTGGCGCCTTCGCAGCGGTTCACGATGGACTGGAATAACGTGGACGGGTCCACGGAGAATATCGTGCTGGGCGAGAGCGGGAATCCTTATAGCGCGTATTTCAAGGACCAGTGGAACGACTGGTATGACGGGACCACATTCGCGCTGCCGTTCAGCGAGGCGGCGGTGGCTGCGAATACGCGGCACACGCTGCGGCTCACGCCGTAGGGACATAGGGACATAGGGACATAGGGACA
>Ga0126373_10004352_pt1 | contig 10815 bp, 9 predicted proteins | sample PanSoiMetPlot_11_FD_92545 | JGI IMG/M metagenome (GOLD analysis project Ga0126373, IMG submission 92545) | Tropical forest soil microbial communities from Panama - MetaG Plot_11 | ecosystem: Environmental > Terrestrial > Soil > Tropical forest > Bulk soil | place: Panama | collected 2016-02-17
CACGCGCGGAATTTCTGTCTGGTGCGAGTTCCCTACGACGCATGTCACGCCGTCCAGCGCGGTCAACTCTTCCGGTGCGCGCTGAGCATAGCAGCCTGTGACCACAATTCTGGCGGCTGGGTTCTGGCGATGCAGTTTCCGGATGGACTCCCGTGCTTGTGAATCGGCCCCCGCTGTGACGGTGCAGGTATTGAGAACGATGACGTCGGCGCCGGTTGCGTGTGATTGGGAGACAAAGCCTTCCACTTGCAAAGCGTGCCGAATCGCGGTGGCATCCGCGTCCGTTGCGCGACATCCGAAGTTTTGCAGAAAAAAGGTCGACATGGCAGCACACACGGCAGCTTGAACGGGCTGCCATGAAACAAAAATTATAGCAGTGAAGAGCTAGGCGCTCATACCGCGGCGCTGGTAGCAGAGGAGGATCAGGTCGGCGCGACGGCGCACACCGAACTTGGCTAGCAGGTTCGAGACATGGAATTTTACGGTGCGCTCGGAGATGCTGAGGCGATCCGCCACTTCCTTGTTGGCGAGATTTTCGAGCAAGCCATTCAGCACTTCCTGCTCGCGGCGGCTCAGCTCGGTGGGGGCTTCGCCACGTAAGCGGCGGCCTTGCGAAGTGGTGAGGATGGAATCGACGAAACGCGAGAGGACGGTGCGCGGCACCCAGAAACCGCCACCAGCGACCAAAGGAAGCGCGCGCGGAAGCTGCTCGCGGGCTTCGTCGTAGTTCATGATGCCCTTCACGCCCTGGCGAAGCAGCGTGTAGCTGTCGGATTCCTTCACCTTGTCGCCGACCACCAACAAGCGGGCGCCCTCATTGCGGTCCAGAATGTTGCCCAGAAGCGCGCCGGTGGCCTGCTTGGCGGCGTGCGCGTCCACGACATAGACCGAGGCTCGCGGCACCTCCAGATTGCGCAGATCGGGAGCCAGCATCGATTCAAGCTGCTTGGTGACGATCTGGAAGCCGGAGCTCGATAGGAGACGCTGAAACTCGTCCAGCACCATCGGATGGGGCGAGAGCAGACAGACTCTGAGTTTGGGCTTACCGGATGGCCCTTTCGGCATCGTGAATTCAGGCTAGCGGAATTGGAGGACGGGAGCAAGAAAGGCGAACGACAGGATTTCTAAGAATGCACGGGTGAAAAGGCGGTAGTACTAGGAAGCTAATACCTGCAAATCACGGAAAAAGTGGAGGATTTCAGTCGGCGCTTGCCAGTTTCTCGGCTTCGAAAAGCTAATCGGCCGGGGTCCCAGGAAGTGCTTCGTCGGGCGCGATCTTTCTCGGTGGCCGCTTGGCCGGCAGGCCCGCCTGGCGAACCTTATAGAGCAAAGCGCGATAGCTTATTTTGAGAACCTCGGCAGCCTTGCGGCGGTTCCAGTGGTTGGCCTGCAGGACTTTGAGGATCAGGTCGTTTTCCATGCGGCGCGTGACCTGCTGAGCGATGCGCTTGAGCGGGATATTGCCGTCAGGGGTGATCTCGTAAGTGAAGTTCATCGGCTTCTTCTCGATCCGCTCAAGATAGAACGCCTCTTCGGTGCCGAGGATCACGTAGCGCGCCATGCAGTTTTCAAGCTCCCGGATATTGCCGGGCCAATCACGCTGCTGGAGCGATTGAAGGACTTCGTCCGATACGGGAGCGGAATCACGCTTGAAGCGCCGGTTGAACGTAACGCGCAGGTATTCGGCCAGCTGGGAAATATCTTCGCGGCGCTCGCGGAGGGGCGGCAGCGAAATCGTGATGACGTTGATTCTGTAAAAGAGATCGGAGCGGAAGCCGCCGCTTTCGATTTCCTGCTGAATGGCGCGGTTGGTGGCGCAGATGACCCGCGCGTCCATGCGTTTTTCTTCGTGGTCTCCAATGCGGGTGAAGTGGCCGTCCTGCAATACGTGCAGGAGCTTGGCCTGTAAGCCGGATTCGAGCTCAGCAATCTCGTCGAGGAAAAGCGTTCCGCCTTGCGCCAGTTCCATGCGGCCAGGCTTGGCGACGTTGGCGCCGGTAAAGGCGCCGCGCTGAAACCCAAAGAGTTCGCTTTCAAGAAGGGTCCCGGGAATCGCGGGGCAGTTCACTTTTACGAATGGACCTTCGCGCCAAGGGGAGCGTTCGTGGATGTAGCGCGCCAGAAGTTCCTTGCCTGTACCACTTTCACCTAGGATGAGAATGGGTACGTTCAGGACAGCCGCGCGTTCGACACGGCGGCGCACGGCCCGCATCGCTTCCGAAGGACCGAAGTAAATGCTTTCGGGCGGTAGGTCTAAGTTTTGGTTTGGCGCCATGGACCTGGTAGCGGAACTCACCTAGAGCGCATGCCCCCGGGAGGTGAAGTCAAGAACTAGCGCAACACTTTGCACACCGAAAGCCAAAGGGTCTGGCGACCGCAAACCAAGGACAAGCCGCTGTACAAGCGGCGGTGGAAAGCAACTCTTTCCGTATCAATATCTTATGCGGATGGTTTTGAAAGGTTCTCCATGCCGCCCCAAGGCAACCCCCGGCCTGAGCCACTCTGGGGCCTTGGAAGAAAACACTGGGAACTTTGGGGAAGCACGCTTCCCGAGAGATTCTGCTAATTCCTCTGGAATCCGCACCGGCGAATGTCGCTGATCTAACGCTGTGGAAAAATCAGAGCCTCGAGCATGTCCGCCCGGGCCTTTTGGTCGGAAGCAAATAGTTGCAGCAAGTCTGTGACGGAAATCATGCCGCGGTAACCCTTTTCGCTGTCGAGCACAACCAGGTGAAAAATGCCGTGCTGCTCCATCAGCCGGAGGCAATCTTCGACGGAGGTGTCTGGCGTGGCTGTGACGAGGTTACGCGACATGATTTCGGCGACACGCATCCAAGCCGGGCATTTGTTGTCGGCTGCCACCTTGTCCGAAACATCGCTGTGCGATACAACGCCCACCAAAACACCCTGGCGGTCGACGACGCCAACGGCGCGCACTTGCCGCTCGCGAAGATAGCGAGCCGTGTCGTGAACCGTGGTGTCCTCGAGGACGGAATAAACGTCGCGACGGGAACCAATCAGATCAGATACTTTCATAGGCGCTCCTGGCGGCCGGTGCAGGACATGCTAGGCCGACTCGAATTGAGAACGCAACTAAAAAGAACGAGGGCCCGCAGGAGCGCTACGGGCCGGCGGAGAACGAATCTGGATTGGGAAAGGACGCGCAGAAGGAGCTAGATGCGCGAAGCCTCGCCGCGAATGATGTCGTAGCGTTCGATCACAGCTGCGACGCCGATCGACTCATGATCTTCGTCGTTCTGTTTATCAACACGAACGACACGCCCGTGCGCGCGGACAAGGACTTCCGTGCCGCGGGTGATTTCAGCCGGCAAAGTGAGAGTGAAGTCCACTTCGGTGCCGGGAGCAAGGTCTTTGTTCATCATGAAATAAACGCCGCGCGTTGAGATATCCCGAGTCTGGCCGCTGTGCGCCCCGGGCTCTCGCGTGATCGGCAGGCGGATATTTACCGGCAAAGACAGGTCGTACCGGCGAGCCATACGACGCTCCGTCATCCCCACTGCTCCTCCCAGCAAAAATTGAAGTCAGGATCCCCCGCACGACTGGAAGCAATCGTTCTTCCAAAGAGACTCTGATGAGCGCGCGAACGGTTGGAAGCCGCCCCCGCTGCGGCCCTCTGCGTATTGCCCGGTGTCAAAAAGTGTCTTGCCGGGCAAGCCCTTTGGAAACAGCGACAAGCATCGATCCGAGATCACGCCTGGGGGCTGAGAACTCGGACCCGAATTGAAACTGGCAGGACGCGCGCCAATTTCGGAGCGGAATACTAATCCAAGTCAAGCGGTATCGGTAGCTCTATTTCACTGGTAGTGCCCTAGATATGCAACATTTTGCAGAGACCTAGGACTATAGCGGCTTGTGGAAAAAGCGTCTCACAGTTGCGACAGTACTACTGTGCGATGGACTACGCTCAGGAACCGCGAAATCCGGGAACGATCGGCGCAGCATCTTTGGTGACGGATTCCTTCGCGGCCACTTCTTTCAATGCAGCATCTTTTGCGGCAGCCGCCTTCGCAGCGCTCGAACGCGAGCCGCGGCCGGAATCGAGATTGAACTGGCGCATCTTATAAAGCAGCGCCTTATAGCTGATTCCCAGCATTTTTGCGGCATCTTTGCGGCACCAGTTGGTTTTTTCCAGAGCGTCCGCGATCGCCTCCATCTCGGCCTCGTCCTTTAGGCTGCGGACCAACGCCTTGAGACCTTGCTCTTTTGGCGCCGGCGCTTCCTCACGGGGAGCGATGCGCTGCTGGGCACCGGTCATTTCCAGAAGCTCGCGGAAGCTGCCTTCGTCATCCTCCAGAATTACGTAACGTTTCACGAAATTCTCGAGCTCCCGCAAGTTTCCAGGCCACGGATAGCGGAGAGCAGCCTCGAGCAAATGCTTCGAAGGCTCGGGTGCCGGCTTGTTGTACTTCTCGCTGTATTTCACCAGGAAGTGGCGGAAGAGTAGTGGAATTTCCGCCGTACGTTCGCGGAGCGGAGGAATATGAATCGAGAGCACGTTCAGACGGTAGTAAAGGTCTTCCCGGAACCTGCCGGAGCGCATGGCTTCCTTCACGTCCATATTGGTGGCGGCGAGAACGCGAACATCGACTTGCACGACTGAGCGGCCGCCCAGACGTGAATATTGGTTGTCCTGCAGGACGTGCAGGAGCTTCGCCTGGAGGTGCGGGCTCATTTCGGCGATTTCGTCGAGGAAGATCGTGCCCTTGTTGGCCAGCTCGAATTTGCCAGGCTTGGAGCGAACGGCACCCGTAAATGCGCCCTGGTCGTAGCCGAACAATTCTGATTCGAGGAGTTCGCCAGGCAGCGCGGCACAGTTCACCTTGACGAAGGCCTGTTGCCGACGCGTCGAACGCAGATGCACCATGCGCGCGACGACCTCCTTGCCGACACCACTTTCGCCGCTGATAAAGATGGGAACGTCCACCGGCGCAATCTGGAGAATCTGCTGACGTATCTTCAGCATTTGAGGGCTTGCCGCGAGGAACGACAAATCTTCAGTCAATTGCTCGCAGTATTCGCGCAGCGCCTTGTTTTCGCTGCGTAGCTCCTGCTTTTGCCGGCATTTTAGAATTGCCGCGTCGAGTTCCGGCTTCTCGAAGGGCTTGGTGAGATAGTCGAGCGCACCAAGGCGAATAGCCTCAACGACCGTAGTGACTTCGTTCGAGCACGAAAGCATGATCACGTTGAGCGAACGATCGACCTGCATCAACTGGCGCAGCGTTTCGAGCCCGTCCATCTCAGGCATCAACACATCGAGAATGATGAAGTCCGGCCGCTCACCCTCGCCGATACGCTCGAGCGCTTCTTTGCCAGTCGGGACTTCGTGGACACTAAAGCCGTCAACCTCAAGCAGAGTATGGAGGTACTTGCGTATGCTGGGTTCGTCGTCCACTACGAGAATTTTTTCTTTTTCGGCCATGGCCTTTCCAATCGAGCAGATTCCCGAGTTTATTCCAAGTTGATCGGCAGCAGGAACGAGAAGGAACTTCCCTGGCCGATTTCGCTATCGACCCAAACTTTCCCGCGATGGGCCTGGATCAGCCGTTTTGTGATGGCGAGTCCAAGACCCATTCCGGACGACGAAGGATCGACGCGGACAAATTCCTCGAAGATTTCTTGATGGTATTCGGCGGCGATGCCGCTGCCTGTGTCCGTGACGGAAACCAGAACGCAGTTCGGCTTCTCGCCACCGCCGCGACGGCGCTCCGTGGAAGGGGCGGCCTCCGAAACGCGGCGTTCCCAGAAGTGAGGCTCCGCAACGACCGTGACACAACCGCCTTGGGGTGTGTGTTTCAGGGCATTGTCAACCAGGTTGGCAATGCACTGCTGTACCTTCTGATAGTCAAACTTGAAAGGGGCAAGGCCGTCGCTCAGCTGAAGGTCCAGCCGGACTTTTGCGCGCTGAAACGGATCCTGCCAACGGCACGCGACATCGTTGATGCAATCGCGCAAATCATTTCCGCGGAGCTGAAGCACCAGTTTTCCGCTTTCGAGCGCGGAATAGTTCAAGAACATCGAAACCAGACGTACCAGGCGGTCGCAGCTCTCTTTGGATTCTTGCAGGATATCCGTTTGTCTGTCGCTGAGCTTCCCAAGCGAGCCCGACAGCAGAAGATCGTAGTAGCCCTTCATCACTGCGAGTGGAGTTTTTAGCTCATGGGCGGCCGAGGCAAGGAACACCGTTTTCTGGCGGTTCACTTCCTGCAAGCGCAGATACGCGGCGAGAAGATTTCGGTAGGTGATTTCCCGCTCTTGCAGCAGCTCCTGTACAGTCTGCCGCATTTGAGCTTCTTCCGCGGGAGCGTCAACGGGCGCGGGTTCGAGGTACACCACGAGCCAATCCGGCTCAGGAAGCCATCGGATGCGTGCGCGTCCCGTCTCCTGCGGCCCGTCGAGCGGCAGACTGACCTCCTGCTCGCCACTTTCGAGCTGCGCCATGATTTCTCTGCGGTCCCGCTGAAGGATGTCTGTGAACAGATTGATGCTTTCTTTCTCGTTCAGACCGCTACTGGTCATGCGATCTTGGGCATGCAGGTTAGCAAACAGCACTCTGCCGCCTCGATTACTCACCACCAGGGGGCGATCTAAAGCATCTAAAAGGCTGGATACGAGGGGAAGGGCTGCCTGCCCAATCGCTTGCTGCTCAATCGTGAGACTCTTAGACAAAACTCCTCCCACCGAAATTGAAGCAAAAGCAGACACACCCTTGAGCCTTGCTTTACAAGAACTTGGGGGAGTTCCATGCTCGCAAAGGGGACTTTTTGTGTCAATGGTAAATGCGTCCTACTTTGCACAATAAAAGAAAAGCTCGGGAGTTTAATGTCCGGATTCGAGTGCCTTGCTTTTGTCGGGAGAACAACCGAGCTCAGCTTAAGTAAATGAAGTGATTAGAGATACTGGCTTTCGAGGAAAGCGATTCGGCTTTGCATTCAAATTGCGAAACATAGGAGTACTAAAACTGGGGTACTTTTTGGCGTGAAGGAAAATGCGCTTCACCAGAGATTAGGAATGTCTCCGCTCTATGATGAGCGTCGTCGCTTCCAGCGAATCCGCCTTCAAGTACCTCTTTTCATCCGCGGGCGGGATGCGTATGGTGAGCAGTTCCTGGAGCTGGCTAAGACCCTAGACATCAGCGCGGTGGGGGCCCTCGTCACATGCCCGCGTCCGCTGGCAATCAATGATGTGATCACGCTGACGATTCCGGCTCCCTCCATCACGTCCTCGGCGCTTGTGCCGGCCGGAATGCCACCCATCCAGGCCCGCGTGCGGCGGCAGCAGGAGGCTGGCGACGTCCATCTGGTAGGGGTCGAGTTTCTAAAGCCGATTGGCTGAAAATTTCTTTCCGCAGAGATGCCGCAAAGGCGTCAGTCGTGCTGGCACGGCTGTGGTCACAAAGTGGAAGCCTTTTGTCTCCAGTACTGCCCCTGGTGCACGAATTCCTCCATTGACGGCAAGGATAAAGCGTGTAATCTTCGTCGCCGCAGTAACTTACAGACTCCCTCTCGATTAGGCAGATTTGGCTAGATTGGCGTGTCTGTTGCAGTAGTTCGAACGCCCCCGCATTGTCCCCTGGTAGTCAGGGTAGAGCTCAGGCGTGTTGCGTCCGATTAGCAGGATAAAGCACGACGACTCCGGAGCAACCGGAACAAATTGATGCCCCAGCCCGGCGAAGCAGTGCGGCTGCTGCCTTCGGCAGAAGAATCCTTTCTCGACCTACTGATGGAGACCCTCGAGGGTCTCGACGAATCAGTCCGTGGACCATTCCTCCGCCAGTTTTTCCGCAACATCGCGCAGATCGAACTGACAGAAGCGCAAAGCAACGAATACTGGCAGCGCATTCTCGAACGCCGGCGCGAACTGGCGGAAAGCCTCGGCAAGCGCATTTCGCTGAAGACTGCAATTGTGGACGTGCTTGTTTCGACGAACTTCCTGCGCGTTCCGATCCTAATGGAGTACGACGAGTTCAAAAAGCTCCAGGTCAATGCGGCGACCGATGCGTTGACAGGACTCTACAACCGACGGCTCTTCGATGAGTACTGCTACAAGGAATTGAACCGAGCGAAGCGCTATGGCCAGCAACTGGCGATCGTGATTCTGGACCTTCACAAACTAAAGGAAGTGAACGACCGGCATGGGCATTTGCAGGGCGACCAGGTGCTACAACTCGCCGCGGCGACACTGCGAAAGACGCTGCGCGCTTCCGACTTTGCATTCCGAATTGGCGGTGACGAGTTTGCGCTGCTGCTGCCTCAGACCGATCCCGAGCAGGCAAACACCCTGTGCCGCCGCTTGCGCACCCAATACGAAAACGATGTGGCGCCGCTGAAACTGGAAGTGCCCGTGGCGATCGACTTCGGCGTCGCCGTGCACCCGGATGACGGCGACCAAAAAACAATTCTCTTGCGGCTGGCGGACGAGCGTTTGTATGCGCAGAAGGATTCGCCGCGATCAGCGCCGCGCGTGATTCCGTTGGACCAAGCGCCTCCGGCCGCGCCGCCCCGTGATGCGGCAACCGAGGCTCGCGGCGCAGCTCCCGAGCGGCCGCCGGCGGCACCAACGGCCCGAGAAGCCGCTGGACCGCCGCCATCCATGGTGCGTCCTGCCGTGGCTGGGACGACCGATGCGGTTCCCCGCGCTACGCCCACCTACAAGGAACAGCGGAAATGGGAACGCGTGTCGTTGGCGGGTACAAAGGCGTACGCGATCCTGGCCGAAGCCACTCAAAAGAGCGCAATCGTGATCGACCTGAGCTACGGCGGTGTGGCACTGATGCTCGATAGGTCGGACGACCTTCCCGATCAATTCCACGCCGTGCTGCATGTGCCGATTCTGCCGCCGGTGCGTGTGAGCCTGAAGAAAGCATACACGCTACGCAGTGAAGGACGCACCCGAATCGGCTGTGCGTTTGTGGCCTGACAAAACCAAACATCCCGACCCTTTTTCATTCGATCTATCTCCCGCTGAGACCTTACTATCGGCTGTTGACAGTCCCGGATACGAGCCGTATCGTTTTTGGCTACGCTTTGAGCACTGAAAGCCCCTGAGTAAGGGTAAGAATCACGGATGAAAATCCTGGTGATCGGCAGCGGCGGCCGCGAGCACGCACTGGCTTGGAAGCTGCGGCAGAGCCACGCTGTGGAGAAGGTTTGGTGCGCGCCGGGCAACGACGGCATGCGGCCCGCGGCCGAGTGTGTCGCGCTCGATGTAAAGGATGTGCGCGCCGCGGGCGATTTGGCGGCAACACTTTGCGCGGACTTGACCTTGGTCGGCACTGAAACGCCGCTGGTGCTGGGGGTCGCGGACGAGTTTGCGCGACGCGGGTTGGCGCTGCTCGGACCCACGCGGCAGGCTTCCCAGTTGGAAGGCAGCAAGGTGTTCGCGAAGCAGTTCATGTGGCGGCATCGTGTTCCCACGGCGTCCACGTACGGAATTTTTGAGTCCGCGACCGACGCGCGAGCCGCATTGAGTGCCGTGAAATGGCCGGTCGTGATCAAAGCCGACGGCCTGTGTGGCGGCAAGGGAGTGTTGGTCGCGCAGTCCGCGGAGGAAGCCTCCGCGTTCCTTACGCGGGTGATGGAAGATCGAGAATTCGGCGATGCCGGGAAGCGAGTGCTGCTCGAAGAAGGGCTGGCCGGCGAAGAGCTGTCGTATATCGTTTTGACTGATGGAAAAGACTCCGTGCCGCTGGCGCCGACGCGCGACCACAAGCGCGCATTCGATGGAGATGCCGGGCCTAATACGGGCGGCATGGGTGCGTACTCAAGCGACGGGATGCTTGCGCCGGAGCTGGAGAGACGGATTGCGGAAGAAGTTGTTCGGCCAACGCTCGCGGCGCTGAGCAAAGAAGGTATCGAGTATCGCGGCTTTCTGTATTTCGGACTGATGCTGACTGCCGATGGCCCGAAGGTGCTGGAGTTCAATTGCCGACTGGGAGATCCCGAAGCCCAGGCAATCATGCGGCGCGGCGACTTTGACTTTGCGGAAGCATGCATGGAGGCGGCGCGCGGGAACCTGGGGTCGATAGAGGCGCGATGGCATGCAGGCGCAAGTGTATGCGTTGTTATGGCGTCCCAAGGCTACCCCGGCCATCCCGTGACGAGCCGCGCGATTTCGGGGCTCGACGAGGCGAGCGCGATGCCGGGAGTCGTGATCTTCCATTCGGGGACGCGGTTTGATGGGAATCGTTATGTGACTGCCGGCGGGCGCGTGCTGGGCGTGAGCGCGCGTGGAGAGAATCTGGAGGCGGCGTGCCGAACGGCGTACGACGCGGTGTCACGCATCGCATTCGATGGTGGACACTATCGGAGGGATATCGGGCGTTCGCCTAACGCGAAAGGTCATGCTGCAGGAGATTCGAATGGCTGAAGCACTGCATCTCTTCCTGTGCCAGGTCCACCGCTTTCCGATGAAGGAAGTGGAGGAAGTGGACGCGGTGTACGACAAAGGGCTGAAGGGCTGCATCCATGGGCGTCCCGGAAGCAGGCAGGTGCTGCTAATGGATGCGGAGACTCTGGGCAAGCTTAAGGTCGCGCCAGGCGCGGTGAAGGAGAACATCACGACACGCGGGCTGGACTTCCAGTCGCTGTCGCTCGGACAGGTGCTGCGCATCGGAGAAGCAGTGCTGCGCATCACGGGGCCGTGCGAGCCGTGCTCGCGAATGGATGACATCCGAATGGGCTTGCAGGCCGAGCTCCAAGGGCAGCGTGGATGGCTGTGCCGCGTGCTCCAAGCGGGCAAGATCCGGCGAGGCGACAGGATTGAAGTGGTTGCACCGCTCAGAGCAGCGACCGGAGG
>Ga0126373_10004353_pt1 | contig 10814 bp, 5 predicted proteins | sample PanSoiMetPlot_11_FD_92545 | JGI IMG/M metagenome (GOLD analysis project Ga0126373, IMG submission 92545) | Tropical forest soil microbial communities from Panama - MetaG Plot_11 | ecosystem: Environmental > Terrestrial > Soil > Tropical forest > Bulk soil | place: Panama | collected 2016-02-17
GAAACAGCTCTGGCACAGATCGAACGAGCGACCGGATTGTCGCTGCGCTGAGGAGCACCACCATGACGAACTATCGAAAAGCTTTCCTACTGGCTTTGATCGGCAACCTCGCATTGGCAACTGTGCTGGTAGTTGTTTGGTGGAGAGTCAGAAGACCCTCTGCGGCGAACGACAAGCAAGCTCAGACGGAAGGGATGGTCCAACCAACGCAGGCGGGTGGGCAGTCAAGTTCGGCAACGCCGCCCACCGAAACTCCACTGGCCCCGGTGCAGCTTACGCCCGACCGATTGCAATCCATTGGGGTGAAATTCGCGGATGTCCAGCGGAAGCCGGCGAACAACGAAATCCGTGCCACCGGAACGGTTGCGATGGATGAAAGAAGAATTTCCTACGTACAGACACGTTTCTCGGGCTATATCCAAAAGGTTTTTGCGGATGCCACATATCAATATGTTCGCAAAGGACAACCGCTGTTCACCCTGTACAGCCCCGAATTGGCCGCCGCCGAACGCGAATATCTAGTGGCAAGGCAAAACGCGCAGAGCCTGTCGCAAAGCACCGTTCCGGGAGTTGCCTCTGGCGTCGCCTCTTTACTTGCCGCGTCCATAGACCGTCTGAAGCAATGGAACATCCCTCAACGAGAAATTGCCCGGCTCGAATCGACAGGGCAAGCCGCGCAGGAACTGGAAATCGATTGTCCCGTGAGCGGCTATATCACCGAGCGAAACGCGCTGCCCAATGCTTACGTGCAGCCAGAAACGAAAATCTACACCGTCGCTGATCTTTCGACCGTTTGGGTTCTTGCCCAGATTGTTCAGAATGATCTCGGACGTATTCGCGCTGGAACTTCAGCGAGCTTAACTGTTGATTCGTATCCGGGCAGGGTTTTCCGCGGACGCGTGGATTTCGTTTATCCCGATGTCGATATGACCACGCGCACCGCGCGAGCGCGTCTGATTTTTCCGAACCCTGGGCTCACCCTCAAACCAGGGATGTTTGTAAACGTCACAGTTAAAGTTCCATTAGGGAATCAGCTGATTATTCCGGCCACGGGCGTACTGCACACGGGAACGCGCCACGTTGTCTTCGTAGATCGAGGTTCAGGCTATCTGGAGCCCCGCGAAATCGAAGTCGGGCCCCAGGCTGGCGACGAATATGTTGTGCTAAAAGGTCTCAGGCCCGGCGAACGAATCGTTACGTCCGCTAACTTCCTCATTGACTCCGAAAGTCAATTGCAAGCCGCCATGGGTTCGTTTGTTCCCCCGCCTCCCGGAGCGGGCGCCGCGGCATCGATGAATCAAGCGCAGCCCGTGACACAGGTCGCGTTCTCGACCGATCCATCCAGTCCGCGGAAGGGGACAAACACATACCGAGTGAAACTCACCACAGCGGAGGGGGCGCCGGTCACCGGCGCACAGGTTAGTGTTCGCAGTTACATGCCTGGCATGCCCGAAATGGGAATGGCAGCGATGAACGTCGTCGCCACATTAAGCGAAACGTCCGCTGGTTCGTACGAGAGCCGCGTGAACCTCGAGAGCGGCGGCAAATGGCAAATCACTATCACGGCGATGAAAGGCGGCGCAGTCTTGGCGACGAAGCAACTGAGCATCATCGCGGAAGGGGGGATGTAGCCATGATCTCCTACGTGATTGACTGGTGCGTACGAAATCGTTTTCTCGTTTTTATGGGTACGTTCCTTCTAGTTCTTGCGGGAATCTGGTCGCTCAGAAACATCCCACTGGACGCTTTGCCGGATATTTCAGACGTTCAGGTAATCGTGCACGTGCCGTGGGAAGGGCAACCACCTAACATTATCGAGGACCAAGTTACCTACCCGATCGTCACGACGTTGCTCGCCGCTCCCCACGTGAAAGCGGTTCGTGCGCAAACGATGTTCGGCGACTCCTACATTTTTGTCGTTTTCGAGGATGGCACCGACCTCTACTGGGCCCGGTCCCGAGTTCTCGAATACATCCAGCAGCTTCAGGGTGTGCTGCCCAAAAGCGTTTCTCCGATGATTGGCCCGGATGCGACGGGAGCCGGGTGGGTCTACGAATACGCGATCGTTGATCACTCTCACCAGCACAGCTTGGCAGACTTGCGAAGCCTGCAAGACTGGTATCTCCGCTATCAACTTGAGACCGTTCCGGGAGTTGCCGAAGTTGCTTCCATCGGAGGGTTCGTTCGCCAATATCAGGTGAACCTCGACCCCAATAAGCTCCGCGCTTACAACATCCCGCTCGCGACGGTGATCGACCAGGTTCGTAACAGCACGAATGAGGTCGGCGGGCGAGTCCTCGAAGTCGGTGGAGCACAGTACATGATTCGGGGACTAGGCTACCTTCGCTCGCTTCAGGATCTCGAAAACGTGCCCGTCGCGACGAAGAACGGTACTCCCGTCCTTGTAATCGATCTTGGAACGGTGACCTTTGGTCCCGACATTCGGCAGGGAGTAGCCGAATGGAACGGCCAAGGCGAAACCGTCGGCGGCATTATCGTCATGCGCGACGGGATGAACGCGCTGAAAGTCATTGAGGGGGTAAAAGAAAAGCTCGGAGCAATCAAGCCATCGCTGCCGCCCGCCGTAGAAATTGTCACAGGGTATGACCGCTCCGGTTTGATTGGAGCGTCTATCGATACCCTCGAACGGGATCTTCTGGAAGAAGCCATCATTGTCAGCTTCGTGACGATTGCATTCCTGTTTCATTTCCGCTCGGCGTTGATTCCCATTCTTACGCTGCCGATTGCAGTCCTCGGGTCGTTCATTCCGATGTACTACCTTCACGTCAGTTCGAACATCATGTCTCTTGGAGGTCTGGCGCTGGCTATCGGGGTCCTCATTGACGCTGCCATCGTCATGGTCGAGAACGGCTATCGTCACTTGTCCGAGCACATTGAGGCGAAGGGGGCTTCGGGGACCGAGCTAACAACTAAGGAACGACGAAGCATTTTGATGGGCGCAGCAAAGCAAGTAGGGCCTGCGATCTTCTTTTCGCTCCTCATCATCCTGGTTTCCTTTCTTCCCGTCTTTCTGTTGGAAGCACAGGAAGGACGGATGTTCCGCCCGCTCGCCTGGACCAAAACCCTTTCCGTCGCCTTCTCTTCCATTCTTGCAATTACTCTTGTTCCGGTCTTAATGGTGATCTTCCTTCGTGGCCATTTGCGGCCCGAGTCCACGAATCCCTTCTCACGCTGGACGCAGGCGGTCTACCTGCCGGTCCTACGTTTCTGCCTTCGATATCGCAAAACGACTTTGCTTCTGAACCTGATTTTCCTGGCGGCGACCTTGCCGCTCGCCTGGCGAATCGGCAGCCAATTTATGCCTCCCTTGTACGAAGGCTCGTCGCTCTACATGCCGACGGCGCTCCCGGGAATTTCCATCACCCAAGCTTCGACATTACTTCAGGAACAAGACCGAATTATTAAATCGTTTCCCGAGGTCGAGAGCGTATTGGGTGCGGTGGGGCGCTCCGACAGCCCGACAGACAATGCTCCGCTCGACATGTACGACACCACAATCATGCTGAAGCCGCGCGATCAATGGCGAGCCGGGGTGACCTACGAGAAATTGATTCGTGAGATGGACGAAAAACTTCAGTTTCCCGGCTTAACTAACACCTGGACCATGCCGGTCCAAAATCGCCTCGACATGGAACTCACCGGCATCAAGACGCCGGTTGGCCTGAAAATTCAAGGCCCAAACGTGGAGGGCATTCAGCAAGCGGGCACTCAATTGCGGCAGATTCTCGGAGGAATCCGCGAGCTTCGTTCGGTGTTTGCCGAACGCGTCGCAGAGGGTTTTTACGTGAATGTTGAGGTGAATCGTCCTGAGGCGGCTCGTTACGGACTTTCTATAGCCGATGTGCAACGAGCCGTCACGTCAGGAATCGGCGGCGAAAACGTAGCCGAAAATATTGAAGGCCGGCAACGCTACCCAATCAATGTCCGGTACAGCCGTGATTTCCGGGATAACGTCGAGCAGTTGCGTCAGGTCTTGGTGGCGACACCGACGGGAGCCCAAATTCCCATTTCCCAACTTGCTAAGATTTATTTTTCGCGCGGCCCCGCGATGATCCGGGATGAAGACGGTTTGCTCACCGGCTATGTGTACCTTGACCTCGCCACGAAAGACTACGGCGGCTTTGTAGCAAGAGCGAATCAGCTTCTAAGGGAGAACCTCAGGCTTCCGCCCGGATACTCCTACAAATGGTCGGGTGAGTATGAGTTTGAAGTCCGAGCCAAGGAAAGACTAAAGATCATCGTCCCGGTCGTCTTTTTTGTGATCTTCGTCTTGCTGTATATGATTTTTCACTCTGTGGTCGAAGCGGCTGTCCTGATCTTTCCGACCTTTTATGCGATGACGGGCGGTCTGATTCTTCAATGGTGGCTCGGTTACAACTTCAGCGTAGCCGTTTGGGTTGGCTACATCGCATTGTTCGGAATCGCTGTCGAAACCGGAGTGGTAATGGTCGTTTATCTTCACGAATCGCTCGATAAACGGCTCGCGTCTGGCGCACTGCTCAAGCATGACGATATCGAAGCGGCAACAATCGAAGGAGCTGTACAACGCTTGCGCCCAAAACTCATGACCGTGACAGCGGTCCTTGCGAGCCTTATTCCGATTCTCTGGGAATCCGGCATTGGCTCCGACGTGATGAAGCCCATTGCGGCACCTATCGTGGGCGGCATGATTACCTCCACGATTCATGTCCTAATTCTCGTGCCCGTGTTCTTTGCATTGATGAAAGAGCGCGCATTGCGTCGCGGCACGCTCCGTCTGCCGGACGACGCGGCAGCAAACGATTGACGGTTCGACGACTCCATGTTTTTCGGCTCCTCGGTCGCCCGACGAAGAATCAATTCGATGGAGTCACAAAGATGATTGGAACGAAGGCTGCACCTCAAGCTGGCGAGTCCGGGAGAGCACGACGGATCACTTAAATGCGCCGAGACCACGTGCACGCGGCTCAACACGCAAGGCACAGTGTCGCAAAAGCAAGTCACGATCACCATGCCGGGCACTCGGTGGCGATGTTTCGTGACAAGTTTTGGCTGACTCTCGCCCTAACCATTCCGGTGGTCCTATGGTCGGGCGATGTCCAGCACTGGTTCGGCTACACAGCCCTATCATTTCCCGGTTCGGGCTTAATTGCCCCAGTTCTCGGAACGATTGTTTTTCTCTACGGCGGGCTGGTCTTTATCCGTGGGGCGCGGAACGAGATTGCTGACCGCAAGCCCGGCATGATGACCCTCATCAGCCTGGGGATTACGGTTGCTTTCGGCACATCGCTGGCGGGAACTTTCGGCTGGCTCAGGATCGAAGTCTGGTGGGAACTCGCAACCCTGACAACGATCATGATCCTAGGTCACTGGCTCGAAATGCGAGCCGTTTCCCAGGCTCGTGGCGCCCTCAACGCGCTCGCAGAGTTACTGCCAGATACAGCTGAACGCGTGAATGGTCAAGAGTCGCACGCTGTGGCCCTGTCCGAGTTGCGGGTAGGGGACATCGTGCTAGTGAGGCCCGGCACGCGTGTTCCGGCAGATGGCACCGTCGTTGAGGGCACGGCCGAAGTTGACGAGTCAATGATTACGGGTGAGTCCCGAGCCGTCCCAAAGGGGCCTGGGGCCGCGGTTGTCGCGGGCACCGTCGCAAGTGGCGGAAGTTTGCGAGTACGCATCTCTGCAGTCGGCGAGGAGACGGCTTTATCCGGAATCATGCGGCTTGTTGCCGCTGCCCAAGCTTCCGCTTCCCGCGCACAAGCCCTTGCTGACCGCGCTGCCGCAATACTCTTTTACGTAGCCGTTGTTGCCGGGGCGATCACGATGACCTACTGGTGGCTTTCCGGAGACAAAGAGCATGCGCTGACCCGAACGGCAACTGTTCTCATCATTGCCTGCCCACACGCGTTGGGCTTGGCGATACCGCTCGCAATTGCGATCTCGACATCGCTCGGGGCACAGAATGGCCTTCTTGTGAAAGACAGGCTCGCGCTCGAACGCGCACGCAACCTGGACGTCATCGTCTTCGATAAGACGGGCACGCTTACGCGTGGCTCTCCAGCTTTGGCGGGCGTGGCGGTTGCGCCGGGTGTTCGCGAGGACGATCTCTTTTCGCGTGCCGCCGCCGTCGAAGTTGATTCGGAGCATCCGCTCGCTAAAGTGATTGTTGCTGAGGCCAAGGGGCGGGGCCTCGCGCTGTTGCCTGCCAGTCGGTTCGAGGCTCTGCCGGGCCGGGGCGCGCAAGCGCTGGTCGGCGGCGAAAGCATCGCGGTCGGTGGCCCACATCTGTTGCGCGAAAGGAATGTTGCCCCATTACCGGAACTCGCTAAGGCAACGGCGGCCTGGTCCGCCGAAGGCAAAACCGTACTCTTCGTCGTTTCAAAAAATGGCGTTCTCGGGGCGTTTGCGGTCGAAGATGAAATTCGACCCGAATCAAAAGATGCGGTCGAAGAACTCCATCGGCTCGGACTGCGAGTCGCGATGATCACTGGCGATTCCAAAACCGTAGCGGAGTCCGTTGCACGACGCATTGGGATCGATGATGTCGCCGCCGAAGTCCTTCCGGTTGACAAAGCTTCCGCCATCCGGCGGTTTCGAGCAGGGGGCAGACTGGTCGCCATGGTAGGTGACGGTGTCAACGACGCGCCAGCACTCGTGACGGCCGATGTTGGAATTGCGATCGGCGCGGGCACGGATGTCGCCGTGCAGTCTGCCGGAATCGTCCTTGTGCGCAGCGATCCGCGCGATGTTGTTGGAGCTATCGAACTCTCCCGCGCCGCCTATGCGAAGATGGTCCAGAATCTGATTTGGGCTACCGCCTATAACCTTGTCTCCATCCCCGTCGCAGCAGGCCTTTTAGTTCCCTGGGGCATCGATCTACCGATGAGTGTTGGGGCGGTCGCGATGAGCCTGTCGACTCTCATCGTGGCCGTAAACGCCCAGTTCCTTGGCCGATTAGACCTGCGCCGTGCACGCATCGAGGGAGGCGATTGGCGGGTTCGTTGACGTCTGGATGTCGGTTCGGCGAACACCCTCCGAGCCAGCACCCATAAACGGCCGTCGGTATACTGCAGTCCCACCATCACTTACCGTCTAAAACGATCCTCCCGCGAACAGTAAACGCTTATTCTGGAATCCCTCCCCCGCGAAGTGCCACAGTGCTCCCCCACGGCCGACGACCACCGAGTTTGCGCGGCTGACTCAAACATGCTCCGAATCTCCGACACCCTACGGCGAACCCAAACAGTGGACGGAGAAGTGCTGCTCGATGTGCACCAAGGCCAGATCTTCTGCCTCAATGTCGTGGGAGCTAAGATTCTGAGCCTCTTCGAACGTGGTAACGACGCGCACACCATCGCAGAACAAATCAGCAGAGAGTACGCAGTCGAACGAGCTACAGTGCATGCACACGTGACCGAGTTTATTGAGGCCCTGCAAAAGCACCGCATCCTCCAATCGGCCGATCCACCGACCACCACTTGAGTACATATGAGAAGGGGAAGCCTCGATGCCACCTCGATCGGAAGACGCCACCACGTACGCTTTGATCGTGACCCGGCGCAACGCTTCCGAAATTTTGACTCTTCCAAGACGAACTCAATCCGAGCTGCCTCGCGTCGTCATTCGCCCACACCGGAGAATGGCAGAGCAGCTGACCGCTGAAATCGCGAACACATGGGGACTTCAAACGCATCTGTTGTTGTTACTTCCCGCGCCGACGGCTAGCCACTCACCCTGCGCGGTTGTCGAGTCGACCCTGCCGAACGACAAAACTCCTCACGGAGCTTTTTGGGCGTCTCGCACAGCTGCAGCCGACAACGCCACTCCGCCAGAGGATCACCTCATCCGTTCTGCGCTCGCAGAGCTCGATTCCTATGTCAGCCGACAACAGACTGGCCCATTTGCAAAGCCGGGTTGGCTGCGAGAACTCTTTCGGTGGGCTGCAGCCCAGCTCGCCGCATCCCCTGTCCGCCTTACCGGCAACTTTCGCCAACTGAACGCGAGTTCAACTTTCAATCTCATTCGGCTTGAAACCACAGGCGCCGCAGTCTGGTTCAAAGCAACAGGCAGCCCGAATAAACACGAACTTCCGGTGACCCTCGTCCTCTCGCGCCTTTTTCCCGAATTCCTTCCCCACATCATCGGCGTCCATCCGGACTGGAATGGATGGCTCGCAGCGGAAGCCTTGGGAACCTCGCTCGAAGAGCTCACGGATTCCTCCGCCTGGCAACGCGCCGCACAAAGCCTCGCGGAACTCGAGATTGCGTCTGCCGAACACACCGACGAACTCCTCGATTGCCAGCTAAGGGACCTTCGCCTGCATACGCTCCTAGAAGTGATTGAGCCGTTTCTCGCCCGAATGAGCCAACTCATGGCTCGCCAGGAAAAACCCACGCCCGCGCCGCTTGCTGACTCCGAGCTCCGAACACTCGCGGAACGCCTTCAGGATGCCGGCGCCGCCCTTCAAAGATTCGAGCTTCCCGACACTCTCGGCCATCTGGACTTCAATCCCGGGAACATCATCGTGTCCTCGGATGGATGCGTGTTCCTCGATTGGGCCGAGGCATGTGTGACCAGCCCGTTTCTCACGCTTCAGTATCTCCGCGAGCACTTCAACCGCAGCCACTCCCAAAAACCGGCAGATCCGGACTCGCTCACTTCTGCCTATCTCCGTCCGTGGGCCTCCTTGTACTCGCAAGGAATCTTGAGAAACGGTCTTGAACTCTCCTCGCTCGTCGCAGTTTTTGCCTACGCAGTCGCTAGCAATGCCTGGCGCTCACCGGACATCCTTCAAGACCCGACCCGCGCAGGCTCATTTAGAAGCCTCACCCGACGCATGTACAGAGAAGCGATTCGCGTCGGCGAAAAGAGCGAACCATGCCTCCTCTAACTACAGCTCCGCCTGTTTCCCCGACCGGCACTGTGACCGAGTTGCTTCACGGCGTCGAGGTCACCGACCCCTACCGGTGGCTCGAAGAACAAGATTCTCCACACACCCGGGTGTGGATCGATAAGCAGACCCAATATGCGCGCGCCTATCTTGATTCTCTTCCCGGCCGCGACTCCATTCGTGAGCGCATTCGACAATTTCTGGCTGTCGAAACGTACGATTCCTTTCTGAAGGTAGAAGACCGCTACTTCTTCCGGAAGCGCCTCCCGGACGACGAGCAGTCCTCGATTTGCATGAGAGAGGGCATCGCGGGAAAGGATGTACTCCTCGTCGATCCGGCCGAACGGCGCACGGGCAAGTACACCGCCGTCAAGCCTCTCCGGGCCTCAACCGACGGCAGCCTCCTGCTTTATGAAATCAAGGAAGGCGGAGAACGCACAGGAACGTTCGCGGTCTTCGACCCCGAAGCGCGACGCACGCTTCCCGACGTGCTCCCCCGCGGATATCTGCGGGGCTTTGCGTTTGCCCCCAATGGCAAAGGCTTCTACTACGTCCACGAACCCTTCGATTCCGCGCATCCTTTCCGGCGCGCTGCCTGCTTTCATGCGTTGGGAAGCGACTTCACCCAAGACCAAGAGATCTTCTGCGCGGGCGAGGGTCAGAAGCTCCGGCTGAGCCTCACGGCCGACTCCGCGCATCTTGCTTTCATCGTGTACCGGTTCGAACAGAAAACGCTCACCAGCCTGTACCTCCAGCCGCTTAAACCGAAGGGTCCTGCCGAATGCATCGTCTCGGACGCGGACTACAGTCTCGGCCCCGTCCTCGCGCATGGAAAGGTCCTTGCCATCACCGACCGCGACGCGCCGAACTTGCGGATTGTGCAGCTTCCCTTGGGGCAAACTTCCACTCGCCGTTGGATCGAACTTGTTCCGGAAACCGAGCGCCAAATCTGCCAGTGGATGGTTGCCGGCGATCGCATCCTTGTCTCCTATGTGCGTCAAGCGGAAACAGTCGTTTGCGCGTACGACCTCGAAGGCAACAAAACCGGCGAGTGGCCGGTCCGCACCGGCCGGACGCTTCGCTTCCTGGCTGCTTCGCCCGAGAGCGACGAGTTCATTCTCGAGTCGGAGTCGTTCACCGAGCCGCCGGCAACTCTATTGTGCTCGGCACGGACAAACAAGTTTCAGCTCTGGACCAAGAGAAGCTGTCCGTTCAATCCCCAAAACTACAGCCAACAAGAAGTTTCCTATCCCTCGAAGGATGGAACGCCGATTCCCATGTTCCTGCTCGGGCGCCGGGATGTGCTTGCTGGCGGATGCCATCCCGCGATCATGACTGCCTACGGCGGCTTTGGCGTCTCAACCACACCGCAGTTCAGCGTCTTCGTCGCCTTCTTGGTTGAGCATGGATGCTTGTTCGCCCTGCCCGGCATCCGGGGAGGCGGGGAGTTCGGAGGCCGATGGCGCGACGCAGCCAAGCGGCACAATCGGCAAGTCGCTTACGACGACTTTCTCGCAGCCGCCGAATGGCTCGTCGAGACTGGCAGAACGAAGCCAGAGAAGCTCGGGATTTTCGGAGGATCCAATTCCGGATTGCTGGTAGGAGCGGCCCTAACGCAGCGGCCCGAGCTCTTCCGCGCCGTCGTATGCATCGCGCCGATGCTCGACATGCTGCGCTACCACCTCTTCGACAATGCGCACGTCTGGCGCGATGAATTCGGAACGGCGGAGGACCCGGACGACTTCGCTGCGCTCCTCCGCTATTCGCCCTATCACCACGTCCGCGACGCCACGCCTTACCCGGCCACGATGATTGTCTCCGGAGACGCGGACCAGAACTGCAATCCGCTCCATGCTCGAAAGATGACCGCGCGCCTGCAAGCGGCGAACCGATCCGATCGGCCCATTTTTCTCGATTACCGCCC
>Ga0126373_10004355_pt1 | contig 10811 bp, 8 predicted proteins | sample PanSoiMetPlot_11_FD_92545 | JGI IMG/M metagenome (GOLD analysis project Ga0126373, IMG submission 92545) | Tropical forest soil microbial communities from Panama - MetaG Plot_11 | ecosystem: Environmental > Terrestrial > Soil > Tropical forest > Bulk soil | place: Panama | collected 2016-02-17
CCGACATCGGGGTTCGCTGGGTAGCCGCGCGCTAGCGGAATGGTGAGTCAAGTAATTTATGGCCATTCTGATTGTGAATCCACCGCTTTAATGGCCTTCTTGGTCGTCGTCCTCATCGGTTTCAGGGGCGGGAGAAGCTATGTGCGAACGATGAGGTGGGATCATAGGGGGGAGCTTATTTCCCATTTCGGCCAGTATCCGCCGTTCCTCGGCTTCCGCTTCAGGAGTTTTTGGCATTCGAGAGCTGTTCATACTCCGCCCTCCTTGGCAATCTGGCAACAGTATACACAGCTTTCCGCTTACCGAGATAATGCGTTGAAACCCGCCCTACAGGTTTCGCCGCCTGTCTCGTAAAGGACAGATTGTGTGACAGCTTTTCCCCGGCAACCGCATGACGTAAATTGAACGGTTTAGAAATGCGCTATTGAAGGGGTTTTGGGGACACCCGCGCAAGGGTCCCGCAGCAGGCTAATGACGCTTCCACGGAGCTTTCGGGTTGGATTTCAAATCGCGACCACACCAGGGGCAAAAGTTGATCGGCACTGAGAAACGGCCCTGATCGGATTCGAAGTGGAGCCAAGTAATCCTGTTCGGATGATGGTGCGGAGGTTCTTTGTGGGAGAGTCCGATCCATAAACCGGGTTTATCGCCGACGATGAGTTTACCTTCTACACGCGGTGCATTGCGGGTGTACTTCTCGAACTCGGAACAGCATGATGCCATACTGCGAACTAGCCTATCCTAGTGCCGCTTGAGAAAACGGTGAACGGTCCACGTCCGACCTGCAAGGCTTGCGCTATTTCCCGAACTGACGCACCCGCCCGATGCATTTCCGTCGCACGGTGTCGATCAAAGACAACGCGTTTCCGGCCCAACTGTTTGCCCTTTCGTTTCGCGTTTCGAACCCCGGCGCACACACGTTCACGAATAAGCTCCCGTTCAATTTCGGCCACGGACGCCAGAATCTGCAGTAGCAGTCTTGCCGTCGGATTCTCATGGTCGGTGTCGATATTTTGAGAGACTGCGAGGAACCGAACACCGTGCGAACCAAGGGCAGCTATAGCGCCCGTTTTGTGAAAGTACTCCATCAAGTCGTCCGGGATTTCGAGCTTCGCCATGTAGTCTATTATAAACTTAGGCCTAAGATAATGCAGACTGTCTGATGTAGAGAGCCATTGCCTCTCACGATAGATAGAGTCGAATCGACAGACAGGAATGAAGCCTAGATGCCGATTATGACAGCCCTGACGAGGTTCCAAACAGAGATCGCTGCGAATGCTAGCCCAATCCATTGGCTTCGCGATAGCCTAAGCGAAGCCCACGTCAAAGAATACTTCGCATCCTGCGATTAGTTGGATCAACAGATAGCTCTGTTAGGATGAACTCAGACTGGAGCATTATGCGGACCCTCCTCATTTTGATTTTGGTTATTGTTCCCGCGGTTGCCCAGATTCCGCTCGTAAGCCTGCTCAATGTGAGCCGTCCCGGCAGCGATTTTCAAATCGGCGACCGCTTCGAAATTGTGATCACAGCCGCACCCAATCAGCTCGTCAGCGTCAGAACGTTCAGGCAGGGACGCACGGATTGGAGTCCCGTCGTTGGCTCGACTGATGGCACAGGTCGATGGTCCACGGGCGGGCAGTTCGAGAAGAGAGACTTTGGAAGTTGGAGAGAGAACTGGACTGTGGGAGGCAAACTCGCTAGTCCCGTCATTCAATTCTCAGTGAACGCGCAATGCCTGCTGAGCGGGCGAAACGAATTCCTATTTATGAGCGGCCCGAACATGGTACTCAACTGCGAGACAACCGAGGGGGCCCAGACGTTTGTAACGCCGACCCTCTCGGATTCTTTTCGGACACCTGATGGCAGGTTGGTCAATGGGCGCGCAAGCGAGCAGACGCAAGAGCAATACTACAGTGAGGTGCTAGAAAACTTGATGGCAAACGGGATGGGTACAACCCCAGTCCGTCTCCAATCGTCGCGAGGCGGGCTGGGAGACGAAACCGCAGACTTAATTAATAGACTCATTGGCGTCAATGCGCTAACCGAAGACGAAACCCGGAACTCGTTGGCCATCGTCCGTGCCGCTTTTGAAAACCCCGAAAACATCCAGCCAACGGCCAAGGAACCATCGAGAACGCTGCAGTTGCTTCGCCGCCTAGCCGACATCACCCAACCAGGCAACCTAAAGGGCGAAATCGACGAAACGATCGCGTACTTTCAAGCCCGATGAACCGGGCACGCCAACCCAACAAACACGCAGCGGTCATCTCGTTTGCCGTCTCAATAAAGTCACGATAAACGCGAAGTGTTTGCGATCTTAAGCAGCACAAGAAACGTGTGGAACGCTCATGATGTCATGGTGGCCATCTCCAAGCTGCTGAAGGACTGACAATTCAGTGACCGCCTTCGTTTTAGCACCGACAATGTTTGCTCGCTCCGGGGGCAAATGAGCCTCGTCAGCCCGAATTTGGGCATACCGGGGGTCCTGATTTCAACATGCCGGGGGTCCAAATTTTAAAATGCCGCGGCGGTGCTTCCCTTTCAGATCAGAGCGCCCAAGAATGGTTTCGGCTCAAGAACCCTTAATCAAATTATTATTATTATCAGATAAGCTATTGACAATTTTGGCCTCGGCCCGATTGCCGCCTGAACGAACCTCATCGATCAATGCATCGGCACGGGCAATCTGGCGAACCTCGTGGGCCTTTGTTAACGAGACCGGCGGGTGGTCAGCCCGGTGCCGCTGCAGGGCTCCGGTGGATGTATCGAAACGTGCCGCTATGTGACGATACGACTCGCCGCTGAGCAGCAAGCGTTCAGTGGACTCGCGCTGCGGGTGGTGGCAGATGGTGCAGGTGCGGGGCATTCTGCTTTCAACTCTAATGCAACCACGCCTGGATTGCCAGGAATTTTCTCGAATGGAAGAACCGCGAATCGAATCGCGTACTACGTCGCGAATATGTGTCCTTCATTGTACTCCGTTTGTACTCCGTTAAGAGGAGACCGGAGCACAGGATTGAAAACTCAGTGACTTTCTGTCGCTTGAAATCGCTGCCAGAGACGCTAAAGTCTGTATTGACAATATTTGCCCAATTTCCCAAGCTGGACGTCGCGGGTTCGAGTCCCCTCTCCCGGCGAAGTGATTCGATTTGCGAGCTATTGGATTCGGCTTCCAGAAGAGCGGAACGGCAGGTAATCCAACGTCTGTGACACGACACGTGTCGCGACACGGCGCTTCTGAGCCTGTGGCCCTGAGAGCAGCCTGCCCAATGTGACCGTAACGCTTCGCCATGCGGACGGTGGTCGCGGGATTCCACCCCATGAGCATAGCGAGGGCGGGAAACGGCACACCTGCTTCGAGTATCCGCATGCAGCCCGTGTGCTGGAAGTCGTGGAAGAGGCAAATTGGCAGGAACGCTTCCTTTTTTTAGGAGGGCGATAAAACTACCAAGACGCCAATTGACATCCTCGATTGAAACGGAGTAGACTTCCGCAGATCTTTTGGTTTTAACAAGAGGAGTCGACATGAGGAACGTCCACGTTGCGACGACAGTTGTAGCCCTCCTTGCCAGCAGCCTCGCTTTTGCACAGACAGAGGCAAGCGTTTCCGGGACCGTCACTGATCCCTCCGGCGCGCACGTTGCCGGTGCCGTCGTTACAGCTCTTAATACCAGCACAGGTGTCTCAACTCCGGTGACGACCAACGAGGCCGGCGTATACACGATGCCTTCTCTGCCGCCTGGCAATTACACGTTGACAACAGAGCATCCGGGATTCCGAAGAGGCGTTATCGACCAAGTGGTTCTTCAGGTGGGGAGCGTTCTTACCCTCAACATCGGTCTGGAACTTGGGCAGACGACTGAAACGGTTGAGGTCGAGGCCACAGCGGCCGCCGTGAATGCCACCAGCGCCTCTGTAGGCAGTGTCGTGGAAGGCAAGCGCCTTCTCGATCTGCCCCTAGTCGGACGCAGCGCATATGACCTGCTGCTGACGCAGCCGGGCGTGCAACTCGGGACAAATTTTTACCTCAACGGAAACCAGGGCGCTGCAACCAGCTTCACCATGGACGGCGTCAGCGCCATGGACAATCTGCACAATAGCGCCTTCTACCTATACAGCAATGTCGTCAGCGTTGACCGGGCTGAAGAGTTCCGCGTCGTCACCTCACCTGCCGACGCAGAATATGGTCGTGGCGCGGGGCAAGTTCAGATGGTTACGCGCGGCGGATCGAACCGATTCGTCGGTAGCGTGTACTGGGAAGTTCGAAACGCCGAATTCAACGCTAATACGTGGTTCAACAACGAACTCGGCAAAGACGCGCATGACAATGACCTTGCGCCGCGAAGCCAGCTCAAACAGAACAACTACGGAATCCGTTTCGGCGGCCCGCTCAAGAAGAACCGAACGTTTTTCAACGGGATTTACGAGCCCTATAAGCAGCGCAACTTCACCACTGTAAACCGGCTGGTTTATACTCCAACCGCGCTGCAAGGCATCTTCCGGTTCTTCCCTGGCGCTCTGAATCAAAACGCGACTGGCGCCCGTCCTACGGTGGATCTGAATGGCAATCCTGTCACACCTGCAGGCGCAACCGGACCGCTGCAAAGCGTCAGCGTGCTGGGCGTCGACCCCAATCGTCTGAGCGTAGATCCAACCGGTGTGATGAAACACGTGCTCGGGTATTTGCCGCTGCCGAACAACTATCTCATTGGCGACGGGCTGAACACTGCCGGTTTCACTTGGAATCAACCAACACCGGTCAATTTCGAGTTGTACGAGGGCCGCATTGACCATCTTTTCAACGAAAAGCATCGTATTGCGATAACCCTCAACCAGCAGTCGTATCACAGTTTCAACGTGGCGCAGCCTCCCCCATTTCCTTCGGTACCCGGCCAGTCCGACCCGACCGAAACCACACAATACAGCGCCGCCCTGACTAGTGTCCTGTCGCCAAGTTTGCTCAACGATGCCCGCGTCGGAATTTTCCGTTATCGTACGCTGGTGCTCGCCAACTATGACCCGGCCACGCCCGGCTCGAAAGGGCTGCTGCCGGTAATCGATGGATCACAGGTGATCGTCAACCCCAGCGCCAATATCGCCGGCGTTGCCTGCGGCACCGCGAACAGTGGCTGTCCGGAGGGCGCTGGCGGAATCCCAGGAAATTATCTCGATCCGACCTATCAGTGGGGCGACGACGTCACCTGGATCAAGGGCAAGCATTCGTTCAAGGGCGGGTTTGTTATCCGTTTCATTTCGCTCGCCGGTTTCGATTTCGGAGCAAGCAATCTGCCGACGGCCGTCATCGGCGCCCCTGCAACCGGCGCAACCAATTTCCTGAGTGGCCCGTACGCCATCAACGGAATCGGCCAGAACTCCACCGCGGCAGCCAACCTGCTATACGACCTGTCCGGGACTGTAGCGAACGCCCACCAGGTCAACATTTCCCCAGGCGGCGCGAATCCAGTTTTCCTTCCCGGCCAGCAGCCGTATCACGAGTTCCACCAGAACGAATTCAGTTGGTATTTCAAAGACGACTGGAAGGTCAAACCTTCCCTCACGCTGAACCTCGGCGTGCGATGGGAGTATTATGGGGTTCCTACCGAAGCTCAAGGCAAAATGCTCGCCCCGGTCGGTGGCGAGGGCGCAGTGTTTGGCATTTCAGGCACGAACTTCGGCAGTTTGTTCAATCCGTTCGCTACCGGTGGCTCGCCCACACTTGTACAAGCAATCGGCGCGGGCACGGCCCATCCCAACGTTCCGCTCTATAACAACGACCTGAACAACTTTGCGCCCGCGCTTGGCTTGGCATACGTGCTTCCGGGCGACGGGAAGTGGAGGTGGATCAGCGGCGGTAAAGATCGAATGACGGTCCGCATGGGGTACGGAATCAGCTATATTCGATTGCCGATTGGCGCAGTGAACACAGCCGCCGGTGCAGAGCCAGGCTATACTGAAACCGACACTACCTTCGCCTACACGAACTTATCGAGCTTGCAACTTCCCGTTCCCCCCGCCGGCGTCCCGCTGGCTCAAGTGCCGCTCCTGGGTCCCGGATCGCACACCCAGACGCTATACGCTTACGCCCCCAATTTGCGCACGCCATACACACAAAACTACAACTTCACCGTGACGCGAGCCCTGCCCTCGAATTTCGTGTTGAACCTGGCCTATGTCGGCAGCAAGAGTTCGAAATTGGCGCGAGGAGTGGATACCAACGAAGTGAACATTTACGAGAACGGTATTTTGTCCGCGTTCAACACGGTCAATGCGGGAGGCGATTCGCCATTGCTCGATAAAATATTCTCGCCTTTGACGAGCATTGGCTGCGCCAACCCGCGGACGTGTAGCCTGACACAGCAGTTCTTCCTTAACAATAATCCCGGAGGCTTGGCGAACTTCATCAGTACATCAACCGCGTTGGGCGGCATCGCAGGTAATCTCCTGAAGAACGCCGGACTGCCATTGAACTACATCGTCGCCAATCCGCAATTTTTGCACACTTACTTGATTGGTAACTTCGGTAACTCCACCTATAACTCCCTTCAAGTCGATATGAGCCGGCGGTTTTCGCAAGGCTTTACGTTTCAAACGAGCTATGTGTGGTCACACAACCTGGGTGACAGCGAAGGTGATTTCGCCGGCCGTACCCTCGGAGGAATTCAGGATTCGTACCGAACTCTCCGGAATGAGAGTCTCGACAAACGTCCACTGAGTTTTGACTACCAAAGTGTATTTAAGGCCAATGGCATTTATGAACTGCCCATTGGCAAAGGCAAGTTCATCGGCCGGGATGCTCCAAGCTGGTTGGATCACATCATCGGAGGCTGGCAGGTTGGCGCGACGGTGCTAATGTACTCCGGCCGCCCGTTGGATTTCACGGCTCAAAATACCGTTAACTTCAATTCTGGTTCTACCTTCGGCGTTACCAGCGCGGGCGCGACCACTTCGCAGGCATTTTCGGCCATTGCGGTCGGGTCTCTGCCCGGGAACGGCGTGCAAAGAGTATCGAATGGCGTGGTGTACTTCAACGGACTTACTCAAGTCACCGATCCATCGGCCGTTGGTCTCGCCGGTTCACTGCTCAAAGCAATTACTGGCCCGAATGGCCAACTAGTGCTGGTGAACCCACTTCCCGGCCAATTCGGATCGCTCGGGTACGGCATTCTGCGAGGACCCGGGGCCAAGAATCTGAACGTCAATCTTCAGAAAATGTTCCGTATCAATGAGCGATTCAACTTCATGCTGCGTGCCACCGCTCTGGACGCCACCAACACGCCGATCTTTCTAGATCCGGATACAAACATTAACAGCCCGACGTTCGGCCGCATCACTGGTACCAGCACAGCCAACCAGGCGCCCGGAAATCGCATTATGGTGCTTCAAGGCCGGCTGAACTTTTAGGCCGATCTGTTCGATTTGACTTGTAACTTATATAAGTGGTAAAAGCACTTCAATAAGGAAGGAGCCCTCATGCGGAGGCTGGGAATCGCTGTAGTCCTTTCTGTATGCGCCATGGCAGCCACAAACGAAACTGCTGCCGTCACCTTCAACAAGCAGGTTCTTCCGGTATTGCAGAAGCGCTGCCAGGATTGCCATCGTCCTGGCGAAGCAGCGCCCATGTCGTTGTTGACCTATCAGGACGCCCGCCCGTGGGCCAAAGCAATTCGTCAGGCAGTGCTCACAAAAAAGATGCCCCCGTGGTTCGCCGATGCCGCCTACGGCCACTTCAGCAACGACCGCTCGCTCAGTCAGGCGGAGGTCGACACCATCGTTGCGTGGGTAGACGGCGGCGCGAAGGAAGGCGATCCGCACGATGCACCGCCGGCGCGCAAGTTCGTCGAAGGCTGGAACATCGGCCAGCCCGATCTAGTTATCCAGATGCCCAACGCCTTTCACGTCCCAGCCACCGGCACCGTCGAGTATCAGTACGTTATTCTTCCGACCCATTTGACCGAGGACAAATGGGTACTCGCAACCGAGGTTCGTCCCTCGCATCGGGAGGTCATGCATCACGTGATCACATCCATCCGCGAGCCAGGCTCCAAATGGATGGCCGACAAGGAGCCCGGCGTAGTATTCATTCCGCCGAAAGGAAGCCGCGCGGGACAGCTGGATGGCGGTTTGAGTGGCTATGTTCCCGGGCAAGCGCTGGCACCTCCGGGCTCTCCGCGCCGCGCGACCTTGCTGAAGGCCGGCTCCGACATCGTTTTCCAATTGCATTACACTCCCAACGGAACACCCTTTGACGATCAGACGAAAATCGGAATCGTGTTCGCAAGAGAGCCGCCGGCCGAGCGCCTGATGGGAGGAAATTCGGCAGCCTTCAAATTCGCGATTGCACCCGGCGACGCGAATTACAAAGTTGAGGCCTCCTCCACCGTGCCGTACGATTGCGAGTTATTCAGCATGATGCCGCACGCGCATCTGCGCGGAAAATCATTCGAGTACCGAATCGTGCGCCCAGACGGAACATCAGAAACGGTACTTAGCGTGCCTCACTACGACTTCCATTGGCAACTCACTTACTATGTCGACAAGCCGATCCATCTGCCCAAGGGCACGAAAGTTGAGGTCACAGCGTTCTACGACAACTCCGCCAACAACCTCAACAACCCCGACCCAACGAAGGAAATCCATTGGGGCGAGCAGACTTGGGAGGAGATGTTGATGGGTTACTATAGCGTCGTAGTCAAACCGCAAGATGCGCCGGAGAATGCGCCGCGTGCACGCACCGCCGATGGTCCACGTACGGCCGGGTCACCAGTAGCCTCGGTTCAATAATACGGGCAGAATTACTCGGGTTTTACCACGCAGATTCGCATCGTCTGGGGCTTAGATCAGTACTGGAGAGGCCGCCGAATTTTCCAACGTCTTAGTTCGCGAGTTCGGACAATAGCCTAAGCGCAGATTGCCGTATGGACGGGTCGGCGCTGGCTGCAGCTTCTTGGAGATGCCGCTTCGCCTCTCTTGTACGGTTCAGTTTCAACAGCATTAAGCCGTAGTTCAGATGTCCCAGTGCGTAGTTCGGACGGTAGCGCAAAGCGGAGTCGAAGAGATAGCCCGCTTCTTCCACACGCTCGTTTTGGAATAGCAGAATGGCAAGATTCATGTGCGCTTCCGAATAAGCGGGTGCCAGGCGAATGGCTTCCCGGAACGCCGCTTCCGAGCGGATTGGATCACCTCCGGGCAGCGACCACGCAAGTCCCAGGTCGTAATGCGCTTCCGGCGCTTCAGCATCGAGCTTCAGCGAATTCGCCAGCGCAGTTACGGCTTCAGTCCTTTTTCCCTCTTTGAGACGAATCTGCGCAAGCTCGCGCCATGGGACGGGATCGTCAGGCAAAACCTTCGTTGCGCGCTGGAATGCATCGACGGCTTCGGTCCAGCGCCCGGCCAGATCGAGCGCCCGTCCCAATCCCAGCAAAGCGGCGAGAGAGTTCGGTTTGAGGCGGAGCGCTTCCTCATACAGCGGGACCGCTGGCTGGGGTTTGACGTGACGCACCCAGGCGTCGCCCAGTTCGACATAGAACTCGGGTTGCCTTGGTTGATACTTGGCGATCGCGGCTCGAAAGCGGTCGAGGCCCGCGTCGGAATTGTTGTCCTCACGAACCTGGGCCAGCGCCAAGTAAAGTTCATTTTCGGGCGTGTAGTCGAAGGGTTTCGGATAATATGGCAGTACTTCTCCGTGGTAGACCGTTTCAGGGTGAGGCTCTGGCAGTTCTGCGAGCAGATCGCGTTCCGGTCTTCTGCGCTGGATGAAGTGGTCGGTCATGACTGCGTGGACGACATCGCTCGTCCGGCGCTTGGGCATGTGGCAACCAATGCAATCGGCTGAAGCCGTATGGCGGCCAGTATCGACCGTCCGTCGGAACGCAGTCGTGTGGCACTTGAGGCATGCGGCACTGTAAGTTCGCGCCGCTTCCGTAGCCGGCGGAACTCTATGCGGGTCGTGGCAGGTGGTACACTGCAGTGCTCCCCCGCTTTTGAGAAAGCATGCCGACATCTTCAGCCGGTAAACGGAGTTGACGATTTGAAAACGATCTTCAGCCGGCTTGGCCGGGGCGCGATCGAAGAACAAGATGAAGCTAGCCAGCGGCTCTCCAGGCCGGTACGAGAACGGCCCGCGATCGAACTTAACGATCGAGTGCGGGAACTGCATGCTGTCCGTTTCCAGATGACATTGCATACATACCTCGATCTGCCGGCCGGGAGCGAGTCGCGCAGGATTCACGATCGTCTGGGAGATCGCCTTGACGCGCGCCCCACCACCCTGGGCGAGACGAACGTGAGAGCCGCCAGGACCATGACATCTTTGGCAATCGATGCCTTCCGGCAGGGCACCTGTGAAATGCGGTTCGGCTTCTAGCTGCTCGTGCCCAGCCGCAACCTGTGGATACGAGTTATGGCAGAACATGCATTCGAAGTAAATCTTTCGCCGCGAGTTGGGCTGATCCGGCCTGTCGTAACCCGGATTCATGGCCCAGTAGCCGCCCTTATCCGCGTACCAGGCGAGTGGAAGTTGAAGCAGTGTGCCGGTGCTGGTCTGATGCAGATAGGTGCGAACGTGGTTCCCCGAGCCTAAGATAAAGTCGATCCGCTTCTCGTCGACATTGGTTTGTGTCCCCTTCAAATCGATTTGATAGCGGCGCTGGTGGTATTCGCCATCGCGCTCGATCATCTCAAAATGTGTGTCGGACGCCGGATGATAGTAGCGATTGTTTACTCGATAGTCTTCCACTCTGTTACGCGGCGATGGGCGATAGAAGGAACGCGCCATTCCGGTACGTTGATACGTTTCATAGATTTTCGCA
>Ga0126373_10004356_pt1 | contig 10809 bp, 4 predicted proteins | sample PanSoiMetPlot_11_FD_92545 | JGI IMG/M metagenome (GOLD analysis project Ga0126373, IMG submission 92545) | Tropical forest soil microbial communities from Panama - MetaG Plot_11 | ecosystem: Environmental > Terrestrial > Soil > Tropical forest > Bulk soil | place: Panama | collected 2016-02-17
GACGCCGATAGGCCTCGAACTGGTCCTCGGTAAAGAACTGGTCGGCCGTCGACTGATGCGGGAACGTCGGGTGCGCCGCGCGGTATTGTTCAATCCCCACTTCCTCATCGCCTGTGATCGACGACTTTAGGTAGATCAGGTAACCGAGACTGCCGTTGCTGTAGGTAATGCGCCCGACCGCGCAGTGGCTCAGACTCGAACCGTTGCTTTGCTTTCGGATCGAATGGACGTCAATGTCGATCTTCGCTCCGAAATCTGTGTCGCAGATTCGGATGACGTTGCCGAGGCTGCCGAAGTTGAGATCGGAATCGCACTCGCCGTCACACGCAATAATGACCTTCGCGCGTCTGCGGATCAGTTCATAGATGCCCAGATTTTCAAAGTGACCGCCGTCGGAAAGGTTGACGAACCGGCTCTTCTCATCCGCGAGCCCAAAAAACTCCGCAAGCAGATATCGAAGGCTGAAGGAAGGCAAGTCCCTTCCAGTCAGCCGGTTGCGGGAAGCTCCGGGATTCGGGAACCACCACCCCAGCCGGACGTTGAATATCGTCAGCAGAATCGAAACCAGCGGCGACGTGCTGTATCCCATGTTCGGGCTGGCCGCGGCGCCGGAAATCGACACGGCCTGGCCGAGAGTCACCGGTTCTCCAAGGCCACTCTGCAAGCCGACGGGAGAGTAACCTACGTTGACGCGGCTGGCCCCGCAGTGCAGCGGCGTGAGCGTGAACGAGGCGCTCTGCCGCGTATGAACCTGTAAATCAGAGCTGCCGCCCAGATTCAGGGAGCAGTTGATCAGAGGAAAAGGTCCGCGGAATTTCTCCTGGCAATACGCGGTTTCGTATCGCAGATCAGAGAGCTTCAGGTCATCGGCATCATCGAATCCGATAAAGGCCCGCGGCTTCCGCCAACCGGGAACCCAGCGGGTAGCGCCCAGATAACAACGCACGAGCCGGTTTCGATAGAACTGATTCAACCCGAAAATGTTGAGGTTGAAGCGCCATGAAAAAAGCAGTCCGCAGAGAACCAGCGCCAGGAGCGAAAAGGATATGGCCCACTGCTGGTCCTGAACTAGTTGCAGCTTGATCCACCATGGTTTCCGCGCATCCCCGGGATCCAGCCAGATCTCGAATAAGAGGTAACGCAGAAGAGTGGCGCTGAAGAGCACGGCGCCAACGATAAACAAGATCGCCCCGACACGCGCCACTATTTCGAGCACGCGCGAGCTGCTCTCTCCATTGCCTCTGGTCTTGCTGCTATTCCCCGCAACAAGGCTTGCGACTGTCGATGCGATCCAGGTCACCAACGCGCCCCATTTCACGTTGGGCCAATCCGTTGCGCGAAATAGTCTCCCCATCAGCACCGGGCCGAAGACAGCCGCGCAGCCAGCGGCCACGAATGCGGCTCCGAACATCGTGAGCCACGAACCGAATCGCGTCCACCATTCGCGGCGCCAGTCGGCGGATCCGGTTCCGGCCAGGCCGATAAAGATCAGCACGGAAATGCTCATCGCGAGCATGACCATCCCGGGTCCGAGCAGGTAGGCGTGCCAGCCGTAACGACCCTCGTCGACGCCCGCCCACGCGCCAAACAGGTAAAGTACGCCGCACAGCCCGAGATACCCCACGAACAATCCGAGCACGCCGATGCCGGCTGAAGACAGGCTCGGCGAGAAATCAAACCGGTTTGGGTCCTTTTGCAGGGATACCAGCGCCATGATCATCATGGCAATGACGAGCACAGCCGGGATCGGCCACGGCCATTCGGCCCAGGCCGATTTGAATATGGACGAGTAGCTGCGCATTCCCGCGGCTCCGTGCCAGAACAGGGCGCAGGCAATGAACGATCCGAACCACGCCATTAACACCATTCCCAGGTGTTGACGGCCCTTCAGAATCAGGCCTGTGCGCCGCCCGAGGAGATAAAAACTGATGCTTCCTGCCAGCAGAATGACAATCACCACCAGTCCGGCGTCCCACATCGGGCCAGCCGCAAGATCGAAGATTGCTTTGCCCGCGATGAACAGCAGAAGCAGCGCGCACATCCACGTCAAGGCGGTCAACTGGATCAAAAAAGCGTTTCGAACCCAGGTGCCCCACATGACCCATGTGTCGGCGCTCAGCAGGCCAGACCGCGGCGCAAGGTAGCGTGAATACCGGCGCAGGTGAGCGATCGATTCATCCCAGGAGGTCATGGGGCTGAGCCAGTAGTGCGTCCGTCTCACGTTTCCGGTGAGCCACGAACCGATGTACCCTCCGCCCGAAACTGTCGAAAGATAATCGACCTTGCGGAGGAGATCCAGATCCTTCAGCCGCTCGAGTATTCCCAGGCAAAATGTTGCGCTTCGAATTCCGCCGCCGGACAACGCAATGCCAAAGAGATTCTCCTCATGCGCGCCGGTGAGGATGCGTTTGCTCCAGTATCTGTCTGCCTTAAGAGCGGCGCCCGTTTCGCGAGCCGCCTCATTACGAGGGGAGGGATCGCGGACGGTGCGCAGTTCGCGCTGTCTGGCAATGTCGTCAAGTTCGCAATCGTAGGCGGATCTCCAGTCGCATGTGGCGGCCGGACGCGCCCTGAAGCCTTCCGGATCCGCCGCTTTCCTCGCGCCATACTCCGCAATTTCGATGGCGTTCTCGATCAACTCGCCCGCGAAGTCAAACGCCGAGCGCAAAATCGCCTCGATGCGGCGCATCTCCCGCGCATCAAACGGCGGTGTCCCGGCGTCCTCCGGGCGACTGGCAAGACCCGGCAGGTACGAAAGCCAGGAACGATCGACATATCGGACACCCCCGCGGGGTGAAACCTCCGCCCGTAATAGCCGGGCGAGCCAATAGTAGTCGATGACTCCGCAGCGGGCTGCCAGAGGATTGCGCGCGTGCCAGTCGCCTTCGCGAACCTCTCCTTCGAGCAATTGCTCAACCCGCGCAGGTTGGCTTCGCCGCTCCAGATTCGCATAGAAATCCGCGCGCTGTTTCGCCCAGGCGAACAAACCACGCGCCACGGTTTGGAAACGCGTAGGATTCTGCGGCGTCGGCAGCAAACCGCGAAGCCATAATTCGAATGCTCCGGCCTCATGGGGCTGCTCGAAATAGTCATCCAGAAATCCAAGCGCAATTTTCATCTCTTCCGAGCGCTCAAGCGCGAGGAACGAAGCCGACTCCGCGCCTGCATTCGGCAGGTCAGGCGGCGGAGGCAACAGGGGCAATGTTTCGTTGCAATCGCGATTGGACGGTGGCGTTAGATTGAGCCGGCCCGCCGCGAAACGAATTTTGAAGTACAGGTAGGTGTCCAGGTAATGGTGGAACGAAGCTGACTCTGCTATCAATTGAGCGAATCCCGGGATTGCCGTCCCGTAACCCTTGTCGCCCCCCGTCTCGGCCAGTAGTTCGAGTCTGCCGATCTCACCCAGCGCGATATCCAGCCTGTCCCGGGTTGCGCGGTCGGCGACGTTCCGTGGCTGTGAGAAATCGAATCCGGCTTCCCTGTGTGAGCGGAGTATGCGCCGCCGGTCGCTCTCGTCGATGCCGGCCAGCTCAACGATGACTGACCAATCTGTCCTAACGTCTGCCACTTGAATCCCTGGCACGCTCGCTAATGAAGTTGCGCGAGATATGTCTCCAATGCGCTCCGCTCCGTGCCTTCAAGACCGTTTACTAAGCGCTGCATGCGCGGACGGTAGTCGCCTGAACGAGGGTCCTGCGCATGTCTCCAGAGCTCCGCATCGACGATGGCGGGGCTTTGGGAAAGGAACCTTGCTCGCGTCCGGGGAATGAGAATGTAGCGATAGATCAGCTTGTCGAGCAGCGATAGCTTGGTCGCCATATTCACCTCATCAAGGATGTTGTCCGCGTTGAAGCGCGGATCATTGGCGCAATCGCGATAAAACTTCAGCATTCTCTGGAGCGCATCAGTATGACCGGTCGATGCTGGAACGAGCGTCGGCGCATAATCGTACCCATTCGATTTGGAGTACGCATGACAGAGCGCGCAGTTGCCGGCCACCCGCACGTATCCGACTCTCTTTTTCGACAGTCCTGCCGGCATTTCCCGCGTCTCCTCCCACGAAAGGCCCAGCGCAAGATAGCCGCCCGTTGCGGGCATATATTCCGGGAAGATGCGCGGCAGCGCCAGCCAGATCCAGTAAGGAATGCCCGCAGACGCTTCGGCGCCGACTGAACCGTACAGGTATTGATGGCGCGCCGAATCAGTAATGGACGCCGGCTGGGCCAGTTCGCGGTACATCTTGTCCCACCACACGATCACCCCAGCCACTACAATGATCAACGCCAGAACTGCCGTTATGCGCGCTATTTTCATACGCTTTCAGAAGGTCTTCAGGTACTCGATCAAAGCGCTTTTCTTATTCTCAGGAAGATTCGTTCCGTACTCTTCACCTTCATGCCCCTGGTTTCCGTTGCCTCTCATAGTTGTGTCGAACAGGAAGTATCTGTTTCCATTCTGCTCGGCGACGCTCGCGACGAACCCGACATTTTGCGGGTCGTAGACGTCGTTCCCTCGGTAAAAGACCTTGCTGCGTTTCTCCTGCGGGGAGAGCAGTTCTCGCAAATTCGGAACAGACCCGTTGTGCAGGTAAGGCGCGCGGAGCCAGATTCCATCCAGGGGCGCATTTGCGTAGCCCTGAGTTTTGCGGAAGTGAGAAAAGCGTTGCGGGTAATCCTTGTTGAAGCCCCATTCGCGCTCGTATCCCGCGTAGAGAGTGCCCTGGTTTGCGGCCAGCTGCCACGTGTAAGAATCGAGCCGGTTTCGATCGGTTTTAATATGGCCGATCGGATCTACTGTTCCCACTCGCTGCTGCGGATTTGTCTTGAATGGAACCTCGCGAGCGCCATGGCAATTCTGGCAGTACTCGGCATAGATTTGCGAGCCCTGCTGCGCCAGGGCGGAATCGATCGGGTACGGGTATGGCAGAGGCTTCGCCGTCAGCAGCCAGCGAGCCGTCCGCAACACGCGTGGAGCATCGAGGGTCGGCGGATAAGCGCCTGTGCCGAACGCCGCCGATAAATTCCGCTCGTTGACCGACGTGTTGTTGCCATCCCAATGCAGTTGCATGCCCTCGCGCGGCTCCTGATTCCATATCGAGGGGAAATCAGCATTGCCCACCGTTTCCCGCGGATCGGCCTTATCCATGGGGAAGTTGAGCAGCGCCTTGGGCGCGTTAAATGTGTCCACGCGGCCGGGTCCCCAGGTGCGCGCGGGGATGAAAGCGAGACGCTGCCGCAGGAATAACATCTTCTCGCGCATCAGATAGACCGCATAGTATTTGAAGATCAGCCGATTGATATAGTCCGGCTTGTCCGCGATGCGATGCGGATCGCTCTGCATAGCGTCGATCTGGTCCATCATTCGCTGCGGAACGAATTTCAGGTCCAGCGGTATGGTCGTGAGAAAGGTCTCGAACGCTCCTAGGTCCAGCGTATGGGCAGGCATTCCGGCGATGATGCGCTGCGGCGATCCCGGGGCGTCGCGAACCGTGCCCACATGGCATACCGCGCAATTCAGGTAAACCACGTCGATGCCTCGCACGTTGCGCATCGACACGCCCATGGGCAAAGCATATTTGGGATCGGCTCCGCTTTCGTAGATCATCCCGAAAGACTGATAGCCGCGGCCGGGCTTGTGATCGGGCAGATACTCTGAGAAGAGTTCGGGCAGCGCGATCCAGAACCAGTAGGGAATGCCCATCGTGCGTTCGCCCCCCGTGGAGCCGTGCAGAAAGTGATCGCGATCGTCCTTGTATTCGACGGGCTGATCGCGGGTGAATCGAACTGCCGCATACGCGCTGGCCGCCAGAAAGAGTACGAGGGCAATCACGCCCGCGATCTTCAGCGCGGAATGCCGACGGTTTTCGGTACTCATCGCACTTCCTCCCCCGAACGGAATAGCCGGATCGAGCGCAAGATATCTCGCCAGCCTTCTTGAAAAAGGCTCTCTTTCACGTGCTGCCCGCTGGATGTTCGTTGCAGGTCGTGCGCCTGCGCTCGCCGGATAGACGCTGCGGCGGAGTGCTGTCAGGTATCCGTATGGCTCGAATCCGCGTCCCTCGAACGGATCGAAATGCAGAGCTTCCTGATCGATTTCCAGCTCTTCCTCAAACCGGATCTCCGCGAACGGGACGAATGGCTCGCGCCGATTTCCCGCGCGCTGCGCTTCCAGTCGAACCACGCGGCGCTCCGATACGGCGCGGGTCAGGCCCTCTTCGCGTGTCTCCCCCGCCAGAGAGGAGCCGTCAGGCGCCAGCCGAAGCCACACGCGCATGCGCCCGTTGTCAATCCGGTAAGGCACGTCGGCGTAATACTCGTTCCCGAAGTAGTCATGCGGATTGAGACCGAAAAACCTGCCGCCCAGCGCCAGGTTCAGAACCAGTTTCCATAGCCTGTTCCCGCCAGCGGTGCAGAGGAGATCGAAATCGCCTCCGAATCGCGCCGCAATGCTCGGAGCATCCGGCACGATCTTCACCAGCCATGCAGGCATGCCCCGCTTCATGACTCCCATGCCGAGACGCATCAGTACGGGAAGTCCATCAAGGCTGGCGGCCGCGGCGCCAAGGCTCGAACTGTCCACCGGAACAGCGCGGACGCTGCCCCGGAACACGCGGCCGTCCGGATGGAAAGTGCGCGCATTCCTTACTACGCCGCTTACGAACCCGAAGAACCCGGCTGCGGCTTCCGCTCCCGGCGGTTGCTCCGGAAGTCCCGCGCGCCGTTCGGCCCGCCATGCCGATAGGGTCCAAAGAAAGCCTCCGAAGTCTGTTATCGAGAACGCCAGAGCGAGTCCCGCCGGAACAATAGCGAGATACCAGAGAGTCGCCATTACGATGGGCACCAGAGGGCGATCGAGCAGAGAGGCGAAAACGAAACCACTTGAGTTGAGCCGGCCGCTGACGACATACAGCATCCCCAGTCCGGAGACCAGAAGCCCTACCAGCCGGACGTAGCCCTCCGTTTGAGCGCTCAGCTCGGGCAATTGCAGCAGCCCGGCCATAAATTTCGGCGCGAAGAAGATCAGCAAACCCAGCGTGAGGTCGATCCAGCCGAAGATTTCGACCGTGCGCGCGGAGGCAGTCTGCGGTCGGCCCTGGAACATGCGGAGCAGCGTCTGACCAAAGCTCGCTGGTCCCGGCATTTTGTTACTTGCGGTCGTGCTCGTGGCTGGCTGCATGGGCCACCGTTTGGTTCAGAAGGTCTTGAGGAACTCGATAAGAGCTCGTTTGTCGGAATCGCTCAACCCAGGGCCGCGATCGGAAATTGCGTTGGCCCTTAGTTGCGGATCGTTCTGTTCCGCGGGCTCTAGGAAATTCGTTCCGAAGTAGTGCCCGCGATTGACCACCAGGTCCGGGCACTTGCTCAACTTCAGCATCGGCTCGACCACATTCATGAAGGCCTGTTGCATCTGCTGGTCTGTCGGGTTTGGACCAAGGGCCTTCACGTCATGAATGATCTTGCGCACCAGATCCAGCAGTTCGGCACTTCGTCCAATTTGTCCGGCAGGATTCTCCGCAAGCAGATTGAGATTGCTTACGAGGCTGACCGGCGTGCCCTTCGGAATCGGGATGTGAATTTCTCCATCACCCACAAACCCCGGGGCAAACTTCTGTCCAAAAGTCAGCAGCGGCCGCAAAGCATCCGGCAGATAACCTCCGGCAATCCGGACTTCGCTGAACTGGGTGGTGCGGTCAATGCGGCCGGGGACCTTGTTGCCCAGCAGCAGGTCCTGATCGCGCCTTTCCGGCCAGAGCATCTGTTCGATGGACGCCTCAAAGGATTGCATGCGCCCCTCGACTGAGGGATCCACAACAAACGGCCCAACCGTGTTGTTCAGCAAATAGGGCGCAGTGGACCACATGCTGACCAGTGAGGGAGGGCGCGTGTATCCCCTGCCGCCGGCCGGCAGCGTCAACTTCCGCGGCTCGCCCGTGATCGGCTGATACCAGGTGATCTCTCCCGCCGAGGGGAGTTCCTTATAGGAATGCGAGGAGAAGTCGCCCCAGATATTACCCTCAATCGCGTTCGTCGCGAGCGGGCTGCAGGCGTTCGTGTGCAGCAGCGTAACGGGTATGCGAAGCTCCGAAGAAAGATAATTGTCTTTCAGAAAATCGTCCGCCATCACAATCGCAGTCATCTGCGACTTGAAATCGTCGGTTTTGGTCTTGTCCCAGTACTTCTGCCAGCAGCTCGTATAATTGGCGCCAGCGCATCCCTCCGCTTCGTCGAGCCCCGGCATACCGGGTGGCAGCTTGCTCGAATGACATCGGGCGCAGTTTTCAGCGAAAACCTGCTTGCCCCGCTTGAGCTGCCCCGCGTCCTTCGTCAGATACTTGTTTCCCCCGGGCGCATCGGCCAGGTAATGCGGATCCGTGGTGCTCAGAAAGTAACGCGCTACGTCGAACGTCTGCGCTTCCGTGGCCACGAAATAGGGCGAGTTACGGCGCGCCACGCTGATCTCTATCGGGCTGATCGGCCGTCCTCCGGCGAGAGCGTTAAAATGCAGCAGCCATTCCTCGCTGAACGCTCCGATATTCAGATACACGCGGTTCAGCGCCCCCATCACACCGACCGAATCGGACCCGTCTTTGAGTACGCGCGGCGTCCAGACCGTATCGGGTCTGGCGTAAAGATCCGCCAGCGGCCCCGACGACAGGTAATCATTGATCTGATGATTATTCTGCTCGCCGCCTGCCAGCTTCTCCCGACCCCACCTCTTCGCTTCGAGAAGCCGCGCCTTAAGCTGATAAACAGCATTCATGCTGCGCGGATTATTGATGCTGTCGGTGGAAATCAGCGACGTATCGAGAGTACCCGGCCGCGAAGTATGGAACAGCTGATAAAAGAAGTTGCTCTGATCGCCTGACCAGTAAAAGATGCGATCTACCCAGAAATACTGCGCCCCCACATTCGAACTCAGGTTCTCCCACTTCGGATTGTTGCGGTCGGCCGGAGGATTAATGGGATTCGGCCCGACATGGCAGAACCCGCAAGACATGCCGACGCGATACGGCCGAATCAGTTTACGGTCGTTGTAGTAGCTCGCGTCTTTGTAATACCGCTCGGCGTCCCAGCTCTTTTGCGCGGCTTCGTCAAAGTCCGGATTCGGAAAGAGCCGAAGGCCGACGACGCCGGTCGCATAGCCGTAATAAGATCCGACGGGAATATTCTTGCCCCGCGCGCCGTAGCGGACGCCCGGATATTTCTTTTCGTCCTCGAACGGGTCCGGCGGGCAGTTCGGATCGCGCTTGTCGAGCCACAATCCAAACCGGTTCGGATCAGGTCCGGTTGCTTTCACGAAGCAGGGCTCGTTCACCAGCCCGAGATAATCCCAGCGATTGTCGCGGCTCGCCTTGAGTCCCGGATAGGAAGACAGCGTCTTGACGAAGTCGAGCGCGCCGAAGCTGGCTACCGTCATTTTGTCCCACAGCCGGTCGTCTCCCGCAGTCCAGACAATCCACGTGTTTCGTCCGCGGACGGCAGCCGCGTGATCGGCGGGCGGCAGCGCCGCGAGAGGATCCGCGCCTCCCGCCGTCTTATCCATGTCTTTGAAATAATCTTCGCCGGCAGCCCGGAAAAATTCGGCGTTGTTTCCGGCCAGTTTGGCTTCATCATCCACATGCCCGATGCGCGGACTCCGATACCACGCTGTAACGCCGTAGACCGAGCCCGCAACGATCAGGATCAGCAGAATCAACAGGAATTTTTTCAACGCGGCCTCCCCGTCTTACGCCGGTGGGAATTCGAGACAGAAATCGATCAGCCGTTTCTTGTCCCAATAAACTTTGCCCAGATAAAGACTGGGGGCGATCAAACGGATCTCATCGCGAATCCAGTGGGCCACGAGCGACGTTTTCGAATAATCGAGAACGATGCATTCCTTGCCGTCGAGCCAACTGCCGTCTTTGTAGACCTCGGCCACGATGGCGTTGAGTCCCAGGACCGAAATGCGATTGGTGAGGACGCCGCGCTTGCCGTCGAACGTCTTCCCTTGCCACGCGAAGAAGCTGATGAATTCGGCGATTTCAGGACTGAATACCGTGCCGGGAGCAATGATTGCCGTGCCCTTCGCTTGGCCATTCGGAATCTCACCCGCTGGGCTGGCGCGAAACAAATCATCCAGCTCCTGCTGAGTCATTTTGAGTAATTGCTTCGCGTCCAGTGCCATTTGAGTATCCATGATGCTCCGATTACACAGCGCAGTCAATTACTTAAGTGCGAATTACGGCTGTTACGTTTCGCGAGGCGAGTATTGCATCGGCGGCTTTTTCGGCAATCATATACACCGAACTCGAAATAAAAAACCCCGGAATCCGCGGAAATACGGAGGCGTCAACAACCCGCAGGCCGCTCACGCCATGTACGCGAAAGTCACTCGACAGCACGCCGCCAGCCGATGGCTGGCCAATAGGACACGTGCAGGAAGCATGATGACCCCACGCGTTCGCGCGTACGAACTGCTTCAACTGCTCATCAGTCTGCAGGTCTTCCCCCGGGACTTCCTCGCCCGCGATCAGGCCTGAATTCTTCAGCTTTGCCGAAAGCCTCCGAACAAACCGGATTCCGTCTACTACCGCTGTGAGGTCCTCTTCGCCGCCGTCCTGGAAGTAGTTGAATTCGATATCGGGAGCATCGCGCGGATCTGTCGACCGGAGACGAACGCGCCCGCTGCGATTGCGTGTGTGCGCCTTCAGAACGACCCAGGTGAGATAGTTCAGCTCTTCCTGGAATATTCGGGAGTAACCGGGAAAATAGCCAGCAAAGCGGGCAAGCAATGACATACAGAACAGATCGGGCGTGTCGCCTGCTA
>Ga0126373_10004357_pt1 | contig 10808 bp, 12 predicted proteins | sample PanSoiMetPlot_11_FD_92545 | JGI IMG/M metagenome (GOLD analysis project Ga0126373, IMG submission 92545) | Tropical forest soil microbial communities from Panama - MetaG Plot_11 | ecosystem: Environmental > Terrestrial > Soil > Tropical forest > Bulk soil | place: Panama | collected 2016-02-17
CCGCCGCCGCCTGCGACGTCCACCACCTGAAGCACCGCCAACACGGCGGCCGGCACGCCCTCACAAATCTCGCGCTGTTCTGCCGGTTCCATCACCACATAGCCATCCACCGCTGGGGCTGGCACGTCACCCTCCACCCCGACGGCACAACAACCGCGCGAAGCCCCGACGGCACCAACACCCTGCACAGCCACCCACCACCACAAATGGCCGGCTGACAGCTCGCGGCGCTTCACCTTTGCGCTACTCCATACGGTCCGGGTGTGGTGCGCTGTTCCCTAGCCGGGAGCCGCTGAACTCAACCGTTGAGTTTGCCACCCGCCGCCAGAACGGCCAGATAGACGGTGTTATCCGAAGCTCAATGCCAGCGTCTGCATGCCTGGCTACGAGATCTTCGATAACGACCAGATCGATAGCCTCCACCGGCTCGTCAGCTACCCAGTAGCCACCGACTTCGTGCGGCCGGAAATCCTCATGCGGCAGACGGTAGGCGTACAAGCGGCACTCCTGCATGCGCGTCAGCCAGCCGCTCTCCATGACGTGTACGCGGCTCGCAGCGCTTTGGCCGAAGAACTTTTCGCGATCCTCCGGCGTAGTGGCTGACACCGGCCAGATGCAGCCACGGGGGCACTCCCTTGGGAACCAGAACATCGGCGCATGGCGCGTATCGACCGCCCACACCAGCGGTCGCGCCACGGGGTTTGTCGCCTGCACACGTGGCAGGAACCGGCCGAGAGAAGGGTCCTCGCTGAAGTGCCAGACTGCGAACGGGCCTTCCCCGTCATACGGCGGCGCTGGCTCACGGGCGAGAACATCTGGCGGATAGTCCATACCCTTGCTCACCGTCTCCCAAGTACGGGCCCGCTCGCCGGCGGCTGTACACCGCGTCCGTCAGCCCGGCTGCAGCGCGGCGTGAGCCAAGCCTTAGTTGCTACGCCCCATGGACTGGCACGGCGCCGGCGCAACCGAGGAGGAGCACTCCGAACACCGCCAACGTGAGATAGATATAGCCGAGAACAAGTCCTGCCGTGGCGAGGCCGTACCCTTCATCGCCGGTTCGGCGGATCTGACGGCGCGCGACGTGACCGAGAACGATGGTTGCGATGAGCGCCGGAGGGACGACGAACTGAATGATGCCGCAGACGAGAGCGGCGATTGCCAGTGAGTTAGTCCGGCTGGTCCGCGGCAGCGGGCTATGACGATTCGCGCTCACGCTGTCCCTCCAGTTCGTTTTGCGAGCCGACTCCGGCCGACCACACGCGACCTCGTGATCACCGAGTTACCCGGTCCGTCCAGGCGATGAGCGCGCGAATGACCTCGGCTGAGTTCGTCTCATTGAGGATTTCGTGTCGCGCATCGGGATAGGTGACGACTGTGACGTCTGTGAGCCCCGCGTCCTTGAGCCGCTCCCTCAGGGGGTGCAAGAGGGTCAGGCCCCCGTGCGCCGGGTCCAGCTCGCCGACGGCGATGTAGATGGGCAGGGAGTCACGCAGTCCAGCGAGCTGCGCCGGGTCAGCCAAGCGCCGCGCACCGACGAACATGGTCTTGGCCGACCGGGTGTCGATACCGAACCCACACAGGGGATCGGCGACGTATGCATCGACCACAGATTCGTCCCGCGACAGCCAGTCATAATCCGTCCGGGCCGGCTGGAACGCGGCGTTGAAGATCGTCAGGTCGAGCGGCTGGTCCAAGTCCAGGGCCGGTTCGAGCAGGTCGATGACTGCGGTTCCGGTCAGGATCACGCCGTCGACGTCCGCGCTGTGGTCGAGCAGGTACTGCTGCACAGCAAACGAGCCCATGCTGTGCCCTAGCAGGATCAGCGGCAGCCCTGGATGCTCCGCCCGCACAACAGCGCTCAGCCGACCGATGTCATCGACGAGGCCTAGCCACCCACCGGCACCAAGGTCGCCCGGAGCCGCGACGACACTGGCGCCGTGCCCGCGATGATCCTGGCCGTACACGACGTAGCCGGCGTTGGTCAGCGCGGCAGCCACATGCGCGTACCGTTGCGCGTGCTCGCCCATGCCGTGCGTGATCTGTACTGCGGCGACAGGATCTCTATGCGGATCCCACCGGTAGGCGACGATCTGTACTCCGTCGGCCGCCGGAAAAGTGAAGGTGAGCATCCGGGGAGTCCTTTCGGCGAGCTATTTCGGCATAACTTAGCGGTAGACGATCGCACCAAACAGCGGCGGCGGGACAGAACCCTGTCCCGCCGCCGTCTGCACCGCTCAGCCGCGTGCCTGTCGGGTCATCACGGGTAACTGGCGACATCGATGGGGGCGTTCGTTGGATCAGTCGTCGAGTTAACCGGCCCGCCGACCCCGTTAATGACGGAGCTGTAGCCGCCAGGCCCGGCTATCCAGAGCGCGAACACGTTCTGGAACTGCACCCCGGGCGTGTTCGGTGACTGGAACGCCTCTGCATCGTCCAGCGTCGCCGGCGTGTTGATAAATACGCTGTAGCTGCCCATTCCCACCCCGTGGAACGAGGTGACGTTCGGCGTGACCAGGAAAGCTGGATAGCCGTCCTGCGTGGGCGACGCCATCCAGTCCGCCTGGCTCGGCGGGTCGTATGGCAACTCGTTCTGGAGGAAGACGTTAGTGCCACCCTGGCCGCTCCAGATCACCTCGTTCTTCTGGTAGTGCTCGACGGCGAGTCCGTACGCGGTGACGTTGTCGCCGGTGACCACGAGGCCGCTGTCTCCGACGTTCTGCGTCCACCCGACAGCGTTGCCGTGGTCAGCGCGCCAGGCCCACACGTCGTCAATGATCGAGTTGTCAGCGTTATCCAGCAGGCTGACGTTCGCCGATACGTTCGTCGTCTCGGCTCCGCCAACACGGAAGAACACATCCTGGATCGTGTCAGGGTCGCTGGCCGAACCCAGACCAGGAACGCCAACCGACATTAGAACCGGCGAGTTCACCGGCCCGGCGTCAACGATGAGGCCCGACACCTTGACCCCGTTGCTCGGCACGACGATCAGGGCCGAGTTGCCGTTCTGCGGCACGAGCGTGGCGAATCCAAGTCCGAGCACCACAGTGTCCCGTCGGACTACCCGGATCGGCTGATCCAGGTTGTAGACACCCGGCGTCAGGATGAGGTTCTTGCCGGAAGCAAGCGCCGCGTTGATCGTCACCGTGGACGTGGTTGGGCTCGCGACAAAGAAGTCCGACGCCGGGATCGACGAGCCAGCCTCGTTGCCGCTCGCCCAGGATGGGCCGGATGTATTGTGCTGGACTGCCGGCACGAACACCTGGAAGTTCCCACTACCGTCCTGATAAAGGAACGGCGCCTCCGCACTGACTGTCGTCGTCGGCAGCACGGTGTTTTGGTCGCACAGACCGCCGAATTCTGCCGGGGGCGCGCCCTGCACGCCGGAGTAGACCATGTTCCAGAGGCCGCCGTTCGCCTTGCCGCATGCACTGGCGCCGCCGATGGCGCTATTGCGGACCATGAACTGCTGGTTGCCGAAAAAGTCCAGGTTGCCGCTGAACTGGCTGTCGGCGATGAAACCACCGCTGGCGAAATTGTGACTCGCACAGTAGTCCTGGAACACGACGCTGCCGTTGACAATCGTCCGCCGGATGGGGGCGGCTTGCGATGCCGACCACATCTCCGCCGTGTTGGTGCAGAACTTCGTGAACGGGTCGACTACCGGCGGCGCGTAAGCCGGCGGCGAAGACGGCAAGTGGACGTTGAGCTCCAAGTTCGAGAGCGAGCGCCAGAAGTTGTCGTCGGAGTTGCAGTTGATTGTCCCGGCGGTGCAGAGGTTGTTGAACACCTCGATCGCACCGTTGATGATGGTTTGCTGTGGCATCGAGCCGAGACCAGCGACCTGTGTGTAATACCCGACCTGGAACACCAGGGGAGTAGTGCTCGAACCGTAGGTGCCCGGCTCGAAGAACACGGCGTAACGCTGGCTATCGAACTGGCTCCCCACGGGGACCTGCTGGGTGGAGATGTTGTCGAGGTCGGCCTGAATGGCTGCCTGGCTCATGCCGGGGTTGAATACGCACACGTCGGGGCCGAAGCCCGCGACGTTGGCATCAGGGCACGGCGATGTGTCGGCGGCGGCGCCAGCTGGCGCCAAGGCGACACACGCAGCCGCACCGGCGACCAGCGCTGCGGCTAATGCAGCGAGGTGTCTGCGTCGGCGGGGCGATCCAGGCATGCTGGACTGACGCATGATGACCTGCCTCCTTGTCTGCGTTATCGAGCTACGAGAGTTACCTCCGAACCCGAGGCACACTTACAAGAAGTGCAAGCGGACCTCCACCGACCGGTCCGACCACGATCCTTCGCTGCCGCCAACGGTCAGTCAAGGCCGTCAGGCAAAACAGTCAAACTATCAGTCAAGATGCTGCCGGAGCAGCGGCAGCACAAGGCACGCCTGGTGCTGCGCATCGGCGAACACCTCGAACCGGCAGCGGTTCATCGCGGTGGCGGCACCGAGCGGCTCGCCAGTGCCATGATTGCGGGCGTATCTCGGGAACGCTCCGCCGCTGATCTGGACCCGGATGCAATGCGCGGCGCGCAGCCGGTACGCAGTCGGGTCCAAGGCCACGCCGACTGCAAGCACGCCGTCGTCGCTGACGGCGACGTCTAGCCCCGGCACTGTTTGCGGGCTCAGCCGCCTGATTCCGTCGACAACGTTGCGGGAGACGCCCTTCTCGTCGACGTCACACACGCGGACGAAGACGTCGGCGTAAGGCAACGAGGGACGGACATAGATGCGAGCGCTGACCGGGCCAATGATGTCTTGGTCGGCCTCCAGCGGCTCACTGGTAAAAGTGAGCACGTCTGCCCGGGCTTCCACCGCGGCATTGTCGGCCTGCTTGCCGGGAGGCTGCAGGAGCGGACCACCGACAGTCGGCGTTGGATCGGCCGGGTCGTAGACAAACGCCAATGGCGGCGCATCGGCGAGCTCAGGATCAGACGCCAGCGCGCCACCTTGGCGGAGATACCAGGCCGCCGCCGATGCTGGCGGTGGCCAGTCTTCAAATTCCACCCACGTGTCAGCCTTCTGCAGATACAGCCGCACCGGCTTACTGGCCGGGGCCGGGCCGCCGGACAGGTGATAGCGCAGCCAGGCGACGTCCTGCCGCGCAACGAACCGCAACTCGCTGGGCTCACCGTGCAGCCACGGACCAACGATCAGCCGAGCGTCGACGCCGGCTGTGCGAATCGCCGCGAAGTCACGCAACTGGTCCGCGATAAACAGGTCCCACCAGCCGGTCACCATGCTAACCGGCGGGAGCCTAGACAAGTCAGCGCCATCGTGATCCGCGGGTGACCAGAAATCATCGTCAGGGCTCGCGTGACCGACGAAGTCACGCCAGAACGGCACCGGCGCGCCAGCCACCGCTACATCGGCGGCTTGAAGCGGTGTACTTCGCAGCGCTCGGCGCATTGCAGCAATGCGCACGGGATTCGGCACCAGCGACGGGAGTACGCCACGCTCCTGGCGGCCAATCTGGCCAGTCCAGTTGAGCGCGTTCTTGAGCCCCGGCGCGCCGTGGTCATAGAAGACGGACGTGATGCGCGCGGCAGTGACGTTGAGCGACACCGACTCCAGTGGCGGATCGACGTATGGTGCTACGGCCCACTGGGTGTGCCCGAGGTAGCTGCCGCCGATCATTGCGACACGGCCGTCGCACCAAGCTTGCTGGCGCAGCCAGGCGACGGTCGCGAGGCCATCGGCCTGCTCATGCAGGAACGGCCGGAACTCACCGCCTGAACCGAACGTTCCGCGCGTGCTCTGAATGAAGACCTGGAAGCCCTGCCGCGCGATCGCCGCGCCGAAAATTGCACCGGCCAGCCCGGCCCGACCGTAGGGTGAGCGGATCAGCACCACAGGGAGCGGTCCCGACTCTCGCGCTGGCCGGTGGTGGTCACCGAGAAGCACGACGCCGTCTGTCATCGGGACGCCGATGTCGCGCCGGACTACTACCTCCACGCCCGGCCCCGGCAATCCCATCGCCTTGTCAACCAGCCGCGCGAGTGGATTCATCTACGTAACGCTAGCTGTCAGAGGCGCTCCAGCGTCGCGGGATCTTCGGAGCCATCGAAGTACTGGTCAAGCACCTGCCCGAAGACAGATTCCCCGGGGCCTGCGCGCTGGAACAGCGTCATTGATGATCGGAGCTTCAGCGCATCGATCCCGCCGAAGATCTGTTCGGCAGTCCTGCTCGCGTGCACGAGAATCGACGCACACTCGCGTAGCCTCGGCCCGAGCACGGGGTGCGCCAGGTAGGCCTGGGCCTCGGCCAGCGAGTTAATCGCGTATTGCCGGGATGTAGTACTGAGGCCCAGTCCCGCGATCTGCGGGAACATGAACCACATCCAGTGGCTGGTTTTCTGGCCTCTTCGCAGCTCGGCGACGGCCCGCTCGTAAACGCCATTCTGCGCATCGGTGAACCGCGTCAGGTTAAACGGGTCTGGCTCCATCAACCCCGTTCCGCGTTCTTAATTGGTGTCGCCTTGCTGATCCAGGACGCGCGGCCGACCCTGAGCTGCTCGTCGTGCGCGGGGCACAGTAACGCGAGTTGCGAGGCCGCGCACTGCGTAATTTGCCAGAGCACCGTGCCGAGGCTGGTGCAGGGGGTGTGCCATGCCGTGACCGTCATCATGTCCGGGCAGATGATCTTCCGGCCAGCCCCGCACATGCCGGTGAAGTCGTTACACCGGTCGCAGAATCCAAGGCGGATCGCGATGTGATCGTGAGTGGATAAGCCGCAGTCGGGGCACGTCCAAGCCGCGGTCCCCCGGTTCCGGCGCAAGAGCCCGCGCCTGGGTGCCGCCGACGTAGCTGTGGTTGCCCTGGTGTCTGACATATGCGCCGCCCGTCCCTCGCCCACCGCTTGCCCCCATGGTCAAGCTCTGGTGATAAACAGAACGTTACGGCTTCGATACACAGGCGGACATCGCTTAGATGATGTACGCGGATATGTAGCTGAGACCACCGGTGTATGCACGTCCGGGTGGTTGTTACCGCCACATCTGCGATTGCAGGAAGCTCAACTTGCGCGGATCACCGATCACCTGCACCGCTTGGATAAGTTCCGCGTCTATCGTGAGGACAATGACACCGGCCAGGTCGTGGCCGAAGAAACCGAGCAGCGCTGGCTGGCCGCCGACGGGATGGGAGACGAGCGTCGCGGGCGGCGCCCAGAAGCGCAGGAGGTTATTTGCGACCCGGTCGGCGCCCGCCACGACGGGCGTTGTCGTCTCGGGCCCGAGGTCGATGGCACCCCAGGCGTCAGGCGCGAGCACTTCCAGGAGGCCGTCGAGGTCGCCGGTGGCGCAGGCCGCGATGAACCTGTCCGTGACCTGGCGATGCTCGACGGACTGAACGTCGAAACGTAGGCCGTCCTGGCCCATGACGACACGCTGCCGGGCTCGCCTGGCAAGCTGCCTGCACGCCGCCGACGTCCGTCCGACGGTGACGGCGATCTCCTCGAACCGCATCCTGAAGACGTCGTGGAGCACGAACACGACTCGCTCCGCCGGCGTGAGTCGCTCTAGTAGGACAAGCAATGCCAGCCGGACGCTGTCGTCGAACGTCACTCGGTCAGCCGGATCGGCGAGCTCGGCACGCTCCGTGGCGGCATTATCGATCTCGCCGGGCTCCTGAGCACGTTCTCGGCGGACTCGGGCGGACCTCATCAGGTCCAGGCTCAGTCGGCTCGTTACGACGATGAGCCACGCGCGCACATCCTCGATCTCGTCCAGGTCGGCGCGCATCAGGCGAGTGAACGCGTCCTGGACGACATCCTCGGCCGAGCCGATGTCGCCAAGCATGCGGAAGGCCAGGTCCACGAGGTACGGGCGGTGCTTCCGGTAAATCAGGCTGACATCTGGGTCGTCCATTACACGCCTCCAGCCGGAAGGACGATGCAGCGCGCCGGATTGTGACGCCAATGGGACCGGGCCGCTGCGCTGGGCTGGACTGCGTAGCAATTGGTCGAGGCGTTCGCCTACCTCGGACTCACGGTCTTCCCCTGGTACTTCCTCAACTACGCCGACACGGAGCTAGACGTTCTGCTGGCTTAGCCACCCGAGTGCGGCCGGGGCGTGATCCAGCACCGTGATGTGGCCGTCGTCGGGTGTGATGCGCAGTTCAGCGCCGGGACAACGGGCTGCGAGCCATCGGCCGTGCGCGTTCGGGACCATCCGGTCTTGGCCGCCGTGCGCGATGAGCACCGGGACATTTAGCTCTGCGACATCGAAGCCCCACGGGCGGGCTGCGGCCAGCAGGTCGTCGACCATCGCAGCTGGACCGGCCGCCACGGCCTGGCCGGCAACCTTGGCGACCCACGCCCACCGGCCTGCGAGTGCTTCCTGATCGACAGCTGTGAAGTCATCCATGTCGAACTCCGCGTGCTGGAGGTATTCCTCGAGTGCTGTTCGACCAGCGGCGGCGGCACGCTGCTCGCCTGCACCGTAGGTACTCCAGCCGGCGAACCAATCGAGTCCTGCGGCTTCGTGCGGCGCAGGCGACGACATGCTGACCACGCCCACTACCCGGTCGGGCAGCAATGCCCCGCAGGCGAGCGCTCGGGGACCACCGCCGGAGTGGCCGAACACCGCGAGGCGGCCGATGCCCAGCGCGTCTGCGATCGCCGCCACGTCCTCGGCGGCCGACGCGACGTCCTGGTCTGGATGAGGGCTCGATCCGCCGTAGCCTGGGCGATCGTACGACACCCAGCGCAGGCCATGCTCGGCAGCCGCGGCGAACAGGGGCTCCGGCGGAGAGCCCACATTCGGCGTCCCGTGATGCCAGAAGACAGCGACAGCATCGTTCCCGGTTGGCTCAATGGTGTCGTAGTAATGCAGCGTTCGTCCGTCAGCGAGCTTGAGGTCAGCCTCGGTCACCATGCTTGGAGCCTAGCCATCGGACGCTTCCTGCACGCCACTGAATCCACCTATGGTTGCCTCTATGACGCCGCCGGAGATCAACCTCGTCGACGCAGACACCTACCAGCGCGGGGGGCCTCCGCACGATCAGTTCGCGTGGCTGCGCCAGAACGCCCCTGTCTTCTGGCATGCCGACGGTGGCGAGCCAGGGTGGCCCGGTTTCTGGGCCGTGACCCGGCACCAGGACATCGAGCACGTGTCGAGGCATCCGGAGATCTTCTCGTCGACCAAGCGGCTGGCGCTGTTCGGTGAGATCCCCGAGGAGCAGATCCAGGTGCAGCGACTGATGATGCTGAACATGGATCCGCCGCAGCACACGCGGCAACGAGCGTTCGTGAACCGCGGCTTCACTCCCCGGATGATCAGCCGACTTGAAGAACACGTCGCGCAGATCTGTCACAGCCTGCTCGATGACGTCCAGCAGGCCGGGACTGCAGATTTCGTTACTGACATCGCCGCGCCACTGCCGCTCTGGGTGATCTGCGAGCTCGTCGGCGCCCCCGTTGAGGACCGCGGGCGGATCTTCGAGCTGTCTAACCTAATGATCGGCTCGGGTGACCCCGAGTTCCAGATCGAGCCACAGGCTGCCCAGAACGCAGCCGTGGAGATCTACGCCTACGGCGAGGCCCTCGCGGACCGTCGGCGTGAGCAGCCGACAGACGACATCATCACCCGGCTGTTGCAGCCCGACGATGCCGGCGAGGCACTGACGACAACCGAGTTCGACCTGTTCTTCTTGCTGCTGACCGTGGCCGGCAACGAGACGACGAGGAACGCGGCCGCCGGCGGCATGCTCACCTTGTTCGAGCACCCCGACCAGTGGCAGCGACTCCTGGACGACCCATCGCTGATTCCGACGGCCGCCGAGGAGATCGTGCGTTGGGTCAGCCCGGTGAACCTGTTCCGCCGCACAGCGCTGTCGAACACCCAACTCAGCGGCCAGCCGATTGCGGCCGGCGACAAGGTTGTCGTGTTCTACACGTCAGCCAACCGCGACGAAGCAGTCTTCACCGACCCGGAGAAGTTCGATGTCGGCCGCGATCCCAACCCCCACGTTGGCTTTGGCGGCGGTGGCCCGCACTTCTGCCTCGGCCGCCACCTGGCCGCGCTGGAACTCCGCGTGCTCCTGACGGCCATGACCGAGCGCATGCCGGCGATCCGACTGGACGGCGAGCCGGACAGGCTGCGTTCGAACTTCATCAACGGCATCAAGCACATGCCGGTCCGCTTCTGATTTCGCCAGCTGGCAGCAATCCTACCCATCTTCGCCGCCGGCGGGAGCGCCTCGGGCGGCAGCCACATCCATGACACCGCCGGTGAGTTGCAAGGCCGACATTCCCAGGAACCACGCCGCCCACCTGTAGCATTTGCGCCGCTCTTGGTCAGTCCCCGCGTTCCGACCGAGGGAGAGAAGAACGAGGCCAATGCCGAGCTGAAAGCCGCCGACGGCAAAGCGCACGTTCGCCACGGCCTGGGCGTGCCGGTACTCCCACGGCATGATCAGGCGCCTGAACCCGGTACGCGAGGGACTGCCGTCATATGAAAGCTGCATCCGGATTGCCTCCTGCCGCCTTGCTGCACTGGCCTGCTTGGCCCCGATACCGACTGAGCTGAGTCATGCGTACTGGTACCCGCCCTCTGGCACCAGGTACAGCACTACTACGGTGCCGCGTTTGGCATCTGCGCCCGGCGCTGGATCTTGGGCACGTACCAGGCGGCCGAGGCCGCCGTCTGGCTGAACTGTCCTGACTTTGAGGCCAAGCATCCGGAGCTGAGACGTCAGAGTCCATGGCGGCTACCCCTCTCAGGGTCCTTACCGTGGCGCTGACCGCGCTCCTCGTCAATAGGGCCGCCTTAAGTGGGGCTTCTCGCGGCATTCCGTCGCC
>Ga0126373_10004358_pt1 | contig 10807 bp, 5 predicted proteins | sample PanSoiMetPlot_11_FD_92545 | JGI IMG/M metagenome (GOLD analysis project Ga0126373, IMG submission 92545) | Tropical forest soil microbial communities from Panama - MetaG Plot_11 | ecosystem: Environmental > Terrestrial > Soil > Tropical forest > Bulk soil | place: Panama | collected 2016-02-17
AGGACAGACAAACCTAGTAATTTTAACGTGCTGGCGGGAATTGGGTCAAACCGAAACCCCGTGTGAAGACACGAAGGTCAGGAAGGGTTTTCACGAGTCGCCGAGGACTACTCGCTTAATACCTTCGCGGAGGTGCAGGACGTTGAAATTGATAATCAGGCCTAACGACTTGCCACTCAGCTTCATGTATGAGAGTACCTGTGGCCTGCTGAATGTTTGTGATCGCTTCGACGGCTTTGATTTCGACGATTACGAGATCTTCGGCTACCAGATCAAGACGGTAGCCAATATCGAGCTTTATGCCGTCGTATTCGAGTGGCAGAGCGATTTGGGATGACACTTTCAAACTAGTCTTATGCAACTCGTGCATCAGGCATGCTTCGTAAGCGTTCTCGAGCAGCCCAGGGCCAAGCGCTGAGTGAACTTTGAGTGCAGCCGTCACAACCGCATGACTAACATCCAGTGCAGTCCGACTAAGTCCAGCTGCCTGTTGCTCCATGAATTCGATCAGCCATTCCTTCGGTGCCCTTCGTGTCCTTCGTGGTTTCACCCAAGGGTTGAAGCGCGCGATTCTGTCAAAATGCGCAGGCGCGACACGAAAGCATCAACGGTCACCTTTCCCTCATCCCCCTTACCCCGCACCCGCACACTGACCTCTCCAGCTTCGGCCTCTTTATCGCCCACCACGAGCAGGAACGGCACCTTCTGCAATGTGTGTTCGCGGATTTTGGCGTTCATCTTCTCGTTGCGGGCATCTACGTGGACGCGCACTCCTGCCGCCTTGAGCTTCTCCGCTACCTGTTCGGCATAAGCAGCGTGGCGCTCTGAGATCGGGATCATCACGACCTGCGTTGGCGAGAGCCACACAGGGAAATTACCAGCGTAATGCTCGATCAGCACTCCGAAGAAGCGTTCTATTGATCCATAGAGCGCGCGGTGGACCATGAGCGGCTGCTTGCGTGAACCGTCTTCGGCTACGTATTCGAGCTTGAAGCGCTCGGGAAGGGTGAAGTCGAACTGGACCGTGGTGAGCTGCCAGAGTCGGCCAATCGCGTCTACAAGCTTCACATCGATCTTTGGTCCGTAGAATGCCGCTTCGCCGGGGATCGTCTTGTACGGAACGTTACGACGCTGCATTGCCTTTTCCAGCGAGGCGATTGCACGCTCCCAGTTTTCTTTTGATCCGATGTACTTGCTGGGGTCGTTTGGATCCCAGATCGAGAGTTCAACTTCGTATTTGTCGAAGCCATAAGTGTTGAGCACCGTAAGCGCAAAATCAATGCAGCCGACGATTTCGTCTTCGATCTGCTCGGGCGTGCAGAAGATGTGAGCATCGTCCTGGGTGAAGCCGCGCACGCGCAGCAGACCGTGCATCACTCCAGAACGTTCGTAGCGGTAAACCGTGCCAAGTTCTCCCAGGCGCACAGGCAGGTCGCGATAGGAACGAAGAGTGTTCTGGTAGATCAGGATGTGCCCCGGGCAATTCATCGGCTTGAGCTGATACTCGGCGTCATCAAGCTCTATTGGCGTAAACATGTTCTGCGCGTAATAGCCCGTGTGGCCGCTGGTCTTCCAGAGGTCCGTGCGCATCACGTGTGGCGTGAACACTAGTGAATAGCCGCGTTTCAGATACTCGGCTCGCAGCCAATCTTCCATCTCCTTGCGGATAATTCCGCCTTTGGGATGCCAGAAGATCAAGCCCGGTCCTGCGAGTTCCTGAATGGAGAAGAGATCCAGCTGCTGTCCCAGAACACGATGGTCACGCTTCTTCGCCTCTTCGATGGCGTTGAGATACTGCTCGAGATCCTTCTTCGCGTAAAACGAGGTTCCATAAATCCGCTGGAGCTGCGGATTCTTCTCGTCGTTGAGCCAGTAGGCGCCAGCAAGATTCAGCAGCTTAAAAGCCTTGATCCTTCCCGTACTAGGAATATGTGGTCCGCGGCAGAAGTCGACGAACTTGCCATTGCGGTAGAACGAGACCTGGTTCTCTCCTTCGGTATGCTTCTGGATGAAGTGCACCTTCATCCAGTCGTTTTCCGCCTCGTACTGACGGATCGCCTTATCGCGCGGCACATATTCGCGCACAAACTTCTCGTCGCGATCGACAACGTCCTGCATGCGCTGCTCGATCCGCTGCAGATCTTCAGGAGTGAACGGCGTTGGACGAAAGAAGTCGTAGAAAAAGCCTGACTCGGTGGGCGGACCATGCCCAAGCTTGGTCTCGGGGAACAGCTCAGTAACGGCGGTAGCCAGCACGTGCGCCGACGAATGGCGGAATACTTCGAGCGACTCAGGATCCTTCTCGGTAAGGATGCGCACTTCGGCGTTTTCCTCGATAGGCCGGTTCAGATCGACGACTCTGCCGTTCACCTTAGCGGCAAGCGCAGCATCGGCCAGGCGCGGCGAGATGGATTTGGCAACATCGTAAGCCGTGGTCCCGCGAGGGAGTTCGCGCGAGGACCCGTCGGGCAGGGTGATTTTCAGGGCGCTGGGTGCTTCTGCTACATCGGGCATAAGAGTGCAAACCTAGTTTTGAGGCTGTAAACCTTCAGGATAACGCAATTGGAGACTGCCTTTAGCTCTGTGGCACCGCCGCTCGGCTGTGGCTCCGCCCAAGCTCAACCCATTTGGCTATCAAATAGAAACATCCTGCCCTAGGGCTCTTGATGATTGTTCCGTCTACTAGAGTGCGATAAGCCGGTAACCCAGGGAAGATCGTTCGTATTGCAGGCTGCTCAGCCTTTACTGGCTGTGGGCAGAGCCACAGCCGAGGGCGGCTGTGCCACAAGGATAAAAGGGTGTGCTATTAAGAGGTCATTTCCCCAGAACTTTTCTGCGTTGCTACGTGTTGTGCTGCCCCAGCGACAACACGTTCCCATCCGGATCTTTGAACCAGGCAACGCGGGCCTCCCCGGGGAAGGTGCAGATCGCGTTTTTGTCTTGCGGCATTCCGGGATAGCGCTCGAAGACGACGCCTCGGCGCACCAGTTCGGCAACGGCCGCCTCGATGTCCTCAACTTCCCATCCCAGGACGGTGAACTGTGCTGGAGTGAACTGCTTCAGTTTGCTCACGCGCAGCATCGTTCCATGGGCGTCGAAGACCAGAGCAAAGCCGTCATCTTTCACAAAACGAAACCCGAGCGTCTTGCTGTAGAAGGCTTTCGCTTTTTCGGGTTGAGTGGTGATCGCGAATCCGACGATCTTCGACAATCGGAAGGTCGATGCTTTCTGCGCCTTGGGAGCCGGCATCGGAAACCTCCTGGATAGGCTGGGGAGTGTATCACTGTCGGATCGGATTTCAGTGCGAGCCAGCGCGCAGCAGGCATTTCTCGTAGCCCCGCGGCATAAACCCGGGGTGAAGGAGAGGAAAGATGAGCACCGTAGGTGCGGCACTCTTTGTCTCAAGGTTGTTGATTACGCACGTCTCAAAAACATGTCATAGAAAACCCACGTTATAGCTGCAAGAATTACTGCTCCTGTCAGTCGAACTTGGATGGCTCCCCAGCCGCTCGAATACCTGCCTTCGGTAAGAGACCCCTGCGCCTTTAGTCCAGCTGGTAGGCGAAACCAAGCGCGGGGCGAGGCAAGCATGAAAGCAGCGTTGATTATCATCAACAGCCTGACGATCAGCGCGATGAATGCACCCACAATCCGAATCATTCGCAACACCCTCATTCCGCTCTGGTTTATCGGCCGCCACTTACTTGCGGCTGTAGCCGCTCGCCTCGCAAGGCGATCGCTGGCCCTGCATACAGCGTGTTGGCTCCGGTATCCGCAGCCATCTTGTTAAATTTGCCGACATCATCTGACAACAACGCATTGAAGCTTCGCACCTGCTCGTCTACCTGGCTTCGCACCGCGGCCATTTCGTTGGTTTGTTCTTCTGATGGGGTGCGGTTGTAGTCTTCGTTTATGCGCGAGAGCAGGCGCTGCATGCGGTCGTTCAGTCTTGCCAGGTAGTGCAGGTAGTACTTGGGATCGTTCTGCACCGCGGGGTTATAGACCGCCTCCTGTCATTTGCTCAGCTTTCCATCGAGTTGTTGGGCGCTGTCGAGCAGCTTGCCGTAGTGATCGCCGTCTTGCCGCTCTGGGCCGCCGAGGACCGCCTTCATCGACTTGATTTGCGCTCGCAGTTCTCCGTTTCGATTCAGGGCCTGATTCAGGGCTGAGATTTCATCGCGCACTTCGAGCGCGGCGCGTAGTTGCGCTTGTGCCACTCGCTGGTCGAATGGGAAGCGTGGATCCGGACCAACTTCAACGGTGCGCGACTCCGTGTGGCCATTCGCAGTCACTGTCACTTTGTAGTTGGCAGGCAGCACCGAGGGGCCACCACCGCGACGAAAGCCCTCTTCACCACCGCTCTCACCGCCGGCTTCGTTCTCGCTTTCACTGCGTCCGGTGCGAAGCTGAGTGGGCGGATCCCAACGGAGGTCCCATGCGACGCGATTCACGCCGGCGCGGCCTGGCGCGCGCAGAGTACGGACCGTTTGACCATCTGGCGCGGTGATCACGATCTTGACTGGCGGCACCGCGGGCTGGCTGTCGGCATTCCTCCGGCTCTCGATCGACTGCTTCAGGTAGTAGTTGATCAGGGCTCCCGCAGGACGATTGGGAGCTGAGAATCCGCCACTACGGCCGTAGCGGCTGAACATGCTCGCGAGATGCGTCGGCGTTACTTCGAAGAGGTGCAAGTCGGCATTTTGTACTTCTGCCGACAACTGCTCCAGAGGACTGATGTCGTCGAGAACAAACAATCCGCGACCGTGCGTGCCGATTACAAGATCATGTTTCCGTTTCTCGAACTTCAAGTCATACACCGGAGTCGCAGGGAAGCCGCTCTTCAGGGCAGTCCAATGCTCACCTTCGTCTGCAGAATAGTACAGTCCCGTTTCGGTACCAAGGACAAGGAGTCCGGGCCGGTTTGGGTCTTCCCGCACGACATGCGCCGCCTGATTCGGCAGGCCGCGATTGATCGCGGTCCAGGTCTTGCCGAAGTCGTGGGTCTTGAAGACATACGCACGGTGATCGTCCCGTTCGTGAAAGTCGATGGCAACGTAGGCAGCTCCGGTCGTGGTCGGCGACGCCTCGATCTGGCGAGTGCGGCCCCACTGCGGTAGCTGCGCGATATTGGCAGCAACGTTGGACCAGTGCTGTCCGCCATCCTGCGTGACCTGAATGTTGCCGTCATCGGTGCCTACCCAGATCAGTTTCGGATCGAGGGGCGAGAGCGAGACAGCCAGAATGGTGTCGTAGTTCTCTGCACTGCTGAGATCTTTGAGAATGTCACCGCCGGTGACAACCTGTTTCGACTTGTCGTTGCGCGTGAGATCGGGGCTGATCGGCGTCCAGTGCTCTCCGGCATCGGTGGAGTGGAACAGAACATTGGCGCCGAGGTAAACGTCTTTGTCGTTCGCCGGCGAAACCGCGATCGGCGCCGTCCAGTTGAAGCGGTACTTCAGGTCCGAAATGGGCATATCGCCCTGGTTCTGCAGATATGGACGAATGTGCCGAGGCTGGCCGGCTTCCCGATCCAGCACTTCGATCTCGCCATCCTGCGAGTCGGAGTAGATCAACTTCGATGCTGTCAGACCGGGAACGACATATTGACCGTCTCCGCCGACCGTCGTCCACCATTCATTATTGGGAATTGGCCCGCGCGACAGTGTGTGCGACGGTCCACACCATCCGCTGTTGTCCTGCAGGCCACCGCAGATGTTGTAGGGCGTGCGATCGTCGAGGGCCACGCTGTAGAACTGTTCAATCGGAAGCGAGTCGCGGAACTGCCAGGTTTGTCCGGCGTTCCACGAGGTGTAAACGCCACCGTCGTTGCCTTCGATCAGGCGATTGGGATCGTGCGGATCGATCCACAGCGCGTGATGATCAGCGTGCACGCCGCGGCTAATGATCCGCGCTGTCTTGCCACCATCATTAGAGAGCACGATATCGAAGGAGAGGAAGAAGATCTTGTTCTCGTCGTTGGGCGCGACAAACAGATGGCTGAAATAAAATGGCCGAGCATTCAGCAAGTAGTTGTCGCTGACCTTAGTCCAGTGCTCGCCGTAATCGGGGGAGTCCCACAGCACGCCTTCCTTCGACTCTACCAGCGCGTATACATGCTTCGGATTGCTCGGCGCAACCGCCAACCCAATACGCCCGACCGGCGGCTTCGGCAAGCCACCACTTAGCTTCTGCCACGTTTCTCCGCCATCTGTGGAGCGGTAAAGTCCGCTGCCGTTTCCGCCGCTGATCAGCATCCAGGGATAGCGCTGCGCTTGCCACATACCAGCGTACAGGATCATCGGATTGGCAGGATCCATGACCAGATCACTGGCGCCGGTCTTGTCATCAACGTACAGGACCTTCTTCCATGTGCGGCCGCCATCGGTGGTGCGAAACACACCGCGCTCGGCGTTTGGAGCCCAGGCGTGCCCGAACGCAGCAACGAAGACCACATCGGGATTCGCAGAGCTCACCACGATGTTCGCGATCTGCCCGACATCCTGAAGACCCATCGACCGCCAGCTGGCGCCCGCATCGGGAGAGAAGAACATTCCACCTCCTGGCGAGATGTCATTGCGGAGATTCGCCTCGCCTGTTCCTACCCAGACAAGATTCGGATTGCTCGGAGCGATTGCCATCGCACCCACGGAAGGAACCGGGATCTGGCTCGAGACATACCTCCAGGTCGTTGCGCCGTCTTCCGATTTGAACACGCCACCGGCGGCGGAGCCGGCATAGTAGATCTCTGGATGGCCCGCAACGCCAACGACAGCGGTGATGCGTCCGCCGGCCACCGCTGGTCCGAGATTGCGGAACTGAAGATTGCCGAGGTAGTCGCCCTGGGCTGCGGATTGCGCCGTGCTCTGACTGGAAGGCGCGCTCTTTCCTGCTGTCGCGACTTGTGTGGCTGCGTCAAGGCTGAAGATGATTAGCCCTGTGAATGCGAGGCGAAGAAGTGTTTGGGTGCGCATAAGCTCCTGCCGAACGCGCGATGCGCTGTTCATCGTGCGGCAAGAGTATAGTCCCAGGTTGTTGGCCTCGCGAGTCGAGGTTCCTTTCTCGAAGGCAGAATTGGTTTTTAGGGCATGGTTCCACCTCGCTGACACCATGCCGACCTTAGTCTCAAAAAAAAACGGGCCGACATTCCTGTCGGCCGTGAATTTAGAACAATCTCAAATCAGAAGGTGAACTGCGCTCCGAATTCGGCACGGAACGAAGTAGCAATTGCTCTATTGCAGCCATTGGCATTGCAGCCGATATAGCCAAGAGGAGTTGCGAACGAGCTCTTCGTCGGATCCGTGTTGAAATGTCGGACGTTGCCATCGTAGTTGTTGCCATAGTTGGCGCGGTTCGTCAGGTCGAACGCCTGGAAGATGAGCTTCAGATCAGATCTTTCTTTGATCTTGATGCTCTTTGTAAGGCGAGTGTCGAGATTGAAGAACGCCTGACCACGCAGGCGATCAAAGTGCGTCTCGACACATGAGCCATTCAGGTAGCAACTCTTCAAAGCGCTGCTGGTCTGCGTGGCTCCCCAGAGGAGGTTATTTTGGTCATTGGCGGGCACGAGCGCATGTGCAGCGAGCGGTCCCGAGCCAAAGCCCAGCACGTTGGTAAAGCCAGTTGTTGCATCGTACGGACGGGCCGAAGCTAGCTGCATGATCGGCGCAACCTCGAATCCCCACGGCAGGGCCACCAGTCCGGAGACCGACCAATGGTGCCGCTCGTCATTTGGCACCGGACCGAAGTCTGCTGGATTCAATGGGAAGCGGGGATCCGTAACCGTGTTGGAATAGCTGGCGGCATTGCCATCATATGCCCGGCCTTCCGACAGGGTGTACGTCGTGTTTATGGTGAAATGGTTTGCCATGCGTCGCCGCAATGACACATTCATGCCGTCGTAACGCGAACGGCCTACCGAAGATTCCATGGAGATGCGAGCGATTTGTGCCAGGGGAGCACTCGGATTGGCGGTGTTATAAGCAGTGATCGCTGGAGCGAGCGTTCGAATTCCCGTTGCGGGATCGATATAGTTGAGAATCTGACGCTTCTCCTCGTGCAGGCCGAGCTCGTGAACGTACTCAATTTCAGCCACTGTATTGGCATTGAATGAGTGAGCAAAGCCGACATTCCACTGTTGCGAATAGGGATTACGGTAGTCCGGCGCCATGAGGCGACCCACTGCCCCGCCTGTGAGCTGTGTAATGGGCGCGGGAATCGTTGGCACCGGATCAATGCCGAGTCGATATTGGGACAACGGGATATTGGTACCAGGTACCGTACAGGACGTGCAGGTCGTTCCCGGACCGCTGCCGCTGATCGAGAACACAGTTGCGAATAGTGTAGGATTCGCCTGCTGGATCATGAATAGCGGAATGTTAAGAAACGTTTGAGCATCGTACAGGCCATAACCGCCGCGAAGAACGTTATTCCCGTTTCCGGTCAAGTCGTAAGCGAATCCAACGCGGGGACTGAAGCCCTTCGTATAGTCCTGAGGAATGCCGGCAAAGGGACTATTGAGCGCTTTTAACAGTTGGTATGTACGACTTCCGGCCTGAGCATTGGAGCCCATCAGGTTAAAGTCGCGGTCGTAACGCAAACCCAGATCAAGCGTGAGTCTGCTGGTCGTTTTCCAGGTATCCTGGAAATAGAGACCCAGCATCTTCCCACCACCAGGCAGATCCTCTTTCGGATCTCCATTCGAGATAGACATGCCCGTAATTGCACCCGGGGTTTGGAAGCCCTGTGGGTAGAGGCCGCCTTTGTTGCCGAGAATGTCGCTGGGCAAGTCCTGGAAGTCATACTCCAGGGTGGAGTTGAATTCAAAGTATCCGCCAAGCGATGGCTCCCAGAGGTAATCGATGCCCCCCTTCAGGCCATGCCTGCCGATGTTGTACGAGAGATCGTCGCGGAACTGGTACTTGCGCTGATACGACTGCTGGGGAACGTTTCCGTTGGTTCCGAACGAAATGCCTTGCGGAAACGTGACGAGCGGCGCGCGCGTCTTGCTGTCGATCAGATTGTTCCAATATTGGAAACCGGCGGTGAACGAATTCACCAATCGCGGACTGAATACCGAACTCAGCGTGGCGTTGGTCACGATGAGGTGGTTGTTTTGGAAATTGCCTTCAGTCAGGTCGTTTGCGTTTCCCGACTGATCGTTCTGGTCTTCGTTGTTTTGTGCCGCGTAGCTAACGAAAAAGCGATGATTATCGGAGAAGTTGTGGTCGAGGCGGGCGTTGTAACGCGTATCGAAGTATGGTGTAGGAATGGTCTGGGCGGGGTCAGGATTAAATGTAACGTTGCCCAGGTTTAATCCCTTGACCAAACTCAGCTGGCTAAATGCCGTCGATTTTACGGGGATTGCGGTGTGCTCGCGTAGCCGTTCCCACGCAACAAAGCCAAAGTCCTTATCTTTCCTGATCGGTCCCCCGAAGCGACCACCGAACTGCTGGCGCTCGAACTGGGGGGTTGGGTTACCGGTCTTGATGTGAGTGACCGGATCCTCCATGTTCAGCTTGTCGTTGGCATTCAGTGCTGTTTGCGTATCGAAGAAGTAACCGGATCCATGAAAGGCGTTGCTGCCTGATCGGGTGATTACATTCATAGCAGCGCCTTCAGAGCGGCCATTAGCAGCCGAAAAGCGCTGAGTGGAGATCACTGCTTCTTGCACCGCCTCAAGCGGAAGCTGCATCACCGGACCACCGACCGTGTTGTCTTTGTTGTCGATGCCATTCACGGTGATGTTCATGTTGCGACCGTTAGAGCCGTTAATGCCAACTCCCGAAGTTCTGACTTTGGTGGGATCCCATGGCGCGGTTGCTTTTGCGCCAGGCGCCAAGTATGCGAGGTTGGCGAAGTCGCGGCCGTTGAGTGGCAGATCTTGAATGGCCTCTGGCGTAATCTGCATGCCGACGGAGGTCTTTTCCTGATCGAGAATCGGAGCCGCTGCTGTTACTTCGACGGTTTCAGCCGCTGCTCCCGGTTTAAGCACGAAATCCTGAGTCGTGGTACGCCCAACAAGCAATTCAACGCTGTTGGCCGTAGCCGTGGAGAATCCGGTCATCGCCGTTCTCACCGAGTAGACGCCCGGGGGCAATACGTCAAAACGGTAGGCGCCTAAGTTGTTGGTTGTTGCGGTTCGGGAATTGCCGGTAGCGGTATCTACTGCCATCACCGTCGCTCCGACGACCACAGCTCCGCTCTTGTCCGACACAGTCCCAGCAAGAGTTGAACTGGCCGTGACAGCCTGGCCGAACATCATGGTGCTGGCCATCGCGAAAACAAATACGAACGCGACTAACAGTTTGCAGGCCTTGTTGATCTGCATATTCCTTCTTCCTCCCAGGCCGGAGCTTTCAGCAAACCTCTTTTGGGCTAGTTTCAAAGTGTTTTGGGGTGCGTCTGCTGAAAGCCACGGGCGAGTTGCTTTTGAATTTGTCGATCCTGCTGAAGCACTTGCGCTTCCACTAGAAGTCACATGTGTTTTCAAATCTTTACACCTAGGAGGAGCTTCGGAATTCCAATAAATGGGACGACACGGAGAGCGCATATACGGAATCCGGTATTCAGTCCCGTAAAAGTAGCATTAAGTCAACTATGCCCGACCTGCGTCTGGGACGAACAGCAGCTCACATTCGATTGGTTGGTGTGAGTGATAAAACCAGAATTCCGACTTGTCAGGAAGACGAGTCTGAAGGACGAAAACGGGAAGAACTTCCTGGTGCCGGGAGGGGGGGTCGAACCCCCACGAGGGGTAAACCTCGGCGGATTTTGAGTCCGCTGCGTCTGCCAGTTCCGCCATCCCGGC
>Ga0126373_10004359_pt1 | contig 10807 bp, 12 predicted proteins | sample PanSoiMetPlot_11_FD_92545 | JGI IMG/M metagenome (GOLD analysis project Ga0126373, IMG submission 92545) | Tropical forest soil microbial communities from Panama - MetaG Plot_11 | ecosystem: Environmental > Terrestrial > Soil > Tropical forest > Bulk soil | place: Panama | collected 2016-02-17
CAATCTGTTGGTCGGCTATAGCGTGCGTGGCTCTGGCCGGGAAAGGGCGGCCATACTTTTGGTTCTACCGCTGATTATCTCCATCTCGTTCTTTCTGATAGCTGACATTGATAGTCCGCTTGCTGGCCTCATTCAGGTAGCTCCACAAAATCTCGTAAGCCTATCCCAGTCCTTGCCCAAATGATGGTTTCTCCCGCTGGCAGTCAGCAAAGAGGGCCAAAGGAGATTGGGTACACTACTGGCCGGTGGTGCCGTCGTTGGCCGTGATGACACCATTGGAGCCTTGGCGGCGGAGGATTGCCTGGATGGTTCATTGAATACTCCGACCAAGACAGCGACCAGGACGCTTCCGATAACGGCTTCGAAAGCCGGGCCTCGTAGCCTCGCCGCACTGTTCGGGCCTAGTAAGCTCTTGCGGGCTCGGACTTGAAGTCGTCGGCCGTCAGGATCCACTGGCCGCCGCAGCCGCCCTTCACGAAATTCGTCGATTCCTTGTAGAGAGCGCCGAACGTCAAGAGCATGGTGACGGTCCACGCGACGCCACTCAGGCCGCACACGATGGCCTTCCCGGGAACGTAAAGGATATTGCTGACCGCCGCGGCCGTCGTCGATCCCGATTCCGCCGCGGCGCTTGCCTGTGGCGTGTCTTCCGCCCAGCCCTCGGGCGCGCAGGTTCCGGTCAGCAATGCGGAGACCAGCAACGTGACGATCCATCGTCTCGAATTCATGATTGCCTCCCTCTATGCAGCATGGCATAAGCCAGCGTTCGGCTGCGCCTCCCGGTGCGCAGCGCGAAGGTCACTGTAGGGGGCGAGAACTTCGGTGTCAAGGCAACGAGCGTGGGCACGCATGAGCGCAGGGGCCGCTCACGGGCGTTCCTTGTGCCCACGTGCCGCCTCCCCCCGGTGGGGCGGTGGGGTGTCTACATCGGTTTTCACCGGTCGCGCCTAGTCGCCGACGCACTGGGGGGGCGAGCCATCTCGTCGAGCTCGCTTGCCGCTGTGGCATTGAGCTCCTCGAGGGCCGGTGTCCGAGTTTGGTAGATTACGTCAGGGGACCCATAGGCCACTGCGCGGGGACGCCCGCCGCCGCGGGCTAATGTAGACTGTCCTCTTCTCCGGGCCGAGGCCGAAGGCGGAGACGTCGATGTCGCCCGACTTGAGGGCAGCCTGCGCGGGTTTGGAATCGGGGATGAAGCGGAAGGTGACCTTGTCGAGGTGAGGCAGCCCTTAGACGTGATAGTCCTTGTTCTTCGCCAGCACGATGCGGTCGCCTCGCACCCAGTCCGCCACCGTGAAGGGCCGCTCGGGTCAACGGCATGGGCGGGTCAGACGGCGCGGGATCACGATAACCCACTGCATCAGAGACGTCGGGGCTCTGCTGATCCCTTGCTCCTGATGCTCGACTTCGTCGTCTTCTTCTTCCCGGGCGCGATCCTCTTCTTTCCCTGTCTCATCGTGCCCGAGTTCGTGTGACCGGGAGCCGGCGCCGCAGGACGTTCGGCCCTGTCTCCGCCGCGTCGGGCCTTAGGGGACCCCGCCGGAGGACTCAGTCGCCCGCGTCGAGCATGAAGCGACGAGCGACCAGAGACGGCGTGGAGGTATCGGGGGATTCGACGGCGAACTCGCTGCCCTCCACGTAGTCCACGCCGGTCACCGTGATCGCCATGCCCTCGTCCGTCATCTCGATGAACTTCTTGCCGCGGAGATACCAGAGGGTGAACTGCGCCTCGTCGATCGAGCAGCCGAAGAGATCGGGGATGACCATCATCGGCAGGCTCGGGCGATGGGGCTGGGTGCGGCGCGCGTTGTAGAGGGCCAGGAGTAGCTGACGACGCAACTGCTGCTCGTCCTCCGCGCATCGCTCCGAGGCCACCTCGCGCAATTGGCTTCTGCCATTGCTCGATAGCGTGGACGGCGTGGCGAACTTCTGGCGGTCGTAGGCCGCCCGGCGGACCGGATCAGACAGGACCTGGTAGGCCTCTACGACCTGTCTGAATGCCTCGGGGTCAGCGCTCTCCTGGTTGTCCGGATGGTAAAAGGCCGCGAGCAACCGGTAGGCCTTGGTCACGATCAGGGCCTGAGCCGCGTGACTGACCTGGAGCACCTCGTAGTAATCAGGGAGGTCTGGCTGTCTAGATGCGCTCCCTTCGCCAGGGTAGCCCTCTGAGGCCATGTATCCAGTCTAGCAGGATCAGCTTGCAAGGCCCCAGGACTGAGGCGGAGCTCGACCGGGCCAGCACTCCGGGCGCGGCAAACCCCCTTCGAGTTGGCTAGGTCTGGGAAGCGGAACCCGTTCGCGCTAAGTCCGCGCCGAGGCGGACGTCTTGTGCTCGCTTCCAGCCCGCGCGGGCCGGGCGATCAGCTCGTCAGCATCCGGTACGTCGGGGCCAAGAGACGGTCGATGGACAGTCCGTGGGAGCAGGCGCTCCGGCACGGCTGAGCCGCGCAGGACAGGCAGGGAGCAGCGCCGGCAGGCAGCATGGCGTGCTCGCTGCGGGCCAGCGCCAGGTCGCCGTAGTCGACGGCGTACATCCGGGCCCGCAGCACGTCACCGACCGGCACCCCGTACGGACAGGCGCTCAGCCAGTCCTGGCACGCATGGCGGCAGTAGGACGCTCCGTTTATCCGCGCGTAGCGCCGCAGCAGCGGGAGATCCGCGCCCGCCACCGATTGCTGTGGCATCGGCTCTTCAGGTGTTCTGGGAGGGGCGGTGTCCGAGTCTGGCAGATTACGTCAGGAAGCCGGAAGGTAGCCGCAGGCGACGAGCGTAGCCAACATTAGCATGTGGGCACGCGGCGGTCGCCCCCCAGGCGGCCCTCCGATCCCCTGACGTAATCTGCCAGACTCAGACGTAATCTGCCAGACTCAGACACCGGCCGCTCTCGGAGCCTCTAGGAGCCAATGTCACAGCAGGGGGTCTCGGACTCGCAGCTGAAAACCTAGCAGCAGTATTTTCAATAACCCAGCGCGTGGAGACTCGGAGGGGGCGCCACCCGGCTATGGTTGGAGCCTGAAGGTCATGCCACCGCGAGTTGCCCTGAAGATCGCCGCGCCTATCGGGTGGCGACGACGGTCGGTCTGGCTGGCTTAGGGATCGTGAAGCTCAGTCCCCGATACGTATTAACGGGCGGTCGGGAATGATTGCACCTCGATCTTCGAACCGCGCTGCACGATAACGGTATGCGAACCGGGCGGGCTCGAGGCACTCGGCGTCGGCGGAGAAACAAACTTCGGATCCGGGACTGGTGCTTCGCTGGGAACGGGAGCTGGATCTGCGAACTGTGGGATCACCGCGACTTCATCTGGGTCCACCCAGCCGCCCGGACCCCAGCCGAAGAACGGTTGCCCAACGAAGCGGTGAGGAAGAAGGACTCGCGATCGCATACCGTGGTGCGGCGACACGAAGGGTGGCGACCCGAAGGGTGACGACACGAAAATGATGCGCGGCGCGAGAGGGCCAACCACTATGACGCCGTGGCCGTGGAGTCCGTGAAATCCGTGGACCCCTTGCATGCCATGGCCTCCGCCTCCGTGACCTCCTGCGAAAATCGGGGCGGGCGGAATCACGAGGAACACAAGCGCGACGAGAGACAGTGCAACGGCCTTTCTCATACTGTTCAACCCCGCTGACTGAGTAGACGCCTTCGCGAACCGTATGTCAACCGGGCGAAGGCCAACGGAGCCAGTGTCGCATGCAGGGCATCCCCTGACGCGAATGCCGTTGCGAATGGAAGGTAGTACAGATACTCAAGATCGATCCGGTTGGTAGCCTTGGTGCCAATGAGACCGCCAAGCAGAGCGAAGTGGAAAAGGAGCAGGACCCGGTTGCAATATGCTGCATATGGCGCAAACGCTGCGATCTGCTTTCCCGGCGACCGCTCCCACCGCGCCATGATTGCCCGCGTTGGCGATCGGCATGAGCAAGTGCGAGTTGGGCACTCAGATAAGTTTCCTGAGCCTCAGGTCTCGTTAGGATGTGATCCACACGCTCCACCAGCCGCTCAGGGATCTTGGGCAGGTCTTTGGACCCGAGCAAACTCATGAGGCCTTGACGAGTTTTGTTGAGATCGATCTCCGAGATGGAGAGCCGCCATTCATGCGCCGAAATCTTATCGAAGATTGAGAAATCGCCGTCTCTGCGGTTTTCCGAGGCCTCCCGCTCTGCCGTCTTTACGAGCGAGAAACCTCGGAAAACATTGATTCAACGGCTGGTGGCCCCAACGGGATTTGACCGGATGACGAGTTGGCTCGAGGTCGATTTTGGCGGCGTAGGGTTGGCCGCGTGAGATCGGCGGTCGCCGGAAGGAGCACTTCGGTCGCTGAGAGGACGCGAGAAGGCCTGGAGCGATCCGATAGCCGCTGAGCGTGTCCCGGGCAGCATGTTGGAACGCGGGGCGCTAGAGCTCGCGCGGCGCTTTCCTTCTCTTGTGCGTCAGCTATGCCAAGCCGACTGCCGTGGGCACCGCGGCCCGCGACACCTTCCTCATCGCGTCCAGATCCTCCTCTCTGAGGAGGCCGGCTTGCCTTTGAGTAACCGGCGCAGTGCTCGAAACCGTCTCAACTCGCCGCTAACCTTGTCGGTGTCTTCCAAGTTCAGCTGCAGCTCCGCGTAATCCGACAATGCCTGCATCCTCGCCCGCACGTCAGGATCCGAAAGGATGCCCTTCTGTTCGAGGGCGTCCTGGAGACCGAGCTGGCGCAGGAGGATGTCGCTCGTTGTGTCCGCCAGGGCGCTGACCGTGGAGTCAAAGGTGCGTTCCAATTTGTCGAGCCGTTCCTCAATTCTCTGAGCCATCAGCGGGACCGTCGTTATCGTCGAAGAACCGCGCGACCGCGGGCGGCATGGGCATCCCGAGCGAGGTCCAGAGGGTCCGCAGTCGCTCGGATCCAGTCACGACCGTGTTTTCGTGATGTTTCTCGATCGGTTCGAACTTCATCACATCCTGAAACATGCGACGGGACTAAAACACACAGCCCGCCTACTCCCGACGGGCCGCGCGGAAAGAACCCATCCAGCCGCCGAGAAATGAACCGTCATCGATGACCGACACCGGTAGGGCCCGGGTATTGACACCGTGCATCCATCTTTGGGCATTGGCGCCACTTCCGGCACCCGCTACGCCAGGGTGTGGCGCATCTCTATCTTCCGTATCGGCTCTGTGACACCGAGCACTCCGTGCTCCACGCCATCATTCGTGAGCACCTGGAGCCCTTCCTCCGGGTAGCCTCGGATCGCGGCGACGAGAGCGGCCTGCCTCGATTCGTCGAGCAGGAATTCCGCGAGTTCATCACGTGCGGCGTGCTGGCCCATGGCTTCACGCAGCTGCGGTGCGCCGACTGCACCTTCAAGTCCCAACTCGTTGGCCAACAAGTTGAGCGAGCTACGACGGACTCTCTCACTCGCGCAACTCCGACGAGAGCCTGACATTCCCCGTCACCCCCAGTGTTCTTCTTCGCTAGTACCTCTCGAGTCAACGTTGGTAAGTGCCCGTTTCGCTTGCAACTGCACTCGTGGCCTCCTTCTTGCTCAACTTTGAATTGGGTTTTTGTGACTACCGCTTTAGCCTTATGGCGAGCGCCAAGTCGGGGAGGATCACCAATGAAGCTGCTAGCCTCTGCTCCGTCGAGGATGCTGCTATTTCCGTTTGGTGCGTTCGCCTTCGCGTCGCTTGCGCCCACCCAGTCGGCCGTCGCTCGGCCGATATTCCGCTGTTTCGCCAAAGATGGATGCCGCGAGGATGCGGTCCCTGTCCAGCAGGCCATCCTTAGCCAGCCGATAACGGAGAAGGACCTCGCAGCGGTTAAGGATTGGGTCAATCAGGGGATCGCTGACCTTCGATCACAGGAAAGCGGCTGTCGCGCCCAGCATGAAGAAATCGAAGAGGCCAAGGAGGACGCCCTCGACGCCATCGACTCGCTCGCCGACGACCGGCGCAACGGCAGGGTGATTCGGAAGGAGCAACGGATGTCGAAGCGGATCGAAGATACGGCAAAACAGGCGCACTCCGCCACCACGACATGCGTGGACGCGCTTCAGATCCAGATAGCACGATTGCAGGCAATGGCGGGTAACCCCGAATTGCTTCGGGCAGAGGTTTCCTACTGGCGAGCCGAGCAATATCGACAGGCGCAGGCGGCCATACGCGGGCGCCAGATTGCTGAGGCACGTCCTGAGGCTGACCGGAAACGGCGCGAAGCGGATGTGAAGACGGCCGCGGAGCGGCAAGCAGCAGCGGAACGTACGAGAGAACGGCAACGGATGGCTGCCGTTCTCGAAGAACGAGAGAGGCAGGCTGTGGCGGCTCCAGGAGGTCCGACGCAAGATCTGCAGCGCCTCGTCCGCTTCGTCAGCACGTGGACACAGCCCTGGATGGTGTCGGAAGAGCTGACCCCTGTCCTCGTCGTTCTCGCCGGGCTGGCCCCTCAAGGCTTCGAGGAATGGCGTTTGCGGCTCGTCAGTCACCGCGAAGCGAATCGAATCCCTGAAAAATGATAGTGGAGGCCGCTCACTTGTCGTTGTCTCTTACGATCCTGTGCTTCGGGCGACATTCCCACTCGGTAAGTCACTGAAGATAGTGATGAGGACGTCTAGGTATATGCATTGCAATCCACACTGTACGAGCGGTTTCACAGAACGCCAAGAAATGCAGTTGGGTGCAATGCATCACATACCTCCCGCACATGCGGTGAGCATAGGAGGAAGGCGGAATGAAGAAGATCCTCGGATACCTGAAGGACGAGCAGGGCATCGAGACGCTGGAGTGGATCGCGGTGGGCGCGCTGATCGTGGCGGTGGCGCTGGTAGTCTATCCCGGCACGCTGCAGGGTGGGCTTCAGACTGTCGTGCAGGCGATCACGGACAAACTCACGGGCATCGTCACCTAAGCCGTCGCAGTCAGAGAACACACACCTGGTACGCCCCGGGGGCTGGCCAGCCAGCCTCCGGGGTCACCGAGACATAACGAGCAATGCGACATTTGCGTCTGGGGAACCAGCGGGGTACGTCGACACTGGAGTTCGTCGTCGTCCTGCCCACGCTCCTGATCATCTTCCTCGGCGGGCTCGAGCTGAGTCGGGCGTGGCTCACCGCCAATATCGCGGCCAATGCGGCCCGGGAGGGTGCCCGCGTCGGAGTGGTCACGCCTGCGCTCGGCACGGATCCCAACGCTCCCGTGTTCGACGACACCGCCGCCGTCGCGCGGATCAACGACATTCTGACCGCCGCGAACCTGACTCCGGCTCCGAGCGGCGTCAGCGTCACCTGCACTCCCCCTCCGTCGCCCCCGCCCGGGCTGAGCGGGTGCATACCGGACTCGCGGGTCACGGCCTCAGTCACGATCGATTTCGTCACCGTCGCGCCGCTCTTCCTCCCAGTGCTGGGCACTCCGGGCGCCCCCCTGGTCCTGACCGAAACCACCATCATGCGGCGCGAATAGGAAGGTAGGGACAAACATGCGTCGGCGATTCTTGCTGATTCTCCTCTGCGCCTCCGTTATCGGCCTCCTGGCGAGCCTGCTCGTGTACCGAGTCGTCAGCCAGGTGGCACGCGCCCGCAGCGACCAGTCAGAGAAGATCGTGGTCGCGGCGACCAACCTGGGCCTCGCGGATACGGTCACGAGCCAGCACATCAAGCTGGTCAACTGGCCCAAGGCATCCGTCCCGCCCGGCGCCCTCCGGACCACCACAGAAGCGGAGGGCCGGGTCGTCAGAAGCTCCGTCGTCGCCGGCGAGCCGCTCATCGAGGCCAAGCTCGCCCCCCAGCTCACGGGCAAGGGCGGCATCATGCCGATGCTGATCCCGGAAGGCCAGCGGGGGGTCACCATCAGGATGGACGAGGCCACCCGGGAGAGCGGCTTCGTCATGCCGAACAGCCGGGTCGACGTCCTCGTCAGCATGCCCAAGGCGCCGGGATCGAACGAGAAGATCGCCAAGGTCATCCTACAGGACGTCACCGTTCTCGCCGCCGGCCAGATCGTCGAGATGAAGGACAACAAGCCGGTGACAAACACGACCGTCACCCTCGCCCTCACACCGCTGCAGGTGGAGCGGCTAGCGGTTGCGCAATCGGACGGCCGCTTGATGCTGGTCCAGCGCAATCTCCGCGATACCGAGTTCGTCCGCACGCCAGGCGCTACTCCATCGTCGCTCCTGAGCGACGTCGCCCCGGCATCGAAGCCAGAGGCCAAGCCGACCGTCCTCGCGCGCAGCGCTCCCCTGCCCGTTCCCACGCTGGAGAAGTTCCCGGTGGAAGTGATCCGTGGCACCAAGGTGAGCGAGCAGACGTTCGTACGTGACCGCGGCAATTCCTGGGCCGAGCAGCCGGGCCTGAAGCAATGAAGAGCACAGGAGGTTGGTCAATGCGTCTACCGATCCTTTTCAACCACTCCGGAGTTCTCGTCGCGCTGGCGGCAGCAGCTGCCCTCGTGGCGGGACCGGCCGCCGCCCAGACCCCGGCGCCTGTCTACGTCGCGGTGGACGGGTCCATGCTCCTGACCTTGACCGAGCCCGCCCGCAAGGTCGCGGTGGCGAACCCCGCCATCGCGGACGTCCAGGTGATCAGCCCGGCACAGCTCCTGGTCGTGGGCAAGTCCTCGGGCGTGACCTCGCTGATGATCTTCTCCGGAAAGGCGCTCCAGTCCTACAACCTCATCGTCCATCCCTCTTCAATCGCCGCGGCGAGCACCAGCACCACGCTGCCGCCCCCGCACGCGGTCCTCGTCCAGCGGGGAGACAAGATGGCCGAGCACCTCTTCACGCGCGGACCCGATCAGCGCTGGCTCGAGCTGGGTCAGGTCAAGCCGGAAACGGACGCCAAAAAGTGAGCCTCGCCATGTATCGCGCATACCGCAGAGCAGGTGTCGTCTCACTTCTCCTGGCGCTCGGCCTCCTGCTGACTGGCCTTGGCAGTGCGGTGGTCCTCGCGGCGGATCCGGCGTTACTCCGGCTCGAGGTGACGATCGGGAAGTCGCAGGTCCTCAACCTCCAGGAGCCCTTCACTCGCGTCTCGGTCACGAACCCGGCCATCGCCGATGTGTTCGTGGTCACGCCGAACCAGATCCTCATCAACGGAAAGGCGGTTGGCACCACCTCGCTGGTGGTCTTCTACCCGAGCCGGACCGTGTTCTTCGATGTCCTGGTCCAGAGCGACCTGGCGCTCCTCAGGGAGCGCCTCAAGCAGGTAGCCCCGCGCGACAACATCCAGGTGCACGCCGCCCAGGACGCGATCATCCTGGAAGGCAACGTGTCCAGCGAGAGAACGACCGCAGGCGCTGTCGAGGTCGCGGGCGTGTTCGCGCCCAAGGGCAAGGTCATCAGTCTCCTGAGCCTCACCGACGTCAAGCCTCAGCAGGTCCTGCTGCAGGTTCACGTGGCCGAGATCGCCCGCTCGGCCTTGAAGGAATTGGGATTCAGCTTTCGCGCCCTCGGGCAAACATTCCAGGGGGCTGCATTCCCCGGCAACCCGTTCGCGCTGGCCATCGGCACCGTCGGCCCGGTGGTAGCCAACGGGCTCTTCGGACAGACCTCGCCGGACTTTGCCCTGGCCGGGAGCACGATCTTCCTCTCCTCCGGGAACCGGGACTATGCCGGCCTGATCCGGGCCATGAGCGACCGAGAAGTGCTCCGCACGCTCGCAAAGCCCAACCTGATCACGCAGAGCGGCAAGGAGGCCAAGTTCCTGTCGGGTGGTGAGTTCCCCTACCCGGTGGCCCAGCAGAACAACGCGATCAGCATCGAGTTCAAGGAGTTCGGGGTCGGCCTGGTCTTCCTCCCGGTGGTGGTCGATGGCGAGACGATCAATCTGCGGGTCAGGCCCGAGGTGTCGAGCCTCGACTTCAGCCAGGGCCTGCAGTCAAGCGGTTTCAACATCCCGGTCATCCGGAAGAACGAGGCCGCGACCACCATCAATCTGAAGGACGGCGAGTCCTTCGCGATCGCCGGCCTGATCAACAACGAGGTCCGTCAGGCGGTCGCGAAGATTCCGGTGCTCGGCGACATCCCGATCCTCGGGGCTCTCTTCCGCAGCACCAGGTTCCAGAACAACGAGACGGAGCTCCTCTTCCTGGTTACCGTGAAGCTCGTCAAGGCTGACCCGCCGGGCGCCGGACCGGACCCGCGACGCCTCATGGACCTGAGGCCGGAGGAAAAGAAGGACTTCACCCTGGTGCCGGGGATTCCGGGCGTCGGAGAGATCGTGACGCAGCCCTTCGGCCAGAGCAACCTGCCAGCCAAGTGAGCCGGAGAGGCGAATGACCGTGACCCTACGGACCCTGATCGTTGCGGAGTCGAGTCTGCCACTGAAGGGCTTGCTCACCGGCGGCTCGTCCACCGTCGTCGTCGGCGAGTTCCGGCGCCTCTCGCCGGCGATTCAGGACGGCCCCTCACGCCGCCCCGACCTGGTCATCGTCGACCTCCCCGAAGCCCACTCCGGCGGATCCGATAACCCTCCGGTCCACATGGTCGAGGCTCTCGTCCGGGCCTTTCCGGAAGCGGCCGTGTTCGCGGTCGGCCCGAGCGTCTCCGCGGACTTCGTCATCGAGGTGATCCGGGCCGGGGCCGTCGAATTCCTCCGGCGGCCGGTACAGGCCGAAGATCTCGCGGCAGCTGTCGAGAAGCTGATCAGGCTCCGGCACCCTGGTCAATCAGCTCCACGAGCCGGTCGCATCACGTCGGTCTTCTCGACGAAGGGAGGGCTGGGGGTCACCACCATTGCCACGAATCTGGCCGTCTGCCTGGCCGAGCGGGCGCCGGGCCGGACCATCCTCATCGATCTCGACACGCGGCAGTCGGACGTCGCCACCTTCCTG
>Ga0126373_10004360_pt1 | contig 10806 bp, 12 predicted proteins | sample PanSoiMetPlot_11_FD_92545 | JGI IMG/M metagenome (GOLD analysis project Ga0126373, IMG submission 92545) | Tropical forest soil microbial communities from Panama - MetaG Plot_11 | ecosystem: Environmental > Terrestrial > Soil > Tropical forest > Bulk soil | place: Panama | collected 2016-02-17
ACCACCTTGAACGGCACCAGCACCGCGGCATAGAGCGCCGCTGAGATAGCGCACAACACCACCATGCGGGTGTTGCGCCACATCAACTGCAGACCGCTCATTGGTCTTCGCTACGCGTGAGGAGCACGCGTAAAATAGGGCTTGCTCTCGACCTCACGCCGCACCGGCGCGCGAAGCCCGAGAACTAGCGGATGATCGATAGCCACGTTCATCTTGACGCTGACCAGTATGCCGACCCCTCCGGCGCGATCAAGCGCGCTCTTGAAGCGGGCGTTACGGCAATGCTAGCGCCCGGAACCGGGGGAACGTCGAATCGGCGCGTACTTGATCTCGCACGGCGGTATCCGCGACTGGTCTATGCTTCTGGTGGATATCACCCCGAGCGGTTCGAGCTGACCGATGCTGACCTGGAAGAGGTCCTAACCCTGATTCGGGCCGAGCGCGATTTACTGTGCGCGGTTGGCGAAGTCGGGATTCCCTGGTACGGGGAGCGGGCCCGGGAGCCTGACAGGCTCGCAAGTGCGGCGCGTAAGCTGGCTCGCTTTGCACGCGCTGCTGTCGACGCAGACCTTCCCATGATCATTCACGCCCCGCACGACAGCGCGCGTGATGCGCTGAAAGTCCTCAAGGAAGCCGAGGTCCGCCGCGCCGTATTTCATTGGCACAAATCCGACGACGCAACCACCCTTGCCATTCTGGAGGCGGGATACTTTATCTCCCTCACGCCCGAAGTCGCCTACCGGGATCGCGACAAGCACCTCGCGAAGATGGTTCCCTTGGGACGCATGTTGCTCGAAACCGACGGCCCGTGGCCACATGGCGGTCCGTTTGAAAACCGGCCGACCGAACCGGCGATGATCGCAGAGACGGTCGATGCGGTTGCATCGACCCTGAATGTAAGGCGCGAGGTGGTCGGTGCTGTGACGACGACCAATGCCCGAATGCTCTTTCGTATGCCCCCTTAGACCCGGGCGGTTGCGTGAGTCCGCTCTTGTTGACGGCGTGGTTCGACCCCTTGAAATAGATCGAAATAGTCGGAGAGTAGTTCAAGAGAGCCATGCCAATCTACGAATACGAATGCCAGGACTGTCATCGACGCACGAGCGTTTTAACCACCCGCGTCAGCGAACGGGTGCGCGCGCAATGCAAACACTGCGGCGGCAGCAAGATGAAGAAGCTGATGTCGCGCTTCGCGATGCCCAAGAGCGAAGAGCAGCGGCTCGATTCTCTCTCCGACCCATCCAAGCTCGGGGACTTCGACGAAAACGATCCGCGGAGCGTCGCCAAGATGATGAAAAAAATGGGCAAGGAGATGGGCGAGGACTTCAGCGGCGAGGACTTCGATGAAGCGATGGAAGAGATGGAGTCAGGCGGCGACCTGGACGATAGCGGCGAAGGCTCCGGGGGTGACGACCTCTAGGACCTGACCAAGGACGACCTCCGATGCCGGCTGGCTTCCGTCCACACTGAGCAGGAGTATGTTTGACCGCGCAAGGTCCCACCAACTGGCGCCGCACTCAATCCCCAAATCGGGCACCTATTCGGGCATGAATGACGGACTGCCGGTTTTGGCGGTCTGACCGCCGTCGGCTACAAACGCGGCTCCGGTAACAAATGACGCAAGGTCCGAGGCCAGAAACAGGACAACGTTAGCCATTTCCTGGGGCTTGCCGAGACGCCCCATCGGAATCGTCTCGTAAAATCGCTGCGCGAATCCGGGCTGCTCCAACGCGGGCGCGAGCAGCGGTGTATCGATGGCGCCCGGGCAGATGCAGTTCACACGCACTCCGTCGCGCGCATACTCGATGGCGCCTACCCGGGTAAGGTTGATCACTCCGGCCTTGGCGGCATTGTAGGCAGCGATGCCATAGTCGGCGCGAAGTCCCGAAATTGACGCCGTATTCACGATGGCGCCCGAGCCTTGCGCGCGCATAAGCGGAAGCACGCGCTTCATCGCTCGCCAGACCGCCGTCAGTCCGACATCTATCATGTAAGCCCACACCGACTCCTCGACGTCGGCAAGCCGTCCGGCGGCCTGGGTGCTGGTTTGCGCGGTGGCCGGCAACCCGAACGCATTGTTGTGCAGGAAATCGATTCGCCCAAAGCGGCGGCTGGTATCCGTGATCATCCGCTCGATGTCCGCTGTTTTGGTCACGTCGATCGACATCGCGGTGGCGCGTCCGCCCGCGTCGACGATTTCGCGCTCGACCTTCCGGGCATTTTCCTCGTTAATGTCGGCAATAACGGCAGTTCCGCCGCGCGCGGCGAATCCGATAGCCGTCGCACGTCCGATTCCCGATCCGCTGCCCGTTACAATTCCAACTTTTCCGTCAAAGCGCATGGTAGGTTCTCGCATACCGATTTCTTCCCAGTCAAAGACACTATTCGCCCTGTAGCCGCAGGCTAACCGGTCCGGCGGGATATGCGCTATCGTCGCAGCGCAGAACGATTCATCAGGGAGATGGCTCGATGAGACTTGCCGGGAAGGTCGCTTTGATCACCGGGGCTGGCTCGGGGATGGGCCGCGCCGCCGCATCGCTGTTCGCGCGCGAGGGTGCCAAGGTGGCAGCCGTCGATATCAACGAGGCGTCAGCTCAGCAAACCGTCGCGGCCATCGTCGCTGAGGGTGGTGACGCATTCGCGATGCGAGTTGACGTATCCAATTCGGAAGATGCGCGTTCGATGTGCGATGAGACCGTGCGCCGCTATGGCGGACTGGATATCGAGTACAACAACGCCGGCATCGAGGGCGAAGGCGGCTTTCTCGCTCAGCTGAGCGAGGAAGCCTTCGATCGGGTCATCTCGATCAATCTCCGCGGGGTATGGCTCGGAATGAAATATGCGTTGCCCCATCTCATCAAGCGCGGTGGTGGGGCGATCATAAATACAGCATCGGTCGCCGGAATCGTCGGCATCAAAGGCGCGGCCGCATACTGCGCAGCCAAGGCGGGCGTCATCGCGCTGACTCGGGTCGGAGCGATCGAGTACGGGCGCTACAAGATCCGCGTCAATTGCATTTGCCCGGGGGTGATTGACACTCCAATGGTGGGGCGCGTTTCCGATCAAGGCGGCGTCACCTCGCAGGCGAACGATCGCCTTTCCCTGCTGGGCAGGATCGGTAAACCCGAGGAAATCGCCCGAACCGCCCTGTTCCTCGCCAGCGACGATGCTCCGTTTGCGACCGGTGCACCATTCGTAATCGACGGCGGATGGATCGCGCGCTGACGGGGTACCGCGATGGCTTCCGGAATCAGCAGGCTTAAAGACAAGGTTGCTATCGTGACCGGTGCGGCCCAGGGAATCGGTCGGGCCATCGCCACGCGGCTTGCGGCGGAAGGTGCCGCAGTGGCAATCGCGGACGTGCAAGTCGACACCGCGGCAAAAACTGTTGGTGAAATCCAAAGCACCGGCGCGAAAGTCATCGCGGTCACGCTCGACGTCACCAAATTCGAGGACGCGACCGCGGCTACCGCTACGGTCGAGCGAGAGCTCGGGCCCATCGACATTTTGGTGAACAACGCAGGGTGGGACAAACTCGAGCCCTTCGTCAACAGCGCACCAGAGACCTGGGAGAAGATCATTGCGATCAATTATCGCGGTGTACTCAACTGCTGCCGGGTGATCGCTCCGAAGATGCAGGCCCGCGGGAGCGGAAAAATCGTCTCGATTGCTTCGGATGCCGGTCGGGTTGGATCCACCGGCGAAGCGGTTTACTCGGGGTGCAAAGCCGCGATAATCGGGTTTTCGAAAACCCTCGCGCGCGAGCTTGCGCGCAACCAGATCAACGTCAACGTTGTGTGTCCCGGTCCGACCCAGACCGCGCTGCTGCGCGAAGCAATGGCCGGGCGCGAAGGCGTGCTGGAGGCGATGTCGCGCGGTATTCCCTTTCGCCGGCTCGGACAGCCCGAGGATCTGGCGGGAGCGGTAGCGTTTCTGGTCTCACCCGATGCAGATTACATTACCGGACAGGTGATCAGCGTAAGCGGCGGATTGACGATGGCCGGGTAACGGGCGAGCTTTTCGCACCACGTTGACGGTCGTTTGCCCTTTTCAGGCGCGGAACGGAGTTGTTCTGGCTCGCGCGGGTGAGCCTGATGTCCGCCCTCGCCACCGGGCGCCCAAGGTTTTGTCAGTTAGCGATTCCGACAACCTGGTTGACGCTCTCAGGCTCGTCGAGGACTCGAAGCATGAGGTGTCCCACGTTGGCGCGCGAAATCGTCAGTCCGCGCAGGAGATTCCGCCCATATGCGGTACGGTAAGAGCCGGTGAGTAGCTTATTGGTCAGGCGTGGTGGTCGGACGATGGTCCAGTCAAGGCAGCTCTCTCGCACGATGTCCTCCATCAGAGCGAGATCCGCGTAGTGCCGTTTGAGAATGGTTTTCGTCAGCGGACCGAGTAGGTGGCGCATGAAGAAGCCGTCGCCGGCATCGTGCTTCGGCGGGTTGGGGCGACCTGGGGAAGGCACGGTTCCGATCGGAGCGGCGCTGACAACCACGATGCGCCGGACCTTCGCGGCTTTCATTGCCTGGACTATCGCCCTGGTGCCCTGCGACGCGACCCCTGCCTCGGAGAGCGACCGCGGTCCGAGCCCGGACACTACCGCGTCGGCGTTCCGGACGGCAGAGTCGAGCTTTGCTGGGTCAGGAACCCTTAGGTCCGCTGCGACAACCCGTATCTTTCCGCCCGGGAGTTTGTCTGGATTTCGGACCACCGCAGTCACGTCATGACCGGCAAGAAGAGCTTGATCGAGAATCTGGCGGCCAATGCCACCCGTGGCGGCAAAAATCGTGATCTTCATTTCTTACTCCGAAAACAACGAAGTTGGACGGCCGAACCGCTCTTGCGTGGCTCTGAATCACTCAATTTCGAAAGGCAGCGGCGTGGTCTGTTGCCCACTGGGCGAAGGTGAGCGCCCGACGCCCTAAAATCTGCTCCACCGCTGCCGACAAAGGCCCCGGCCTTTGAACGTGATCGGCGAGGTAGCCGAGCATCCTGTCGGGGACGTCAGGGGGAAGCCCTTGGGCGAGCAGGGCGCGACGAACCTGCTCAGGAGAGATCTCCTCCCAGAGAAGTTGTCTGCCGAGGGCTTTGCCGATGAGGTGGAGCTTATCTCTCTGGTTCAGAGATTGCGGACCGGTGAGCACATAAGAGCGCCCGGCATGCTCGCGATGCAGCAGTGCACACACCGCTACCGCCGCGACGTCACGCTCATGGATCGGTGAGGTCGCCGTGTCGCCGTAGGCACCTCGCACTACGCCGGCGGACCTGATCTGCGGCGCCCAGGCCAGTGTATTGGCAGCGAAGTCGGAGCACCGCAGCAGTGTCCAGGACAAACCCGAGGCCTTAACCGCGTCCTCCTGGGTTTTGAACTGATCGGCGAATCGTCGCTCCCCGCCGCCGTACTGGACGGTAAGTGCGGACAGTAGCACCGCACGCTCCACGCCGTGCTGAAGTGCAAGTGACAGCAGGTCGGCGCTGGCCTCACCGAGGGCGGCCGGGTTGAGGAACACGGCTTTGACTCCCCGTAACGCTGCGGTCAAGGTTGCAGGGCGAGATGGGTCGCCACGCACGACTAGTGCACCGGGTGGCAGCATGGCTGCGGCTGGATTTCGGGTGATTGCAGCCACCTTCTCACCCTTCTGGAGCAGCAGGTTCACCAACTCGCGTCCGACCTTTCCGGTCGCTGCGGTGATCAGAATCATGGTAGGCTTCTTCTCATCTCAAAATATACGACATCAATATCATATGAAAACCGTATTATCAACCTCGTCCGGCTCGCCACCCGGACGCCGCCTGAAGGCCGTGATCAAGCGCTCCTTACGAGAGCTCAGAGTTCAACTCTCGCTACTCAACCATCGCGTGGGCGCGCACCTGGACCTGAACGATGTGGACCTCGACTGCCTCGACCTAATCGCCCTGCGCGGTCCGCTGAGCCCGAGCGCCCTTGCCCGCCATGCGGGTCTCCACCCAGCCACGGTAACCGGCATACTCGACCGACTCGAACGCGGCGGCTGGGTAACACGCGGTCGGGACGCATCGGATCGGCGCGCCGTAGTAGTGAGGCCGCTACGCCAGCGCGTCGCGCAGCTGGTGCACCTCTATGCGGGAATGAACGCATCGATTGATGAGATTTGCGCCGATTACGGAGAGGCAGAACTCAAGGTGCTGGCCAGCTTCCTCGCACAGACGGCCGACGCCGGACGAACCGCCACCGAAAAGCTGGCCGTCTAGTCGTATGAGGAGAGAGCTGCTTTCTGCGGCTCTCTCCCTGAAACCACTAAGGTCAACACCATCCGCATATCCGCCCAAGCCGAACACATAAAGTGCCTTAGCAGTGGGCGGCGACGGAACACCCAAAGTCGGCTCTCGAAGAAGGAGAGGAATTGAGACGCTCGATCTTTGCAGTCACGTCAGGTCGCGTGGGACGAAGCCGGGCACCCACTTCTCGTGCTTGGGGAGGGCGTCATTAAGGTCGACCCAGGAAGCCTTGGACGACGTGAAGACGTGCATGGATGGGCGCACGCCGGGATCGCCGTCGAACAGCCCCGCCGGAACGCTCACCATGCCGGTCGCCTCGACGAATTTCGGCGCCGGAGACCCGCATCGGCCGCAGAAGCTCCTCGCGTGACCGGACCTCCATTCGTAGCCCGGATTGATAAGCTCCTCGCCACTCAGCAATTTGAATCGCGCGGAACGCACGTGCGCGAAGGTCGCGAACGAGGCGCCGGTCGTTTTGCGGCACACCGAGCAATGGCAGTGTGTCATCGCAGTGACTTTCTCAATCTCAAACCTGATTCCGCCGCACTGACAACTCCCAAGGATCATGGGTCACCTCGCACTCATACGTAATGTTCAAATTACTCTGATCAAAGATCATTCGCGCGTCACAGTTCCTTTAAAGACGCAGATTCTCGTGCATGCGCACAACTCAAGAATTTTCTCTTTGTTCCTCCACAACCCGTGCGTCCCCCGGGTTTGGCGGGCCCAGGCCCGATTCACCAAAGGCGTTATTTTCGGGCACTTTTGTGGGACCCTGCGATTGGATTCAGGCCGACCACTCAAGGTATGGTTGGTCGCTGCTTTTACCCAGGACCTTGATCGGAAGCCCCATCTGAACTATCGTTCAGAACATCAAGAACGCGGCGGCGGAGTACCACAAAATGCCCGACTTGGAGCCAAACACAACTTACAAATTTACCAGCCCCCAGGGTTTACCGGTCGAGTACAAGGACCTGCTGGTGCGTATGCTCTCCATCCAATCGCGCATCGAGTCCGAGTACATGCTCGCCGCGGAACGAACCCTCATGAAGCCACTAGCGATGGCGCCCACGCCCGAGGACAAGGCCGAGTATGCCGCTTTCTGGTCGGATGAGGTACGCCACGCGAGTTACTGGATGAAGTTGCTCGAGGATCTCGGAGTTCACGTCGACCAGGCCTTCATGGCGACGCCGATGCCGATTTACATCTTCGAACTGCGCGATCAAGCCGAGGACTGGATCGAATACGGTCTGTTCAGTTTTTTCGCCGATCGCCAGGGCGCGTACATGGGCTATGAGTGGGTCGGCTGCTCTTATGAGCCGCTCGCGCGGATCGCGGACCGCGTCCACAAGGAAGAACTGGGCCATGCGGCATTCGGCTACAAGCTGCTGCGCCGCCATCTCCTGCGCGATCCCGAGCACGGGCGGGAGAAACTGGTTCACTACCTGAAGAAATGGTATCCCGCCGGGCTCGACATGTTCGGTAAGTCCGGATCCAGGCGCCAGCACGATTTCCTGCGCTGGGGCTTGCGGCGGCGCACCAACGAGCAGATGCGCGACGAGTTTCAGGCGGAAGTAAACGCCCTGCTGAACCGCCTCGAAGTGCCAATACCCGACCCCACGGTGGGGCGTCGGTTCCTGTAGGCGCCTCCTGCAACCGGAGCTCCTAGAGGCGCGGGGAAAGAACTTGAAGAAAGCCGCAACCCAGACCACCGCGACACGACGGATGGTCAAGCTCAAAACCGGCACGAAACCGCCCGGTCCAGACGAGCGCTATGACGCCAACATCGATCACATTCTGCGCGCGGCGGCTTCGGTATTTGCCGAGAAGAGCTTCGGCCTGGCCTCGGTCCGCGACATCGCGGCGCACGCGCGGATCTCGTTTCCGCGCATTTACTACTATCTCCGCAACAAGGAAGAGCTCCTCTATCTGATTTCGCGCCGCGCGTTCGAAGAACTGCTCAAACGCGCTGAGGAAGCCGCGCGCGGCGCGCCCGATGCGGCAACCCGGCTGCGCAAATTCATCGCCGGTCATCTCGAGTACCACATGGACAACCTCCCCGAAATGAAGGTTCTGGTGCGGGAGGCCGACTCGCTGACCGGGCGCTATTCGGCCGATATCGCGCGCCTTAAGCGTGATTACTCGCGGCTGTGCCGCCGGATAGTCGACCAGTTCGCCGACGAACGCGGCCACCCCCTGGACCGCGAGGGCAGCCGGATCGTGACTTCGCTTCTGTTCGGCGCGATGAACTGGTTTTACACCTGGTACGAACCCACGCGGGATTACGAGCAGCGCGCGCGAATAATGGACGAAGTCTTTCGTATGGTCGCCGGGTCGATCGCCAACCACTAGGACCGGGGCCATTGGCATGTTGGATGGCTGTACTCCATATCCCGTGGAATTTCGGGAGCGCTACTGCCGCGAGGGTTATTGGCGCGCGGAAACGATCGCCCAGGCGGTGTCCAGGTCCGCGCTCGCGCACCCGGAACGGCCCGCGGTAGCAGACAAGAGCCGCACCCTTACCTACGCGCAGTTACTGGAAGAAGCTCGCAGCTTCCGTGACGTTCTGGCAAAGCATGGGCTCCGGCGCGGAGAACGAATAATCGTCCAACTTCCCAACTGCGTGGAATTCGCCAGTCTGTCGTTGGCCTGCTTCGATCTCGGCGTCATTCCGATCATGGCGCTCCCCGCCTTCCGACGAGCCGAGTTGGAATACCTCGCCAGGTTCACCGATGCGAAGGCGATCGCGTGTGCGCCCGAGTACCGCGGCTTCGATCACGCCGCGCTGGCAGGGGAACTCAGCAACGAAATCCCGTCGCTGGAATTGGTGTTTAGTATCCCACCGCGACCCGGCACCATCGATCTGCACCAAGGGGTGCCCGGTTCAGAACCACTCGGGGCCTCGCAAGGCGACCCGTTCGAGATCGCGTTGTTTCTCCTCTCCGGCGGTACTACCGGCCTGCCGAAGCTGATTCCGCGCACTCATGCTGACTACCTCTACAACGCGCGCGAGGCGGCGGTGGTCTGTGCACTCGGAGCCGGAAGCCGAATCCTGATTGTGTTGCCAACGGAGCACAATTTTGCACTGGCGTGCCCAGGACTGCTGGGAGCCCTTCTGACAGGTGCCGTGACGGTCTTCAGCCAGGACACTCGTGCTGTCGATCTCGCCGCGACGATCTCACACGAGCAGATTACTCACTTGCCGTGTGTCCCGACCCTTGCGATCGCTCTCCTCGACCTGCCGGAACCAGAGCGTCGACAGCTCGATGCACTGCAGGTCATAACGGTCGGCGGGCAACGTCTCCAGGAGGCGACTGCATATAGGCTCAAGCGTGCGTGGCCGAGATTGGCGGTGCAGCAGGTGCTGGGGATGGCGGAAGGCCTGCTGTGTTATACGCACCTCGATGACCGCGATCAGGTTGCGTGTTCGACCCAGGGGCGACCACTTTCGCCCGCTGATGAAATCCGAATCGTCGATGTGAGCGGACGCGAGGTCGCGCCCGGCGACTGCGGCGAACTCTGGTGTCGCGGACCCTACACCATTCGCGGCTACTACCGCGCCAGCGAACGCAATCTCGAGGCATTCACCGCCGACGGCTTCTATCGCTCAGGAGATCTCGTTCGCCTCGACTCCTCCGGCAACCTGGTGGTCGTAGGACGCATCAAAGATCAGATCAATCGCGGCGGTGAAAAGATCAGCGCCGAAGAGGTAGAGTCCCATCTGATCGCTCATGATGCCGTGTCGGCCGCTGCCGTGGTGGCGATGCCCGATGAACTGCTCGGAGAACGGGCGTGCGCGTTCGTGACCCTCAAGCCGGGCGCCACTCTGGAGCTGGAGGGGATGCGCGAGTTTCTCGCCACGCGCGGGCTGGCCCGCTACAAATGGCCCGAACGGCTTGAAGTAATCGCGTCGATGCCTTTGACTAATGTTGGCAAGGTGAAAAAGGCAGAGCTGCGGCGCGATATCGAAAAGCGAATCGATCGCGAATCGGCGCAAGCGGGGAAGTGACGGGACGAATACCCACCATCGCGCTTAGCAAGGGCACGGCAAAAGGAATCGACATGGACGTACAAAAAGGACTTCTTGAGCTCGAAGGCCTGATCAAGCGGCTGGAACGAAACAATCGCACGCTCAAGTCGCATCCGACCATCGAAAAGATCGAACGCGGCGAACTCACGATGCCACAGCTCCGGCATTGGGCAACCCAGCTCTTCGTCGGCAACAAGGGCCATAACGCCAACATCCTCGGTTTGATCTATGCGAAGTGTGATGATTTTCCCGCGCGGAAAGCCATCGTCGAGAACCTCATCGAAGAGGAGTTAGGGCGAGTCTCGGGTGTCAACCGGTCTCATCCGGAGCTGTATCTCGAGTTTGGCGAAGCGCTCGGGATCCCGCGCGAGGAGCTCCTGCATGCCCGCATGACGCCGGACGCGACCGCGATGGTGCACTGGATGTACTGGCTGGCAGATTCCAAGCCCTGGTACGTGACGCTGGCGGGGATCAGCCTGGGCTCAGAGCTTTTCAATCCCGATGCGTACGTTCGCGTA